>Ga0182745_1004434_pt1 | contig 11668 bp, 10 predicted proteins | sample eDN3rd30CKraftBY_FD_128523 | JGI IMG/M metagenome (GOLD analysis project Ga0182745, IMG submission 128523) | Enriched backyard soil microbial communities from Emeryville, California, USA - eDNA 3rd pass 30_C Kraft BY (version 2) (version 2) | ecosystem: Environmental > Terrestrial > Soil >... | reverse complement strand
TTTCCGGCGCGATCGGCTTTTCGACGCCGCTGCGGCCGGGCTTGACGCTTGCCTCCTGCGCGCGGGCCCTCGACCGGGCCTTCAGCTACCGCAAGCCGGTGGCTGTGGCGCTGGTCATCAACTCGCCGGGCGGTTCGGCGGCGCAATCGCACCTGATCTTCACCCGCATCCGGCGGCTGGCCGAGGAGAAGAAGGTTCCGGTCATCGCCTTCGTGGAGGATGTCGCGGCCTCCGGCGGCTACATGATCGCCTGCGCGGCCGACGAGATCGTCGCCGATCCGAACTCGATCGTGGGCTCGATCGGGGTGGTCGGCGGCTCGTTCGGGTTCCACGGCCTGTTGGAGAAGATCGGTGTCGAGCGGCGGCTCTATACCTCCGGCGAACGCAAGGCGATGCTGGACCCGTTCCTGCCCGAAAAGCCGGAGGACGTGGCGCGGCTCAAGGCGATCCAGCAGGAGATCCACGAGAGCTTCATCGCGCTGGTGAAGGCGCGGCGCGGGGTCGCGCTCGCCGACGGCGATGGCGATCTGTTCTCGGGCGAATACTGGACCGGCCAGCGCGGCCTCGTGCTCGGGCTGGTGGACCGGCTGGGGGACCTGCGGAGCGTGCTGCGCGAGAAGTTCGGCGACGAGGTCATGACCCCGCTGATCTCGCCCCCGCGCAGCCTGTTCGGCCGCTCGCCGCCCGGCATTTCCGCGGCCGATTGGCTGGACGGGGCCGGCCGCCCGACTTTCGCCGAAGAAATGCTGTCTGCCATGGAGGCGCGCGCTTTGTGGGCGCGCTTCGGTCTGTAAGGAACTGGACTCGCCATGCCTGTCGTTCTGGCCTGGACTGTCGGTGTCGTGGGTGCGCTCGCCGCCGCCCGCTGGATCGTGCGCGAATCGCGGCGGATCAATGCGGAACTGCACCCCGAGCGCTACAGCGAAGCCGCCACGGCCAGCGCCGCCAAGCCGACCGGCCGCCTGCGGCGCGACGCCAACGGCATCTACCGGCCGGAATAGCTGGCCAAGACACTTGACGGTTGCGATGGTGTCACCTCTCCCCGCGTGCGGGGAGAGGTCGGAATGCGCGTTTGCGCGCATTCCGGGTGAGGGGTTTATCAGCCATTCCGAATCTTGCCGCCCATTGCCCCTCACCCCGACCCTCGCCCCGCAGGCGGGGAGAGGGAGCGCAGCCGCCGCGCCGTTGGAACTCAAAACCGGATGGCCGGCGCTCTTCCGCGGCACCTTTCTTCATCATAGAGGCCAGTCGCGGTGCCGAGCCGCTGGCGTTTTGTGCGTCGGTTCGGTATCGCGGGGGCTGAAATCCTCCCGACCATGCCGCGTGCCATGACCGTAGACCTGTCCGTCGCAGACTTGCCCGTCGCAGACCTGCCCCCGCACATGCAGCCCTCGCGCTCGTTCCAGGGCCTGATCCTGGCCCTGCAGCGCTACTGGGCCGATTACGGCTGCGTCATCCTGCAGCCCTACGACATGGAGGTGGGCGCGGGTACGTTCCACCCGGCGACGACGCTGCGCGCACTCGGTCCCAAGAAGTGGAACGCGGCCTATGTGCAGCCCTCGCGCCGGCCCAAGGACGGCCGCTATGGCGAAAACCCCAACCGGCTCCAGCATTATTACCAGTATCAGGTGATCCTCAAGCCGAGCCCGCCCGACCTGCAGGACCTCTACCTGAACTCGCTCTATGCCATCGGCATCGACCCCAAGGTCCACGACATCCGCTTCGTCGAGGACGATTGGGAGAGCCCGACGCTGGGCGCCTGGGGGCTCGGCTGGGAGTGCTGGTGCGACGGCATGGAAGTCTCGCAGTTCACTTACTTCCAGCAGGTCGCCGGTTTCGAATGCGCGCCGGTGGCGGGCGAACTCACCTACGGCCTCGAACGCCTCGCGATGTATGTGCAGGGCGTGGAGAACGTCTACGACCTCAACTTCAACGGCCGCGAGGGCGCCGAGAAGGTGACCTACGGCGACGTCTTCCTGCAGGCCGAGCAGGAATATTCGCGGCACAATTTCGAGCATTCGGACGTCGAGATGCTGTTCGCGCAGTTCCGGATGGCTGAAAGCGCGTGCCAAAAATATCTCGAAGCCGGCTGGGACGGCGGCGCGGCGGCCGCCGGCGACAACCGCAGGCGTCATCTGATGGCGCTGCCGGCCTATGACCAGTGCATCAAGGCGAGCCACGTCTTCAACCTGCTCGACGCGCGCGGGGTGATCTCGGTCACCGAGCGGCAGAGCTATATCCTGCGCGTGCGCGAACTCGCGAAGGCCTGCGGCGAGGCGTGGCTGGCGACGGAGGCGGGGGGCGCCGCGTGATCCGCTTCGACCACGTCAATATCCGCGTCGACGATCAGGACGCCGCCTGCGCATTCCTCGAACAGGTCGTCGGCCTGAGGATCGGGCCGCGGCCGCCGTTCTCGTGGCATGGCTATTGGCTCTATCTCGGCGATCAGCCGGTGGTTCACACCGCTCCGCGCGAGCGGGACGAGACCGGCAAGGGCTGGATCAATCACATCTGCTTCACGGGTTTCGATTTCGACGAGCGCAAGGCTGCGCTCGTTCAGGCTGGCCTGACATTCGACGAGCGGCGATTGCCGGGAAGCGACACGCGCCAGATCTTCGTTTCAGGCCCCGAAGGCCTATTGGTGGAACTGCAATGCCCCGCGAAAGGGCCTGACGATGCCCGACCTGCTGCTTGAATTCTTCTCCGAGGAAATCCCCGCCCGCATGCAGGCGAAGGCGGCGGACGACCTCAAGAAACTCGTCACCGACCGGCTGGTCGATGCCGGCCTGTTCTATGAGGGCGCGCGCGCCTTTGCGACGCCGCGCCGGCTGTCGCTGTGGGTGCAGGGCGTGCCGGTGCGCCAGCCCGACCTGCGCGAGGAAAAGAAGGGCCCGCGCGTCGGCGCGCCCGAAAAGGCGGTCGAGGGCTTCCTCAAGAGCGCCGGCCTGACCTCGCTCGACCAGGCCACGATCGAGAAGGACGCCAAGAAGGGCGACTTCTACGTCGCAGTGGTGGAGAAGCCCGGCCGCGCCGCGATCGACGTCATCGGCGACATCGTGCCGGAGGTGGTGCGTGGTTTCCCTTGGCCGAAGTCGATGCGCTGGGGCACGGCGTCGGCGAAGCCGGGCGCGCTCACCTGGGTGCGGCCGCTGCACTCCATCGTTGCGACCTTCGGCCCCGAGACCGAGGACCCGGACGTGGTGCCGTTCACCGTCGGCGGCATAGCGGCAGGTGATGTGACGCGCGGCCACCGCTTCCTCGCGCCCGCGCCGTTCGCGGTGCGCCGGCTCGACGATTACGCGGCGAAGCTGGAAGCGGCGAAGGTAGTGCTCGATGCCGGGCGGCGGCAGGAGATCATCAATACCGACGCCAAGAATCTCGCCTTCGCGCAGGGGTTCGAACTGGTCGAGGACGCGGGGCTCTTGGCGGAGGTCGCCGGCCTCGTCGAGTGGCCGGTGGTGCTGATGGGCTCGTTCGATGAGGCGTTCCTGAAGATCCCGCCGGAAGTGATCCGCACCACGATCCGCAACAACCAGAAGTGCTTTGTGCTGCGCAAGGGCGATGCCCTTGCTAACCGCTTCATCCTGATCGCCAACACCGAGGCCGAGGACGGCGGCAAGGCCATCATCGCTGGCAACGAGCGGGTGATCCGCGCGCGGCTGTCGGACGCGAAGTTCTTCTACGAGACCGATCTGAAGACGCCGCTCGAGGCGCGGCTCAAGAAGCTCAAGGAGATCGTATTCCACGAGAAGCTCGGCACGCAATACGAGCGCGTCGAGCGCATCGAGGGGCTGGCGCGCGAGCTTGCCCCTATCGTCGGCGCGGACCCGGACAAGGCGGCGCGCGCGGCGCGGCTCGCCAAGGCCGATCTGGTCACCGAGATGGTCGGTGAATTCCCCGAACTGCAAGGCTTGATGGGGAAAGACTACGCGCGGGAGCAGGGCGAGGACGAGAGCGTCGCGCGCGCGATCGAGGACCACTACAAGCCGCTCGGTCCTTCCGACCGCGTGCCGACCGATCCGGTATCGGTCGCCGTCGCGCTCGCCGACAAGATCGACACGCTGGTCGGCTTCTGGGCGATCGACGAAAAGCCGACGGGGAGCAAGGACCCCTATGCGCTGCGCAGGGCGGCGCTGGGGGTGATCCGGCTGGTGCTGGAGAATGGGCTTAGGATACGCCTTCGTCCATTGCTCACCAGCGCGAGCTTTGGTCACGCCAGGACAGTGGTTCTCAACGGTATGGCGTGTGAACATCCGGATCCGAACCAGCCAAACTCGGACTTGGCGACCCCTGCCTATCGTCTGGTTTATGGGCTAAAGAACGGTCGATCATTGGACGAGTTAATCGAGCAGGCTGAGTCCAAGGGCTGTGAGCTCTATAAGTGCCTCGACGTCGAAGACCATTACCCAACGATCAATGATCATATTGGTCGCCGCTCCGGACTGGCCGGCTGGCTTGAGAATGCGCTCTCCTTCTTCGCCGACCGTCTGAAAGTCCAACTGCGAGAGCAGGGCGCGCGTCACGATCTCGTGGATGCCGTGTTCGCCCTCGAAGGTCAGGACGACCTCCTCCTGATCGTCCGCCGCGTCGAGGCGCTGGCGAAATTTCTCGACACCGACGACGGCAAGAACCTGCTCGCCGGCTACAAGCGCGCGACCAACATTCTCCGCATCGAGGAGAAGAAGGACGTCCGCGAATATCGCGGCAAGCCGGACCCGGCGCTCTATCTCCAGAAGGAAGAGCGCGAACTCGCGATGGCGATCCACGTCGCGCGCGAGGAAGCGGAGAAGGCCGTCGCGCGCGAGGATTTCGCGCAGGCGATGCACGCCATTGCGACGCTGCGGCCGTTCGTCGATGCTTTCTTCGACAAGGTGACGGTCAACGTCGAGATGTCCGACCGGCGCGAAAACCGTCTGATGCTGCTCAACGAGATCCGCGAGGCTACCCGCGCCGTCGCCGACTTCTCCAAGATCGAAGGCTAGGTGCTTTCTTTTCCTCTCCCCGGTTGCGGGGAGAGGGTGCCGAGCCGCGCAGCGGCGAGGCGGGTGAGGGGCTATGCGTGGTCCAGACCCGAGGCGTGTGACGAGAGAGCGCCGGCTGCGGCGGGACATGACGCGCGTCGAGACCGTGCTCTGGTTTGCGTTGCGCGACCGCCGGCTGGGCGGTTTCAAGTTCGTGCGCCAGGAAGCCATCGGTCCCTATATCGCAGACTTTGTCTGCCGGGATCAGAAGATCATTGTGGAGGTCGATGGCGGCCAGCATGCCGACAGCGCGCACGATCGCGTGCGGGACGCCTTTCTGCATGACGAGGGCTATCGCGTTCTCCGCTTCTGGAACAACGACGTCCTGCAGAACAGAGACAGCGTTCTGGCTGCGATATTGGGTGCGCTGACGGGCGCGGAGCCAGGCGGGTAAAGCCCCTCACCCGGCCTGAGCTTCGCTCAGGCCACCCTCTCCCCGCCTGCGGGGAGAGGGGCGCGCCGCGGCCTGATGACAGCGCCCGGCAATCCGCTATTGCTTTTGCCCTGTCCCGCCCCGATCCCAGGTGCCCCGCATGACCCCCAGCGCCGCCATCACGCCGATCCTGCTGCTCTGCGCCTCCAACATCTTCATGACCTTCGCCTGGTACGGCCACCTCAAGTTCAAGGCCTCGCCGCTCTGGATCGTGATCCTCGTAAGCTGGGGCATCGCCTTCGTGGAATATTGCTTCGCGGTGCCTGCCAACCGCTGGGGCAGCGCGGTCTATACGACCGCCCAGCTCAAGACGATCCAGGAGGTGATCACGCTGGTGGTGTTCGCCATCTTCTCGGTGGTCTATCTCAAGGAGGCGTTCACCTGGAACTATGCCGTCGGCTTCGGCTTCATCGCCCTGGGCGCGTTTTTCGTGTTCCAGAAGTGGTAAACGGGACGCGGCCGGCCGAACCACCAGCCCTCGCTCATCCGCAAAACTACCACCAGGGGCCTCAATTTCGCTGGCTTTGCGGCGCAATTGCGCTATAGGTGCACCGCACACCGGTGCATCAACCAACCGGTGCATCAACACTTGCGTGGGCATGGCCTCGCGCACCCCGTTGAAGCGACCCGTGTGTTGAGGCGACCGCGCTGGACGACATCCCGGCCCGGCCGCAAACCAAACCCGAACGACAAGGAGTTTTTCGATGTCGATTACGGCCGACCGCAAGGCGGAAGTCATTCAGACGTATGCAACCAAGGCGGGCGACACCGGTTCGCCGGAAGTTCAGGTCGCGATCCTCACCGAGCGCATCACGAACCTGACCGAACACTTCAAGTCCCACGCCAAGGATAACCATTCGCGGCGCGGCCTGCTCAAGATGGTGTCGCAGCGGCGACAACTGCTCGACTTCCTCAAGCGCAACGACGAGGCGCGCTACAGGTCGTTGATCGAGCGGCTGGGAATCCGCCGCTAACTGGAAATGTGCGCACGCGTTTGCGCACGGTGCGGGCAGCCTTTGTAAGTCCCGCACACGAACCGGGTGAGAAAGCTCACCCGTCGTTGAACCGTACGGAACCCGGAAGCCATGGCAGGATCGCCGGACGCTGCGACTGACCCCACGCCCTCGCGTGGCGGCGGCAGCGTCTCGCCGTCTTGCCCATGGCGTTCGCGGTTTCGCGAACCGATGGAAAAAGACCGAGATGTTCAATATCGCTCGTGTAGGATTGGATTGGGGAGGGCGCAAGCTCACCCTTGAGACGGGCAAGATCGCGCGCCAGGCTGATGGCGCGGTGCTGGCGACCTATGGCGATACCACGGTGCTCGCCACCGTCGTCGCCGCCAAGGCGCCGCGGGAGGGCATCGACTTCATGCCCCTCACCGTGGACTATCAGGAGAAGTTCTACGCTGCCGGCCGCATTCCCGGCGGCTTCTTCAAGCGGGAAGGGCGCCCGACCGAGCGCGAGACACTGATCTCCCGCCTCATTGACCGCCCCGTGCGTCCGCTGTTCGCCGATGGCTGGCGCAACGAGACGCAGGTGATCGTCACCGTGCTCTCGCACGATCTCGAAAACGACCCCGACGTGCTGGCGATGGTCGCAGCGTCCGCCGCGCTCACGATTTCCGGCGTGCCCTTCATGGGCCCGATCGGTGCGGCGCGCGTCGGCTTCATCAACAATGAATACGTGCTCAACCCGCAGATCGACGAGGCTGCGGAGAGCCAGCTCGACCTCGTGGTCGCGGGCACCAACGAAGCCGTCCTGATGGTGGAATCGGAAGCCAAGGAGCTTTCCGAGGACATCATGCTCGGCGCCGTGATGTTCGGCCACCGGCATTTCCAGCCGGTCATCGACGCGATCATCCAGCTTGCCGAGAAGGCTGCCAAGGAGCCGCGCGAACTCAGCGTCGTCGACGATTCGGCGCTGGAAGCCGAGATGCTCGGCCTGGTCGAGCAGGACCTGCGCGCGGCCTATGCCGTCGCCGACAAGATGGCGCGCCACAACGCCGTCGACGCCGCCAAGGCGAAGGTGATGGCGCACTACTTCCCCGAAGGCGGCGAGCCGGCCTATGACAAGCTCCGCGTCGGCGGCGTGTTCAAGTCGCTCGAAGCCAAGATCGTGCGCTGGAACATCCTCGACACCGGCAAGCGCATCGACGGCCGCGACACCAAGACCGTGCGGCCGATCGTGTCCGAGGTCGGCGTGCTGCCGCGCACCCACGGCTCGGCGCTGTTCACCCGCGGCGAGACGCAGGCGCTGGTGATCGCGACGCTCGGCACCGGCGAGGACGAGCAGTTCGTCGACGCGCTGCAGGGCACCTACAAGGAGCATTTCATGCTCCACTACAACTTCCCGCCCTTCTCGGTCGGTGAAGTGGGACGCATGGGCGGCCCGCGTCGCCGCGAGGTCGGGCACGGCAAGCTCGCCTGGCGCGCGATCCACCCGATGCTGCCGCCGCATCACGAGTTCCCGTACACGATCCGCGTCGTCTCCGAGATCACCGAGTCCAACGGCTCGTCCTCGATGGCGACGGTGTGCGGCTCATCGCTCGCGCTGATGGATGCCGGCGTGCCGCTGCGCCGGCCGACCGCCGGCATCGCGATGGGCCTCATCCTTGAAGGCGAGCGCTATTCCGTGCTCTCCGACATCCTCGGCGACGAGGACCATCTCGGCGACATGGATTTCAAGGTGGCCGGCAGCGAGCGCGGCATCACCTCGCTGCAGATGGACATCAAGATCGCCGGCATCACCGAAGAGATCATGCGGGTTGCGCTCGACCAGGCGAAGGACGGCCGCATCCACATCCTCGGCGAGATGGCCAAGGCGCTCACCACCGCGCGCGCCGAACTCGGCGAGCACGCGCCGCGCATCGAGGTGATGCAGATCCCGGTCGACAAGATCCGCGAGGTCATCGGCTCCGGCGGCAAGGTGATCCGCGAGATCGTGGAAAAGACCGGCGCCAAGGTCGACATCTCGGACGACGGCACCGTGAAGATCGCCTCCGCCAACGGCGAGTCGATCCGCGCGGCGATCAACTGGATCAAGTCGATCGCCTCCGATCCGGAGGTCGGGCACATCTACGAAGGCACCGTGGTCAAGACCATGGAGTTCGGCGCGTTCGTGAACTTCTTCGGCGCGAAGGATGGCCTCGTGCACATCAGCCAGCTCGCGCCGCAGCGCGTGCAGAAGGTCACCGACGTCGTCAAGGAAGGCGACAAGGTGAAGGTGAAGCTGCTCGGCCTCGACGAGCGCGGCAAGGTGCGCCTGTCGATGAAGGTCGTCGACCAGGAGACCGGCGAGGACCTGGAAGCCAAGGCCAAGGCCGAGGCGAAGGCCGACCAGGACCAGGCCGCGGCCGGCGAATAGGCCTCGGCAGCATTCCGCAGATCACGAATGCCCGGCGACAAGCCGGGCATTCGCTTTTTGGGGGTGCCGCAATTGCGGGCAATACGGTCAGAGAATTCCGGCCTGCGTGGCACTTCCCTTGCTTTGAAAATATTCGTACGTCAGCCGTCGGAGGCCCCCCGCAAGTCCGTGCGGCACCAAAGGAGAAAAGAAGTGTCGTTGCTCAAAATCCTTTCGACTGCGCTTGTCCTCGGATCATTTCTCGGCACGGCCGATGCCGTGCGGGCGCAGGACTATCCGAACAAGCCGGTCCGCCTCATCCTCGGACCCAGCCCCGAGGCAACGCCGCGCCTCATCGCCGAGCGCGTGTCGAAGGAACTGGGACAGCCGATCATCGTCGATCCGCGTCTCGGCGCCGGCGGCGAGATCGCCGCGAAGGCGACTTCCGGTTCGCCGGCTGACGGCTACACGCTGCTCTATGCCAGCTCGAACTTCTCGCTCGCAACCGCCATGCAGCTCGGCAGCTTCAACTTTGCCGAGGATTTCGAGCCGATCGGCCGCGTGGGCACCTCAGCCTATGTGCTGGTCGTCCACCCGAGCCTGCCGGTGAAGACCCCGGCCGAACTGATCGCCTATGCCAAGGCCAATCCGGGCAAGATCAATTGCGGCTCCTCCGGCATGGCGACCCCCGGACACCTTTCGTGCGAAATGCTCAAGAGCATGGCCGGCATCGACATCGTTCACGTCCCCTACAAGAACGCGGCGGCCAGCATGACGGCGCTGATGGGGAATGAGGTCAATATCAGCATCACTGTTTCGACCGCCGCGCGCGCCCAGATCGAGGCCGGCACCATCCGCGGCCTCGCGGTGACGACCGCCGAGCCGAGCCCGCTGATCCCGAACCTGCCGGCGCTGCAGGACACCATCCCCGGCTTCGTCGTCCACGGCTGGGGCTCCCTCGTTGCGCCCAAGGGCACGCCGAAGGAGGTGATCGAGAAGGTCAATGCCGCGCTGATGACGGCGCTCAAGGATCCCGACACCCACGCCAAGATCTCGTCCTATGGCATGCGGCCGTCGGACCCGCACTCGGCCGCGGATTTCGGTGCTTTCATCCGCGGCGAAATCGCGCGCTGGAACAAGACCATCGACGAAGCCGGTGTGAAGCGCGGCAAGCCGGAGTGATCGGCCTGCTTTCACCTCTCTCCCCGTGAGCGGGGAGGGAGGCTTTCCGCACGTTGCGGCATCGCGGCTAGGGCCTCCCCCACGGCCTGAAAATCTTCGTCGTTTGTGGTAAAATAATCCGGCGCGTGCCTTGGGACGCGTCGACCTCGGACGCCTGCCTGCGGCCGCGCGCGACAAGCGCAAAACCGGAGGACTGACCATGCCGAAATATCTCGTCGAGGCGTCCTATACGGCTGACGGATTGAAAGGTCTCCACAAGGACAAGGCCTCGGGCCGCCACAAGGTCTTGAGCGCGGCGGCTGAAGCCATGGGAGGGAAGGTCGAGTCGTTCCATTTCGCGCTCGGTGAGCACGACGTGGTGGCGATTGTCGAGGTGCCGGACATTTCCAGCATTGCGGCCATCTGCATGGCGGCCTCCAGCAGCGGCCTCGTCCGCACGCGCACGACGGCGCTGATGACGGTCGAGGAGACCGACCGCGCGCTCGGCCTAAAGACGGTATATCGCGCACCCGGGAAGTGACGGCAGCCCTCAGACGGCGTGTCCGGCGGACAAGCCATGCGCTTCATCCCATGCGCTTCATTGGCGCGGCGGCATCGCGCATAATGGCGGCTGCAACATAGCGTTTTCGAGCGAAGTGGGTACCGGTTCGCGTCAAGAAAACGCGTCAATCTAAACAATTGGAGCTCCGGTTTTGATTCCATCAAAACCGGAAAGCTCCAGGGAGCAGCCATGAACGCGTTCCGCCGCCAGTCACTCGTCGCCTATGGCCAGCCGCTATGCGAGACCGTCGCCGAACTGCCCGTGCCGCAAGGCGCGGAAGTGCTGGTGCGTGTCGCGCGCTGCGGCGTGTGCCATTCCGACGTCCACTTGCAGGACGGCTATTTCGATCTCGGGCAGGACCGCAAGCTCGACGTCACCGGCGGCCGGGCGCTGCCGTTCACGCTCGGGCACGAGATCGCCGGGGTGGTCGAGCGGGCGGGGCCGGAGGCGGCCGAGGCCGCGCCCGGCAAGCCGGTCGCGGTGTTTCCGTGGATCGGTTGCGGGTGCTGTGCGGACTGCCTCGCCGGTCATGAGAACCTGTGCAATGCGCCGCGCAATCTCGGCGTCAATATCGACGGCGGGTTCGCGACCCATGTGCTGGTGCCGCATGAGCGCTACCTGCTCGACTATGCGCCGCTGCCGGCTTCGCTCGCCGCCGCTTACATGTGCTCGGGGCTCACCGCCTTTTCGGCGCTCAAGAAGGTCGCGGAGGCGGGCGCGCGCGGGCCGCTGCTGCTGGTCGGACTCGGCGGCGTCGGCATGATGGCGCTCGCCTTCGCGCGCGCTTTGTTTCCGCACGCGCCGCTGGTCGCCGACATCGACCCGGCGAAACGTGAGGCGGCGCTGGCGGCCGGCGCGGCGTCGGCGTTCGATCCTGCCGAGCGAAGTGCGCGGAAGGAGGTCGCGGCGCTCACCGGAGGCGGTCCGCGCGGGGTGTGCGATTTCGTCGGCTCCGATCGCTCGCTGACCTTCGCCACCGGCGCCGTCGGCAAGGGCGGCAAGGTGGTCGTCGCCGGTCTGCTCGGCGGTGCCTTCACGACACCGGTGCCGATGTTCCCGCTCAAGGTGATGACGATCGAAGGCACCTTCGTCGGTACGCTCGCGGAAACAAAAGAGATGCTGGCGCTCGCCCGTACCGGCAAGGTGACG
>Ga0182745_1004433_pt1 | contig 11668 bp, 7 predicted proteins | sample eDN3rd30CKraftBY_FD_128523 | JGI IMG/M metagenome (GOLD analysis project Ga0182745, IMG submission 128523) | Enriched backyard soil microbial communities from Emeryville, California, USA - eDNA 3rd pass 30_C Kraft BY (version 2) (version 2) | ecosystem: Environmental > Terrestrial > Soil >... | reverse complement strand
AGTGATTCGTGGAATGTTCGATTAATAACGTCTAACTGTTGTTCTTTTGTTAATTTAATGAAGTTAACTGCATATCCAGAAACACGGATTGTTAATTGTGGGTAAAGCTCTGGGTGTTCCATTGCATCAATTAATGTTTCGCGATTAAAGACGTTAACGTTTAAGTGATGACCTGATTTAATAGCATATCCATCTAGGATTGATACAAGGTTACGGGTTTGGCTTTCTTCCTCTTTACCTAATGCTTTAGGCACGATTGAGAAGGTATTTGAAATTCCATCCATCGCATAGTTGTATGGAAGCTTCGCAACTGAAGATAGTGAAGCTAGTGTTCCTTTTGTGTCACGGCCGTGCATCGGGTTAGCACCTGGTGCAAATGGTTCTCCCATACGACGTCCATCAGGTGTATTACCGGTTTTCTTTCCGTAGACTACGTTAGATGTAATCGTTAAGATTGATAGTGTGTGAACAGAATCACGGTAAGTTTGGTGCTTACGAAGCTTTTTCATAAAGGTTTTAAGCACTTCTACAGCAATCGCATCGACTCGGTCATCGTTGTTTCCGTATTTAGGGAAGTCCCCAGTTGTTTCGAAATCAACCGCCAGACCATTTTCATCACGGATTACCTTGACTTCACCGTATTTAATCGCACTTAGTGAATCAGCGACAACGGAAAGACCAGCGATACCTGTTGCCATCGTACGAAGAATCTTAGTGTCGTGTAAGGCCATTTCAATTCTTTCATAGCTGTATTTATCATGCATATAGTGAATGACATTTAAGGTGTTGATATAAAGACCAGCAAGCCATTCCATCACAAGATCGAATTTTTGCATGACTTCTTCATAGTTTAATACTTCGGATGTAATTGGCTGATATTGTGGTCCCACTTGTATTTTTAATTTTTCATCTACGCCGCCGTTAATAGCGTATAGGAGTGCTTTTGCAAGGTTAGCACGGGCACCAAAGAACTGCATTTGCTTACCAATTTCCATTGCTGAAACACAGCAAGCAATTCCATAGTCATCCCCATATTCTGGGCGCATAATATCGTCGTTTTCATATTGAATCGAGCTAGTTTTGATGGACATTTTCGCACAATATTTCTTAAAGTTTTCGGGTAACTGCGGTGACCATAAAACTGTTAAGTTTGGTTCTGGTGCAGCACCTAAGTTGTCTAATGTATGCAGGAAGCGGAATGAGTTTTTCGTTACTAGGGAACGACCATCATTTGCCATACCGCCGATTGATTCTGTTACCCATGTAGGGTCTCCACTGAATAATTCATTATAATCTGGTGTGCGGGCAAATTTTACAAGACGTAGCTTCATAATAAAGTGGTCGACTATTTCTTGTACTTCTTCTTCGGTTACTGTTCCGTTTTTCAAATCTCTTTCTACGTAAATATCTAGGAATGTTGACACGCGGCCAAGGCTCATCGCGGCACCGTTTTGTTCCTTAATCGCTGCTAAGTATCCAAAGTACACAAATTGGAATGCTTCAGCCGTATTTTTAGCTGGTTGACTAATATCAAATCCATAGCTGCTTGCCATTTCCTTTAGTTCTTTTAATGCACGAATTTGTTCAGCAAGTTCTTCACGAAGGCGCATATTATCTTCAGTCATTACCTTGCTAGTGTTCTTTTGGTCCTTTTGCTTTTCTTGGATTAAGAAATCAACACCGTAGAGAGCAACGCGGCGATAATCCCCAATAATGCGGCCGCGTCCATAAGCATCAGGAAGACCGGTAATAATTGCAGCTTTACGAGCAAGCATCATTTCATCTGTGTAGGCATCGAAAACACCTTGATTGTGAGTTTTACGGAACTCAGTAAAGATTTTTTCAATTTCAGGGTTTAATTGGTACCCATAAGCTTCACAAGCTGCTTTCGCCATACGGATCCCACCAAATGGCTGCATGGAACGATTAAACGGTTTATCGGTTTGTACACCAACAATTTTTTCAAGGTCTTCGTTAAGGTAACCAGGTCCATGGGAAGTTATTGTAGATACGGTTTCAGTGTCCATATCCAATACGCCGCCCTTTTCGCGCTCTTGTTTGGTTAATTCCATTACCTGTGCCCAAAGTTTAGTGGTAGCTTCTGTAGGACCTGCTAAAAATGAATCATCCCCTTCGAAAGGAGAAAAATTATTAAGGATAAAATCGCGAACGTTTACTTCTTTTGACCAAGCACCTTTTGTAAATCCAGTCCATTGTTCCATTAGTAATCACCTCATATTTTTTATAAAACAATATAACAGTTTGGTTGTTTCTTCTATAAATCGAGTATAACAGGTTTTTTGTGAAAAAAGGCACGTATATTAGTAACAATTGTTAACGTTTTGTGAAGTCCTATTTAAAGGGGATAATTAGTAATGTCATCAGATTGTTAATATAGTTTTATAGAATCAATTTCCAAACTGTACTATAATTATCTTCGTAAATTTCAAAACTGTTATATATGAAGAAATTTATAAAAACAAGGTGTTACCATTAAAAAAGATTGAAACAGCAGTTCTTTTATCATGAAAAAAAACAGGAGAAGAATCCCCTGTTTTAATCCACTACTATATAAGCAATCATTGGACCATTATGTGAGCGATCGGAATGGACTTCACAAATTAACCGATACGTACCTTCTTTTTCAAATTGTAAGGGAACAATTGTTTCTTCGCCCTTTTTGACGGTCCCTTTTATTTTAGTTCCTTCTATATAAAAGGGGTGCTCTTCACCGTTGATTCCGCTAATAAATAACCTTACTTTTTCACCTTTCTCTAAAAATACTGTCCCGGGATCCCAGCGATAAGCCTCCATTTCTTTTCCATTTTTCATTTTCGTACTGAATTCTGCAGTAACCATGTGAATTTCACGGATATCTTTCGATTGCTGATTAAAAACAGTTATATCCCCGGCTTTTAACATGAACCAGGCTGACAGGGAGAAAAGTACAACCCCTATTGCGACAAAGAATAGAAGTGTTTCCTTTTTAAAGACTAAAAATTTCATTTCGTACCCCCTCATAAATTTGTCCTACTTTATACTTATGCTAAGTGGGGGAGAAAACTTGTCTATTTTTTTGTGAGATTTGAGTTGTTTTGGTTAACACTTATACCTTCAAACATGGTTGAACATAAATAAAAATGTCTAGAATAAGTAGTAACACCCTATAGAGTGAGATAATTTTTCTTTGTTTTTCTATTAGAAAAGTTTATAGTAAAAACAGGAAATGTGTTTCTATGTAAATTAGATGTTGCTAATTAATTCGCAAATAATTAGGTGGTTAGCTTGTTGGGGATTAGAAAAGAAAGAATATTAAAGGCGCTAAAATTTATTTTTCCATTGTTACTGTTAATCTTTGCAATTGTCGAAATCAAAAAATTTACTCAAAACATAAATATGGACTTACTTAAGGAAGAACTAAGTCAACTTGATATGGGGCGCCTTCTATTTATAATATTTATCACCTTTATAGCTGTCTTACCCATGTTGCTTTACGATGTGGTTCTAGTACGAATATTAAAATTAAAAGTTCCAATCAGAGATTTATTAGAGCAATCATTTATTGCTAATTCGTTTTCAAATTTAATTGGCTTTGGTGGAATAATCGGGGCAATGTTACGGACGTATTTCTTTCATAAGCACGAACCGGACAAGCGCAAACTTTTAGGGGTTATTGCATCCGTATCATTATTTTATTTAACTGGTATTTCAGTGCTATCATGGATCGTCACAAACAATTTTCGTAACTTTCCGTTGTTTGTTGACACAAAATGGCTCTATTTTGCAGTTGTGGGTGTTGGTTTATATTTACCACTATTTTTATTTATACATATCTTAAAATCAAGAAAAGGAAGTCCATCGCTAGTTAGTGCCAATAGTACCTTGAAGCTAATTATGATATCCATTATCGAATGGTTTGCAGTATTTTTAGCCATTTGGATTTTATGCCGGACTCTAGGAATTTCTATCTCTGCAGCAAATCTTTTTCCTGTTTATATTGTAGCTGCATGTGCCGGTATTATTAGTATGATCCCAGGCGGCTTAGGTTCTTTTGATTTGGTATTTATTTGGGGGATGCAAGATTTACATTTCTCTGAAGAAAAGGTACTTGTATTATTACTATTTTATCGGGTTGGCTATTACTTTCTCCCATTTTTTATTAGCCTAGTTTTCTTTATTAAGCTTTATTGGAAAAAATGGAATCAAACTTGGAATGATCTTCCTAAAGCCGTGGTACAAAGATTAAGTCATGTCATTTTAACCATGCTGGTTTTCCTTTCTGGTCTAATCCTGCTGTTATCAGCTAGTGTGCCTGGAATTATGTCCCGGTTAAAGGTTGCACAAGAACTTTTATCCTTTCCAATTATTAATGTTTCGCACCAATTATCTGTTGCCGCTGGATTTTTACTATTAGGTTTATCCCGGGGAATTGAGTATAGTGTTAAGCGAGCGTACGAGCTAACGATGTTCGCTTTAATACTGGCCGCATTGTTCTCTATCTTTAAAGGAATTGATTATGAAGAAGCGATCTTTTTAATTATTGTCGCCTTGTTGCTCCGGATGTCAAAGGGTCAATTTTATCGAGAGAGTTATGTGTTAACTTGGGGAAAAACGATTTTTGATATAATAATTATTCTTGTAATTACATCAATGTATCTCATAATTGGTTATCTGAATTTACCGATTTCTAAAATAGAAATACCACCCAAACTTTTACCCTATGTAATAGTTGATTATCACGATTTATTTATGAGTGCAGCAATTGGGCTTGTTATCGCTCTATTCATTCTTATGTTTGGATATTTAATCAGTTTGCCGAAAAGTTGGATTTTAGAGCGATCTGAAAACCGTGAAAAAGATATTGTTGACCATTTATCGAAGTATCAAGGTAAGGTGTTATCGCATTTAATCTTTTTACATGATAAATTTATATTTTGGAACAGTAAAAAGAATGTATTAATTTCCTTTCAGCAATTTGCAGACAAGCTGGTCATTCTTGGAGATCCCATAGGGGAAAAAGACGAAATATCAAATGCAATAGAGGAGTTTCAGGAAATTGCTGATTTACATGGCTATACGCCTGTTTTTTATCAAGTTAGTGATGATATGCTTCCTTATCTGCATGGGCATGGTTTTGCTTTTTTTAAGTTAGGTGAAGAGGCATTTGTAGATTTGAAATACTTTTCCTTATCAGGATCCAAAATGAAAGGGTTGCGTGCATTACGAAATAAATTTGTTCGTGCTGATTATTCATACGAGATTATAACCCCTCCACATTCAATAGACCTTTTAGAAGAATTAAGAGAGATATCTAATGAATGGCTGCAAGGAAGAGAGGAAAAAGGTTTTTCACTAGGTTTCTTTTCTGAGGATTATTTAAATAAGGCACCAATTGCGATTGTAAGAAATGAACAAAAGCAGATTCTTGGTTTTATGAGCATTATGCATGTATATGATGATTATCAAACGATTTCTGTTGATTTAATGAGGTTTAAACCAGAAGCCGCATCAGGTGCAATTGATTTTCTTTTTTTGTGTTTATTTGATTGGGCAAAAGAACAAGGGTATGCTCGTTTCAATATGGGCATGGCACCATTGGCAAATGTAGGACTCTCAAGATTCTCATTTTTAAGCGAGAAAATTGCTGCGCAAATTTTCCTGCATGGCCATTTTTTTTACCACTTCCAAGGTCTGCGTAAATTTAAAGAAAAATATACAAACATTTGGGAACCCAAATACTTGGCATACCGGAGAAAATCATCATTACCGATGATCATGTCGCAAATTACTATGCTTATATCAAAAAAAAGAAACTAGTCCAATTTTCGGTTGGTGTGATACCAGCCGATTTTTCTATTTCTGTAATTGATTCCCAATAGATATCCTAATTTAATCTATTATTTTGCAATACAATCTGTTAAGATTTAATAGGAAATAATGTAAAAGTTGGGTGTTATTTAATGAAAAAATTTGTATCCGTTATCTTTGTAATCCTACTTGTTTGTTCGAACCATTTAAGCCCGATAGCTGCTAATAATGGACAACCTAACCTAAAAAGTAAAGGGGCTATACTTTTAGATTCTGATACGGGTGCTGTTCTGTATGCAAAAAATGCAGATAAAAAGATGTACCCTGCAAGTCTAACAAAAATAGCCACAGCAATTTATGCGATTGAAAAGGGCAATTTGAATAGCATGGTTACGGTTAGTGCCAATGCTGTGAGGCAAGATGGAACAAGGGTTTATTTAGAAGAAGGGGAAAAGATCACTTTAAAGCAATTGATCCAGGGAATGTTAGTTAATTCAGGTAATGATGCAGCTGTAGCCATTGCAGAACACATAGATGGAAATGTCGAACAGTTTGCTGTGCATTTGAATAACTATTTAAAAACAACTATAGGTGTTAACCACACCCATTTTATCAATCCCAATGGTTTGTTTGATAAGAACCATTATACCACGGCAAGGGATATGGGAATTATAACTAATTATGCGATCAAGAATCCTGTCTTTGCAGAAATCTTTGGAACGAAAGTGCTAAAGTGGAACGGGAAATCATGGAAAACGAATATCCTGACCCACCATAAAATGCTGAAAGGGGAGTTTGCCTACCCAGGAGTAACTGGGGGGAAAACAGGATATACAGTTAAAGCAAAACAAACATTGGCTACTACTGCAGCTAATCCGAAAATAAGGCTGACTGTTGTGGTTCTAAACTCTGAACTGCCAAGAGATAAATATGATGATACGGCCAGCTTGTTTAATTATGGATTTAAAAACTTTCAACATGCAACACTATTGCAAAGTGATATTTATAAATTAGACAATAAAGAATACTTCCCGGAAAAAAATACCTTAATTACAGAATCCACCAAAGGAAGTACAAGGGTATTAAATAATCAGGGAGTACTTGCTATTAAAAGTAATATTAATGGACAAGTAGTTCAGTTCGTTCCACTTAAATTCAAAGAACCAGTTCCTGTTAAGGTTGAAGTGAAAAATGAAACATCCTCTAAAAAGAAACAAAAAGAAAAGCAGTTATCCAATATTAATCTCATATATGGTGTAATAATTATTGCATTAATAGGGATTATAATTGGTTTTAAAAATAAACTTACTAGGAAATTTTAGAAAAATGAAAAAGCTATGATAAGTGAGGCCTTATCATGGCTTATTTTTGTGTAATATTGTTGCGAATAGCATTATAGCAAATAGAATTATACATAAAAGATGAAAACAAAAAAGACTAAAGTAAACCCTTTAGTCTTTGAATTTGGATCAATTATTGTAGTCTGCTTTCAACTTGTTGACATACTTCGTCAGCGGATAGTCCGTTTGCGTCGATAACAGAACCCTTTGTACTGGTATCCTGCATACCCATTACATTTGAATCTAGTCCTGTAACAACACAACAATCGCAATTCTGGGCGTCCGACTCCTGCTTTAATTCAACTACATCATGTCCCTTTTCACGCAGAACTTGTTGAACTTGTGTAAGAGATTGTTCTACACCAATTTTTGCCATACAAAACACCTCCTCTTCTAGTTTATCTTGCCTCAGTTTATCTGAATTATTCGGAATAACTAGCATTAATCCTCCAAAAACTAATAGGGGAGGTGTACAAATATGGGAAAACGTAAAAAGGATCCATCAACGATAGGCTTGGCTTCCTCTCAAGTGGAGGGACAAGGAACAACAACAAATGAGACAGGTTCTAGAACAGAACCTTCATCTAGAAGAAAACAAAAGAGAAGCTAATGAAAAAGGGTCACCTCAATCGAGGTGACCCTTTTATCCCTATTTATACATTTCAACTACTTGTTTTTGAATTTCATCATTTTCTAAATATTCATCATAGCTCATTTGTTTATCCATTAAGCCATTTGGGGTTAATTCAAAAATTCGATTAGCAATTGTTTGTATAAACTGATGGTCATGAGAAGCGAAGAGCAATGAACCTTTAAAATTAATTAATCCGTTATTCAATGCTGTGATTGATTCTAAGTCTAAATGGTTGGTTGGTTCATCTAATAAAAGAACATTTGCGCCGTTTAACATCATTTTAGAAAGCATGCAGCGAACCTTTTCTCCTCCGGAAAGGACACTAGCCTTTTTAAGCACCTCTTCACCAGAGAAAAGCATTCTACCTAAAAATCCACGTAAAAAGCTTTCACTGTCATCTTTAGGTGAGAATTGACGGAGCCAATCCACGAGATTTAAGTCGCTGTTTTCAAAGTACTCAGAGTTATCCTTAGGGAAATAAGCTTGTGAAGTGGTAATTCCCCATTTAAAGGTACCACTGTCTGCTTCCATTTCACCCATTAGAATTTTAAAAAGGGTTGTTTTTGCAAGTTCGTTTGTACCAACAAGAGCAATTTTATCCCCCTTATTTACAAAGAAACTGATATTATCTAGGACCTTAACCCCATCAATGGTTTTTGTTAATCCTTCGACATGTAATAAATCATTTCCGATTTCGCGGTCTGGTGTAAAGCCAACAAACGGGTACCGGCGCGAGGAAGGCCTGATATCATCGAGAGTGATTTTGTCCAGTAACTTTTTCCTTGAAGTTGCTTGTTTAGATTTAGATGCATTTGCACTAAATCGTGCGATGAAAGCTTGCAATTCTTTAATTTTTTCTTCTTTCTTCTTGTTAGCGTCGGAAGTTAACTTGGATGCTAATTGGCTTGATTCATACCAAAAATCGTAGTTACCCACGTAGATTTGAATTTTACCAAAGTCAAGATCAGCGATATGTGTACATACCTTATTTAAAAAATGACGATCATGGGAAACAACAATTACAGTATTTTCAAAGTTAATTAAGAATTCCTCAAGCCATTGGATTGCTTTAATGTCCAAGTGGTTTGTTGGTTCGTCCAGTAGTAAAACGTCAGGTCTGCCGAATAAAGCCTGTGCAAGCAACACCTTCACTTTTTCAGAACCTGTCAATTCCGCCATTGTTTTATAATGAAGATCTTCTCCAATACCAAGACCTTTTAAAAGGATGGCCGCTTCAGGTTCAGCTTCCCAGCCGTTTAATTCGGCGAATTCGCCTTCAAGTTCAGCGGCCTTCATACCGTCTTCATCTGTAAAGTTTTCCTTCATATAGATTGCATCTTTTTCTTGCATGACTTCATACAGGCGCGTATGACCCATGATAACCGTCTTTAAGACCTCATACTCTTCATATTCGAAATGGTTTTGTTTTAACACAGCCATCCGTTCATTAGGTCCGAGCTGAACAGTTCCTGATTGTGCTTCAATTTCACCAGATAGAATTTTTAAAAAGGTTGATTTTCCTGCACCATTGGCACCGATTAGTCCGTAGCAGTTCCCAGGTGTAAATTTAATATTTACATCTTCAAATAATTTTCGGTCTCCATATCGTAAACCTACGTTACTTACAGTAATCATATTTAAAACATCCTCCAAAACAAAATATCTACTGATTATACCATTAAAACAGAAGAAGAGCGAATTCTTTTCGTCAATAAAAAGTTTATAAGAAAAATTTTCTAAAAAAATTTATCCGATTTCACACTTTATTCATATTTTTGTTGTAGAATTGGGTATAGAAGCAAGTAAAAGAAGGTGTGAGATGGATGACAAAAAATCAACTAACTGAACTTGTTAACAAGTTAAAAAAGGCTGGTATTAAAGCGAGCTTAACCAAACCAAAATCCAATTACCTCTTGTCACTGCAGAAAATAAAAAATTACCCTTCTTCTGTGAATTAAATAACAAACATAAGCTAGGGACAAAATCTAGAAATTAAAAAGCGATTATTCCAAACGGACTAATCGCTTTTTTGTTACTCTAATTCATCCATGACTTGATCGTAGACTTCTTGTTTGTCAAAGTCTTCTCCCATTGGAAACTTGTTAATAAATTTATTGTTCTCATCAATTAAAAAGGTAAAGGTGGAGTGCACGAATTGGCCGTTTCCAGGATCTTTAAACTGAAACTGCATGGCATCGGTGACTTTTTTGATCTCTGCTCGGTCTTTTTTAATGTTCTGTTTATCTCCTGTTAAGAATAACCAATCCTCATTATTTTCAATCTCAAATCCTTGCATATAATCGGTTAATATTTGTGGTGTATCTCTATAAGGGTCAATGGTAATTGTCAAAAATTCAATATCCTTCCCAAAAACGCCAACCTTCTGAAAATCTTTTTTCAAGGCAATCATCTTTTGTGTTGTAGTAGGACAAATGTCAGGGCAATGGGTATAGATAAACTCTACAAGTTTTAGTTTGGTTTTATCCTTACCAAAATTATAAGAATCACCATTTTGGTTTATCAATGTAACCTCTGCAGGTATTTTAGCATTTGCATCACGTACGAGAAAGAAAGAAATTCCTGCTGCAATTCCGATAAGCACAGCAAGACTGCAAATTAAATAAATCTTTTTCATAAATATCCCTCCTACTTTTAAGATAAAGAAGTTAGCAGAAAAAAGATATGGATAATTTGTGAACAAACCCAAGGACCTGAAAATGAAAACTATATCATTTCATCCTTCTCTAGGGAGCATTGGATTTTTATTTGCATATTCTATAAAATGAAGCAAATACTAAATTGACAAGTGTTGTCAGTTATTATATTCTTTATAAGAATTAAATTTTTCTAAAAACTTAGTGTTTAAAGGAGTATGTTTTATGTTAGGTGTCGTTCTTAACTAATCCAATCAATTGGATATGTTCATTCCTAGCTCCTCGTTCAATTTTTTCTTGAATGGAGGCTTATTTAGTATGTTTAGGAATGGAGTTAAGAACAATGGGCATCATTAGCATACATCTTCACCAATGTAGCTGTGTACCTCCGTGTAGACAGTTTTTATTTTGGGTAAATATTTTGTATGTAATATGAGTGAATGAGTTTTTTTCATGTAGCCGCAATGACATTGTTCATTGCGGCTATTTTTATTTCAGTTTAACTAGGCTGTTGATTTCCGCTTCAATCAACATAGTGCCAATATCAACAATGATGAACATAGTCAATTATTTAGGAGGTTAAAAAAGTGAATCAACATACTTTTACTACATTGGAATTTCAGCAAATCAAAAAGACTATTGCAAGTTTTGCCTTAACGCAAGAAGGGAAGGAAAAAATTGAGTGCCTGACACCATCGACAAATTTGAAGCAAATTGAAGCATGGCTGGATGAAGTGTCTGAGGCTGTAGAGATTTTAAAAAAGAGTGCTAGTGTTCCTGTTCATGGTTTGGATGGGATGGATGCCTTGTTAAAAAATATGAATAAAGGAGTTGCACTAAGGGTTGACCAGTTGGCAAGGCTTTATGATTTTTTGGATTGCTGTAGAAAGATGCGCAAGTTTATGAAGGATAAAGAATATTATGCCCCAAGAGTATCATCCTACGTGAATGGAATTGATGAATTGCCGGAGCTTGCGAGTGAGATTATTCGCTGTATTCGAAATGGCCGCGTTGATGATTATGCTAGTAAAGAGTTATTAAAATTGAGGAAACAAATAGCGATTCAAGAGGAAAGGCTAAAAGAAAAAACACTTCAGTTGATTCGTTCTAATAAATATAAAAATTATTTACAGGAGAATGTTGTCAGTCAGCGAAATGGCCGCTATGTGATCCCTATTAAAAAAGAATATCGGAACAAAATAAAGGGAGTTGTCTTAGATACTTCTGCTTCT
>Ga0182745_1004432_pt1 | contig 11671 bp, 6 predicted proteins | sample eDN3rd30CKraftBY_FD_128523 | JGI IMG/M metagenome (GOLD analysis project Ga0182745, IMG submission 128523) | Enriched backyard soil microbial communities from Emeryville, California, USA - eDNA 3rd pass 30_C Kraft BY (version 2) (version 2) | ecosystem: Environmental > Terrestrial > Soil >... | reverse complement strand
TGATCGTAGAAAAGGATAGTCTGGGTAAGAAATGTCGTGTGGCAAGCGGCGGCGCAAATCGAGATAATCGAACGCGGCGGGGTGGCTGTCCCTTCTCTGTCTCCCGGCCATCCCGCCACTCCACGCCCATGCCGGTGACTGCCATGCCCGCCCTGCCCTCATCCCCGCCGCCTTCGTCGCCTCTGGCGATCGAACCAATCAGTATGCGGATTCCCGACGCCTGCCGGTTCACCGGCATCAGCCGCAGCACCCTCTACCTGCTAATCGCGCGGGGTGAGGTCGAGATCGTCAAGATGGGCGCTGCCACCCTGGTGCTGACCGAAAGCCTGCGCGAGCTGATTGAACGACAGCGGGGGTCGGGTCTCAGCCGGGCGGCAGTCGCCCTGCGGAGCCAGCTGGCAGGATAATTACCCACTTAAGACGAAAGGTTCCTAACCAACAGAACTAGAGCGCCCAATCGACTGCGATTGCATTTGCTTGCTCTAGGACAAGATCGACGGCGGCCTTTTGCAGGTCGGGAGGATAGCCATAGCGGGCCAGCAGCTTGCGAACCTCAATCCGCATTTTTGCGCGCACGCTTTCCTTCTGCGTCCAATCGACCGTCACGGTGCTGCGGATCGTTCTGACCAGCAGCTGAGCAAGGGTGCGAAGCGTTTCACGCTCCATTAAGTCTCTGGCCGATCCATTTTCCGCCAAGGCATCGTAAAAGGCCAATTCCTCAGGAGCCATGCCCAACTCATCGCCGCGTTTGGCCGACGCAGAAACCTCACGGGCCAGCGAGATCAACTCGTCAATCACCTGCAAGCTATCGACTGCCCGATTGTGGTAGCGGGTCAGTACATCGGCGAGCCGCTCACTCAGCTTGCGCGCTTCGACAATGTTTAGCCGTTCGCGCGCCTTGATGTTGCCCTGCAAAAGCCGTCGCAGCGTTTCAACTGCCAAATTGGGTTGCTTCGTCTGCTTCACTTCGAGCAGGAAATCATCGGAGAGGATGGCAAGATCGGGCTGCTCAAGCCCGGCATCCTTGAACACGTCAAGAATGCCATCGGACATGACGGCCTGCGACATGAGTTGGCGGATTTCCTGCTCAATTGCGTGCCTGCCGCGCCCGCCCTTGCCGGACGTGTATTTGATGAGGTTGGCCCGCAATGCGACGATAAGCGCCACCTCCTGCCGCTTGGCCGATGCGCGCTCGTCACCGGCTGCGATGGCGAAGGCTGCTTCGGCCTGCGTTGCAAGGTCGATGAACTCTGCACGGTGATCGCTGGACAGAATTTCCTCTAGGCACTGCTTGAGGATGGTCAGGCGGGCGGCTGGGTCTGCGTCGAAAAAGGCCTGCCAGTTGACCTTGCCGAGCAAAGCCAGCGCGGATTCAACCTTGCTCAGAAGCTGGCGCACTGCCTCATCCATGTTGAGACTGACTTGCTCCTGATCGCGGGCGCTATACTGTGCCAGTGCAGCTCGCAATTCCGCCCCGATGCCGAGATAATCGACGATCAGCCCGCCCGGCTTTGCACCGAACACGCGATTGACCCGTGCGATGGCTTGCATGAGGCCATGCCCGCGCATCGGCTTGTCAATGTAAAGCGTATGCAGCGACGGCGCATCGAAGCCCGTCAGCCACATGTCGCGCACGATCACCAGATCGAAGCCTGATGACGGATTCTTGAAACGGTCCGCCAGTTCCTCCAGCCGCGACTTGGTGCGGATATGCGGTTGCATCGCCCGCGGATCGGCATTGTTGCCGGTGATGACGACCTTCATCGTACCGTCGCTATCATTGGCAGGATCAGCGCCAACCCATGCGGGGCGCAACCGGGCGATTTCATCGTAAAGGGCAACCGCAACTTGGCGGCTGATCGCCACGATCATGCCCTTGCCGCCGCCCATTGCCTCCTTGCGTTCCTCGAAATGGCCAACGATGTCGGCGGCAATCGTCTCAATCCGCTCCTTGGAGCCGACAATTTCCTCAAACCGGCTGAACTTCGCCTTCAACTGTTCGGCGGCGCGCACGTCACTGCCTTCGGTCAGCTCTTCGGCCAGTGCGTCCAGCTCTTCGCGTTGCTCTTCGTCCAGCCGCAACATCAGCTTGGCCAGCCGGGCGGAATAGTGAATAGGCACCGTCGCCTTGTCGATGACCGATTGGGTCATGTCGTAGGTGTCGATCACGTCGCCAAAGACGGCGGCAGTGCTGCGATCCCTTTCGGCGATGGGCGTTCCGGTGAAGCCGATGAACGTGGCGTTGGGCAGCGCCTGTCTCAGATATTCGGCAAAGCCGACTTCTTCGCGCACTTCCTCGCCGCGCGTCACGAAACGACGGTTGAGGCCATATTGGGAACGGTGCGCTTCGTCCGCGATCACGATCACATTGCTGCGATCCGTCAGCAACGGATGCTCGCCGTCATCGCCGCGAAAACGCTGAATGGTAGTGAACACCAGCCCGCCAATATCGACCTTGAGCAATTCCCGCACCGCCGCCACGGTTTCCGCGTTGCGCGGCTCGCCACGGATGGCGCGGCCGTGGGCGGCGAAGGTCTTGAAGAGTTGATCATCCAGATCATTGCGATCAGTGACGACAACGATTGTCGGGTTTTTCAGCTTCTTCGCCAGTTGGAGCTGGCGGACATAGAACAGCATGGTCAGCGACTTGCCGGACCCTTGCGTATGCCAGACCACGCCGCCCTTGCGGTGCCCGCCTTCTCCAGCCGCCCTCACGGTTGATGCCAGCGCCCGCCTCACGGCGTGGAACTGGTGATAGCCTGCCAGCTTCTTCGATTTGACCACGCCATCGGCCATTTCAAAGGCGGTGTAATCGAAAGCCAGGTCAAGCAGCCGCGCCGGATCGAACGCGCCCTTGATGAGCACTTCCAGCTCTGCCCGGCCAAAGTCATCGTGCTTATCACCGTCGATGGTCCGCCACGGCTGGAAGCGGTCAAGCCCGGCAGTCAGCGAGCCGATGCGGGCTTCCATCCCGTCGCTGATGACCAGCGCCGCGTTGAAGCGGAACAGTTCAGGTGCCTTGTTCTTGTAGTTCTGAAGCTGCTCGTGCGCCCGGTCCATCGTGGCGTTTTCATCGGCGGGGTTTTTCAGTTCCAGCACCGCCAGCGGCAAGCCGTTGACGAACAGCACGATGTCCGGCCTGATCGTGTGGCGTTCGCTTTGCACGACAAACTGGTTGGCGGCGATGAAACTGTTGTTGTCCGGCTTTTTCTGGTCGATCAGGCGCAGGCGGACAGTCCGGCTTTCGCCATTCTCGTTCAGCTCAACTGGCACGCCGAAGGTTAGCAGTTCATGGAATGCCCGATTGTTTTCCAGCAGGTTCTGTGTCGGCGCGGCCAGCACGGCGCGGATGGCGGTTTCGACCATGCTTGAGGTCGCATCGGGGTTGAGCGTGGCGAGCGCATCGCGGAGCTGCCCTTCCAGCACCGTCTGCCGATAGTCAGTGCGGGTGGTCATCGGGCCATCGGGGGCAAGATAGTCGCCGGGCAGCACCCGCCAGCCAGATAGGTCAAGCCAGCTCATCGCCGCCAGTTCAACCGCACCCTCATTGAAGCGATTGGGAGTGGAGGGGCCGCCGGTGGACCAGTTCATGCAGCGGCTTCCTCTTCGGCATCGGCAGGGTTGGCCAGCCGCCATTCGACAAGCGCCGCCTCATACTGGGTGCGGTCAAGGTTGAAGAGGATGCGACTGGGTTCAAAACTGGACCCCGCGATTTCCACCAGCTCATATTCGCTGTCGATGCTGTCGTTGAAATCGCCTTCCAATTCGTAGGCCGGGCCGGAAGGCTCTTCAACCTCATTGGATGGACGGCTCCACACGACATCGAGCAGGAACGATACCAGCGCATCACACAGCCCGCCTAGCATATAGGCGTGCTGACGTTGCAGCACCGCCCAGTCGAGCGCGCCGCCATGGCGCATGTTGGGAATGTTGCTCAGGCGAGCAAGGGCGGTGGTCGTTTCTTCGATGCCCTTGATGAGGGCGGACAGCTCCTCATGGATCTTGTCGCCGTCCGGGTGGTCGGTCATCGAAAAGTCAAAGGCTTCGATAACCTTGGTCATCCGGCCCGGCAGGCCGTCACGGCCAAATTCGATGTTCAGTTGCAACCCGATGGAGGCCTGCGCCGCCTCAAAGATGGTGCGGACGCTGGCAAGGCAGGTATTGGGCAGTTGCTCGATGCTCTGTTCCAGCGCGGCAACGTGCAGCTCAAGGTTGCCAGCCCGCTCCGGGTGCCGCTCGATCAGATTTCGCAATAGCTGGAGCTGATAGGCCATGCGTTCCCCTATGCAGCGGCAATCGAATCTGCCGCGTCGTCAACGCGAAGCTCGCCCGACAAGAGTTTTGGCAGGAGTCCGTCACGAAGCTGCTCGAGCTTCTGGCATTCGGCAAGTCGCTCGCCAATTTGTTCTACATGCGAAAGTGCAATTTCGTTGAAGACTTCAAGCACTTTGCCATCATCCGAAGCAAATTGTTGTTCGGACATATAGGCCCAATCCGCCCTTGGCATCCGCGTTCCTGTTGACGCGCCAGATGCAGATGCAACGAATTTTTCTTCGCTGAAGCCGAAATACATGAGCGCCCGGTATTTCTCTGACTTGGCGCGAAACACGAATATGTCTGACGAGGCGATGCCCTCAAACGGCATGACAGACACTTTGTGGAAATACGGCCTCAGCTTGCCGAACAGCAGGTCGCCCGCCTTGAAATACAACTTCCCGCTATCAACCTCATGGGCATGGCCATAGTTGCGCATGCCCAGCGATTTGCGTGGCAAGTGCTCAAGCCCGACATAGGGCGTTTCGGGCGGCATGGCCTTGGGGTCCGCCGTGGAGCGAACAGACCGGGCGATTTCATCGGCGCGCTTCCAAACCCACCCCTTCGGCAAGCCTTCATCATCAAAGCTATCTGGGAACAACGCGGTGATGTCGGCGGGCAGGCCGGTATCGCGGCCTTCGGCTTTGGCGTGAACAGGGTCGAAATCGACGAACCAGCTCTTGAACAGCGCCCGCGCCATGTCCTCCAGCGTCGCGGCCATCTGGCGATTGAGGTCAATCTTTGTGTCGAGGGTCGCAAGGACGCCAGCGATCCCATCTTGTTCATGTCTAGACGGCTGCCTGATTTCGAGCTCTTCTAGGGTTCCTTTGGTTAGTGCATTCCTTGTCGCCCCGGCGCTGGCCAACATCAGAAGCCGCTGCTTCATAGCTGGCTCCAGAAGCGCATAGAGCAAATAGTCTTGAGAAAACTCGGCAGGATTGGCGCGGATGATTGCCACATGCTGATTAACGCGGGCTGGCAAGGCGCGATCATCGACCATGCAGACCCGCGCCACCGAATCACCGGTGATATTTATCAGAATGTCGTTTGGACGGACTTCGACGTTATCAAGTGCCCCGGCCTGCTCTTCATCGATGTAAGCCAACCCGTCCCAGCGGAAGATGAAGTCATGCACGTTCTGACTGCGAATAAGTGCAAAAGGACCAGTATCCAAATACGCTTCTTTGCCTCCCCGTGGTGTTGCGCCGCTGCCAATTTTCTGCGCGCGTGGGCCAAGGGTAACAGAGGGCCAGGGAGCTGCATCACCAGCCATAACCAACCTTTTTCAGTTGGCTGCGGATTTCCATGTCGAGCATGTTGCCGCGCTCCATCTGCGTTTTCAGCGTCGCGGTCAGCCGGTCCATCTTGTCCGCGAACGGCTCGTCATCGACCGCCTGCGCCGCCTGCTCCACATACATGCCGGGGGTGAGGACAAAACGCTTGGCGGCGATGTCCTTAATTTTTACCGATTTGGCGAAGCCGGGCACGTCCTCATACTTGCCGTTCTTTTCCCGCCAAGCATGATAGGTATCAGCAATCGTGGCAACGTCCTCTGCGGTCAGCTCTTTCAGCGTTCGCGTGACCATCGAGCCCATGTTGCGAGCATCGATGAACAGCACATCGCCGCGCCGGTCGCGCAGCTTCTTGTCCTTGGTCAGTCCGTTCGATTTGTCGCGGGCGACGAACCACAGGCAGACCGGAATCTGGGTGGTCGAAAAGAGCTGACCGGGCAGCGCCACGATGCAGTCGATCACGTCCTTTTCGATCAGCCGCTGGCGGATTTCGCCTTCACCCGATTGTTGGCTGGACAGCGAGCCGTTGGCCAGCACAAAGCCTGCGATCCCATGTGGCGCCAGATGGTGATAAATATGCTGGACCCACGCGAAGTTCGCGTTGCCAGAAGGCGGAGTGCCGAATTGCCAGCGCGCATCGCCCTGCAATTTCTCCTGCCCCCAATCGCTGGCATTGAAGGGCGGGTTTGCGAGGATGTATTCCGCCTTGATGCTGGGGTGCATATCTTCGTGGAAGGTATCGGCCCACTTGCTGCCAAGGTTTGCCTCGATGCCCCGGATGGCGAGGTTCATCTTGGCCAGCCGCCATGTGGTCGGGTTGGACTCCTGCCCATAGATTGAAATGTCGTTGCGCCCGCCCTCGTGCGCTTCGATGAACTGTTCGGACTGAACGAACATGCCGCCTGATCCGCAGCAGGGGTCATAAACGCGCCCCTTGAACGGCTCGATCATCGCCACCAGCAGGCGCACGACGCAACCGGCGGTGTAATATTGCCCGCCGCGCTTGCCTTCCGCGATGGCAAACTGGCCAAGGAAATACTCATAGACGCGGCCCAGCACGTCCTGCCCGTGATGCTGGTCGCGGAATGCCAGATCGGAGAACAGCTTGACCACTTCGCCCAGCTTGGTCTGATCCAGCTCTTGCCGGGCATAGGTCTTGGTCAACACGCCCTTGAGCGCCGGGTTCTCACTCTCAATGGCGATCATCGCGGTGTCGATCAGTTCGCCAATGGTCGGCTTGGTGCTGGTGGCGTTTTCCTTGAGATATTCCCACCGCGCATGTTCGGGCACCCAGAACACGCTTTCGGCGGTATAGGAATCTTTCTCTTCAAGCAGCTCATCGCGCAGCATGTCCGGGATGGTCTGATCGGCGGCAATTTCGTTGCGCCGCTCGTTGAACCGGTCAGAAATGTATTTGAGGAAAATCAGGCCAAGCGCGACATGCTTGTATTCCGCCGCGTCCATGTTGCCGCGCAGCTTGTCCGCCGCCGCCCACAGAGGGGCTTCGAATGCCCGAGACGAGGACTTTTCCGGCTCTACCCGAACCTTTTTGGGCCGCCCCCGAGCCATATGAATCACCCCTGTAAAGCACTATTTTTTTATTCAGTAGCCAGAGAATGCTCGTAGTCCTAGCCCTTCATTCGGTGGCGCCGATTTCGAACGCCCGCCGACGCGATGCAATTTTTCATTCCATGAGGTATCGACTGGAAGCATACTGTTGCGCCGGAGGGCGATGTGTGAGGGGGGAGTGCAATACGGGGAATGCAGCCGCTTGATCTCATTAGTGCCGCGCCCTGGTCGCGCGCCGTATTCACCACCTACGCCCTCAGCCTCTCCTTCTTCGAAGCCGTTGTCCTTGATCGGTTGGTCCGCGGCGGGGGACGAAACGCCCTCATTCTCGCCGACCCGGAAGGCATACGGGCGGCCTTAAGCGAACAGGGCGCACGTCGCGCGGGTCGCGATTATGAACTTGAGCCTGTCGCCAGCACGACAGGCGTATTTCACCCCAAGCTGACCCTGCTCTTTGACGAGGGCGACGCCCATATGCTCATCAGCTCGGGCAATCTAACCTTCGGCGGCTGGGGTATGAATCTCGAGACGGTCGATCATCTCCATTCCAGCTTTGCCGCAGAAACATTCGATGATGCCGCCGACCTGTTCGACTCTCTCGCCATTGCGGACACGATCCGCACTGGAGTTGCCGATCAGTTTGAACCTATCGCGACCCAGCTTCGCTTGTCGGCCCGAGGCGCACCGCGAAATGGCAGCTATCGCCTGCTTCACAGCGTGGGCGGCTCCATTGCCGAGAGATTGGCGCAATTTGCCGATGATCTTGGCGGCGCAACCCGCATCACCATCGTTTCTCCCTATTTCGACAAGACAGGCAGCGCCGTTTCTCGATTGTCCTCGTTGCTCAATTGCGAGGATGTAAGATTACACGTCCACCCCGAACCCAAGGGCGCGGTCAGGGGGACAATGGGCACGAACTGGCCTGAGCCGCTCGCCGCCCGCGCCGTGTGCGTCGACACTCCGTTTGATGACGGCAATCGGGCGCTCCATGCCAAATGCATCGAGATTTTGTGCAAGCGCGGGCGATTGATTGTCTCGGGAAGCGCAAATGCCACCAATGCAGCACTTTTTGTTGGGAATGTGGAGGCCTCGCTCCTGCGTATCCAGCGCGATGTCACGGTTGGCTGGAAGTCAAAGGCCGCGACCAAGCCTACCGCTTATCCCTTGGCTGAGACAGAAGACGCCGACGATGCGGAGAGCAGGAAAGGCATTCTTCGCGCCATACTTGAGGGTGATCGCGTTGTCGGCGAGATTATCGTCCCGCGCTTGCATGGTGCAGCTAGCTTAAGCGTTGCCACGACCGCCGGATATATCGACCTTGGAAAAATCGATATCGACAGTGCCGGGCGGTTCGAGGCGGCAGCCCCCGACTTGGAATTGCAAAGCTGGGGCGGCGGCAGAATGGTGCTGCGCATCGAGCAAAACGATCATGTCGCCGAGGGTTTCGTATCCATCGCGGCGGCAGCGAAGATTATCCAGAAGGCGGGTGCGATGGCACCCCGCCTCCTTGCTATGCTATCGGGCACGGAAACCCCTGAAGATGTCGCCGCCATCCTGACATGGTTCAAGGAAGATCCCGCTCGCATCGTATCCGCCATGCCCCGTGGCGGACAGGGCAGCGGTAAAACCGAGCGCGAACCGATTTGGGTCTCGATAGAGGAGTTGCGCGCCGCCGGCGAATTTCATGCTGCTGGTCGCGCCTCGTCGGGGGTAAACGAGCCTGCATGGCAGCGGGCGTTATGGCTGGTGCGATCCGCCTTTACCGAACCTCGCGGGCCGTGGAAATCGGGAACTGGCGAAGATGATCAGGCCGAGGATGAGGAAGACACGGAGGGCGAGGACGAACGTCTGAAGCGTCTTCAACGGGAAGACAACGCCAAGCACCGCGCCATGAATGCCCTGGACGATCTGCTGGAAGAAATGCTTGCCGAAAGACATGCAGGTGTCCACGCTGCATCGGCATTCGCACTCGCGCACTATCTCGCAGATCGTATCCGGCCCGCGCCTTCGGTCGTCTATGGCTGGCTGGCTCGCATCCTTGGCGCGTTTGCACATAATGACCTGCCAATGGATGCGCCCGTCGCAACGGCAAGTGTTCTCCTTCGCGCAAGCGACGGACTGGACCGCGCCGCCGAACGGGCGCGGACGTTCCTGCTGCGCGTCAAGATTGATCCGATGGCGTTTGCACCGGACGATCAGGCCATTCCGGGGTTCGTAGAGATTCTATCGCCATCGTGGGATGGGGAGCAATTCATGGGGCACGTCCGCGCTGCCCGCACACCCGGTGAGGAAGTGCGCACTTATCTTCAAGCGGCGGCGACCGGCGAACCTCTCCCGTCGCTCCCCACCCTCCAGAATAGCCCGTATTGGCAGCAGTTGGCTGCGGGGTTCGCAAGCAGTGAGGCGCGGTCCCGCTTTCGCATTTTGGATAAAGCCCAGAAATCGTGTCCCAAATGTAATTTGGTCCTGCCAACAGGTCGCTATCAAGACCTGCGATTGACGGGCGTGACGCACCATTGCGGCATCATATTGTGCAGAGAGCTATAGGGATGGCATCGCTCGAAGAACTCCTTGCTGTCGCAGCCAATGCATCTGCCCCCTCAATTATCGATGAGAGCGGCGTGCAGGTCGGCGGCGTCGATCCGTTGGGGCTGCGCCAGATCAACTTCGACCTGATGGACAAGGTTCTGCCCGGCCTGAACAACGTGGCGAGCCGCCTGCGCCCGTTCGTCCTTATGACATGGGCATGGCGTCGGGTCAGGACCATCATTGAGCGGGATAAGCTCGGCGGGGCAACCGATGAGCAGATGCGTGATTTCGTGGATCGGATCGAGGCGATCTATTCATGGTCGCAATTTCTTCTCGATACGGATGCGGGAATTCCGGGCGGTCAGGCGCTTGCCGATCTCATCTATGGCGAAAAGGAAACCTATCGCTTCGGCGGCAAGAAATGGGAGCAGCGCAGGAATCTGCGACGGACATCGACGGGCCTCATCTCGCCGCTGAACTATGGTCCCGGCCTGCGCAGCATGGGCTGGCTGATCCCCGCAGGTCCGGCAGGTGTGTTCCAGCCCAATCCGCTTCTGGATTCCATGCTCGATGCCTTCGAAGAGAATTTCGCCGACGAACTGGACCATCCCGCCTTCAACAAGCTGGGAAGCGTCGAGGTCGAGCGCGATGATGTACGGCGATGGGGCGAGTTGTGGGAATTGTCCAATCTTACCGAAGCCGAGCAGTTGGCGGGTTTTGAACGGCTGGCAGGCCCGCAGGCCGACCCCATGCGCCGCGAGGGCATGACCATGCTGGAGGCTGCCGTCGAATGTCTGGACGATGACGAGCCGGAGGCGAGTGCCCTTCGCGCCTTAATGGCATCGCCGCCCGAAGAGTGGCTGGAGATCGTCGATCTTCACCCCCGAGCTGACGCATGGCGAAGACTTCAGATACGCCAGCTCTTCCGCCTGTCGCTCGAAGCCATGTTCTATTGGATTATTCGCGAACTGGTGGATCGCCCCGTGGGTACGGAGGAACTTGCGCGGCGCTTCGCCAAACAGGCCGCACTGGAGGCCGATGAAATCGCGCAAAAGTGGTTGGACGAAGAAGCAGAAGACAACGCCGTCCAGCAACTCGACCAACTCGACGAAGCCTTGAATTCTCAGGACTGGCAGGGCGACATACCCGTGCAAATCGCCAGTGGTCTGCATTTCTGCCTGACCGCTGGTCGGAATGAGAAATGGGATAAATCTGAGGTCTTTGATCGCCTGCCGGTGGCTCGCGCCTTGAAAGAAGCCGACGAATGGCAAAAGCTATCGATGCGGGACTTCATCGGCAAATTCATCGAAGTCTGGATTATTGCCCAACACGCATATTGGTGCGTCGGGCGTGGTCTTGCCGATGCGCGTGGGCGCGGAAAGACGCTTCTGCGCCTTAGGATTGTTATGGATGAAGGTGGATGGACGTTGACACCGGGAACGCAAGCGCGGGGCGCCCCCGTGCCCACGCCCGATCGGTTGCAAACGGCGATCAGCTTACTTCAGGAAAGTGGTCGAATAGCTCCATCGGGAATGGAAGGCTAGGAATCGAGCTGTTGTCGGTTGACGCTCGATAATGCCCGTCCATCCGACAACATTCGACCGAAGGCTCGATTTGAAGCTGCAGCTCCATTGTACATCTATTGAAACTCAGCCAGCATGAGCATCGGAGTTTGCTGCCTTTGCGTAGAAACGAAAAGGATCGACAAGATTGGGATAAAATGGCATAGACGTTCTACGGACTGAATCATGGATTCAGGCGCACGGGGATCACCGTGTGGGACCCGAATTACGCGGAAACTATTTGAAAAAACATATCAAATACATGCGGTTAGGTTCGTAAAACCTCCCGCTCCGCCACCAGAAAATAATTCAATGAACCAATGACTTTGGTCGACGGCAGAGATTGGCGCCGGCTCGGCGGCGTTCACGAATTGCTCGCATTCGCCGCGCTTGCGCTCCTCGCGC
>Ga0182745_1004430_pt1 | contig 11676 bp, 11 predicted proteins | sample eDN3rd30CKraftBY_FD_128523 | JGI IMG/M metagenome (GOLD analysis project Ga0182745, IMG submission 128523) | Enriched backyard soil microbial communities from Emeryville, California, USA - eDNA 3rd pass 30_C Kraft BY (version 2) (version 2) | ecosystem: Environmental > Terrestrial > Soil >... | reverse complement strand
TCTTCAGCCAAAGGATGTCCTGCGGCGTGTTCGCGAACTCGTACGTACCGAGAATCACACCGTACGGCGCGCCACCGAACTGGTCGTACTCCGCGACGTAGACCTTCTTGAAGAGCTCCGAGCCCGCGACGTCCGCCGAGTTCAGCTCGAGGTCTTCGTAGGCCTCTTCTTTGCTGACGTCGAGCAAGCTGACGGTGATATTCGCCTTGAAGTTGACGTGGCGAACGAGGTCCGCGATGGCCGTCCACTCGGCCTCGATGCGCTGGAACTCCGGCGCGTGTAGAATCTCATTGAGCTGGTCTTCGACCAACCCGTCGATTTTCGCGACGAGATCCTGGATGCTTTGCTTGTCGAACCGCTCCTCGCCCGGCGCCATGTTGTAAACGACGGCAGCCATGGCGGAGATGAAACGCTCCTCCGCACTGACATCCTCGACAATCGTCTCCAGATTCGACTGGAGCATCGGCGTCGGGGCGTCCACCTCGGAGCTCAACCTGACGCTCGAAAGAAAGCTTTTCAGGCTGAGGGTCTCCTGAGTCGTCTGTTCGGCCATGAGATCTTCGACTCCTTCTATCGCAGGCGCTTCTCGTAATTTCGAACTCTGTTGAAGCTCGTATCGCCAACGTCGTCCGCAGGTCCTTCCAGAACGCGGGAGGGCCGGGTCGCCCGAAAGCGTCGAGCCGTGAGGTCAGGCTCAGTTATCCGCGGCTCTACTCCCCCGCCTTGCGGCCATCGGGGAGCTTGAAATCACTGAACCCCTGCAGCTCCGACATCAGCTTCTCGACGGCCGCGCGGTCTTGGGCGAGGGCGCGAAGCAGCTTTCGGAACTCCTTGCGATTGTCGAGATTCGCTTGGACCTCGAGCAAGAGCTTCTTGAGGAGCAACAACGCCTTGATCTTCGGGACGCTGTTGGCGACCTCGGCCGGCGTGAACGACTTCATCGAGCGGATCGGCACCTCGACGGTCAGGTCCTCGGCGCGCTCCGGGTCGATGCGGTTGGGAACGCTCACGCGAACCGACATGTTCATGTCGTTCATCACTTGATTCAGATTTTTCCCGTCCAACGCGCGAATCTGGCGCTGGTCGAGGTCCACCTGCCGATCCTTCGACGTCCCGCCGGATAGATCGCCCATGATCAGGAGGCGGAACGGGAGCGCAACGTCCTCGGGTTCGCCACTGACGGTGGTTCGATAAGTGAGCGTGAGCCTAGACTTGGGAATTTCGTCGGTAATCGCCATTGTCGCTCCAGTTCGTAGCGATCAAGCAGTATGGTTCAGGGCAAAATTGAAAAGCAAGATTTCTCGCCCAGAGCACTTCGTAATTCGCCGCACACTTACTGAAGAGCGCAGCGTCAGGTGCTCACCCGCCCCACTGCTTCACCAGACGCTGTGAGGGTCCGGTCGCGAACTCGAGCGTCGCCGTCTTGCCGGAAGCGGGAATGATTTGAAATTCGAACCGGTAGACTTTCAGGTCGAGCGTATCGGCGATCCGGCTGCCCTGGCTTGCGATGAACATTTGCGCCTGACCGTCATCGATGTCGATGCTCGCCTCTGCTTTCTGGCCATCTCGCAGCAGCGCGGCCTCGTACCACGCCTTTTTGTCGTCATCGTATGCGAGAATGTACCAGCTCACCTTGAGCTTCGCGCTGGTCAGGGGCCTAGCGAGCTTAGCGCGAATGTCGGCTGCGGCATCTTTGCTTACATAAGCTGCGATTCGAATCGGGTCACGAGCGCCGCCTTCGAACCGAAATGACTCGAGCAGCGCAATGCACTTGATCGTCGGCCCACGGACGACGGTCTGCCCAGGACCGTCGAATGGGTTCCAGACTTCGATATCCTTGCTCAGGCTCAAGCCGCCGCAGCCGCTCCAGAACAAGAGATAGCCGACGGTACTCTTGCCGCGGGCGTGCATGTTGAAGCCGAAGCGCCAGTCGCAGTCGAAGTCGAGATTGTTGACGCTGGCTTTCATCGCTCGCCCTTACGCCCAGTAATCCTGGGCCGAACCGCGCTCGGTCGAGAAATTTTGCCCACCGAGTGGTGAGCGGTAGACAGAGGTAGGTGCAAGACTTACCCTGGAGGGCACCGATGGGCAACTGGATGACGGCGAGCGAGATTTCGGAGCGGTTTTTCGTCGGGGAGGCGCGGCTTTTGAGCTTCAGCCAAAGGGGCAACCTGCCCTTTCGACGCACTGCCGACGACGTTCTGTTGTTCGACGGGGCCATAGCGGCACGCCTCTTCCGTCCGCGGCAGGCCACCGTCATCACGACCCGTTCCAACGGGGGGCCGTGCCTTGGGGTTCTGGGCGTGAGCCGGCTTGGGGACCAGGCGTCCGCCCCGCAACTGAGCGGACGTGAAGCCCGGCGACGCGCCCTCCGGTCGAACCGTCTCGAGCCCGTCGCGGGCCAGGCACGAAAGGCCGTCGGCTGACGGCCATCCCGCTTCGACGGAGACAATGGTGCGGCTTCGCGCCGACGCCCTCGCCCAAGCCTCGTCAGACGACCGCTAGCACGAGTCCTGCCTCGCCTCGTTCGACCTTGATTGCCCGTCCCGGCCCGAGCTTCTCGCCCAAGACGAGATCGGCAACGGGATCTTCGAGCTCCCGCTGTACCGCACGCCGCAGCGGACGAGCTCCGTACGCCGGATCGAAGCCTCGCTCGGCGAGGTAGCTCACCGCATCGGGATCGATTTCGAGACCGATGCCTCGCTCCAGAAGGCGCTGCCTCAGCTTTTCAATCTGTCGCTCCGCAATCGGAAGCATCGTCTCCGCCCGAAGCGGGTTCATGACGATGATGTCATCGAGACGATTCAGCAGCTCCGGCCGGAAGAACGCCTTCGTCGCATCGAGGGCGCGCTGCTTGAGGGCGTCGTCCGGACCGTCACCTCCTACGCCTCCGGATCCGAGATTCGACGTCAAGAGAACGATGGTATTCTTGAAATTGACCGTCACCCCTTGACTGTCCGTGAGCCGACCATCGTCGAGAAGCTGCAACAGGATATTGAAGACGTCACGATGCGCCTTCTCGACCTCGTCGAGTAGAATGACGCTGTAGGGGCGGCGTTTGATCTGATTCGTGAGCACGCCGCCTTCCTCGTGGCCGACGTATCCGGGCGGAGCGCCAATCAGTCGCGCCGCGGCCTGTCGTTCCATGTACTCGCTCATGTCGAGGCGAACCAAGGCCCGCTCGTCATCGAACAGAAACGCCGCGAGAGCCTTCGCCAGCTCGGTCTTGCCCACGCCCGTGGGGCCGAGCATCAGAAAGGATGCGAGTGGCCGATTCGGGTCCTGAATGGCGGCCCGCGCACGACGAACGGCACGAGCGACGGCCCCGATGGCCTCGTCCTGCCCGATCACTCGATTGGCGAGATGCTGTTCTAGGCGGAGGAGACGATCGAGCTCGTCATCGACCAATTTTGCGACCGGGATCTTCGTCAATCGCGACAGTGCTTCGGCAACATCTTGCTCGGTGAGCTCCTGTCGAACGTAGCGAACCTGGGTCGGGTCAACCTGATCATTGCTAAGCTCGGCCAGCCGCTTTTCTCTCTCCGGAATGACCTTGTATTGAAGCTCCGCTACACGCGCGAAATCCTCTTCTCGGATCTTCGCTTCCATCTCGCGTCGTGCGGCCTCGAGATCGCGCCTGGCTTCTTGAACCCCGAGGACGGCCCGCTTCTCCTTCTCCCAGCGCTCGGTGAGCGTCGCCCGCTCGTCCTTGAGCCTCTCGACTTCCTCTCGCAAACGCACGGAGGTGGGCGTCTCGCGATTCTCGTTGTCCTGCTCGAGCGCGCGAATCTCGATCTCCATCCCGATGATTCGCTCATCGAGTCGTTCGATCTCGGAGGGCCGAGAAGCCACTTCCATACGGAGCCCCGCCGCAGCCTGATCAAGCAGATCGATGGCCTTGTCGGGCAGGAAACGGTCCGTGACGTAACGATGCGAAAGCTTGACGGCAGCGTTGATCGCAGCGTCCGTGATCCGAATGCCGTGGTGCGCCTCGTAGGTGGCTTTCAGCCCGCGCAAAATGGTCGTCGCCTGCTCGACCGAGGGCTCCTCGACCATGACCAACTGAAAGCGCCGCGAGAAGGCGGCATCCTTCTCGATGTACTTCCGGTATTCGGATAGCGTCGTCGAACCGACGCAGCGAAGCTCGCCGCGCGAAAGCGCCGGCTTGAGCAGATTCGCCGCGTCCGCGCCTCCATCGGCCTTCCCAGCGCCCATGAGCATGTGGAGCTCGTCGATGAAGACGATGACGTTCTCCGCCTCGGCGACCTCATTGAGCACTCGCTTGAGGCGTTCCTCGAACTCGCCGCGGAACTTGGTGCCCGCAAGCAGCGCCCCGAGGTCGAGCGACATGACGATGTGTCCCGCGAGCCCGTCCGGAACACGCCCCTGAACGATGCGCTGCGCGAGACCTTCGACGATCGCGGTTTTTCCGACGCCGGGCTCGCCGACGAGGACGGGATTGTTCTTTTGACGACGACTGAGAACCTGAATGAGCTGCCGAATCTCTTGATCGCGGCCGAGAACCGGATCGAGCTCACCCTGTCGGGCCTTTTCGGTGAGATCGACACCGAATGCGTGAAGCGACTCGAAGTCCTCAAGACGATGACCACGACCGTTCCCGGCTCGTACGTCCTCGAGCGCCGCTCGCAGAGCATTCAGGTTCACACCGGTAGTCTCGAGATCGTGACGCAGCTCCTCGTTCTCGAGCATACCGAGCAGCACGTGGTTCGGCCCGATATAGCGATTGCCGAGCGTCGATGCAGCCTCCTCGGCTCGAATGAACACGGCTTCCAGCGCGCGATTGATCGGCGTATCCACCGCTTGCACGGGAGCGGTGGGGACCGAGCGCAGACGCTCGTCGAGAAGCCCGCGAAGGCGCTCGAGGTCGCCGCCGGCCAGCTTCAGGCTGCGCTCGAGCGGCGCTCCCTTCGGATCGAGCAATGCTTTGAAGAGGTGCGCCGGCACGACGTGCCGGTGGTTGCTCTTCACGGCGAGCCGCCCGGCCAGCTCGGTTGCCCTCTGTACGGGAAGGCTGAATTTCTCGATCAGCATCTGGTCAGTCCTCGAGTCGTTTCGCGTCGGCGTCGTTCGACGTGGGTTTTGCCGCTTTGGACCGCCTCAGCGAGCCCGCGGTGCCTTCCGACAGTCGCCATCCCGGTGCCTTCTCGCGCACGACGTCGTCGGCAAACTCCGCATCGAGGTCGTAGAGCAAGTGCACGCGCCACATCTTCCCGTCGGCGACATGGTACTTTTTCGAGCCGTAGCTGACGAGAAAGCCCTTCGCATACGTCGGCTTGTCCTCGTCGGACGCCTCGTCGTCGCCGGCTAGCGGCATCAATTCGTAGCGTAGAGGATCGTCGCTACCTTCTTCCGCTCGCTTCTTCAGGCCGAACCAAAGAGCCCGATCTGGCTGCTCGCGAGAGAAGCTCACGAGAATGGCGTCTCCCGCTGCTCGAATGGCGACTCCAGGCGTCCCAGCGGGAATTACGACTTCCTCGACCTTCAGCTCGTCACGGATTGCCAACGCACGCTCGGACTCGTCCCGCTTTTGAACGACCACTTCGCGCCGGAGCACGATGGTATCCGAGGTGTAGAGCTGCAGCCGACCGACATCGGCATCCGTGAGGCCATACCGTTCGCGCACGGCGGTGGTCAGCGCCGGCTTGTTGCACCCCGCCTGCAACAAGGCCGCCACCACCACAAACAGAAGCATCGCTCTTCGCATCGACCGGTCTACCTACCGCTGGGGATTCGTCTGCACCATGCGCTCGAACTCGGCAGCGTACCGCCGATACCTGCTGATCACCGCTTCGACGTAACGCCTCGTTTGCTCCGTCGGCGCTACTCGTCCGTTACGCCGCATGGCGCCCGAACCCGCGTGGTAGGCACCCAAGGCCACCGGCACGTCACCGTCGAAAGCGTTCAGCAGAATACGCAGGTAACGAGCCCCTCCCAAGACGTTCTGCCGCGGCTCGAAGGGATTCTGCACGCCGACTTCGGCGGCTGTCTTCGGCATGAGCTGCATGAGCCCCATGGCTCCCACGCGAGAAACGGCGTTTGGGTCGAATTTCGACTCGACCTCGATCACCGCGACGAGGAGCGCCACGGGAAGCGCATAGAGCGCCGCAGCCTCGTAGATGATCTCACCATACTCGAGACCCTTCCCCGCGATCGCGAGCTCGCGGGAGAACTCGACCGGCGCCGTCGACGAGCGGTCGACGACATGCACTCGACCATCGCGGTCGATGTAGTGGAACTGTTCTGCGGTCGCGCCCGAAGGCCAGACGCAGCAGCCTAGAGCGACGAGCGAAGCGCGTCTTAATCCAATCGGCCTCATTTCGCGTAAATCACGTAGACCTCGAGCAGGTCCTCGAGATCGTTCAGGAGCTGCTCGAGCTCGCCCCGAAGCTGCTCCTCTTCTTTCCGCTCCGCCGTCCGCATGGCGTCGATGAGCTCCGCCGCGCGGTCGAGAAAGGGCTCGAGCACCTTTCGATGCGTTGTATACCGTGTGGTGATCAGGGTCCGAATGCGAGCAAGCGTCTCGTGCCCGGCTCGTATCGGATCCGGAATTTCGATGTCCGTCGCCGCAGGAGCCTCGAGCGCGCCGCGCATCACCGACGCTCGCTCCCAGTTCTTGCGTACCTTTTCGAGATCTATGGACGGGGGCTTCGTCGTCATGCGCTGGGAGCCAGTACGCTGAGGAGAACGTACCCGGCGACGACTGCCAACGCCGCCGTCACGTAGTAGCGCCAGGGGAACTCGACGAGCTCGATCTGACTCCCACCACGAGCCGTAGCATCGGCTGCCGCAAGCGGTTTGCACGGGATACGCTCTCGGAGACGAGCCTTGTACTCTTCGATCTTCTTCGGATCGCCCTGGTACATCCCGACGAAGCCGTCGCTCAGACAGAAATAGAATACCTCGAAGACGATCGGATGCGTCTCCGCTTGCCGCAGCCGCTCCTCCAAGATCGAGTAGAAGAGCTCACCGCCGTTATCGATTTCGTACAGCTCACTCTGAAGCGGTTCCCATCGCGCGAGCTTGCTCTTCGTGACCCCGTTCATCAGCTCGTCGCAATAAACGACGATGGGAAAGAGCGCGTAATAGACCTCGTGATCCGGCAGCACCTCGGCCAGCTTCGACTTGAGCGACGTCAGGAGCTTTCGTAGATGCGCCCTCAACTCGACCAGGTCGGCGCCATCGCGATGCGCATCGCGAAAGAGCGGATCGCGCACCATCTCTGCTGCGCGAACGGCGCGCCGGTCTTCTTCCACGCGCGGCTCGTCGCCCAACAGGGAGATGCGAGTGCCACCAACCGCTGTACGAAGTTGCCTCGCTTCCTGCTCCTGCCAACTCACGGCGAGCTCCGCAGCCAGCGCTTCGATGCACAGCCGTTCGATCTCCGCGAAGGTCGCTTCGATGTCGAACCATAGGGCCGTAGTCGACTTCATTCGTCCTCGGGTCAGGAGTAGTGAAAGGTCTTTTCGAGGTTAGGTAGTTTGGCGACGAGCTCGACGATCTCCTCGGTGCTCCACGCCGCCAGGACGTCGAGCAGTTTTTCGCAGAACAGGTCCACCACCGGCACGTCGGAACTGTCCAGGTCCTCGAACGTGAGCTCGTAGGTGTACTTGAAGCCCGCCGAGCGCCGCGCGTAGGGCGCCGTGCGCACGGATAGGTCGGCGATCGAAGCAACGACCTTCGAGAAGTACTTTTCCCGGTCCGCGCCCAGCGCCCGCAACAGCGACGCGAGATCGTCGAGCCCCAAAAACTTTTGGTTCTTGATCGAGAGCAGCTGGAGAAGTGCCTCTCGATCGTCTTCCAAGTCGCTTTCGGCGTGACTGACGAGCGGACCTACGCAGGCGAAGGAGACGCCATCGACCATCCGATCGGCCAGGCGCGCGCGGAGGTCGGACGCACCGATCCCTCTTAAACCGGGCTGGTGCCACATCGCGTCGACGGCGACTCTCTCAGGCGCTTCGAAAGCATTCGGCAGGTTCAGGCTCACCCATGCCCCGCGCCGCTCGCCCCGACCATCGAGAATCGCCTCGTACGTATCGCCTCGAGAGCCCACCACGGCCGGCTTCATCGGCGACAGTCCATCGCGCGTCATGCGGTACACTCCAAGTATCGAGTGCGGAGCGAAGCGAGCCGACGGCTCGGGGTGCTTGACCGGCCATCGTTCCCGGGTCCCATCGCATTCAATCGGATTCGCCATCGCCTTCACGACGTTGACGATGGGCACCACGTGGAGCTGGAACGCTTCCGCCGACAGCCGAAGCTCCGTGGGCCAGGCATCGTCGACGTCCAAACAGACGGTAAACCGATCCCAATTGCGCGGAGTTCGAATCCCCTGGACGGTGAGATAGAGCTCCTGCTGGGGAAGGCGGAAGAAGGACCTGGCGATTTCCAACGGATGGTTGAAATCGTCGATCTCGTCGGAGTCCGCAGGTGGGGCTCCAAACGACACCTCACAAGGCTGGCCGACGGTGTCGTCATTGACCCTCTCGCCGAATACGATGCTGGCTCGAATCAGGTGCGTCTTGATCGCGTGGAGGACCGTGAGCGACGACAAGAAGTCGTTCAGGTGATTCACATAAAGCCGCAGCTCGCCGATTTCGTCGTTCCGTGGGAATGCCGACGCAAAAGCGAGCACGATGCGAAACCCTCGACCGCTCGGCCGGTAAAGGTTGATGCCTTCGAGCCGGATCGGGAGAATCCGCAACCTCGACAAGGTCCGAAAACGGTATACCTGCTCGGGCGCCTCGCGACCGGGATTGTAAACGGCTCGAACTTCGACATTCCGCGGCAGCTGTGTGAGATCCACGTAGCGCGACGACGGCAGCGCCTGCAGCATCGTCATTGCCGGGACCGGACTGAGCAGAAAGGGGAAATGCTGCCGGAAGAGTCGCACCATGCTCTGCCCGACGTTCCGCTCAGCGGCCAGCCGCGTACGGGCAGTGAACATCGCCATGGCCTCGATGAGCCTTCGAACGTCCGGGTCCTCACGCACCAGCGGCACGTTGGGAAACGCACCCGTATACGAGATCCGGAACTTCTCGATGGCCTCCAACTCGGCCAGGAACGCTTTCTCGATCGGGTCCTTCGGCATGATTCCCGTGTCTCGCGAGCCGAGCGTCAGCCCAGCTTCACGAGGCCTCCTTCGACCTTCACCATCGAGCCACGTATCGTCGTGAGATCCTTGCCAACGGTCGTCATCGCACCTGCGAGGTCCATCTTGGCCGTTGCCGAGCCCTCGACGGTCGTCCCCGAGAGCTTTGCCGCCATGCCCGCCGACAGCGTCAGGTTCATGCTCCCCTTTACGGTGGCGTTCTTTCCCTGCACTTGAGCATCGTTCACCGCTTTCGCGGTGAGTGCATCGTTCGATGACAGGCTCATTGCGCCGGTACTCGACATGGCGAGCTTCGCCGACGACTTGATCGTCATGTCGTCCGTGCTCTTCGCGGTGAACTTGCCCCCCGCCTCGTGCGTCGTATCCGCGCTGGATTTCACGGACACGGTCTCCGCATCGACCTCGAACGATTTGCACTCGATCCGCACGAGATCCTGGACCTGCGTGACGGTGCTCGTCTGCTCGTTTCCGGCGACGGTCGAAACGAGCTTCTCCGCCGTCTGAACGATCGTCGACGTGCTCTCCTCGCTCTCGACCTTGAGCGTGATCGCCGTCCCGTCCATGTGGATCGTCTGCGTTATTCCACCGCCCTCGTTTTGGACGGTCAGCGTGATGCCGGCCGTCTTGCTCAGTTCGATGGAACAGATGAACGTATCGGCCATGGACGCATGCCGTTCGAAACCAGGCGGGTACTACCGGCGCGATCCTAACGTCCGGTGAAACGCACGGCCCAATTCCTGGCACCTCGGTGGGCGGCTCAGGCCGTTGCGAGCCGAGCGCCGTCTCCACCTCGTTCTCTCGCGAGCCGTTCCACGGTCACGCGGAGGTCGGGCGTCGAGCGCAGCATCTCCAGGAAGTGCGCTCGCGTTAGCGTCAAGAAGAGGCAATCGGTGCGGGCCGTCACCGTTGCGTTGCGGAAACCGTCGTGGAGCAGGGCGAGCTCGCCGAACTGGTCTCCGTCCGCGAGGCGAGCGAGCTCCACTGGCTGCCCACCGTCGTCGAGACGGCTGACGAGCACGCTCCCGCGCACGATGACATAGAACAGCTCGCCTTTGTCTCCCTCGCGGAAGACGACGTCGCCGGCTCGCGCCGCGGTCGTGGCGAAGCGCCGTGCGAGCGTCGCGAGGTGCGGCTCGGCGACGTGCGCGAACAGCGGGATTTCACGGAGCTTGTCGATGGTCACCTCGACGCGATGGCCGCCTTCGCTCACGACGAAACCGCGCTGTTTCCGCCAAAGCTCGGCGTATTTGCCCTTTCGCGCGAGCAGCTCGGCGTGCGTCCCCGACTCGACGATTTGGCCGCGATCGACGACGAAAATGCGATCGGCCGATTCTGCCGCCGAGAGGCGGTGCGTCACCGAAATCATCGTTCGACCGCGGCCTGCATGCGCGAGCGTGTCATTGATGGCCGCCTCGGTGGCCGCGTCGAGCGCGGACGATGCTTCGTCGAGCAGAAGGATTGGCGGGTTTCTCAGTAAGGCCCGCGCAATCGAAATACGTTGCCGCTCGCCGCCCGCGAGGCACGTGCCTCGTTCCCCGACCATTCGCTGCTAGCCGCCCGGCATCCGGCAAATCGTCTCGTGCACCTCCGCGAGCTTCGCCGCGGCTTCGACCTCCTCGTCGCTCGCCCCTTCACGACCGAGACGAATGTTGTCGGCGATGCTGACGTTGAACAGAACGTTGTCCTGCGAGACCAGCGCCATCTGCCGTCGCAACGAATCGGCCTGAAGCGTCCGAACGTCGATGCCATCGAAGAGGATACGCCCCTCGTCGGGCTCGTAGAACCGCGCGAGTAGGTTGAGGATCGTGCTCTTACCCGATCCGCTCGCACCGACGAACGCAACCGTTTCGCCGCGTCGGATTTCGAACGATACGTTCCGCAGAATCGGCTTGTCCTTCTCGTAGCCGAAGACGACGTTCTCGAACCGAATCGCGCTCCGGAACTCCGGCGCGACGGACGTGGCATCGGCATCGACGCTGTCGGCTTCGGCATCCAAGAGCTCATCGATTCGGTTCATGGAGCTCGCCGCCGAAACCAAGCTCGGAGCCGTCCTTCCGATGACGACGAGAAGCCAGCCGAGATTCCAGAATATCGTCAGAAAGGAGACGAGCGATCCAACGGTGAGCTGCCCCCGGTAGGCCATGAAGGCGCCGATCCCCACGGCGAGCACCTGCACCGTGTAGATGGTGCTCACCGTCGTGCGCTCGACGAGGAGCGCGAGGAAGCCAGCGTGCGAAGCCTTTTTCTCGAGATCCCCGATCTGCGCTTCGAAGCGCCGTCGAACGAACCCTTGCAGCCCAAAGGCCTTGATGACCCGGTGGGCCACGATCATCTCCTCGACGCTGGCCAGCGCTAGTGCCTCGCTCTCCTTTTTGGACTGGCCCGCCTTGGCCGCACCCGGCGCGATCAACCGCGGCCCCACGAGCACGAGCGGCCAAATCAAGGCGCCGATCAGCGCCACGTACCAGTCGAGTACGAAGAACAGCAGCCCTATGCCGATCACCAGACCCACGACCGGCAGGAGCAGGCCCGTCATCGCGCCGGAC
>Ga0182745_1004427_pt1 | contig 11678 bp, 14 predicted proteins | sample eDN3rd30CKraftBY_FD_128523 | JGI IMG/M metagenome (GOLD analysis project Ga0182745, IMG submission 128523) | Enriched backyard soil microbial communities from Emeryville, California, USA - eDNA 3rd pass 30_C Kraft BY (version 2) (version 2) | ecosystem: Environmental > Terrestrial > Soil >... | reverse complement strand
TGCCGATGACCTGCTGATGACGCCTGCGCGCACGCGGGACGCTGTCGATCTCACGTTCGCGCTCTTGCAGATGCAGGCGGCCGACAGTGCTGCCCTGCCGATGTTCTGGGGCAGCCGCTTCGCCGACAGCTTCAAGACACTCACCTATGTGGACGTCGCTGGCGCGACCAATCTCGATAGCAGCGTGGCGGGCGTCCTGAAGCCGACGGTTACTCCGGGTGCTGCACAAATTCCGACGATGACCGGTGCGACGACGGGCGGGGTGACAATCTCGGCGTCCAGCGATCAGCCTGCGCAGCAGGCGTGGAAGGTCGCCAACAACAACCTTACCGACGCGGCTGGCGTGGATTGGGCTTCGCAAACTGGCGTGATTCCTTCGCCTGGGGCGCCAGTGACGCTCCACGTTGATCTTGGCAGCTCACAGCTAATTATGAGTTATGAACTGGCCGCTTCCGGATGGTCATCGAATTCTGCGCAAAACTACATGCTAAAGGATTGGGTTCTGCAGGGGTCGACTGACGGATCGTCGTGGTCAACCATTGACACGCGCACAGGCGTTCCAGCGTGGTCTCCGGCTGAAAGCCGCACTTACCAAATCACCACGCCGTCGAGTTATCGCCATTACAGGCTCTATGTCACCGCCACGCAGAACGGCAACATTATCATATGCGGCAAGTTGCAGCTATTCCCGGCCGGCACCACCGACAATCTGACTGTTGCCTCGGCCACGCTTGCTGCCGCCGCGTCGCCGGCTTCGGCAAAGCTCGTCGCTCAGTACAATCCCGCGGATGACATCACCCTCGGCACCGACCTGATGTTCGACGTGTCCCGCGACGGCGGCACGACGTGGAGCGCGGTGACGATGACCGACCGTTTCACGTCGCCATCGCCAGTTGCCGAAGGCGATGCAGACCTGTCCGGTCAACCCGTCGGCTCCGATATGAAGTGGCGCGTGCGATCAGCAAATGCCAAGGCGTTTGAACTGCACGGCGTGGCGCTAAGCTGGTGATTAAATTCGCCGCAGGTCCGCTTTGCGACCCAACATCATTTTCCGGGGGAGAATCGCCCCCGGAAACAGCCATCGACATCGCGGCAGCAATGAAAACCGCCATGCCGGAAATCGATAAGTTAATCGCCGATCTGGCCGTCAACGATCCCCACTCCGTCGGCGAGATTGCACGCCGGTTGATCGTACGCGGCGCAGGTGCCCTCGCCACGGTCGAGGGAAATCAGAAAGCGGCCGACGTCCTTTGCGGCGTCGCCGCGATGCTGCGCGATGATGTTGCTGGCGAAGGATAAAAATGGCTACTGACCTAGAAAAACTCGTTGTGCAACTGTCTGCTGACATCAAAGGCTATGAAAATGCCCTTAATAAAGCAAAGGCCGCGACCAATCGCCAGATGCGCTCGATCGAGAAGCGGCATAGGCAGTCCGTTGACGTCGTTGCGGCAAGCATGGGCAAGATCGGCGCCGCACTCGGTGGCGCCGCTGCCCTCAAAAGCGCTCAACAATTAATCGACACGTCGACCCGCATCGACAACGCGCTGAAGGTTGCGGGCGTTTCCGGTCAGCAGCTTACAGCGGTTTATGATGCGCTCTACGCGTCCGCGCAGCGTAACGCCGCGCCGCTTGAAAGCCTGGTGCAGTTATATGGCCGCGCCAGCCTCGTTCAAAAGGAACTTGGCGTCTCGACGCAAGACTTGTTGAAATTTACTGACAACGTGGCGATTGCGCTGCGCGTCTCCGGCAAGTCGGCTCAGGAATCGTCCGGCGCGCTACTCCAATTAAGCCAGGCGCTCGGCAGCGGTGTGGTCCGCGCAGAAGAATTCAACAGCATGTTGGAAGGCGCGCTTCCCATCGTCCAAGCCGCCGCGCGCGGCATAGATGAGGCCGGTGGAAGTGTCGCGAAGCTGCGACAACTGGTGGTCGATGGTAAAGTGTCGTCCGCAGCGTTGTTTAAGGGTTTTCAAGTTGGCGCTGAGACGCTGAAACAGCAGGTAGCTGGCGCGACATACACCGTGGCGCAGGGCTTCGAGCGGCTGCGAAACGCCTCGATTGATGCTGCCAAGAAGATCAACGACGCAAGCGGCGCCGGAAAGTCGGCCGCCGACATTCTCGACTCGCTCGCCTTCGTCGTCACGAAGCTGGCCGACGCATTTCAGTACCTCGCCAAATCCCGCGGCGGTACCGACAGGATAGATGAACTGGGCGCGGCAGCGCGCAACCTTTGGAACGATCCGTCCTTTCAGAATTTGTATGAATTTCTCTTCGACGCGTCAAAGTCGAAGGCAAAGTCAGCGGCACGCGACGCGATCGATGCGCGAGTGCGCGGCCTGGATGACCTGCGCAAGGCGATGGCTGGCGTCAACGCCGAGGCGACGAAGACGGGCGACGGGAAGTCAAACAAGTTTGATGACGCCTTCGGCGCGTTCGGCGGTAAAAAAGTCAAACTATCCGACTATCCAGTGAAGCCGACCGACAAGGACGGCAGCGCCGCCGATCTCGACACATTTCAACGTCGAATGGCGATGACGCAACGGCAGATCGATCTCATGGGCGTCGAAGCGCGCACCATCGATCAGACGGCCGCAGCACGTGAGCGCGCGCGCGTCGTGGTGGAGCTTGAGACTGCCGCTCGCGAAGCCAATCGGAAGGCGGGCTTGGCGAGCACCGAAGTCACGGCCGCTCAGCGCACCCAGATTGAGGCGCTTGCCGACGCCTACGGCAAGGCAGCGGCGCAATTAGAGCAGTTAAACGGCCCTCTTGCCAGCTATGCTCGCGAGGCCGCGAACACAGACAAGCAGCTGCAGGATCTTGTCGTCGGCGGGCTGAACCAGTTTGAAGACAGTCTGATGGACGTTATCAGCGGCACGAAGAGCGCCGAGGAAGCGTTCAAGGCGATGACCGCATCGATCCTGAACGACATCGCCCGCATGGTTATCCGCATGACGGTGCTCGGGCCACTGGCGAAGGGTATCGGCGGGTTGTTTGGCTTCTCGGAAGGCGGCGCTGTGCCTGGCTTCGCGACTGGCGGATATACCGGCGGCGGGGGCAAATATCAGCCGGCTGGCGTCGTCCACAAAGGCGAATATGTGTTCGACGCGGATGCGACACGCCGCATCGGCGTAAAGAACCTGGAGCGACTGCGGCAGGGTTTCGCCGAAGGCGGTTTCGTCGGCAGCGCACCGCGATTGCCGAATCTGCGCGGTGGTGGAGGTGCTCCGATCAACGCACCGGTGTCGGTGTCGATCGATGCGCGTGGCGCCGATCGTGACGGCCTATCGCGCGTCGAGGAACAGGTTGCACGATTGAAGGCGGAGTTGCCGTCGAGGATCGTGTCGACGGTTAAAGAGGCGAAGAGCCGGAGGGCGTTGTAGCCCCCCGTCTCTTTTCATTGCAAACTACGGCTTTTGATTCAGTTTCTTTGATCTGTCATTCGACGCTTTGCGGAGTTTGGCGCTCCCACACTTTTGTCTGGCCGAAACCATCCAGTCGCGGGGGACATTGATCATCGCCTTATCGGAAGTCATGAGCCTGTCACCGATATTATCGGCATAGCACCGGCAGTAGTCCGTGACTTCCTCATCCGTAACAAGTCTGTAGGTTTTTTTGGTCTGCGGGATGCAGTAATCGAACTTATGGCTAACGACAGCCGCGCGGTTATGACAGACACCGCCAAAGGAGAGCAGCATTCGACGACGCACATCGTCCCAGTTAGAATGAGGATCGTCTGCTCTGGCCTTTGCATATTGTAGGCGGACACAGGAGCACTTCTGATAGGTCCTCATATAAAAATCCCGCTCGCACTCGCCCGTTACTCGATCAATGTCCCTCATCGCCTGTACGGATGATGGCAGTGCATTTATGCGAGCCTGCACCTCCGGTGTAATCGAGTCGTCATTTGCATGAGCCGCCATTTCACCATTAACAACCACGGCCACAAAAAGGGCTGTAAGGAACAAACGTAGCCGCTCAACCACTCTTAAATATTGATGGCCAGTATTGCCCGTCCGCACGTCACGCGGTTCCCGCTTCATCTCTTTGCCAACCTTTCCAGAAATGCTCACAATATCGCCGAGGCAATAGATCCTTCACCCCGACAACTGAACGGGGTGCGACCAGGTTTTTCCCAATTACCGAGGGCAGGACTTCATCTTGTCTTGTGCCGAGAATGCAAGCGATGAGAGAGACGCCCTGGCGCCGCAGTAACGACGCTCACAATCACCATTTTCAAAACGAAAGCGAATGCGATCGGTTACATCAATATCCAGTCGGCACGTTTCTCCCGGCCGGCTTGTGTCGACATAGCGCCAGCCTTGCGTCGTTTTCGTTGCCGCTCCCCCCGCAGAGCACAGGTGCTTGGTACGTGGATTGGCGACGTCGATTGCAAACGACGCCGCGCCCGATGACTCAATGCTCAGGCTGAGCTCGGCCCCTTCATCTTTCTGGGCAAAACAATGGCGCCCTGCGGTCAATGCACCGCGCAGCTTGGACGTATCATCCATAGACGCCGATGACCCCGCCGCGGAACCGATGTCGTCACTCTTCGGGACATTATTGGTCCGCTCGCCTTCCGCGCCACACTTTCGGTAAAGACCAACGCTGGGAGTCTGCTTGCTGACGTTGGCCACGGCAAGCGTGTCTTTCCCGCTGATCGAAAGGACCTGCCATATCGCGGTCGACGACCATCGTTCGCCCTCGCCCTCGCACGTCATCACAACATGGACGGCGCCGCTGTCGAACACAGGCTTTGGTCGGGTTACGGCTTTGAACCGGCAGTCGCTCTCATGATAGCGTACGAGCCCTGGCTCAATCTTGATGTGCGTATCCACATGCTTGTCGGAATTCCAATCCGAAGCCCTGCACGCCTGGCCCTCCCCTTCGATCGCCTGCCACACGCCCCTGAAGCGCTCCGGAATATTCGCAGCCAAACATTGCGTTGATACCAAGATGGTAAAGCCTGCCATCAACGGTTTTATGAATGCACGGGTATTCAAACCTGCTCCCCCATTTCGTACGCCGGGTTTGATACCTCAGATAAACCCTGTCGCAACTTCGATGGGACATAATGCTTAACGCGAGAGACCCGCGAGAAAACGACAACGAGTTATGTGATGCCGGCGCCACCGTCCGAAGAACTAATAAGCGCGTCCATCTCGACGCCCTTGTCGAGCGACGTACCCGCGATCTTTTGGAGGTCCGAGCCGAGTTCTTCAGCGCGGGCGATCTTGCGGTTGGACGTCGCGCTTGACGGACTCAGGGTTGCGCCCACCGCCGACAACTGAGGCGACTTCAGCGGCGAATTGCTTGTTGCCCCGCCCTTCCTTCGGCAAACTGGCGATTTTTTCACCAGTTTCTTCCTCTCTTATCCGCTCCCAAATTTCCTTCCTTCTGGCGATATGCATAGCCTCTTCCGCAGGCGACAACTCGGCGCGCTGGAGGTTTTCGTCGATCTCTATAAGCTCGGCACGGGGCGGGTCGACAGTTAAAGAGGCGCGGTCGAGGCGGGCGTTGTGATGGAACGCGGTCAGGTGGGTGTTGTTGCGTCGCCCCTTAGTTCAGCACCAGGATTGAAGCATTGAGCACCGAAGCAAAAGCCACCCAGGCGGCATAAGGTATGAACAGCAATGCCGCCGGACGGTCCCGCCGCCACGACGTAGCGATGAAGACGAGAATTACAGCCAGAAGAAGCAAGATCACGACCAGCGCGAGGTTGATCTGGTGGGCCGCAAAGAAAATGGGCGACCAGAGAAAGTTGAGTAGCAACTGCGCCCACCACAGCCGTATCGGCCAGCCGTCCGATTTACATTGCCAGACGCGCCAGCCAGCCGCCGCGATCAGCACATAGAGGACGGTCCAGACCGGCGCGAATATCCAGTTAGGCGGATTGAAAGATGGCTTCGCCAGGCCAGCATACCATTCGCCCGGCGCGGTAAGAAAACCAATCGCGAGCCCGCCACCGATGACGAGAACCAAGAAAAGAACTAGAGAGGCATATCGGTTCATAGGCTGTGACGCTCCGTTCTCGCGTCCGGCTCAATACAGTCGGTGTGTGAGACTACTTGGGCACGCCCCGCTTCAGCAACTCGGGCAGCTTCGCGATGTTGGCAGCTATTCGGCGCGCCTCGTCGGAGGTCAGCCGCTTCATGTTGCTTCGGCGGCCGTCTTCATCTTCAAAATACACATACGCCAGCGGCTGGCCCGTTGCGTCACGCACACAAAAGCATTCACCGGTCTGTTCGGCGCGCCAGGGCGGCGGGAATTTGCGGGGAGCGGGCATTTTCGCTGTTCTAGCTTTTCGGCTTAGCCCTCAGCCCCAACTCGACGAGCCGGCGGATTGCTTCAGACCGCGACGGCTTGTCCGGCTGGCGGGCGGCCCAGGTGTCGATGGATTCGATGAAGTCGTCGGATAGCCGGAAGGTGCGAACCGGATCCTTCCCCGTTGGCGGGCGCCCCTTTCGTTTGGGTAATACTTTTTCTGTTGACTTCGCCATGTTCGGGTATTACACAAATGCCGCTTGATAAACAAGCGGCCCGCCCGAGGTGTTTGCACCACCACAGACGGACCTGACCCGAAACGTGAGGTAAGTCATGTCTCAGGCTAGTGCCGAGAATACCACGAATCCGCCTATCAGCCGCCGCGACGTCGAACGACAGATCGACGCGCTGATCGACCTTCTCGACCATCTCGACACTGACCCTGATCTCGAACCGAGCCTCGGCTTCACCGAGCACCTCTTCAATCTATCCCAGGCCGGCCCGGACTTCGCCGCCAACGCCAATTCCGGCGACGACCGAGAGCTGGACGACGAGCGCGAGCAGCCCGTCGATGACGAGCCGTCACTCGGTTGGCTGAGCGCGGGCATCCTGGCCGAGAAGGCTGACCAGGATAGTTGGTCGTTCTGGGCCAATCATGATGCCGGCAGCGGCCTGGAAGAGGACCAGAGCGACGACGAGCCGGACAGCGACGGCGAACGCAATCTTGGGTGGGCTAACGAGGGCGCGCAGCTCGGCGAATGGTTCGGCGATCATAACGAAGCCGAGGCCGGTTCACCGGAGTGGCTGGCGGAGCCGCCCGTCCGCAAACGACCGACAGGCCGTAAAATGCCCGACGCGCCGACGATTCCCGCCAGCCTGTGCACGCGGCTGACGGTATGAGCGCCCCGGACATTGGTAACATCGCGCAGGCCGCCCATCACCTGGCCATCGCGGCGGACATGCTACAGGAACTAGTTTGTCAGTTGGGCGCAGGCGATGGAAAACTCGACGCTGAGAAGTTTGGGCGCGCTTTCTACGTCGCGTTGAAAACGAAGCAAGATGCGGCGGCGCTGCGAGAGTTGGTCGAGACGGTGCAGCAATCTTAGCGGCGGCCAGTAGCTCAGCGCTATCCATCTAGCCAGCGCCGCCGCCGGCCCGCCTCAGCGCAAGTTGGGGCGGGCTATCCTATCCCGCCCTTGAGCGCATCAGCGATTCTGCCAGCGATAATATCAGCCGCACGCCGAGCCGGGTCGATGGCAACATGAGCGTATCGCTGCGTCGTTCTAGCTTGAGCGTGACCCAGCAAATGCCCAATAATCGGGAGCCCTACCCCTGCGCCAGCGCCGACACTTGCGAAACTGTGACGCAAATCGTGTAGACGCACGTCTTCAATACCTGCTCGTTTTCGCACGGCGCGCCACGGGCGATTCAAATCGGAACGCGGGCCTTCATTCTTGGTGCCAGCGAATTCGCCTGCGATGACGAATGAACCAACGCGAGGCAGATCTTCCAATAGCGCAATGGCTGGCGCCGATAGGACAACGGTCTTTTGGCCTGTCTTGCTGTCGGGCAAGAAAAGCAACCCACGTCCTGCATCATATTCGTTCCAGCGCAGGTTAAGAATTTCACGAAGGCGACAGCCAGTGAACAGCAAAAGTCTAATTGCCGCAGCGGCGTGTTGATCGATTTTAGTGCGCCGATTCTCTGGCTTGGCAGCATGTTTAAATTTTTTCGTGGGATCCGGCTCCCACGGTATGCCCGCCGCTTCGGCCTCACGGATCGCATCGCCGAGACGTTGCAGTTCTTCGTTCGTGAGATAACGCTGTCGCGGTTTTTCGTCGAAGGGCTCGATGCCGCTTGCGGGGTTATCCGTCCCGGCCGGAATAGCGTGGTGTTGAATGGCGTAGTTAAAGGCAGCCCGCAGGGCGACGATAGCGCGATTGGCGGTGACTGGTTGCTTTGCACCGATTGCTCGGTGGAGGCGCGCGATATCAGCCTTGGTTACAACTGTCGTCTGCTTTCGCCCTAACACCGGCCGAATATGCTTATCGAAATACACCCTCAGCAGATCCACGCTGCCCTTCTTGAGATGCGGGATTGCATGCTGGGAAATGTAAGCATCCAGGATGTCATTGATTGTTTCCGCTTTTCGGGCAGCGGTTCGCTCTGCGGCAGGATCGGCACCAAGCTTGACCTGAGCAAGCAGTCTTTCAGCTGCGTCGCGGGCTTTTTCGGGCGCTAAGGTCGCTAGGGTGCCGATCACCATGCGGCGCTTTTGGACCCCCCGCCCGCCGGCGCCAGGGCGATATTCGATGAACCATGCGGCAGCCCCGCTTGGGCGAATACGTAGACCGAAGCCCGTCAAGACATCGTCGTAATAGCTGACGGGCTTTGCCCCCGGCTGGAGTGATGCGACAGATCGGCGATTGATCTTCAAAACTGGCATGCCGCCACTTTAGCAGTGAATCGCCACCGAGTCGCCACCGGAAAGGGTATTGCGCGGAAACGAACGGAAAGCATTGGAACCGAGAGGAAATAATAATTACAATAACATCAACACGATATACGATGCGCGGCATCGAGCGGAACTGACTGGAACCCAACGGAAAATATATATGAAAGTCTGGGAGACTGGGGGTCGGAGGTTCGAATCCTCTCGCCCCGACCAAAAAAGGCTAATAGATCAAAGCCTTTGAGCAAACGGCTCCAGGTCGCGCCAAGCCTGAATTGGGAACAAAAAGGCCACAAATGACACGTTTGGCCGCAGAAAGTCCCGAACGAGTCCCGAACTTTGTTCTCTAGACGTTCTTGTGCTTTTATCGTCGTGTGAGGGCAGCAACCATCACTCACAGGAGATCGGCCGGATGGCCGATGGTTGCGCATGTCACGACAGAATGATCTTGGAACGGTCGGCGGCTGGCGAGTCCGCAAGATCGAATTTGCCATCGTCTATTGCGTTTCGATCCCGCCTTGCCATCCCTCGTGACGGATCAGCCTGGCGGCCTTCTCTCCCGAAACCCCGGTAGCGTCGATCCGCCGCTGCATAAAATGCGGCCGCAAGTCTCGCTCGCGCTCCAACGGTGGCCGACCAGATCAGCCTCTCATGCCCGGGATACGGACGGGTGCCAGACGGGATCTGTGTGTCAAAAAAACTGTCTGCCTGCGACGGCCTCCTATAGCCGCGAGGGCTTCGAGAGACGGACCTGGACCTTTTGAAGTGCCCCCGACGCAGGCTGAGATCGTTCCGGATCGAAAATCCCACGCATGAATTTCTGTTGGATAGCTCGAAGCCGAATTGGAAGCGCTCCCCGTCAAAGAGCAACAGAACCTTACGTCCGCTTCGCTATGTCGGCCGCCAATCGGTCAACGTTTTCTACGCTGATCGGCGCGCGGACAGCGCCACTGCAGTCTCTCGGCGGCATCGACACATCAAGACCGTATTACGACACCGAGATCGACCGAGTTTTGATTAATAAAAGTAAGCCGTGGCCTCAGAAACTCCGTGGCTTCCCAAATCACCGGGCTAACCTTAACTGCACTTTCGTCGACGATTTCCGCTGGCAAATTGTCGCGAGCCGATCATCAGCGCTATATATAACAAAAGTAGGATCGAATTTGATCCAATTCGATTTTGGCCAGAAAAGGTCAACATGCATAACCGCACATCTCCCCACAACGTCGTCCAGTTTCCGCAACCTTCCGAAACGGAGGTCCTGAAGCGGGACGGACTGAGGCTTTATCGGTCCTTTATGTCTCTCACCACAAAAGATCGGCTTGCGGTCATCAATCTCGCTGAAAAGCTGGATCGCCACCACAGGGCCGGCAAAGCGGCTCAGGGCAAAATCCGCGTGTAATTGTACGGTCCTCCGTATGATTACGGTCGTGATGCCTCTTCTTCATCAACATCGACTGCAACAATCTGCGTCGAGGCATCCTTTCTCCTTTTGTATCGACCCCCATTCAGACGCCGGGTCGATATGATCGCCGATACGGATTTTAGCTCTTCTTGATTAGGACGTTCCGACAGTTCCTCGAGTTCGAAGCGGATATCCGGCTTCAAATCATCGACACCCACCATTCGAATGCTGTGAGCCGGAACACCCTGCTCCTGTTGCGACCCTTGAAATTCTGACTGACAGGATCCCCTGGAATCGGAGCTGCGACCGGTGTTCCCAATACAAGCGCGAGAACAACCACCGGCCCGCACCATTCCGTTCCACCGACCATCTGTTGCCGCAATGTGATGTTCGATTGCTTCTACGCGATCATCCGGGGAGAGCAGAACGGCGACGGCCGTATCCGCCGACAACCGAACGACGTACGCTGAACATCGCCTTCAACCTGAATGTCGTCATCAATAAAATACTGATTCATATTGGATCAGCAAATATGAGGAGGCACTCCATGTCTTCAAAAAACGTACGGATCCATCCAGAGCGCGAAACGGAGGACGATCAGGCTCGGAAAACATTGGGTGGCGCCAAGGGAAATCCAGATCTCAAGCCTGCACCGATGACACGAAAGGAAGCCGAGCAGATCCTGCCGAACAACGATCCGGGCCACGTCGCCTAGCTTCCAATAGCCTCGCTCGCCCAGCAGGTCTTTTTCCTTCAACTCCCCATCGGCGGCGCGAAGAAGCACAACAGTTTATCCGGAGTCGGGAAGCATGCGTGATAGTGCCCATCCGGGCTCCGTCTCACTTTGGATTGCGGCACAATGAAATGACCATCGATCACATAACCGTCCGGCGATGTGTGGACCCGACCTTCGTTGATCTCGACACAGTCATGATCGTGGCAGCATTCCCAAGGATATGACCAACCCATGCCGGAATCATGAGCCAGTGCTACGATGCTGGGAGAGACGATGATGAACGCCACTACTGTGGTCACGTACAAGAACGATCCGGACGCGTTCCAATTGTTCGGAGCATGGGTCATGGCATCCCGCAAGCGATTGCCCGCCCCGCGGATAAACGCCGTCACCCCATCTGCGGTTGTGGCCGTTTGAAAAAATAATTGCGCTGCCACCGGCACTGTTTCCGACGCCGTTTCACGGCGAGAACCCGGCATCAGACCTGACACCCTCCTGGAAACTTGAGCCTAATGCTCGCCGGATTCCCTTCGTGAACCGGTCGCCGAACCTCCTGAGCGCCAGGCCGCAGCCGCGCCGCGAGCGACCCGACCGTCGCCGCTGAACACCTCACGGCACGCATGGAGTCGACCAGTCGCAACCGGCCATCGCGGCGATCAAGGTGCGCCTCAGCAAGGTCTTCGGCTGTGATGGAAAGCTGACGCTAGGCTCGCATGGAGTGTGCGACAATTATGCCAGTATGCCCGACAGCAGGCGTTGACGTTATATCGCCGCCCCGTCACACCGATAGGAATAAAATGAACGCTAAAACACTCAAGGCGATCGGC
>Ga0182745_1004426_pt1 | contig 11678 bp, 11 predicted proteins | sample eDN3rd30CKraftBY_FD_128523 | JGI IMG/M metagenome (GOLD analysis project Ga0182745, IMG submission 128523) | Enriched backyard soil microbial communities from Emeryville, California, USA - eDNA 3rd pass 30_C Kraft BY (version 2) (version 2) | ecosystem: Environmental > Terrestrial > Soil >... | reverse complement strand
GAACCGCCTCTTCGGAATACCAGCGGAAGAATTCAGCGGCATAAGCCGCTTCACCCCGGGCATCCGCCAAGGCCTTGCCATTCTCCAGGGAGATGAGTTCGGCAAACCATTCCAGACGGGCAGTCATCAAATCGAAAGCCTTGCGCAAAATCTCGGCGCGTTGCCGGGGCGGCGTGGCCACCCATGCGCCGGCCGCCCCGGCAGCTGCCGCAACCGCGGCAAGTCCCTCTTCGATGCTGGCATCGGCCACGGAGGCGATACGCTCCTCGGTGGAAGGATCGATCACATCGATGCGACGGCCCGAAGCGGATGGAAGCCAGTTCCCTCCAATATACAAATCACAGGGAACATCGGAAAACTTGCTCGCCAATGCATTCTTGATATTCGAAACAGACACGGTATTTCTCCTTAAATGCCGCGCAGCCGCGATCGGTCTCCCGCGAAAGCGGCGGCGACGATGCTGGCGACGCTGCTGTGATCGAGCGGTCGCGGGTTATTGTTGACAAGCCGGGCAGCGGCCATCGACTGCTCGACGACCCAGGATTGCTGGCCTTCGGGCAGGCCCAGTTCAGCCAGGGAACGGGGGATGCCTATCCTTCGAAACAGCGTCTCGACCGCATCGATGCCTTGCCGGGCAAGCTCCTCGTCGGTCTTGCCCTGCGTGGTCTGACCGAACAGGTGGGCGATTTCAGCGTATTCGGCAATGCAGGATGGCAGATTGAATTCCATGACGTAGGGCATCAATAACGCCACGCCAAGACCGTGCGCGGTATGCGTTGCCGCACCCACCGGATACTGGATCGCATGCGCTGCCGCCGTCCCGGCGGTAGCGAAAGCCATGCCGGCGGCCAGCGACCCCAGCATCACTTGCTCGTGCGCCGCGCGATCGCCCTCGGCCGTGGCCTTGGCTTCGACCGCCTGCGCCAGATTGTTGGCCAACGCGGAGATCGCAATCCGCGCCTGGACATCGCTGAAGATGTTCTTGCCGACAAACACCTGATTCATTGCCAGTTCAGGCGTCGCCTGGCGCCTGACCGCGGTGAACGCTTCGATCGCATGCGTCATGGCGTCGGCCCCGGCAATCGCTGTGAGCCTCGCTGGACATGACAAGGTCAACTCCGGATCGCAGATTGCAACCCTTGGAATGATGTGCGGACTCGAGATGCCCACCTTGGTCGCGCGCTCAGGGTCGGCCAATACCGCGACCGGCGTCACCTCGGAGCCAGTCCCCGCTGTCGTGGGCACGGCGACGACCGGAAGTATCGGCCCCGGCACCCGAAACTCGCCGTAGAAATCCGACATGCTTCCCGGATGGCTCAAGGCAACCCCAACCAGCTTGGCAATATCAAGACAACTGCCGCCGCCGATCCCGATGACAACATCCGGCTCGAAACGCCTTGCCTCGGCGCAGGCTGAAAGAATGCAATCCATCGGCAGTTCGGCCACGGTTTCATCATAGACATGCACTTCAATACCGGCCGCGCGCAGATCGTCCACCAGCGCGGCCAGCATTGCGTCCTGGAAGAAACGGTTGTCGGAGCAAATGAAAGCACGTGAGCCGAAGGGCTTGACGATGGATGCGAGCGCCTTGCGCTGGCCGAATCCGAACAATACTGTTTGCGGCGATCTTGTCACACCAAAACTATTCATGTTGCATCCCTTGCGCGCTTGAATGGGAACCATGCGAAGCGCGTTCCTTGATCTTTTCCCAGACATCGTCTTCGATCGGCAGTCCGCTCTCCATCAAGGTGCGGCGCATTGCCAGGGCGCGATCACCCGGAACCTGGACCTGGTCTCCACCTTCCAGGCCTGACGCACGGATCGAATCCAGATAACGTGAAATTCTTTGGGCAGTAGTGCGGGCGGTTGCAGAATCCGCTGCGGAATCGATGACGATAAAGACATCGCCCTTGTTGCACGGCGCCTCCGAATCGAGCGTTCCCTGTACATCGACGCCGACCTCGGACCCGGTGATCGTCCCTATCAGAACCTCGAACGCAAGACCCAGGGCATAGCCTTTTGCCGCGCCGAACGGAGCGATCGACCCGCGCTTTGCCGCTGCCGCATCGGTGGTGGGGTTGCCATCGGCGTCGAGCGCCCAGCCCGGCGGCAGGGGGCGTTCCTGATTGGCGTAATTGTGTATCTGCCCCATCGAAACCAGGCTCGTCGCCATGTCCAGCACAAACGGCTGGTCTGCGGTTGGCACGCCAATCGCAATCGGGTTGGTGCCTATCATGGCCTTGCGCCCGCCCCAGGGATGCACCAAGGCCTCGCTGTTGCAAAGAGCGATAAGAATCAAGCCGCGCCGGGCAATGCGATCCGCATACCAGGCCAGCATGCCGAGGTGGTTGTTATTCCGGATGGCGCCTATGGCGATGCCATTGGCGCGCGCACGCTCGATCAACACGTCGAGAGCCGCACACGCGACAACGGGTCCGAGCCCGCGCTTGCCGTCGACGTCAAGAAAGCTTCCACGCCAGCGATGGTCACCGGTCGCCAGGGGATCTGCGACACCGTTATGTATACGCTCGATGATCCGGTTCAAGCGCAGCAGTCCATGCGAGGCGCGGCCGCGCAACTCCGCTTCCAGCAACAGGTCGGCCTGCAGTACGGCATGCGGCTGCGGCACCCCGGCACGCTCAAGAGCAGCCATTACCACCGATCGCGCTTCTTCAAAAGCAATTGTTTTCATGATGCGGCTCTACCGATAAGGATTCATCTGTTAGTCCTAGGCTTCGACGACGGGATTTTCCATCCTGCCGATGCCTTCCACCTCGCATGCAATGAGGTCGCCTTTTTTCAGATAGCCTTTCGCCGGAATCATGCCGTCGGTGCCTGCCCATTTCCCGCCAAGCTCGGTATCCGTGGACCAAGCCGTGCCGCTGGGCGTGCCGGTAATGATGACCATGCCAGGCTTGAGGGTCATGTTGATGGAGAAGAAGTGAATCAGCTGTGCGCAGGTCCAGATCATTTGCGAGGTGTGCGATATCTGCCGGAGTTCACCGTTAACCCAGGACTTGACCATCAGATCCTGAGGGTCGGGTATTTCATCGGCGGTGGTGATGCACGGACCGAGTGGCGCACTGGTATCGAATAGCTTCCCTCTTCCCAGCTCATACCAATGGGTACCGTCCGGGCGGCTGCGGACCTGGCGATCCCTTGCTGTCACGTCGTTCACAATGGTGTATCCGAACACATGATCCAGCGCGTTTTCTATGGGAATATGACGCCCGGCCTTGCCGATGACGATCGCCAGCTCAACCTCGCCATCGAGCTTGTTGGTAAGAACCCGGTCATGAACGATGCCTTCTCCCGGACCAATCACGCAGTCGGCGGTCTTGACGAAAAACTCCGGCTCCTTCCCGCTGGTATCGGCATTCGCCTTTTCATTGTTATGGCTAAGGTAATTGCTCCCCGAGCACAGGATGGTACTGGGAAGCAAGGGAGCGGCTATCCTCGTCTTTGACAGCGGATAGCGGCCCAGCCCTTGCTTGCGGCTGATCGCCAGGCAATCGTCGATTGCCGGCTTGAGCTGTTCCCAAGCGGCAATGGCGGAAACCGTATTGCTCAAGGCGGCAATCTGGCGGTCGTCGAAGCAGCGAACCTGGCCATGGACTTGCAATGGATCGATGACTTCCTGGTCTTCCAGGATTCCAACACGGACATTGCCATCCACATAAAAATTAATGAGTTTCATATCGGTTTCAATCTAAAAAATAGCCGTCATCGGTAATCGTGGGGGAGTGGAAAGTCCTGGCGGCATGCGACATCCCACTCCGGGCCGGATGGTCTTACAGCTTGCCCATCTTCACTACACTGGCTTCGAGCCGATTGGAATCAATCGTCAGGAATTTCTCGAACTCATCCGCATCGAGATATTGAATAGGTGTCTGCATCGAATCCAGGGTCGAGACAAACGCAGGACTGCGCACTGCTTCCCGAACGGAGTCACGCAGGCGCTTGATGACGTCGTCTGGCGTCCCGGCAGGCGCAAACATACCTGTCCATAGCTGAAACTCGACGTCGTATCCAAGCTCTTTCATGGAAGGCACATCAGGGAGCGTGCTCAAGCGTTCGGATCCCCAAACCGCCAGGGCACGCAACTTGCCAGCCTTGATATGTTGCTGAAGCGGGGCGAGCGCCTGGGGAGTCGCCTGTACTTCCTGGCTGACGACCGCCATGACTTGCTGGCCGCCGCCCGGATAGGGAACATGCAACAGCTTGATGCCAGCAGCCTGGGCAAACATTTCCATCGCAACGTGAGTCGTGCCGTAAATGCCGGATGAGCTATAGCTGATAGTCCCTGGCTCTTTCTTCGCGGATTGGACGAAATCATCCAGGGTCTTCCATGGGCTGTTTGCATTGACGACGAAAAGCGTGGGGTCGGCGGTGATGCGCGCAATCGGCTTGAGATCGGATTGCGAATACAAGGATTTGCGCCCGGTAACACGGTCTGAAGCGGGAATGATGGAAATGCTCGGCAGCGCCATCAGCAGCGTGTAGCCATCGGGTTTCGCCTTGCTGGCGTGTGCCATGCCTATGGCGCCACCGGCGCCTGCCCGGTTCTCGACAATGATGCTCTTACCAAGATTGCTCGCCATGGCTTGCGCCAGCGGCCGCGCGGTGACGTCCGAAGTGCCCCCGGGTGAAAACGGCACAACCAGGGTGATGGATTTATCCGGAAATTGCTGGGCGCCGGCGATGGCAGATCCTGCGCATAGTATGAAACCCAATAGATATCTCAACATGCCTTTGTCTCCTTTATGGAAATTATTCGAAAAGGCTGACCGTACTGGCGCTTGGTTCGGGAATGGCATACAGCGCCAAGGTAAGACAAGCGCACTGCAGAATGTCGTCTGCAGATGGCTTTTCAGGGTTTGTGGTCAGCCTATGTGTGGAGGGACTGTAGGCCGTAGTCGTTTCAGGTTAAAGGTGCAAAAAATCAATTCATTATTGTTTCTGGGTCAATAATGCATCCGCGCCGGCAGAACAATGCGGCAATCGCGTGCACATATCACACGTTTGAACCTCTCCCCTTGCGACCAGAAAACGACTTGGTCCATAGCGCGGTCTTTCCCGCGAAATGCTTGACAAAGAAATCGACGAATGTGCGTACCTTGAGGGGGGTATAACGATTGCTCGGATAGACGGCATAGATGGGAATAGTTTCCTGCCGCCATTCCGGAAGAACGATATCCAGCCTGCCGTCGCTGACATAATCGAAAATGATATGAGTCGCGAGCGAAGTAATGCCTACGCCGGCAAGCGCGGCGTTCAACAACGCAATGCTGTTGTTCGCCCTGATGGTTCCCGAAACCGGTATTTTTTCCTCGGCCTGTCCGCGCTTGAAAGTCCATACATGGTCGCTGGATCGAGGAGAAAAAATAAGGCAGTTGTGTTGTTGCAGTTCGGTGGGATGACGCGGCCTTCCGGCCTGGGAAAGATAGGACTCGGAAGCGCACAGCAGTCGCTTGCTTAGCGCAAGCTGGCGGCTCGCCAGCCGGGAGTCACTGGGAATGCCTATGCGTATCGCCACGTCTATGTCGTTGGAGATCAGATCCACCATGCCATCGGACATGGTGACTTCGAGCGATACATTATGGTTCTCCTCCATGAATGTCGGCAGCAAAGGGCAGATGTGCATTTGCGCGAATGTCATCGGCAAGGCGACGCGCAGTAAGCCGCGCGGACTTTCGTGCAGCTTGGTGACGGCATCCCCGGCTTCATCGAACGCGCTGATGATCTGCTTGCACTTGTGCGCATAGATGACGCCGCTTTCCGTGAGCGCCACCACGCGCGTTGTCCTTTGGAGCAGACGCGTGCCGAGGCGCTTTTCCAGACTTGCGATCGATTTTGATACCGCGGCCGTGTCCATCTGGAGACGTTCCGCCGCCCTGACAAAGCTGAGATGCTTTGCCACTTCAAGAAAAATATAAATCTCTGCAAGATGCTTTGCCTGTTTCATGTCATCCTCGTTATTGATCCGGCATAGAATTCTGGATATCGATCAGTCTCGGAATTTACCACCGCATATGGCCATGGATACAACAGACCAGAAAATCCTGAAAGTGCTGCAGGACGATTCCAGCATCAGCAACCTCGAACTGGCTCGGAAGATCAACCTGTCGGCATCGCCGACGCTTGCCAGGGTCAAGGCCCTGGAAGCGCAGAATGTCATTTCGCGTTATGTGGCGTTGGTCGATCCGCTGACGCTCGGCCTGAAAATGAACGTGTTCATCCAGGTGAGCCTGGAAAAACAGGAGTCAGCCGCGTTGGCGCGCTTCGAGCAGGCCGTGAGCCACTTCGAGGAAATCATGGAGGTCTATCTGATGACTGGCGACGCCGATTATCTGTTGCGCATCGTCGTGCCCGATATCCAGGCGCTGGAGCGCTTCATTCTCGATCACTTGACCAAGATCCCGGGAATCCAGAATATCCGCTCGAGCTTTGCCTTGAAGCAGGTGAAGTACAAGACCGCGTTACCGCTGCGCCTCTATGACGGGAAGAATACTTGAAGCAAGATGGGTGAACACCGGGCAGCATTGCCACGGATGTGGTTTTTCGTAGGGGCGGGTTTCAAACCCGCCCTGGCTGTGTAGGCAAGTCCATTGAAAACGCTCCAGCCACAAGAAAACCGGCGCACAAGAAAATACGGAGCGCATCTGCGCTCCGTATTCAAAAGGGTACTGCAAAGACTGATCAAGCCCCGAAGGAAGAACCGCAGCCGCAGGTCGAGGTGGCGTTGGGATTCTTGATGACGAATTGCGCGCCTTCGAGATCATCCTTGTAATCGATTTCGGCGCCGACCAGATACTGGTAGCTCATGGAATCGATCAGCAATTGCACGCCGTTCTTGTCCATGGTGGTATCGTCTTCGTTGGTGATTTCATCGAAGGTAAAGCCATACTGAAAACCCGAGCAGCCGCCACCCTGGACGAATACTCTCAGCTTCAAATCGGGATTGCCCTCTTCCTCGATCAATTGCGCCACTTTCGCGGCGGCGCTATCGGTAAAGACGATCGGAGCGGGCATTTCGGCAACGACACTCATTTTATACTCCTGCAAAAACCTGCCAATAACGGCCATTATAGTCCCATATGCCGATTCGCACATGGGCTGTTTGATTCCCTGGCATGCACCACCAGATGATGCGGCCGGGGCAACATTTCAAGGCCCGGGGCGGCAATATTCGTGCTTGCGCGCCTAGGGCAGGATCGGGATATGCGTCAGGCCAGCGTTTTCTTCCAGCCCGAACATGATGTTCATGCATTGTACGCCTTGCCCGGCGGCGCCCTTGACCAGGTTGTCCTCGACCACCAGGATCACCAGCAAATCCCCGCCTCCCGGGCGATGCAGCGCGATCCGCAGCATATTGGAAGCGCGTACCGAACGCGTCTCGGGATGGCTGCCCGGCGGCAACACGTCCACGAAGCCCTCGTTGGCATAGTGCTTTTCGTACAAGTCCTGGAAGTCCACGTCACGCGCTTCCGGCAGGATGCTGGCGTACAGGGTGGAATGGATGCCGCGGATCATCGGCACCAGGTGCGGTACGAAAGTCAGGCCGACCTTGCGTTGGGCGATCGCTTCCAGGCCCTGCACCGTTTCCGGCAGATGGCGATGGCCCTTGACGCCATAGGCCTTGAAGTTGTCGGAGGCCTCGGCCAGCAGCGTGCCGACTTCGGCCTTGCGTCCGGCCCCGGAGACCCCGGATTTGCAATCGGCGATCAGGGTCGCCTCGTTCACCAGCGGCTTGCCCTGCGCCAGCAAGGGCGCAAAGCCCAGTTGCATGGTGGTCGGGTAGCAGCCCGGCAATCCGATCAGGCGCGCTTGCTGGATCGCTGCGCGGTTCACCTCGGGCAGGCCATACACCGCTTCCTCGAGCAAATCCGGACAGCCGTGCGCCATGCCATACCATTTCTCGAACTCGGCGGTATCGCGCAGGCGGAAGTCGGCGGCCAGATCGATCACCTTGACCCCGGCTTGCAGCAGGTCGCGCGCCTGCGCCATCGCCACGCCATGCGGGGTGGCGAAGAACACCACGTCGCATTGGTCCAGGCGCGCCTTGTCGGGCGCCGTGAAGGCCAGGTCGACGCGCCCGCGCAGGGACGGGAACATGTCCGCGACCGGCATCCCGTCTTCCTTGCGCGAAGTGATCGCATGCAGTTGGACCCCGGGATGCGCCGCCAAGAGGCGCAGCAACTCGACCCCCGTATACCCCGTGCCACCGACGATGCCTACCTTGATCATGATGATTCCTAGCTGAGATTACCGAAAGATTCCAATAAACCAATATTCTGCAAGCATTTCGCGTGCAGCAATGCAAAAAAGCCGCCGGGCGCGAACCCGGCGGCTTTTTCCTTGATGCGAAAAACGCGGATTAACGCTTGGAGAACTGCTTGGCTCGGCGCGCCTTGCGCAAACCGACCTTTTTCCGCTCGACCTCGCGCGCATCGCGGGTCACGTAGCCAGCCTTGGCCAGCTCCGGTTTGAGTGTAGCATCATAGTCGATCAACGCACGCGTGATGCCATGACGCACAGCACCTGCCTGGCCTGACTCACCGCCGCCGTGCACGTTGACCATGATGTCGAAACGCTCGACATTATTGGTCAATTCCAGGGGCTGACGCAGCACCATCAGGCCGGTCTCGCGCGAGAAATACTCGTTGGCGGGCTTGCCGTTGACGACGATCTGGCCGGAGCCAGACTTGATGAAAACACGGGCCACAGCACTCTTGCGACGGCCGGTTCCGTAATTGTAGTTACCGATCATGTCCGCTTCCTTAGAGTTCGAGTACTTTGGGTTGTTGGGCGGCGTGCGGATGCTCGCCTTCCGCATAGACTTTCAATTTCTTGACCATGGCGTAGCCCAGCGGGCCCTTGGGCAACATGCCCTTGACCGCTTTTTCCAGGGCGCGGCCCGGGAAACGCTGCTGCATTTTCGAGAAAGTGGTTTCGTAGATACCGCCCGGGTAGCCCGAGTGCCGATAGTATTTCTTGTCGGTTTCCTTGGCGCCGGTGACGCGCAGCTTGCCGGCATTGATCACGACAATGTAGTCGCCCGTATCGACGTGAGGAGTGAACTCCGGTTTGTGCTTGCCGCGCAGTCGGAGTGCCACTTCGCTGGCAACACGTCCGAGGACTTTGTCCGTCGCGTCAATCACGAACCACTCGCGCTTGACCTCGTGGTCCTTGGCGGAAAAGGTTTTCATGATGACTTCCTGAAAAATGAATGGAAATACCCAAATGGTGGTTCCGCATGGAATCCGGTCTGACCTTATTGGCCTGCTCATTGACCTGAAACAGTGCGGACGCTGCCTTGTTATCTTCCTGGGCAATTGAAAGAACCCGTAAGTATAGCGTTTGGCCAGGCTTTGCGTCAATGACCGTTTTCTTCGCGCCACAATCCTGGGAGCCTGGGCCCGCACCCCGGGTACGGCCGCGCTGCGCGGCGCCCCCCGGTGCCTGCGCCGAAGCGGGTAGAATATTGTTCATTCACCATGGATCGAATAGAGGACATCATGCAATGCACCATCCGCTGGACCGGAAAGTCCGGCATGACTTTTGTTGCCGAAACCGGCTCCGGCCATGCGCTGCTCATGGACGGCGCCCCGGAAGGCGGTGGCCGCGACCTGGCGCCGCGCCCCATGGAATTGATCCTGGCCGGCACCGGCGGCTGCACCGCCTACGATGTGGTGCTGATACTGCGCCGCAGCCGCCAGGATGTATGGGGCTGCGAAGTCAGCCTGGAGTCGGAACGGGCCGAAACCGACCCCAAGGTGTTTACCAAGGTACATTTCCACTTCAAGGTCAGCGGCCGCAATTTGAAGCCGGCCGTGGTCGAACGCGCCATCAAGCTATCGCACGAAAAATATTGCTCGGCATCCATCATGCTGGAAAAAACCGCCGTGCTGACCCATTCCCACGAAATCATCGAAGTCGACCAGGAGCCGGCCGCCGCCGCGGAGTGAGCCCGGCCGCGGCGCCGATCCCTTGCCTTGCGCCGCCCTCTATATATAGTAGGCGGTGCGGGTCATGATCCTGCCCATGAAATGCATGGCCCGCTTCGCCAGCGGCGGCAGCGGCGCCGCGCCCAGCTCCTGGGCCGCGGCGCCATGGGCGATTTCATCCAGACGCATCTGCTCGACGATCGCGCGTGACTTCCGGTCGTGCTCGGGCAAGGCCTGCAAATGACTCTCCAGATGCGCCTCGACCTGGCGCTCGGTTTCGACCACGAAGCCCAGGCTATGCGGGTCGCCCAATCTGGCTGCCACGCTCCCCAAGGCATACGAACCCAGGTACCACAAGGGATTGAGCAGGCTCGGACGCGACCCCAGCTCGCTCAGGCGCTGGCTGGTCCAGGCCAGGTGGTCCTCCTCTTCCATGCCGGCATGCTGCAGCTGGCTACGGGTGCTCTCATTGCGTGAAAACCGCGCTTGCGAATCGTACAAGGCCTGCGCGCAGACCTCGCCCACATGGTTGACCCGCATCAAACCGGCGCTGTGACGCTTTTCCGCCGGGCTCAACTCGGTTTCGTCGAGCGCTTGCGCGGGACTCGGCCTGGACGATTTGATCACTCCCGTCATGGCGCGCAAAGCCTTGTCCACGCCAACGATCCATTTATCCATCATTATGCTGCCTCTAACGAATTGCCATTTTTACTACGAACTGTCGCCAACGTTGCACATAAGCGACACAAATTTCCCGCTGTCACGTTTAAACCCAAAATAACTTTGCCCTGGCTCCCGATATTTGATGAAATGGCTATCAGCTTCTCAATCAACTGGTTTGGAAGTGTCCGAAGGTTCGGCAGGGACGTAACCACTAGTGGCCTTGCTGAATGCGACGAACAAATTTTAGCACTACAACTTCTGGAGATTACTCTAATGAAAAAATCGCTTCTCGCACTGGCAGTTCTGGGCGCGTTTGCAACTGGCGCCCAAGCCCAGTCCAGCGTGACCCTGTACGGCTCCATCGACGCTGGCCTGCGCTACCAGACCAACCAAGGTCCTGCAGGTCCTGATTCCGACGACGGCCGCCTGACCCTGGGTTCGAACGGTACTTATAACTCCAACCGTTTCGGTATTCGTGGCGTTGAGGATCTGGGCGGCGGTTTGAACGCTCACTTCAACCTGGAATCGGCTTTCAACTCCGGCACTGGCGTGCATGACCTGACCGGTCTGTGGAAACGTACCACTTCCGTCGGTATCGGCGGCAGCTGGGGTTCGTTGGACTTCGGTCGTCAATATTCCGCGAACTTCCGCACCATCGGCGCTTACGAGCCGTTCGCGTACAAATACACCGGCATCATCCCGCTGGCGACCCAAGGCGGCATCACCCGTCATGACAACAGCATCCAGTACACCGGTAAATTCGGCCCCATCACCGCACGTATCGACTACGCCCTGGGCGAGCAAACCGGCAGCCTGCGCGACGGTTCCGGCCTCGGCGCTGGCGTGGTCTACCAAGCTGGCGGCATCACCCTGGGTGGTGCTTACACCTCCCGCAAACCGTTCGTTGACGCCGACTTCCGCGATCATGACAACTGGACCGTTGGTGGCGCCTATCAAACCGGCCCGTTCCGCGTCGCCCTGGGTTATGCTGACAGCAAGCAAGAAACCGCTGCCAGCGACCTGCGCGTCAAGGATGCCTGGATCGGTGGTAGCTACAGCCTGAGCCCG
>Ga0182745_1004423_pt1 | contig 11681 bp, 10 predicted proteins | sample eDN3rd30CKraftBY_FD_128523 | JGI IMG/M metagenome (GOLD analysis project Ga0182745, IMG submission 128523) | Enriched backyard soil microbial communities from Emeryville, California, USA - eDNA 3rd pass 30_C Kraft BY (version 2) (version 2) | ecosystem: Environmental > Terrestrial > Soil >... | reverse complement strand
TGTGCATCGTCCGGCCAACCTGGAGGATGTGTTCCTGAAATTGACCGGCCGCGAAATGCGGGATTGAACCACTATGAGCGTCTACGCACTACCAATGTTTTCCTGGCGCTTCGTCCCGGTGTGGCGGCGTCATTTCCTGGTATGGAAAAAACTGGCCTTGGCCAGCGTGCTCGGCAACATCGCCGAGCCCCTGATCACCCTGATCGCCTTCGGTTACGGACTGGGCAGCCTGCTGCAGGATGTGGATGGCATGCCTTACATCTATTTCCTGGCCTCGGGTTCGATCTGCATGTCGATGATGATGGCGGCGTCGTTCGAAGCCTTGTATTCGGCGTTCTCGCGCATGCACGTGCAAAAGACCTGGGACGCGCTCCTGAATGCGCCGCTGGCCCTGGACGACGTGGTGCTGGCGGAAATGCTGTGGGCAGCCACCAAGGCCTTGTTTTCGGGAGTCGCGATCCTGGCGGTATTGCTGGCCCTGGGCATCGGCTGGCACTGGCAAAGCCTGCTGGTATTGCCGCTGCTGTTCCTGGTGGGAATGACCTTTGCTTCGATGGGCCTGATCTTCAACGCCCTGGCGCGCGGCTACGATTTCTTCAACTACTACTTCACCCTAGTGTTGACGCCCATGGTGTTCCTGTCGGGGGTATATTATCCGGTGCGGCAACTGCCCGAATGGCTGCAGGCATTTTCCACCGTCCTGCCGCTGACGGCGGCGGTCAACATCGTGCGTCCCCTGGTGCTGGGTCAGTGGCCGCAAAACTTTCTGACCGATGGCTTGATCCTGTTGACCTATTGCGTCGGTTGCTTTTACCTGGCGGTACTGTTGACGCGGCGGCGCTTCCTGGCCTGAGGGCCATGGTTGTTCCGGGCGGGTTTCAAACCCGCCCTGGATTCGAGGTGAACGCTTCCGCCACCCGCAATCGAGGAGAAAGCCATGCAGCAAGCATGGGTGGTACTGACCAATATGCCCGACATGGACAGCGCCAAAGGGCTGGCGCAGCACCTGGTGACCGAGGGCCTGGCTGGCTGCGTGAATATCTTGCCCGGGGTACAATCGGTCTACCGTTGGCAGGGCAAGGTCGAGCAACAGTCCGAAGTGACCCTGCTGATCAAAATCATTGCAGAGCGTTATCCCGCCTTGCAAGCGGAAATCCAGGCATTGCACCCCTATGAATTGCCGGAAATCATCGCCTTGCCAGTGGCGCAGGGACTGCCTGCATATCTTGACTGGATAGCCGAAGGATCTTGATGGGGATGTTTGGGAACTGCAGGAACGCGTGCGTATCGCTGGCAAGGCTGGTGGCGGTATCGGGCTTGCTGCTGCTGGCCTGCATCCTGTTCCCGCCGCCGGTATCCGCCAGCACCAAATACCTCGACCCCGAATTGGCTTTCAAGCTGTCCGCGCGCATGCAGGATGAGAATACCGTCGAACTGCGCTACCAGATCGCCAAGGGCTATTACATGTATCGCGAACGCTTTGCGTTCCGCGCGCTCGATGCCAGCCTGGGCGAACCCGCGATCCCCCCGGGCACGGTCAAGTTCGATGAAACCTTCCAGAAGGACATGGAAACCTTCCGCGACAGCGTCGTGATCACGCTGCCGGTACAGGCCGGCGCGCCGTTTACCATCATCGCCACCAGCCAGGGCTGCGCCGACGCGGGCTTGTGCTATAGCCCCATGGACAGCGAGGTGCGCCTGCGTCCGGATGGCGGCGCGGGGTTGTTCGGCACGGTGCAGGCATTCCTGGGCAACTCGGAGCTGCCCGCGCTCGGCGCGGGCGCGAACGCGGCCGCGAATACCGACATGGGCCGGATCGCCGCGGCGCTGCAGAACGGCAGCTTCCTGGTGATCGTGCCCCTTTTCGTGCTCCTGGGCCTGGGGCTGGCGTTTACGCCTTGCGTCCTGCCCATGGTCCCGATCCTGTCCTACATCATCGTCGGCGAGGGCGCACGGGTGAGCCGGGCGCGCGGGCTGACCCTGGCGTCCACCTACGCGCTCGGCATGGCCCTGGTGTACACCGCGCTCGGAGTCAGCGCCGGGCTGCTTGGCGAAGGCCTGTCGGCAGCCTTGCAAACTCCCTGGGTGCTGGCCACGTTCGGGGCCTTGCTGGCACTGCTCTCGCTATCGATGTTCGGGGCATTTCAATTCCAGGCGCCGGCGCTGGTGCAAACCTGGTTGTTGCAGTTCTCGCAGCGCCAGTCCGGCGGCAAGCTCGCCGGGGTGTTCGCCATGGGCGCTATTTCCGCCTTGATTGTCGGTCCCTGCGTGGCGGCGCCCCTGGCCGGCGCCCTGGTCTACATCAGCCAGACCCGCGATGTCATGGTGGGAGGGGTGGCGCTGTTTGCGCTGGCGCTGGGGATGAGCATCCCGCTACTGCTGGTCGGGCTGTCGGCGGGCACGCTGTTGCCGCGTGCCGGTCCCTGGATGGTGGGCGTCAAGCGGTTCTTCGGCGTCCTGCTGCTGGGGCTGGCGCTGTGGATGGTGGCGCCGCTGATTCCCGAGTGGCTGCAGATGCTGGGCTGGGCGCTGCTCGGATTGGGCTATGGCGCCTGGTTGTTGCTGGGTCGCGCCAACCTGGTGCCTGCGCGCGCCTTGGGGGTGCTGATCGCGGTCCTGGGCAGCGTGCAGTTGCTGGGTCTGGCGACCGGCGGATCCGACCCCTGGCGCCCCCTGGCGCACTGGGGCGGCGGTATCGAGCAGAAGCACTTCACGCGCATCCAGACCGTGGCGGAACTGGAGCAAACCCTGCTGCAGGGCGGCAAACCCGTGATGCTCGACTTCTATGCCGACTGGTGCGTTTCCTGCAAGGAAATGGAGAAATTCACCTTCACCGACGCTCGGGTATCGGAATACCTGGACCGGATGCAGTTGCTGCAGGTGGATGTGACTGCGAATACGGCCGCCGACAAGGCCTTGCTCAAACGTTTCAACCTGTTCGGCCCGCCGGGGATCATCTTCTTCGACGGCCAGGGACAGGAAATCCACCAGGCCCGTGTGATCGGCTATCAAAAGCCGGAACAGTTTCTGCAGGCATTGCTGCAGGTCGATGTCGCGGCGGCCGATGCCGCGCCAGTGTCTGACCCAGCGCAAGACCTGCCGCGGCAAGCCTCGAAGTAATATGCATAAGAGAAGATAATCTTATGTTTTCCATGATCGTCGGAATATAGTGAACGATCAACATCATTCAAGGAGTACATCATGAGTTTACGTCTAGGTGACACCGCACCTGATTTCGAGCAGGATTCCTCGATCGGAAAAATTCGGTTTCATGAATGGGCTGGAGACTCCTGGGTGCTGCTGTTTTCGCATCCGGCCGACTTTACCCCGGTGTGCACCACCGAATTGGGGCTGACAGCCAAGCTGAAGCCGGAATTCGACAAGCGCAATGTCAAGGCGATCGCCTTGTCGGTGGATGAGGCAAAAGCCCACAATGACTGGATCAAGGACATCGAAGACACCCAGAAAACCGTGGTGGGTTTCCCCATCATCGCCGACGTGGACAGGAAGGTCGCGCAGCTGTACGACATGATTCATCCGAATCAATCGGAAACGGCGACCGTGCGTTCGGTGTTCCTGATCGATCCGAAGAAGAAAGTCCGCATGACGCTGACCTACCCGATGAGCACCGGGCGCAATTTCGATGAGATCCTGCGCGTGGTCGATGCCCTGCAGCTGACCGACGGTTATAGCGTGGCCACGCCGGGCAACTGGCGCGATGGCGACGATGTCATCATCCCGCTGACCATCACCGACGAGGCCGTCATCAAGGAGAAATTCCCCAAAGGCTATACCTCGCCGCGCCCCTACCTGCGCGTGACGCCGCAGCCCAACAAATAAGGCACGGGTCGGGGATTGGTTGTTGGGGTGGTTTGGTCTTTGATGCCTGTCATGTGGTTTTACCAGGGCGGGTTGGAACCCGCCCCTACGAAAAACTACGGCCTTGGCATGCTCCGTAGGGGCGGGTTCCAACCCGCCCGCTTTTTGCTCAAGCGCGCTTCATGAGCCGCGCCGCTTCGAGCGCAAAGTAAGTCAATACGCCATCGGCGCCGGCGCGCTTGAACGCCAGCAGCGCTTCCAACATGGCCTTGTCGTGATCCAGCCAGCCATTCAGGGCGGCGGCCTTGATCATCGCGTATTCGCCGCTGACCTGGTAGGCAAAGGTCGGCACCCGGAACGCATCCTTGACCCGGCGCAACACATCCAGATAAGGCATGCCGGGCTTGACCATGACCATGTCCGCGCCCTCGGCCAGATCGAGCGCGACTTCACGCAAGGCCTCGTCCAGGTTGGCCGGATCCATTTGATAGGTTTCCTTGCTGCCAGCGCCCAGGTTGGCGGCGGATCCCACCGCGTCACGGAACGGGCCGTAGAACGCCGAAGCGTACTTGGCCGAATACGCCATGATGCGGGTGTGGATGAGCTGCCGGGACTCCAGGGCGTTGCGGATCAGGCCGATGCGGCCATCCATCATGTCCGAAGGCGCGACGATGTCCACGCCGGCCTCGGCCTGGGTCAAGGCCTGGCGCACCAGGATCTCGCAGGTCTGGTCATTCAGGATGTAGCCATCGCCATCGGGCACGCCATCCTGGCCATGCGAGGTGTACGGGTCGAGCGCGACATCGGTCATGATGCCCAGTTCGGGAAAGCGCGACTTCAATTCCCGGGTGGCGCGCGGAATCAAGCCTTCGGGGTTGGCGGCCTCGATGCCGTCCACGGTCTTCAATTGCGGATCGATGACGGGAAACAATGCCATCACCGGAATGCCCAGGGCGACGCATTCCTCGGCGACGGCCAACAGCAGATCCACCGACAGCCGCTCCACGCCGGGCATGGAGGCGACCTGTTGGCGCTGCTTGTGGCCATCCAGGAGGAAGACCGGGTAAATCAGATCGGAAGTGCTGACCTGGTTTTCGCGCATCATTGCGCGCGAGAAAGCATTCTTGCGCATGCGTCGCATGCGCGTGGTCGGGAATGGGGTGGGTTGGGAAAAATGTGTCATGGAATCATCAGGTTTTTCAGCGTTTTTCATCAGGTTTTTGAGCGAGCCGGGGAAATGATGAAACCTTTTAGATTTTCATCCATCTCATTAAGCAGGTGACTCTCTCACCTCCCGCTTCTCCTCCCTGAGCGGGGCCGCTTCGGAGGTCAAACGAAGAGGCATTACTACCCTGGAGATTACTCTTTCTCCAGGGTTTTTTTTGCCTGGTCGAGTCCGCCGACGGCGCTATCCACGGCCGTCTCGCCCTCGTCCTTGCGCAGTTCAGGCAAATTCAGGCCCAGCAAGTCGCAAATCCTGCGCTCGGCTTCCTCCAGTCCGATGCGCTTGGGCGCGGAGAACAACTGCGCCGTGAACGGGAAGGGCTCACCGTCCTCGCCGACGTAGCTGGCCAGGACCGTGCGCGCCAGGTGCAGGGCGCGGGCGCCGTCGCTGCGGTTCAGCTTATCAGCCTTGGTCAGGATGCAATGCACCGGCTTGCCGCTGGGGGCGAACCATTCGAGCATTTGCAGATCGAGCTCGGTGAAGGGCCGGCGTGCATCGATGATCAGCACCAGGCCGACCAATTGCGGGCGCTGCTGCAGGTATCTGGCCAGCAGGTCTTGCCAGTGCAGCTTGGCCGAGCCCGAGACTTCGGCATAGCCGTAGCCGGGGAGGTCGACCAGCATCGCGCGGATATCCTCGACCTTGGCGGCGTCGTGGCGATGTTGCCCGACATGCGCGCCGCCAATGGAAAAGAAGTTGATGTGCTGGGTACGGCCCGGGGTTTTGGAGGCGAACGCCAGCTTTTTCTGGTTGCACAGGATATTGATGGCCGTCGATTTGCCGGCGTTCGAGCGCCCCGCAAACGCCAGTTCGGGCACTTGCAGGCGCGGCAGGTCGCGCAGGTGGTTGACGGTGGTGAAAAAGCGTGCTTGCCAGAGTAAGGACATGAGAGGAAGAGAAAATGCTACGAGTCAGCGAATCTGACAGAAAGCTATTGTACAATAAGCGGTTGATTATGGAGTGACGCCGGTGCCGCAGCGGGCATGAGGACGTCGCCACCAGGTAAAAAATTTTAATATCAAGTCTCAGGGTGCCTGAATGAATCGTGTGTTTTCGCCGCTTGCCAAATCCTTGTCCATCACGCTGCTGGTCCTTGCATCCTCGATCAGTATTGCACAAGAGAATCAGCCGGCCAAAGCCGATCCCGCCAAGGGGGAAGCCATTTATGTGAATGGCGATGCTGGACGCAATATCGTGGCGTGCATTTCCTGCCACGGCGAGGCCGGGAATTCCACCATCGTGCAGAATCCCAAGCTTTCCGCCCAGCATGAGGTATATCTGGCCAAGCAATTGGCGGACTTCAATACCCCGCAGCGCAACGAACCGATCATGAGCCCGATCACCAAGAGCCTGACCGACCAGGAAATGCTGGATATCGCCGCGTATCTGTCGCGCCAGGAAGCCAAGGCCGGCGCCGCCAGGAACAAGGATACGGTCGAACTCGGCAAGCACATCTACCGCGCCGGCATCATGGAAAAGAACGTGCCGGCCTGCGCTGCCTGCCATGGCCCTGCCGGTAGCGGGATTCCGGCGCAGTTTGCGCGCCTGGCCGGCCAGCACGCCGAATATACTGAAAGCCAGTTGATCAAGTTCCGCGCCTTTGGGCGCAAGAACAGCGACCAGATGACCACCATCGCGCGGCGTCTGTCGGACGAAGAGATCAAGGCGGTGTCCGACTATATCGCCGGGCTGCGCTGAGTCTGACCGGAAAGTGCGGGAATGCGGCGGCAGTGACGCGGCGCTTGCGCCCTTTCCAATACGCAAGGTGGGCATGCGGTAACAGGCTACGAAATGCGCGCTGGTTGAACAAATAAAGAAAAAAGGGTGGCCGGGGGCCACCCTTTTTGCTTATGGATGAATGCTTATGAGCGGTAGCACGGCGGGTATCCGCTTAAATATTCACAACAGACGGGTCAGCGACGCGGTCGAACTATTGTCTTCGATGCGCTTTGCGATCAGCTTGCTGACCCTGATTTCGATTGCCTCGATCATCGGCACGGTGTTGAAGCAGAACGAGCCGATGGCCAACTATGTCAATCAGTTCGGCCCGTTCTGGTTCACCTTGTTCGACCATCTGGGTCTGTACACGGTCTATTCGGCCTGGTGGTTCTTGCTGATCATGAGCTTCCTGGTGGTTTCCACCAGTCTTTGCATCGTGCGCAACGCGCCGAAAATGTTGAAGGATGCGCGCAGCTGGCGCGAGAATGTGCGCGAGCAGTCCTTGCGCAATTTTCATCACAAGATGGAATGGCGCATGCCGCAGGCGCCGGGCGCAGCCAGCGAGCAAATGGCGCAACGGGTCGCGGCCCAGGGCTACAAGGTCAAGCAGGTGGACAAGGATGGTGCCACCCTGATCACCGCCAAGCGTGGAGCGGCCAGCAAATGGGGCTATATCTTCGCCCATAGCGCCATCGTCATCATCTGCGTGGGTGGCCTGCTCGATTCGGAATTGCCGCTGCGGGCGCAGCAATGGTTGCATGACAAGACGCCTTTCGGCGGCAGCGGCCTGATCGCCGACGTTCCCGCCCGGCATCGGATCGGGGTCAGCAATCCAAGCTTTCGCGCCAATGTCCTGATTCCCGAAGGCGGCGCCGCCAACACCGCCATCATCCCGCAGCAGGATGGGGTACTGATCCAGGAATTGCCCATCACCATCCGATTGGAAAGATTCATCATCGAGTTTTATTCCACCGGCATGCCCAAGCTATTCGCCAGCGAAGTGGTGGTGACCGATCATCAAACCGGGCACAGTTTCCCGGCCGACATCCGGGTCAATCATCCCTTGATATACAAGGGGCTGGCGATTTATCAATCCAGCTTCGACGACGGCGGCAGCAAGCTGAAAGTCACCGGTTTTCCCATGACCGGCAGCAGCATGCGGGATTTCTCCATGGACGGGGTAGTCGGCGGGGAGAGTCCCCTGGTCAACGCCAGCGGCGAAGAGTACACCATCGAATGGTCGGGCTTTCGTCCCTTCAACGTCGAGAACATGGCCAGCGCGGGCCAGGACTTGCGCGCCGTCGACACCGGCAAGCGCTTCAACAGCCGGCTGTTGGAGCAACTCGATTCGCACCTGGGGTCGGCGGGGAAAAACACCAATACCAAGGATTTGAAGAACGTCGGTCCGAGCGTGAGCTACAAGATCCGCGACAAGACCGGGCAGGCGCGCGAGTTTCACAACTTCATGCTGCCGGTGACGATCGACGACACCCGGGTATTCCTGGCGGGAGTGCGCAATACTCCCGCGGAAACCTTCCGCTACCTGCGCATCCCGGCCGACGAGGAGGATAGCGTGGTGGAGTGGATGCGCTTGCGCGCGGCCTTGCTGAATCCGCAGATGCGCCAGGCGGCGGCACGCCGCTATGCCGAGACTTCGATGAGCGAAGAGCGCAACGCCCCTGGCAATCTGCGTGCCCAGCTGGAAGGTTCGGCGCTGCGGGGGCTGGAGATTTTCGCCGGCAATGCGCGCGAGTCCGGTTACATCGCGATCTCGCGTTTTCTCGAGGGAATTCCGGTGGACGAGCAGGAAAAGGCGGCCACCATATTCATGAAAATACTCAACGGCAGCCTGTGGGAACTGTGGCAGGTGGCGCGTGTCGACGCCGGCCTGGATCCGGCGCCCGCGGGCGAAAAGGAAGCGCGCTTCCTGCAGCTTGCCGCCAACGCCTACGCGGACTCGTTTTTCTACGGCGCGCCGGTGTTCCTGCAATTGGAGGAATTCGAGGAAATCAAGGCCAGCGTCCTGCAGGTGACGCGCTCTCCAGGGAAAAATATCGTTTACCTGGGTTGCCTGTTGCTGGTACTGGGGATCTTCGCAATGCTGTATATTCGCGAGCGGCGGCTGTGGATCTGGATCAAGCCCGATCCGGAGGGGAATTCCCAGGCCATCATGGCCATGAGCGCCCAGCGCCGTACCTTTGATTTCGACCAGGAATTCGAATCGATCAAGAAAATTCTTGTGCAACCGACGGCAAAACAGGGATCGTGATATGTTGACGCTCACGATTCCGTATGGCCTGAATCCGGACCTGTGGCCAGGCGATGACGCTACCGCTACCGTTCCGGCATGCACGCCCAGTGGAGAATGAAATGGAACTGACCCAAGAGCAAACCTATTCCCACCCCCCCGGTTACTTCAAGCGCCTGAGCGTTGCCGATTGGCTGTATGGCGCCGCGCTGGTGGCGGCTGCGCTGTTCGCCCAGTACCGGTATGGCGCCTACATGGATTATTACGAGGAAGCCATCCTGTTGCTGACGGCGCCGACCATGGCCTGGCTGGGCTGGCAATGGAAGCCCATGCGCCTGCTGGTGCTGGCGCTGGCGCCGGTGTCCCTGCTGGCGATCGCGCTGTACGCCGGCGACCTGGACATGGCCGACCAGAAGTTCCTGCTTAAATACCTGCTATCCAGCCAGTCGGCGATCCTGTGGATGAGCACGCTGTTCTTCCTCTCCACCCTATTCTACTGGGTCGGCCTGGTGTGGAAATCGGACACCGGCGGCGCCATCGGCAGCAAGCTGTGCTGGTTTGCGGTGCTGCTCGGATTCACCGGCATGCTGGTGCGCTGGTACGAGTCCTACCTGATCGGGACTGATGTGGGCCACATCCCGGTGTCGAACCTGTATGAAGTGTTCATCCTGTTCTGCATGATCACCGCCTTGTTCTATCTCTACTACGAGGATCACTACGCCACCTACCAGTTGGGGCCGTTCGTGATGCTGATCATTTCGGCGGCGGTCGGCTTTCTCCTGTGGTACATGGTGTCGCGCAACGCGCATGAAATCCAGCCCCTGGTGCCGGCCCTGCAAAGCTGGTGGATGAAGATCCATGTGCCGGCCAACTTCGTCGGCTACGGCACCTTTGCGCTGGCGTCCATGGTCGGCGTCGCCTATTTGTTCAAGTCGCATGGCATGCTGGTGGATCGCCTGCCGCCGTTGCAGATGCTCGACGACATCATGTACAAGGCGATCGCGATCGGGTTTGCCTTCTTTACCATCGCCACCATACTGGGCGCCCTGTGGGCGGCCGAGGCCTGGGGCGGCTATTGGTCCTGGGATCCCAAGGAAACCTGGGCGCTGATCGTGTGGCTGAACTACGCTGCCTGGCTGCACATGCGCCTGATGAAGGGCTTGCGCGGGCGTATCGCGGCCTGGTGGGCCATCATCGGCCTGGCCGTGACCACCTTCGCATTCCTGGGGGTCAACATGTTCCTCTCCGGCCTGCATTCCTACGGGGAACTGTAGCAAGCGGCCGGCCTTCGCGGCCCGGCAGGAGTACACTGGGAGCTCACCCAGATGGGCATGATTTGACGAGGGCGGGTTTGAAACCCGCCCCAACGAACTTACCCAGACTGGCGCAGGCATGGTGCCTGCGCCGATGCGGGGGGGACATCATGTTGATCAAGCACAAGCCCAACGGCATCGAGCGGCCTTTTCCCTCGGAAATCACGCCGCGCGCGCTGTTCGAATCACGGCGTCGCTTCATGCGCCAGCTTGCCGCCACGGCGGGCGGCGCTGCGCTCCTGGAGCTGCAGACGCGCCAGGCATTTGCGGCGCCGACGCAGACACTTGCGGCCAAGCGCAATTCTGCCTACGTGGTGATGGACAAGCCGACCACCCGGGAAGACGCCACCACCTACAATAATTTCTATGAGTTCGGCACCGACAAGAGCGATCCGGCGCGTTATGCGGGCAGCCTGAAGACCCGGCCCTGGAGCGTCGTCATCGATGGCGAAGTCGCCAAGCCGATGACGCTGGATATCGACCAACTGCTGAAGCTGGCGCCGCTGGAAGAGCGTGTCTATCGCCTGCGTTGCGTCGAGGGCTGGTCGATGGTGATTCCCTGGATCGGCTATTCGCTGGCGCAATTGATCCGCAAGGTCGAGCCCAACGGTAATGCGCGCTACGTCGAATTCCACACCCTGGCCGACCGCGCCCAGATGCGTGGCCTCAACAGCCGGGTGTTGCAATGGCCGTATGTGGAAGGTTTGCGCCTGGATGAGGCGATGCACCCGCTGACCATGCTCACGCTGGGCATGTACGGCGAGCTGCTGCCCAATCAGAATGGCGCTCCGGTACGGCTGGTGGTGCCATGGAAATACGGCTTCAAATCGGCCAAGTCGCTGGTGCGAATCCGCTTCAGCCGTGATCAGCCGCGGACTTCCTGGAACCTGTCGGCGCCTCAGGAATACGGTTTCTATTCCAACGTGAATCCCAACGTCGACCACCCGCGCTGGTCGCAGGCGAGCGAGCGCCGCATCGGCGAGGATGGGCTGTTTACGCGCAAGCGCAAGACTTTGATGTTCAATGGCTATGCCGAAGTGGCTTCGCTTTACCAAGGCATGGACTTGCGCAAGCTCTACTAGGTAGCGGATGTTCAATCCGAGCCCCACCCAGTTCAGGATGATGCGCTGGACCGTGTTCGTCTGCGCGCTGCTGCCCTTCGCGCGGCTGCTGGTGTTAGCCGGCACCGACCGCCTGGGCGCCAACCCGGTCGAGTTCATCACCCGGAACAGCGGCGACTGGACCCTGTATTTTCTGTGCATGACCCTGGCGCTGACGCCTTTGCGGCGGCTGTCGGGTTGGCATTGGCTGCTGCGCCTGCGGCGCATGCTGGGCTTGTTCGCGTTCTTCTACGCCA
>Ga0182745_1004421_pt1 | contig 11683 bp, 8 predicted proteins | sample eDN3rd30CKraftBY_FD_128523 | JGI IMG/M metagenome (GOLD analysis project Ga0182745, IMG submission 128523) | Enriched backyard soil microbial communities from Emeryville, California, USA - eDNA 3rd pass 30_C Kraft BY (version 2) (version 2) | ecosystem: Environmental > Terrestrial > Soil >... | reverse complement strand
CTGCCGCCAATGCCGAGGTCACGCCGGGCCAGTTCGTCATGATCGCGGTCTCCGACACCGGCACGGGCATGGACCAGCAGACGATCGCCCGCGCGTTCGAGCCGTTCTTCACCACCAAGGAGCGCGGCCAAGGAACGGGGCTCGGCCTCAGCATGACCTATGGCTACATCAAGCAGATCGGCGGCCATCTGAAGATCTACAGCGAAGTCGGACATGGCTCGACCGTGAAGGTCTATCTGCCGCGGACCCAGATCGAAGTGGGCACCGCGGCCGACCTCGCGCCCGCGGTCAGCGCCGCGGCCGGGGCCGGGCCGGTCGTGCTGGTCGTCGAGGACGATCCGGTCGTGCGCGAGTTCGCCGTGGCCGCCTGCCGCGAATGCGGCTGCACGGTGCATGAGGCCGGCGACGGAGAGCAGGCGCTCCGCATCCTGGAGAAGCAGCTCGATATCGTCCTCCTGTTCACCGATGTCGGTCTGCCGGGCGGCATGAACGGGCGTCAGCTCGCAGGGCTCGCGGTCGCACGTCGGCCCGAGCTCAAGGTTCTCTACATGACGGGATACACGGCGAACGCCATCGTTCACCACGGCGTCATCGATGCTGGGGTGAACTTCCTCGGCAAGCCGTTTTCCGTTTCGGCGCTCGCGACGAAGATCAAGGGCATGGGCTTCTAGCGCCGGGCACGTTACCTTGTGGACGCGATGCCGCCCGACGTGACCCCGCCCGGACAGAACGAGATCGTGCCCGCCGCGCCGAAACCCGTTGCGACGCCAGCGCCACCACCCGAAGCAACCCAGGCCACGGCACCCGAACCGCCTTCAGTCCCGGCGCCGCCCGCCAGGCCGGCCGTCGAGACGAGCCGCCTGCATCGCCTGCTCACGGTCGGTGGCACGATCCTTGGGCTCTTCATCCTGTACGAGGTCGTCACCTATTTCGTCGCCTTCACCGATGACGCCTATGTCCGTTCGGACCTGGTGGCCGTGGCGCCGCAGGTGACAGGGCAGATCATCGAGGTCGATGTCGTCGACAACCAGGACGTCAAGATCGGCGACAAGCTGTACACGATCGATCCGGAGCCCTTCCAGCTCGTGGTCAATCAGTGGAAGGCGCAGATCGATCGCGCCGCAGCCCAGCTCAAGGTCGCGCAGGAGGAGCTGGCGCTTGCCCAGGCGGCCCTGCAGGTCTCGACCTCGAGCCACACCTATGCCGTCCAGGAGCAGAGCCGGTTCTCCGACCTCGCCAAGCGCGAGTTCGCCCCGATTTCCGAACTCGACCGGGCCAACGACGAGCTGCGCCGGTCCCGGGCCGAGATGACGATCTCCACGGTGGCGATCGCCAAGGCGGAAACCGATATCGGTGCCCATCAGGCGGCATTGGAGCTTGCGAAGGCGCAGCTGGCGTCGGCGCAGTGGAACCTCGACCGAACCGTCGTGCACGCGCCGAATAACGGGGCGATCACCAATCTCACGATCCGCAAGGGCGACATGGCCACGATCGGCGTGCCGAACGTCGGCATCGTCGACGCCGATGCCTGGCGCATCATGGCCAACTACAAGCAGTACTACATCCGCGACTTCAAGATCGGCGATACCGCCTGGGTCTGGCTCGACAGTTCGCCGTGGCACTTTCACAAAGGCAGGATCACCGGGGTCGCCCGCGGCTTCAGCCGCAACCCCGGCGTCGACAAGCTGCTGCCCTACGTGGCGCCGACGACGGACTGGATTCGCCTGCAGCGCCGCATTCCGGTGACGATCGTGCTGGAGGACCTGCCGCCCGGCTTCAAGCTCTACATGGGCGCCGACGCGCGGACCGTGATCTTCCCGTGAAGGGCGTTACGGAGATCGGGCGCTACGGCAGGGCGGTGGCCGAGGACGTCCGTGAAGGTGCGCGGCTCTTCGATCGCACTCTGACCGGATTCTGGCGCGAGTTGGCCGACATCGGCACCCGCCCGGCGCAGTCGCGCATGGGCACGGTCGCGGCGATCTCGGTGATGCTGACCACCACGGTGGCGCTGGTGATGCAGCTCGACGCGCCGTGGTGGGCGGCGATCAGCGGCTACATGTCCCTGATGTCGACGGGGGCAGCCTCGGTGCGGCGCGGCGTGCTGCGTCTGAGCGGCACGATCGCAGGCGCCGTGCTCGGGTTCGTCATGGCGCGCTGGCTGCCCTACGACCAGGTCGCGCTGTGTCTGTTCCTGGGCTGTGCGACGATGGCCGGCGTGATCGCCGTGCAGGTGAGCCCGCACGGGCTGGCCTGGCTCTTCATGTCGATCACCTCCAGCCTGGTCCTGCTGATGAGCCTGAACGACCCCACCCAGGCCTTCGAGATCGCCTGCTACCGCACGCTCGACGTGGCGGTCGGCGTCTCCTGCGCGATGGTCACGGCCAAGCTGCTGCAGGAGTGGCACGCCGAGCCGCCGGCCACGGCGCCGGGCTGGCGCCATCTGCTGGGCGCGCAATGGCCGTCGGTCCTGCATGGATTCCGTGCCGCCGTTTCCGTTGTGACGGTCATGATCGTCTGGGTGATGGCGGACCTGCCGGACGTGGGCGAGATGGCGGTCACGATCGCCGTCGTGATGGCGGCGCCGCTGATCGCCGACGGCGGTACGACGACGCGCCATCTGGTCGCAGAGAAGTCGTTCCACCGCTTCATGGGCTGCCTGCTGGGCGGCATCGTCGCCCTGGCTTGCCTCGCGCTGCAGGTCGAGTCCTTCTTCTGGTGGCTCGCCATGATCGGCGGAGTTGTCTGGGTCGGTATGCACATCCAGATGGGTCGTCATGGTATCCCTTATGTCGGCACCCAGTTCGCCTTCGTCTTTGTCGTCACGATGGTGCAGGGGCTGGCGCCGCCCGACAGCATCATGCCGGGGGTCGACCGCTTCGCCGGGATCACCGGCGGCCTCGGTATCCTGATGATTGTTTCGCTGCTGCTCTGGCCGTCCGACCAGGAACTCACCAAGGAACTGCGCACCTGACGTGCAGCGGCGGCCCGTCAATGCCAGCATCCGGAACGACCCATGCGCTCCGGGCGCCCGCTTAGTCCGTGCCTGCACTTGTTGGTCGGCGCCAGCAGGTTAAGTTGCCGCCGATGAGTGCCAGCGCGCCCCCGCCGACCGACCGGATCCTGCGGGCCATCCTCTCGATCATCTTCTCGGTCCTGTGCTTTTCCGTCCTGAACGCCATGTCCAAGACGCTGAGCCAGACCTATCCGGTCATCGAGGTGATCTGGGGCCGCTACGTCTTTGCCTTCGTCTTCATGATGGCGATCTTCCTGCCGCGGGCCGGGTTGGCACTGTTCCGATGGCACAACGTGCCGAGCCAGATCGTGCGCGGCCTGCTGCTTTTCCTGTCCTCGTACCTCTATTTCCACGGCATCGTCGACATGCCGCTCGCCTCGGCGGCCTCGATCTCGCTCACCAGCCCGCTGATCGTCACGGCCCTGTCGTCGAAGTTCCTGGGCGAACCTGTGGGGCCGAAGCGCTGGATGGCCGTCATGGTCGGCTTCGTCGGGGCCCTGATCGTGGTTCGGCCCGGCTCTGCGCATTTCGAGTGGCATTCTCTGTGGATCGTCGGCAGCACGATCTCGAGCTCGCTCTACCAGCTCTTCTCGCGGCGCTACGGGCGGGCCGAGCGGCCCGATGCCTCGGCCACCATGGCGACGATCGTCGGCACCGCGGTCGCCCTGCCGATGCTGCCGTTCGAGTGGGTTACCCCGACGTTCGGATGGCATTGGGTCCTGTTCATCGGCATGGGCATCATGGCGGGCGTTGGCCATTATTTCCTGACCATTGCCTACAGCCAGGCGCCGGCCGCCGTTGTCGCGCCCTTCAACTACGTGCAGCTGCTCGGCGCCGCGCTGCTGGGCTATCTCGTGTTCGGCGATTTTCCTGACTTCTGGACCTGGGTGGGGGCGGGCGTGATCATCTGCTCGGGCCTCTATCTCGGGCACATCGAACGGCAGAGGCATCGCGCTCTGGTCAAGAAATAGCATCCTTGACCGGGAATTGACCTGAGGCCGCGCCGCCGCGGGGCGGCGTGTGTGCTGCCGTTGCCGATTCTCCGCTGTGGCACACCCCTTGCTTCAAAAAACGGCAGCGCAGAATCGCGCTAGCGCGATTCTTCTCGGTTGGCGTGCCGGCACCTTTGAGGACGGTCGCACCGAGTAGCGACCGACAAGGAGTTGTCAGTCGCAGACTCGCCCAAGCCAGCAGTCCCTACCCAAATTTTCTCCGCTGCCCGAGGAGGCTCTCCATGTGTGATCGCATTGGCTGTACGCATTTTCCCGATCTGTCCAAGATGAACTTCGGCGGCGCCGTCGCGCCGTCACGCCGCGGCTTCCTGAAAGGCGCCGCCGCCGTCAGCACCATCGCCATGGCGGCCGGTCCAGGCATGCTGATGGGCGGACCGGCTCACGCTGCGGCCGGGCTCAAGTCGACGCATGGCACGGGCTTCTGCAACCTCAACCTCTTCCTTGCCCATTCGCGCCAGTACGCCAAGGCGAGCGGCACCGAACTCGTGTTCGTGAACACGCCGACCTCGGCCGAGATGGTGACGTTCCTCGGCATGGGACAGGTCGATCTGGGGTTGATGCCCTACACCAGCTTCATGGCGCTCTACGATGCCGGCGCGCCGGTGAAGATCGTGGCCGGTGGCGGCGTCGAGGGCTGCGCGATCGTGGCGCGCCCCGGCCTCGACACGCCGGAGAAGCTCAAGGGCAAGACGCTGGGGACCTTCCAGCTCGATACGCTCGAGGTCATGCCCTACGACTACCTGAAGAAGCACGGCATTCCGTTCAAGGACGTGAAGGTCCGCTACATGGGCAACACGCCGGAGGCGGTCGAGGCTTTCAAGGCGGGTGCCATCGACTGGATCTGCACCATCGAACCCTATGCCTCGGCGCTGGTGAACGACGTCAAGGGCGCGGTCATGCTGACCAACGGCATCGACCTCTACGGCAAGGGCTACACCGACTGCGTGCTGGCCTCGCGGGCCAGCCTGATCAAGGACAATCCCGCCGGCCTCAAGGCGATCATCAAGAGCATGATGCAGGCCCAGCTCGACGCCGAGACGAATACCGACGACGTGCTGAAGGAGCTGGTCGGCAAGTACTACAAGACCTCGATGGAGAACGCCAAGATCGCGCAGGGCAAGCAGCCGGCGATCGTCGATGCGCGCAGCCAGACCGACTTCATCCTGCAGCGCACCGACAGCGTCATGGAGATGGGCTACATCAAGAAGAAGCCCGGCCGCGACGCGATCGACTGGACGCTGCTCGAAGAGGTCATCAAGGAGAATCCCGACCTCTACGGCAAGCTCAAGTACAAGTCCGCCTGATGGCTGTCGTCACTCGCGACAGCGAAGCGTCGGGCCCCGCCGCCGGGACATCCCGTCCGGCGGCGGTCTCGCGCTTCTACACCGGCATGGTCAACCTCGAATGGTTGACCAAGGCCTGGTGGACCATCCTGTCGATCAGCCTGTTCGCCGGTATCTGGGAACTGTGCTGGTTCTTCGGCTGGGCCGATCCGAAGCTGCTGCCGCCGCCGCACATCTTCCTCGGCAACCTCGCCGAGCAGGGCAAGTTCTTCAACACCGCCACGCGCTGGCAGGTCGGCCAGGCGATGAACGCCGGCCCCTCGGCCTTCGAATCGGTGATGATCACGGTGGGCGCCACGACCGCCCGCGTGTTCGTCGGCCTGGCGATGGCCTCGGTACTGGCGATCGGGATGGGTGTCCTCATCCGCTACCATCATTTCTTCGACAAGCTCGTGCTGCCGACCATCACGCTGCTGTCGCCGGTGTCGCCCATCGCCTGGCTGCCGGTCGCGATCTTCCTGTTCGGCATCGGCAATGCGCCCGCCATCTTCATGGTGGTGGTGGCACTGTTCTTTCACATGGTGCTGGCCACGGTCGCGCAGATCGACGGCGTCAGCCCCAATTTCATCAACGTCGCTCGTACGATGGGCGCGTCGAAGCGACAGATCTACGGGCGGGTCATCGTGCCGGCGATCCTGCCCGGCATGCTGCAGGTGCTGCGGCTCAACCTGTTCGGCGCCTGGATGGTGGTGCTGGTCGCGGAGTCGACGGGTGTCGGCTACGGCATGGGGCAGGTCATCATGCTGGCGCGCAACACGTTCAATCCGTCGCTGGTCTTCTTCACCATCGCCGTGATCGGCGTGCTGGGCTTCGCCTTCGACTGGCTGTTGCGCCAGGCCCAGCGGCGTATCCTCTACTGGCTGCCCGACACCAAGGAGAAGCTGCGTGGCCTTTGATGCACCGCCGACATTCTCGTCGAAAGACGCCGTGGTCTGCCGCGGCGTTGGCAAGACCTGGGCGGCCGGCACGAAGCGGGCCCACAATGCTCTGACGGACATCGACCTCGATGTCGCGCCGGGCGAATTCGTGGTCCTTCTCGGCCCCTCGGGCTGCGGCAAGAGCACCTTGCTCTATCTGATCGCCGGCCTCGAGGACGCGACCGAGGGCCAGCTCTGGTCTTTCGGCGACCTGGTGGAGACGCCGTCGCCGCAGCGCAGCCTGATCTTCCAGGAAACCTCGCTCTTCCCGTGGCTGACCGTGTGGGAAAATGTGAGCTTCGGCCTGTCGATCCGCGGTGCCAGCAAGGAAGAGCGTCGCAGCGTCGCCGCCGAGGCGCTTCAGCGGGTCGGGCTCAAGGCCGCAATGGACAAGCGGCCGGACGAGCTGTCGGGTGGCATGCGCCAGAGGGTCGCCGTGGCCCGTGCGCTCGCCATGCGTCCCAAGGTGCTGTTGATGGATGAGCCGTTCGCGGCGCTGGACGTCCAGACGCGGGCGCGCATGCAGGATTTCCTGCTCGATGTCTGGCGCGATTCCGGTGCTTCGGTGCTGTTCGTCACCCATCACATCGACGAGGCGGTGGCCTTGGCCGACCGGGTCGTCGTCTTCACGTCGCGGCCGGGGCGCATCAAGACCATCGTGCCGATCGACATGCCACGCCCGCGCAACCTCTTCTCGCGCGAAGCGGAGGATCTCCGCATCCAGCTCACCGACCTGCTGCGCGATGAGGTCGATCGCGCCTTCGCCGAGCAGGAAGCGCTCGCCGCCACCGCCTGATTCAAATGTCACAGACGAAGGAGAAGCCGACATGGCCACCAGCCTGATCCGTAGCCGCGCCGCCATCACGGGCACCAAGGACCGTTTTACCTGGAACGAGATCAAGGACGGCGCCGTCCTCCAGGAAGACGGTGTCATCGTCGAAGTCGGCACCTATGACGACCTGCACGCCAAGCACCCGACCGTGCCGGTGATCGGCACGGGCAAGGAGATCCTGCTGCCGGGCTTCGTCAACGGCCATCACCATGTCGGCCTGACGCCGGTTCAGCTCGGCTCGCCCGACATGCCGCTGGAACTGTGGTTCATCACCCGCATGGTGATCCGCAACGTCGACCTCTATCTCGATACGCTCTATTCGGCCTTCGAGATGATCGGCTCCGGCATCACCACGGTTCAGCACATCCAGGGCTGGATGCCCGGCACCCTGCCGGATGTCGAAAAGCGCGCGAACGATACGATCAAGGCCTATGAAGATGTCGGCATGCGGGTCAGCTACTGCTATGCGGTGCGCGACCAGAACCGGCTCGTCTACCAGGCCGACGAGGAGTTCGTGCGCGGCCTGCCGAAGGAGCTGCAGGGGCCGATGCAGCGCTGGTTCGACCGCTTCAAGATGGGCCTCGACGATGCGATGGACATGTTCAAGTCCTTCCATTCGCAGCATCACAACAAGCGCCGGGTGAAGATCCAGCTGGCGCCGGCCAACCTGCACTGGTGCTCGGACCCGGCGCTCACCAAGCTCAGCGAAGCCTCGGCCCAGTACAACGTGCCGATGCACATGCACCTGCTCGAGACCGCCTACCAGAAGGAATATGCCTGGCGGCGCGGCAACTGCACGGCGCTCGAATATATCGACCGCTTCGGCATGGTGAACGAGCGGCTGACTCTCGGGCACGGCGTCTGGCTGAACGAGAAGGACATCGACCGGCTGGCCGAGGCCAAGGGCTGCGTCTGCCACAACTGCTCGTCCAACTTCCGTCTGCGCTCCGGTGTGGCGGCGCTCAATCACTTCGAGAAGAAGGGCATCAACACCGCGATCGGCCTGGACGAGGCCGGCATCAACGACGACCGCGACATGCTGCAGGAGCTGAAGCTGGTGCTGCGCGCGCATCGCGTGCCGGGCATGGTCGAGGCCGACGTACCGACCATGGCGCAGGTCCTGCGCATGGCCACCGTCGGCGGCGCGAAGACCACGCCGTTCGGCGAGAGCATCGGCACGCTGGAGGTCGGCAAGGCCGCCGACATGGTGCTGATCGACTGGGACAGCGTGGCCTATCCCTATCTCGACGAGATGACGCCGACACTTGATGCAGTCGTGCAGCGCGCCAAGCAGCAGGCCGTGACCATGACGATGTGCGACGGCGAGGTGATCTACAAGGACGGCCTCTTCACCAAGGTCGACAAGACCGCCGCTTTGAAGGCGCTGCACGACGATCTCAGCAAGGCCCTGGCCGACGACGAGGTCGAGCGTCGCAAGCTCTCGGTCGCCCTGCTGCCGCACGCCCGCAAGTTCTACGAGAACTACATGGACCCCTCGAAGCACCAGCCGTTCTACAGCCCGAGTTCGAGGGTCTGACAAGGCGTACTCTCAAGGGAGCGCGCCACTCCAGTGGCGCTCATGATCATGATGCGCCACTGGAGTGGCGCGCTCCTATAAGGTCAATCGCGCGATATAGAACCCGTCGAGGCCGCCGCGCTCGGCCCACATGAAGGGCAGGGTGCGGACGTCGCCGCGCGGGGTGATGGCGTCCTCGAGGCCCGGGAGTTCCGCCGGCGTGACACGCACGCGCTTGAGCTGCGGATTGCGGACGAGCTGGGCGTTGATGCGCTCGATTCCCTCGTCCTCCTGCAGCGAGCACACGGCGTAGACCAGGGTGCCGCCGGGCTTCAGCAGGCTGAGAGCGTGAACCAGCAGACGGTCCTGGGTGACGTTCAGCCGCGCGACATCCTCCTCGTCCTTCAGCCAGGCGATGTCGGGATGGCGGCGCAGGGTGCCGGTGCCGGAGCAGGGGGCGTCCAGCAGGATCGCGTCGAACTTCTCTTCGGGTGTCCACTTGCTCGCATCGGCGGTCACGAGATTGGCCGACAGGCCGGCGCGCGCGAGGTTTTCACCGAGGCGCGTCATGCGGCGGGCCGAAATGTCGACGGCCGTCACCTGGGCGCCGGCGGCGCAGAGCTGCATCGTCTTGCCGCCCGGCGCGGCGCAGAGATCGGCGACGCGCTTGTCGGTGACGTCGCCCAGCAGACGCACGGGAAGTGCGGCGGCGGCGTCCTGCACCCACCAGATGCCCTCGGCAAAGCCCGGCAGCTCGGCGATGTGGCCGCCGCCCTTCCGCCGCAGGGTGCCGGTCGGGAGCTTCTCGGCTTCGAGCTGGCCGGCCCAGAAATCGGCATCCCGGCGGACGGTGAGATCAAGCGGCGCCTCGTGCAGGTGTGCCGACGCGATGGCGCGCGTCGTATCCTCGCCATAGGCGTGGATCCAGTTCTCCCACAGCCAGCGCGGCGTGTTGAGGCGGGCGGGGTCGCGATCGACCAGCAGGGCGTCGCCGTCGCGCGAGATCCGGCGCAGCACGGCGTTGATCAGGCCCTTGAGGTGGTGCAGGCCGGCATCCTCGACCAGGCGCACCGAGGTATCGACCGCCGCATGAGGCGGCGTGCCGAGGAACATCAGCTGGGCGGCCCCCAGGCGCAGGACCTGACGGCCGACAGCGTTCGCACCCTCCAGGGGTTTGGTGATCAGGCCGGACAGCACGCCCTCGATCTCGCCCAGGTGGCGCACGGTCGTGGCCAGCAGCAGGCGGACAAAGGCGCGGTCGCGCGGATCGAGCGCCGTGAAGCCGCGATGGCCGGCCAGCGCGTCGTCGAGCGGCTGGCCCTTGTCGAGACAAGCCATCAGCACATCGACTGCGGCGCGGCGGGAGGCGAGAGGGGTGGCATCCATCGTGCGGCGCTATAGCCGCCGCGCGCGCCGTTGTCATCGTCGCGCTGCCTCGGCAGTGTGCCGCCCGAAAGGATTTTCTGCATGAAGAGCGTGAGTTCCTACTTCGCCGACTGGTGGCGGCTGGTCGTCCCGTACTTCCGGTCGGAGGAGCGCTGGATCGCCATCGCCCTGCTGGTGGGTGCGATCGTGCTCACCCTGGCGAGCGTCACGGTCAACGTCGCCTTCAGCGAATGGAACCGGCGCTTCTACGACAGCCTGCAGAATAAGGACGAAGCGGCCTTCTGGACCGAGATGGGCAATTTCGGCTGGATCGCCGCGCTGGCCATCGCTTTCGGGGTGGCGCGCGGGCTGGTCAGCCCGTACCTGCGCCTCCGGTGGCGGCGGTGGCTGACGGGACACTATCTCTCCCATTGGCTCGACGGCCGCGGCTACTACCGGATCGAACTCGAGCGCAAGGTCGACAATGCCGACCAGCGCATCTCCGAGGATCTGCGGCTGCTGGGCTTCTACACGATGACCCTGCTGCTGGGCCTGATCAGCGCAGTGGCGACGTTGATCTCCTTCCTGTTCATCCTGTGGCAGCTGTCGGGACCGATGTCGCTGTCCTTCATCGGGCTCGACGTGGTGATCCCCGGCTACATGGTCTGGGCGGCGCTGATCTACGCCTTCCTCGGCACCTGGCTGGCCAACCTGGTCGGCCGGCGACTGATCCCGCTCAACTTCCTGCAGCAGCGTTACGAGGCGAATTTCCGCTTCGGCCTGATGCGGGTACGCGAGAATGCCGAAGGCATCGCGCTCTATCGCGGCGAGTCGCGCGAGAACGAGGTGCTCGAGGAAAAGTTCACCGACGTGTTCAACAATGCCTGGCGCGTGCTGGTGACCGAGATGCAGCTGGTCTTCTACCAGATCGGCTATGGCCAGCTCGCGATCATCTTCCCCTACATCGTGACGGCGCCGCGATTCTTTGCCGGCGCGATCACGCTGGGCGTCGTCATGCAGACGGCGCAGGCTTTCGGGCAGGTGCAGTCGGCCCTGTCCTTCTTCATCGACAACTATACCAACGTGGCCGAGCTGCGGGCGGTGATGGACCGCTTGAAGGGGCTGCAAACCGCGATCGACGAGAAGCCGCCGGAGAACATCACCGTCGGCGCGGAGGCCGGGCGTATCGATGTCGGCACCAGCGGCCTCGATCTCGCTTTGCCCACGGGCCAGACCCTTCTGAAGGACCTGAACCTCACCCTGCCGAAGGGAGCCTGGACGCTGATCTCCGGTTCGAGCGGTTCGGGCAAGAGCACGCTGTTCCGGGCGCTGGCCGGCATCTGGCCGTTCGGACACGGTAGGGTGCTGATCCCGGCCGGCGCGCGGGTGCTGTTCCTGCCGCAGAAGCCCTACATCCCGATCGCCACGCTGCGCGATGCCGTGAAGTATCCCGACGAAGCCTCTACGGCCAACGATGCCGAGATCGTGCAGGCGCTGGAGGCGGCGCGGCTCGGCCATCTCTCCGGCCGTCTCGACGAGGAGGCGCACTGGAGCAACATCCTGTCGGGCGGCGAGCAGCAGCGCCTGGCCATCGCGCGCTCGCTGGTCTTCAAGCCCGACTGGCTGTTCCTCGACGAGGCGACGGCCTCGCTCGACGAGGCCAACGAGGCGGCGGTCTACAGTG
>Ga0182745_1004418_pt1 | contig 11689 bp, 7 predicted proteins | sample eDN3rd30CKraftBY_FD_128523 | JGI IMG/M metagenome (GOLD analysis project Ga0182745, IMG submission 128523) | Enriched backyard soil microbial communities from Emeryville, California, USA - eDNA 3rd pass 30_C Kraft BY (version 2) (version 2) | ecosystem: Environmental > Terrestrial > Soil >... | reverse complement strand
CGCTTCAAGCCCAGCTCGACCATCTTCACCAACATCGATTTCGACTACAACGTCCTGGCCAAGCGGCTGCGAGAGCTGTCGTTCCTGAACTCCGGCGTGCGCATCGAATTGGTGGACGAGCGTGACGACAAGCGCGAGGTCTTCCAGTACGAGGGCGGAATCAGCGAGTTCGTGCGCTATCTGAATCGCAATCAGACCGCCATCCACGACACCATTCTGTGGTTCCGGGCCCAGCAGGACGCCACCACGGTGGAGCTCGGCCTGCAATGGAATGATTCGTATCAGGAGAACATGTTCTGCTATACGAACAATATTCCGCAGAAGGATGGCGGCACGCACCTGGCCGGTTTCCGCAGCGCGCTGACTCGCACGCTCAACCATTACGTGGAGAAGGAATATTCCGCGAAGGACAAGGTCGCAACCACGGGGGATGACGCCCGCGAGGGTATGACGGCCATCCTGTCGGTGAAGATGCACGATCCCAAGTTCTCTTCCCAGACCAAGGACAAGCTGGTGTCCTCGGAGATCAAGGGAATCGTCGAATCCACCGTCGGCGCCAAGCTCGAAGAGTTCCTGCTCGAACACCCGACCCAGGCCAAGGCGATTGCCTCGAAGATCGTCGAGGCTGCCCGCGCTCGCGAAGCGGCTCGCAAGGCCCGTGAAATGACGCGGCGTAAAGGTGCCCTGGACCTCGCCGGCTTACCCGGCAAGCTGGCGGACTGCCAGGAGAAGGACCCGGCGCTCTCTGAAATCTTCCTGGTCGAGGGTGACTCCGCAGGCGGTTCCGCCAAGCAGGGCAGGGATCGGCGCACTCAGGCCATCCTGCCGCTGAAGGGCAAGATCCTGAACGTCGAGAAGGCGCGCTTCGACAAGATGCTGTCTTCAGCGGAGGTCGGCACGCTGATCACGGCGTTGGGTTGCGGCATCGGCGTCGATGACTTCGACGTGGAGAAGCTCCGTTACCACCGTGTGATCGTGATGACCGACGCCGACGTGGACGGCTCGCACATCCGCACGCTGCTGCTTACCTTCTTCTATCGTCAGATGCCCCAGCTCATCGAGCGTGGCCACATCTACATTGCCCAGCCGCCGCTGTACAAATTGAAGAAGGGCAAGAACGAGGTCTACGTGAAGGACGACGTCGAGCTCAATTCCATGTTGCTGAGCCAGGCGCTGGAAGATGCTGAGCTGCACGCCAGCGCCAACCAGCCGCCCTTGTCAGGTTCCGCGCTGGAAACGTTGGCTCGCCGTTGGATGGAAGTCTCGGCGATCGTCCGGCGCTCTTCGCGTCGCTACGATCAACGTGTGCTGGAGCAGCTTCTGTACGCACCGGAAGTCACCCTGGCGAATCACGACAACCTGGAATGGCTTGCGCACTGGGGTGCAGCTTTCGAAACGCAGCTCAACGTGCATGACGACGCTGGACGTCGCTATCGCGTGCGTGCGCTGGCCGGAACAGATGGCAGTGCCCCCAGACTGCTCGTGGTGCGCACGGAGCACGGATCGACGACCGAGAAACATATCCACCGCGAGTTCTTCGAGTCCGCCGAATATCGGCGCATCGCAGAGCTGGGCAAGACGCTGACGGGCCTGTTGCAGGCGGACGCGTATGTTGCGAAGGGTGAGCAGCGTCGGGAAGTGGGCAGCTTCAAGCAGGCCATCGAATGGCTGCTGGAACAGGCGCGCAAGGGACAGACCATTCAGCGCTACAAGGGCTTGGGCGAGATGAACCCGACCCAGCTCTGGGATACGACCATCAACCCGGACTCGCGCCGGCTGATCCAGGTCCGGATCGAGGATGCGCTGGCCGCGAACGATATCTTCTCCACCCTGATGGGCGATCAGGTCGAACCGCGGCGGGATTTCATCGAGAAGAACGCGCTTTCGGTCGCCAATCTGGATATTTAGAAAAACTAATCCGACACGCAATGCTGCCGGCCATGGAGGGCCGCATTGCATAGCAATGGTCCACGATCAGGCTTGCGGGGAAGCGACGCTGTCGGATTGACCTGCAGGCGAGCGCTCGTTGGCGCCTTCTGGTGCTAACGTCGCCATTTTGGCCTCGATCCAGGCGCGAACTTCGTCGTTCAGCTCGCGTGGATCACGCCCAGCCGCCTCGATGGGCGGGCCGATGGCGACCCGGATCACTCCCGCCTTTTTTACCCACCCCCGTCGTGGCCAGAAGTATCCGGCGTTGTGGGCTACCGGCACGATCTTGCAGCCCGCGCGGGAGGCCAACAGCGCGCCGCTGACGCCGTACTTTCTGGTCTCGCCCGCGGCAACTCGCGTTCCTTCGGGAAAGAACAAGATCCACAGCCCTTCGGACAGCCGCTGCTTGCCTTGCTCCACCACTTGATTGACGGCCGTAGCGCCGGCTTTGCGATTGATGGCAATGGGCTTGAGCAGACGCAAGGCCCAGCCGACCAGCGGAATCCATGTCAGCTCACGCTTGAGCACCCAGGACTGCGGCGGAAATATGCCGGCCTGTGCAATGGTTTCCCAGGCGGAGGAGTGCTTCCACATGGAAATGTGGGCGCCGGGCATGATGTTCTCGCGGCCTTCGACCGTATAGGTCAGTCCGCAAAGCGTTTTCAGCATCCACATCTGGCTGTGCGACCAGCCGCGGGCGATGACGTACAGCCGTTGATTGGGCAACCAGAACAGGGCAAGCACTACGATGGCGTAGAGCAGCGTCCCGAGGAACAGCCAGGTCGTGTAGAGCAGCGAACGCAGTAATTGCACGCAGCCTCCGGTCGAGCATTAACCGGGCAGTCGGGACAGATCTGCAATTTGCAGGAACACCCCTCGCAGGCGCGTCAGCAACGCGAGCCGGTTCGCGCGCACATCGGCATCTTCCGCCATCACCATCACTGAATCGAAGAACTGGTCGATGTCCTCGCGCAGGCCAGCGAGATGACCAAGTGCGGAAGTGTATTCACGACGTGCGAGTAACGGATTGACTGCCCGCTCGATGGCAATGACGTGCTGAAACAGCTGCTTCTCGGCCGAGTCCTGCAACCGCTCGGCATCCACTGCGCCTGACATGTTCGCGTTGTCGGAGCCTGCCTCGACCAAACGCGCTTCACCCTGCACCTTGCGCAGGATATTGGCGATACGCTTGTTCGCGCCGGACAGGCTTTCCGCCTCCGGCAGCGCCAGGAACGATTCCAGCGCGCGCAACCGCAGATCGATGTCCAGCGGCGAGAGCGGCCGGCTGGCCAGCACCGCGTCGAACATCTCGGTAGTAACACTGCGACCCGAGTCGGCTTCGAGATACGAGCCGCGCAGCCGTTCCATCAGGTAATTCCAGATCTCGTCCACCGTCTCGGCCGGCGCAGGCACTGGCTGCAACGATACGGCGATCTCGACCAATTGCCGCAGGTCGAGCTCGAGCGAGCGCTCGATGCTGATACGCAGGACACCCAGCGCCGCCCGGCGCAAGCCGAACGGATCGCGCGCGCCGGTTGGTTTCTGGCCGATGCTGAAAATGCCGGCGATGGTATCGAGCTTGTCGGCGATCGAGAGCGCGATTCCGGTCCGGGTCTGAGGCAGCTGGTCGCCCGAGAAGCGGGGCCAATACTGTTCCTCGAGCGCTATCGCCACGTCGGCGGTTTCGCCATCGTGTCCGGCGTAGTAGCGCCCCATCAATCCCTGAAGCTCGGGGAATTCGCCGACCATCGCGGTCAGCAGATCGCACTTGCATAGTTCTGCAGCGCGCCGTGCAGCGGTGATGTCGCCACCGGTAACTTCCGCGATACGCGTGGCCAGTGTTGCAACCCGCGTGCTCTTGTCAAACAGCGAACCGAGTTTGTTCTGGAAGGTGACCGCCTTCAGAGATTCGCAACGCGCGTCGAGCCGTTGCTTGCGATCGGTTTCCCAAAAGAAAGCTGCATCAGCCAGGCGCGGACGCACCACGCGCTCGTTGCCGTCGCGCACCTTCTCCGGATCACGGCTCTCGATGTTGGCGACGGTAATGAATGAATCGATCAGCCGGCCGTCGGCGCCGCGCACCGGGAAATAGCGCTGGTGATCCTGCATGGCCGCGATCAGCACTTCCTGCGGCAGGTCCAGGAAACGTGCTTCGAACCGGCCAGCCAGCGGTACCGGCCATTCGACCAGCGCAGTGACCTCATCGAGCAAAGCAGACTCGACCACCGCGGCTCCGCCCAGCGATGTCGCGATGCTGGTTACGCCCTCGCGAATGCAGTCGCGGCGTTGATTCACATCGACCACGACCTTGCCCTTGTCGCGCAGAACCTCGACGTATTTCGCCGGGCTGGAAATGGTGATGGCGTGAGGCGCGTGGAAACGATGACCGCGCGAACGCTTGCCGGCGGTGATACCGAGAATAGTGGCTTCCACCACGCTCGATCCGAACAGCATCACGACCCAATGCACCGGACGGACGAATTCCTGGTCGCCGGCGCCCCAGCGCATGCGCCGTGCGATCGGCAACTCGTTCAGCGCGTGAGTCACGATTCCCGGCAGCAGCGCCGTGGTCGCCTCGCCCGCCTTCACCCCCACATATTGAAGAACCTTGCCCTTGGGACCGTCGACCTGCTGCAGCTGCTCGAGCGTCACGCCGCAGGACGCGGCAAAACCCAGCGCCGCGCGTGTCGGTTGACCACTGGTGTCGAAAGCGTTGGCCACAGCCGGCCCCTGACGCTTGATGTCCTGATTGGGCTGATGATCGGCCACGGCGGTGATGCGAACAGCGAGCCGTCGCGGCGTGGCGAACCATTCGACTTGCCCGTGTTTCACACCGGCTGTGTCCAGCCCCCGCTCGACACCTTGCGCAAAAGCCTGCGTCAGCGTGAATAGAGATTTGGGCGGCAGTTCCTCGGTGCCGATCTCGACCAGAAAATCGCGCTTGCTCATCTGCATTACGCTCCGGCGGCGGCGCGGGTGAGCATCGGAAAGCCGAGCGCCTCGCGGGACTTGTAATAGGTTTCGGCCACGCTCTTGGCCAGTGCGCGCACGCGCAGAATGTAGCCTTGGCGTTCGGTTACCGAGATCGCCTTGCGCGCATCCAGCAGGTTGAAAGTATGGGAGGTCTTGAGCATCTGCTCATAGGCCGGCAGCGCCAATCCGTTCTCCAGCAGCGATCGGCAAGCCGCTTCGTGTTCCTGGAAGTGACGGAACAGCATCGAGGTATCGGCCAGCTCGAAGTTGTACTTGGACTGCTCGACCTCGTTCTGGTGATACACATCTCCATAGGTGATGCGGCCGAACGGGCCGTCCGACCACACGATGTCGAAGATGTTTTCCACGCCCAGCAGGTACATGGCCAGGCGTTCCAGCCCGTAAGTGATCTCGCCCATCACCGGCCGGCAATCCAGGCCACCGACCTGCTGGAAGTACGTGAACTGCGTGACTTCCATGCCGTTCAGCCAGATCTCCCAGCCCAGGCCCCACGCACCCAGCGTCGGCGACTCCCAGTTGTCTTCGACCAGCCGGATGTCGTGGGTCAGCGGATCCAGGCCCAGCGCTGCCAGCGAGCCCAGGTACAGGTCGATGATGTTGGCGGGCGAAGGCTTGAGCACCACCTGGAACTGGTAGTAGTGCTGCAGCCGGAACGGGTTGTCGCCATAGCGGCCGTCCGTGGGACGCCGCGACGGCTGTACGTAGGCCGCGTTCCACGGCTCCGGGCCGACCGCCCGCAGGAGCGTCGCGGTGTGGAACGTGCCGGCGCCCATCTCCATGTCGTAGGGCTGCAGGATCACGCACCCCTGGCGAGCCCAGTAGGTCTGCAGTGCGAAAATCAGGTCCTGGAAGGTCCGAGGTGCGTCAGCTTTGGGAGAAGCCATGCAAGATCCTGGAATGAGGGAGATTTGATTCGGCTGGCGCGAAAAGCCCACGAGTATAACTGGCCTCAGGCGCGGCTCACGAGAGCGAGCCGAATTACGCGCTCGTCCGGTCGCCGACGGTATTGCCCCATTAAAGGGCATGACCGAAAAATTATGCACCGAAATTGTGCAAAGCGTAGACTGCCTGCGCGAGTGCCCCTATCAGATCCAAGGACTTGCGCCATGACGGTGCGGTGGCACAGTTCCTGCAAATCTCAAGGCCAGATTTCCAACAGAACCCACGGGTGTCGTGCAGCGAGCGGCCCCAAGGTCACTCAATCTCGCTGTTTACCGCAAGGAGATCCCATGACGACCGCCGCTGAAGTCCTCAGCATGTTGAAAGAAAAAGAAGTGACCTTCGTGGATCTGCGTTTCACGGACACGCGCGGCAAAGAGCAGCACGTGACCGTGCCGGCGCACACCATCGATGCCGGCTTCTTCGACGACGGCAAGATGTTCGATGGCTCCTCCATCGGCGGCTGGAAGGGCATCAACGAGTCGGACATGGTGCTCATGCCCGATCCCAGCACCGCCATCCTCGATCCATTCTTCGAGGAAACCACACTCATCATTCGCTGCGACGTGCTCGAGCCGTCCACCATGCAGGGCTACGAGCGTGATCCGCGCTCGATCGCCAAGCGCGCCGAGGCGTACCTGAAGTCCACCGGTGTGGGCGACAAGGCGCTGTTCGGCCCCGAAAACGAATTCTTCATCTTCGACAACGTGCGTTACGGCACCACCATGGCCGGCTCGTTCTTCGACATCGAGTCGATCGAGGCCGCCTGGAGCTCGGGCAAGCACTACGAAGATGGCAACAAGGCGCACCGTCCCGGCGTGAAGGGCGGCTATTTCCCGGTGCCGCCGGTCGATTCGTTCCAGGATCTGCGCTCGGCCATGTGCTTGGCGTTGGAAGAGCTGGGCATGAAAGTGGAAGTGCACCACCACGAAGTGGCCACTGCCGGCCAGTGCGAGATCGGCGTCAACGCCAACACGCTGGTGAAGAAGGCCGACGAAGTGCAGCTGCTGAAGTATGCGATCCACAACGTCGCGCACGCCTACGGCAAGACCGTGACCTTCATGCCCAAGCCGCTGGTCGGCGACAACGGCAGCGGCATGCACGTGCACATGTCGATCTCGAAGGACGGCAAGCCGCTGTTCGCGGGTGACAAGTACGCCGGCCTGTCGGACCTGGCGCTGTACTACATCGGCGGCGTCATCAAGCACGCCAAGGCCATCAACGCCTTCACCAACGCCAGCACCAACAGCTACAAGCGCCTGGTGCCGGGCTTCGAGGCGCCGGTCATGCTGGCCTACTCCGCCCGCAACCGCTCGGCTTCCATCCGTATTCCGTGGGTCGCCAATCCGAAGGGTCGCCGCGTCGAAGTGCGCTTCCCGGACTCCACCGCCAATCCGTACCTGGCCTTCGCCGCCATGCTGATGGCCGGCCTCGACGGCATCCAGAACAAGATCCATCCGGGCGAGGCCGCGGACAAGGACCTGTACGACCTGCCGCCGGAGGAAGCCAAGAACATTCCGGAAGTGTGCTACTCGCTGGAGCAGGCTTTGCAGGCGCTCGATGCCGACCGAGGCTTTCTCAAGGCTGGCGGCGTATTCACCGACGACGTGATCGACGCCTACATCCAGCTCAAGATGCAGGAAGTCACCAAGGTGCGCATGTCCACGCACCCGCTGGAGTTCGAGTTGTATTACAGCGTGTGAGTCATCGGGCGGCGGGACCGAAGTCGTCCCGCCGCCACGCTCATGCAGAAGGCTCGGTGACGGCGTTCACACTCCGTCGTCGCCGTTTTTGTCAGCCCGGAGCGAAGCGGCTATGCTCGTCCCTCATGCGTACTATGCTCGTGCTACTCGCCGCGCTCGCGGGCATCGGGCTTTCGAGCCTGGGGCTGGCGGCGCAGACCGTGTGGAAGTGGGTGGACAACAATGGTGTCACTCACTATGCCGACCGCCCGGTGCCGGGGGCGACGCGCATGGAGATCAGCACGGGCACGAGCGTGAGCGCGCCGGCTCCTCCTGTCACTGCATCCAGCAGCGCGTCTGCGCAGCCGGCGGATGCCGGCCCGCCCTATCGCAATTTCGAGATCTGGAAACCGGGCAACGACGAGACCATCCCCAACACCGGGGGTCAGGTGACGGTCAATGTGCGCGTCGAGCCGCAGTTGCAACCTGGGCATTCCCTGGCGCTCTATCTGGACGGTCGCCTGGTCGAAGGCTTTCCCGACGATACGGAGTCGTTCGACCTGACGGAAGTGCCGCGCGGACAGCACACGTTGCGCGCGATCATCATGGATGGGCGCGGCAATCGCATCCAGGAAACGGATCAAGTGATGTTCATGGTGCGGCAGGAATCGATCGGCCAGCCGCCGGTCGGGCCGACGTTGCGCCCGCCGCCGAAGCCTCAGCCGCGTCCGCGCGGCGCCAGCAACAAGTTGCCGACTTCGCAGCCTTCGTACGCGGTGCTTCACCCCGACGTGCAGACTGCCCGGATCGATCCGGTGACCAACCGGCCGGTCGGCACCAAGCCCGCGACCAACAAGCCGACGACACCGAAGAGCAAGTAGCTCGCGTCGTTCGTCTCTCTGCTGCGATCCACCCGCCGCACCTTGCGGGGGGTGGCCTCCCGTCGTGTTCCACCACGGGGCGTTGACACGCACGCATGGCTGCCCATCCAAAAATTGCGAATGCCCCGGTCGATCCGGATCGCATCCTCGACGGCCTGAGCACCAGCGTGCTGATCGTCGATCAGGCACGCACGTTGCTTTATCTAAACGTTGCCGCCGAAACCCTGTTCGGCGTCAGTCGCAACCAGGCTCGCGGCCGACCGCTGGTGGAATTGCTGGTGGATGCCACTGGCCTTGATGCGATCGTCGAACGCGCACTGCAAACCTGGCGACCGTTTTCCCGCCGTGAGCTGGCGCTGCGGCCGGTTTACGGCGAGGCCGAACTGGTCGTGGATTGCACCGTTGCGCCGTACGAAGAAGCCAACACCCCGGCCTCGGTGCTGATCGAAATCAGCGACGCGACCCAGCACCAGCGCATCACGCGGGAAACTGCGTTGCTGACTCAAATCGGCGGCAGCCGCGCGATGATCCGGCAGCTGGCGCACGAGATCAAAAACCCTCTCGGCGGACTGCGTGGCGCCGCGCAACTGCTCGAGCGGCAACTCGCCGATGCATCGATGCGCGAGTACACCTCGGTGATCATCAGCGAAGCCGATCGGCTCGCCACGCTCGTGGATACCCTGCTCGGCCCGGGACACCATCCGCGCAAGGAGCCGGTGAACATTCACGAGCTGTTGCAGCACGTTGGCCACCTGCTGGCTGCGGAGGCTTCGCCGAGCATCGTGGTGGAGCGCGACTACGATCCGAGCCTGCCGCCGCTGCGGCTGGATCGGCACCAGATCATCCAGGCCATGCTCAATCTCGGCCGCAACGCCGTACAGGCGATTGCGCAGAACGGCAACGCTGGTGGACGCATCACGCTGCGCACCCGTGTACTGATCAACGAGACGATCGGCACTCGCCGCCATCGCCTCGTTGCCAGCGTACAGTTCGAGGACACAGGCCCAGGCGTGCCCGACAGCCTGCGTGACACGCTGTTCTATCCGCTCGTCACCGGGCGCTCCGACGGCACCGGACTGGGACTGGCCGTAGCGCAGGACCTGGTCAGCCGGCACGACGGCCTGATCGAGTTCGAAAGCCGACCTGGATCCACTGTTTTCACCATCCTGCTGCCCTTCCATGCCTCCGATGCCGGCCAAGCCTCTTAACGTCTGGCTCGTCGATGACGATGCCTCCATCCGCTGGGTCCTGGAGCGTGCACTGCGCCAGGGCGGCATGGCGCCGACGGCGTTCGATCACGCCGACACCGCACTGGCGGCCTTGCGTCGCGATCGACCCGACGTGCTGATCACGGACATTCGCATGCCCGGTCGCAGCGGCCTGGATCTGCTCACCGAGATTCACGACAGCCAGCCCGAGCTGCCGGTGATCGTGATGACGGCGCATTCGGATCTCGACAGCGCCGTGGCCGCTTATCAGGGGGGCGCGTTCGAATATCTGCCCAAGCCGTTCGACATCGACCAGGCGGTGGACTTGGTTCGACGCGCCGCGCAACAGAAGGATCGGGTCGACGAAGCGGTCAGCGAGTCGCGGCGCATTCCGGAGATGCTCGGTCAGGCGCCGGCGATGCAGGAAGTGTTTCGTGCCATCGGCCGGCTGTCGCGCTCCAGCATGACGGTGCTGATCACCGGCGAATCAGGCACCGGCAAGGAACTCGTGGCGCGTGCATTGCATCGCCACAGCCCGCGGGCCAACAAGGCGTTCATCGCGCTCAATACCTCAGCGTTCACCGCTGATTTGCTGGAGTCGGAACTGTTCGGTCACGAGAAAGGCTCGTTCACCGGCGCCGATCAATTGCGGCGCGGCCGCTTCGAACAGGCCGACGGCGGGTCGCTGTTCCTCGATGAAATCGGCGACATGTCGCCGCAGCTGCAAACCCGGTTGTTGCGCGTTCTGGCGGAAGGCGAGTTCTATCGTGTCGGTGGACAAGTGCCGGTGCGCGTAGATGTGCGGGTCATCGCAGCAACTCACCAGGCACTCGAAGAGCGGGTCAAGCAGAACCTGTTCCGCGAGGATCTGCTGCATCGCCTGAACGTGATCCGCATCGAAGTGCCACCGCTGCGTTCGCGGCGCGAAGACATTCCCGAACTGCTGGTGCATTACCTCGATGTGGCTGCGCTCGAGCTCGGTGTTGAACCCAAGACGCTTTCGCCCGAAGCCGTGGCCGCGCTTTCGAGTTTCGACTGGCCCGGCAACGTGCGGCAACTGGTCAACACCTGCCGTCGTTTGACCGTCACCGCGCCGGGACGCGAGATCACGACCGAGGACATTCCCGCCGACCTCGGCGGTGTGCCGAGTCCGGCCAAGCTGCAGGATGAATGGACGCGTCAACTCACGAGTTGGGCCGACAAGCGCCTCGCCTCCGGCCAGACTTCGTTGCTCGACGAAGCCGTGCCCGAGTTCGAGCGCACGCTGATTCGCGCGGCGCTGCGCAAAGCGGAAGGCGGCCGACAGGAAGCCGCACGCTTGCTCGGTTGGGGCCGCAATACGCTTACACGCAAGCTGAAAGAGTTGGCGATGGACGACGAGTGAGCTGACCTGCTCTTGCGCTCCACCCCCTCGAGGTGCATTTCCTTATCCTCAACAACTGAGATTAAGTATCGGCGCCGTTCCGGCCGGGGCCACAAATTTTCAGGATGAGAGGAGGAACAGGATGTTCCGAGTGAGCAAGCCTACAGGGACGTATTTACGCGCGGTCCTGAAAATTTGTGGCCCCGGCCGGAACGGCGCTTGGCACGAAGCAAGACGTACTTCTGCGACGTCACGACGCCAAGCTCGCGCTAGCCGGTTTTGGTTACCGTTAGCGGCATATGTGCTGACGACGTCCCAATCAGCTCGGTAACCGAACGCATGCCGTTGCGTGCCAGATAATCCGCGATGCCTTCATTGATCTTCTGGCACACCAGCGGATCGTAGAACAGCGCAGTGCCCACGCCGACCGCGGTCGCGCCAGCGATCAGAAACTCCAGTGCATCGTTCGCCGAGCAAATACCGCCCTGCCCGATGATCGGTACGTTGTGCTTGCGTGCCACTTCGTACACCTGATGCACCTTCAGCAGCGCGATCGGCTTGATCGCCGGGCCCGACAGGCCGCCCTGCACGTTGCCGATGACCGGCTTGCGTGAATTCACGTCGATGGCCATGCCCATCACCGTGTTGATCACCGCCAGCGCATTCGTTCCTGCCTCGATGCGGCGTCGCGCG
>Ga0182745_1004414_pt1 | contig 11693 bp, 9 predicted proteins | sample eDN3rd30CKraftBY_FD_128523 | JGI IMG/M metagenome (GOLD analysis project Ga0182745, IMG submission 128523) | Enriched backyard soil microbial communities from Emeryville, California, USA - eDNA 3rd pass 30_C Kraft BY (version 2) (version 2) | ecosystem: Environmental > Terrestrial > Soil >... | reverse complement strand
TGGCCCCGGTTCTGTTCGGAGGGGCAGGGGTGAAGCCCGTCCTCGACGCCGCGCCACTGGGGGTCGAGGCGCTGGCCGCCAGGCCCCACCCATCCGAGTTCCGAAGGCGGCTTGCGCTTGGGGCCTTCGCCCTGACCCATCGCTGGTGGATGTGAAAAAGGGCGGCCCATGGGCCGCCCTTCGTCATTCCGGTCCCGCGAAGATCAGCCGCGCAGGATACTACGCCCTGCATATTCGGCGGAAGCGCCCAGCATTTCCTCGATGCGGATCAGCTGGTTGTATTTCGCCAGCCGGTCGGACCGCGCCAGCGAGCCGGTCTTGATCTGGCCGCAGTTGGTCGCGACGGCGAGGTCGGCGATGGTCGCGTCCTCGGTTTCGCCCGAACGGTGCGACATGACCGATGTATAGCGCGCGCGGTCGGCCATGCGGACCGCATCCAGCGTCTCGGTCAGGGTGCCGATCTGGTTCACCTTGACCAGAAGCGAGTTGCCGCAGCCCCGCGCGATCCCCTCGGCCAGACGCGCCGGGTTGGTCACGAAAAGGTCGTCGCCGACCAGCTGCACGCGGTTCCCCAGCGTGTCGGTCAGGAGTTTCCAGCCGTCCCAGTCGTCTTCCGAGCAGCCGTCCTCGATCGACAGGATCGGGTAGTCGTTGCAGAGTGCTTCCAGATAGGCGACGTTTTCCGCCGGGGTCAGGGATTTCCCTTCGCCCTTCATCTCGTATTTGCCGCCCTTGAAATACTCGGTCGAGGCGCAGTCGAGCGCCAGCATGATGTCGTCGCCCGGCGCATAGCCGGCCTTCTCGATCGCCTTCAGGATGAAATCGAGCGCGTCGCGCGCGCTGGAGAGGTTCGGGGCAAAGCCGCCCTCGTCGCCGATCCCGGTCGAGAGGCCGGCCGAGGACAGTTCTTTCTTCAGCGTGTGGAAGACTTCGGAGCCCATGCGCACGGCTTCGCGGATGTTCTCCGCCGCGACCGGCATGATCATGAATTCCTGAATGTCGATCGGGTTGTCGGCATGCTCGCCGCCATTGATGATGTTCATCATCGGGACCGGCAGGATGCGGGCGCCGGTGCCGCCGACATAGCGGTAAAGCGGCTGGGCGCTGGTCTCGGCGGCGGCTTTCGCGGCGGCCAGCGAGACGCCGAGGATGGCATTCGCGCCAAGGCGGCCCTTGTTCGCGGTGCCGTCGAGTTCGATCATCAGCCGGTCGATGCCGATCTGGTCGGTCACGTCCTCGCCGATCAGGTTCTCGGCGATCTCGCCATTCACGGCGGCCACGGCTTCGAGGACGCCCTTGCCCATGTAGCGCGACTTGTCGCCGTCGCGCTTCTCGACGGCCTCATGCGCGCCGGTCGAGGCGCCCGAGGGCACCGCGGCGCGGCCCATGGTGCCGTCCTCCAGCGTGACATCGACCTCGACGGTCGGGTTGCCGCGGCTGTCCAGGATCTCGCGCGCGAAAATGTCGATGATGGCGGTCATGTCCGTCCCTCTCGTGACAAAGTTTAGGCGATGTGTAGCGGCCTTCGCAGATGCAGAAAAGCATCATTCCGCGGGGTTATCGCTCACACGGCCGGAAATCCCGGGTTCAGGTGCGGCCGAGCGCGGCTCAAGCGCGATATCCGCCCAGATCGGCAGGTGGTCCGAGGCCTGCCGCGCGACCTCGTTGTCCCAGACGCCGGAATCGAGGACTTCGATCCCGCGCGAGACGGCGAAGCGGTCATAGCGCAGCCGCGGGAAGGGCGCGGGCCAGCTTGGACCGGGGGCGAGGACATGCATCGGCTCCAGCGCCTCCAGCCCGCGATTGTCGCGCCATTCGTTGAAATCGCCGGTCAGGACCAGCCGGTCATGGCCAAAGCGCCCGGCCTGCGCGATGATCCGGCGCAGTTGCGCACGGCGCGAGGACCGCGCCAGCCCCAGATGCATGGCGATGATGGTCAGGCCCGGCAGCCGCAGCGCAAGCGCACCGCGCGGCTCGAATCCCGGCAGCGGCAGGCGGCGGATCCGCGCCTGTTCCAGAAGTTCGGGGCGCAGCAGGATCGTCTGCCCGTGCCAGCCCAGCGAATTTTCGCCGGTCGGGTTGAACACCGCCGGGACAAGGCCGGTCGCGGCTTCGATCAGCGCGCGCGGCAGCGCCTCCGGCCGCCGGCCGAGGCGGAAATCAACCTCCTGCAACGCGATTACATCGGCATTGATATCCGCAATCACCTTCAGATTGCGTTCCGGTGCGTGCGGCCCGGTCATGCCGCGGCATTTGTGCAGGTTGTAGCTTGCCAGTCTCAATCGATCCGAATGCGAGGACATGGGGCCTTTCTTCGCTCAGGTGCCGCAGAATGTACGCTGGACGATCTCATCCGGTTCCGGTGGCAAGGACAAGTCCTGCCATTCCGGCCGGTCGGCGAAGGGCTCGCGCAGGGCGGCATCCAGCCGATGGAAAAGGGTATAGTCCCCCTCGTCCCGCGCCGCGGCGATCGCCTGTTCGATGCGGTGGTTGCGCGGGATGCGGCGCGGATTGGCCCGCGCCATGACCTCGGCCGCGTCGTCGAGCCCGGCGATGCGCGCGCGCCAATCCGCCGCCCAGGCGTCGAAACCCGCGCGATCGAGGAAATGGTCGCGCGCCCCGTCACCCTCGCTCAGCGCGGCGAAGGTCGTCGTGAAATCCGATCCCTCGGCCGCCATCAGGTCGAGGAGCCGCTCGACCAGCTTCCGATCCTCGTCCCGGGGCTGTGAAATGCCCAGCTTGGCCGCGAAGCGGGCCAGCCATTCGCGCTGATAGATGGTGGGGAAGCTGTGCACGATCCGCGTCGCCTCGGCCACCGCCGCATCGTCATTCCCCATCAGCGGGACGAGGCAGCTTGCAAGCTGGGCGAGGTTCCAGACCGCGATCCTCGGCTGTTCGTTCCAGGCATAGCGCCCCTGCGTGTCGATCGAGGAAAAGACCTTGTCGGGCCGGTATTCGTCCATGAAGGCGCAGGGGCCATAGTCGATCGTCTCGCCCGAAACGGACATGTTGTCGGTGTTCATCACGCCGTGGATGAAGCCCAGCCCCATCCAGCAGGAAATCGTGTGGGCCTGCGCCTCGACCACGCGTTGCAGCAGGTCGGCGGGGCCGGAAGCGTCCGGGTAATGGCGCGCGATGACATGCTCGGCCAGCAGGCGCAGCCGCTCGCGGTCGCCCCGCGCGGCATAGAACTCGAAGGTGCCGACCCGGATATGGCTGGCCGCGATGCGGGTCAGGACGGCGCCCGGCAGCACGGTCTCGCGGATCACCGTCTCTCCGGTCGAGACGGCGGCCAGCGCCCGCGTCGTCGGCACGCCAAAGGCCGCCATGAACTCGCTGACCAGATATTCGCGCATGACCGGACCCAGCCACGCCCGACCGTCGCCCCGGCGCGAGAAGGGGGTGGGGCCGGAGCCCTTCAACTGGATGTCGAAGCGCAGGCCGTCGGGAGCCACCACCTCGCCCAGCAGGATCGCGCGCCCGTCGCCAAGCTGGGGCGAGAAGCCGCCGAACTGATGCCCGGCATAGGCCTGCGCGATCGGCTCCGCGCCCTCGGGCACGGCGTTCCCGGCCAGCATCTGCAGGCCTTCCGGGCCGGAAAGCCAGTCGGGATCAAGCCCCAGCCGCAGCGCCAGCGGCCGGTTCAGCGCAATGAGCTTCGGGTCGCGAACCGGGGTCGGCGCGGTCCGGGTAAAGAAGCCCTCGGGCAGGCGGGCATAGCTGTTGTCGAAGTGGATCATCGTGACCCTCCTTTCGACCTTATCTAGCCTTCAATGCGCAAATGTTAAGGGCGCGGGACCGGTCGCGCCTCAATGCGTGATGCTCTTTGAAAACAGATTGACCACGATCACCCCGGCCACGATCAACCCCAGTCCGATCACCGCCGGCAGGTCCAGCCTTTGGCCAAAGACCACGAGGCCGATCGCAGAGACCAGCACGATGCCAAGCCCGCTCCAGATCGCATAGGCGATCCCCAGGGGCATGGCCCGCAGGGTCAGCGACAGGAAATAGAAGGACGCGGCATAGCAGAGCCCCATCAGCAGCGTGGGCACGAGGCGGGTGAACTGCTCGCTGCGCTGCAGGAAGGTGGTGCCGACGACCTCCAGCGAAATCGCGACGATCAGCGTGGCATAGGTCAGCAGGGGCATCTCGACTCCGTGGCGGCTTTCGCCGCAGATCTAGCCCGACCAAGGCGGGATTGTCACGCCGCCCTTGAAGCGCCACCCTTGAATCGGCAGGGGCAAGCGCGTATCCCACGCTCTGCCCCAACCCTCATCCGCAAGGAAAATCCCGTGAAGTTCCTCGATCTCGCCAAGGTCTATGTCCGGTCCGGCGGCGGAGGCGCGGGATGCGTGTCCTTCCGCCGCGAGAAATTCATCGAATACGGCGGCCCCGATGGCGGCGATGGCGGTCGCGGCGGCGATGTCTGGGCCGAGGCGGTCGAGGGGCTGAACACGCTGATCGACTTCCGCTTCCAGCAGCATTTCTTCGCCAGCTCCGGCCAGCACGGCATGGGGTCGCAGCGGACCGGCGCCAGCGGCGATGACGCGATCCTGCGCGTCCCGGTCGGGACCGAGATCCTCGACGAGGATCAGGAAACGGTGATCGTCGACCTGACCGAGCCGGGCCAGCGCGTGCTGCTGGCCAAGGGCGGCAATGGCGGTTTCGGCAACCTGCATTTCAAAAGCTCGACCAACCGTGCGCCGCGCAATGCCAATCCGGGCCTGCCGGGGGTCGAGCGCACGCTGTGGCTGCGCCTGAAGCTGATCGCCGATGCGGGCCTTGTCGGGCTGCCGAATGCCGGGAAGTCGACCTTCCTCTCGGCCGTCTCGAACGCGCGGCCGAAGATCGCGGATTATCCCTTCACGACGCTGCATCCCAATCTGGGCGTGGTCGGCATCGACGGGCATGAATTCGTCATGGCCGACATCCCGGGCCTGATCGAGGGCGCGTCCGAGGGCAGGGGCCTCGGCGACCAGTTCCTCGGCCATGTCGAACGCTCGCGCGTGCTGCTCCACCTGATCGACGGCACGGCCGAGGACGTGGCGGGCGATGCGCGGACCATCCTGACCGAGCTTGAGGCCTATTCCCCGGCGCTCGCGGAAAAGCCGCGCATCACCGCGCTGAACAAGATCGACGCGCTCGACCCCGAGACGCTGGCCGAGCGCCGCGCCGAACTCGAGGCCGAGATCGGCGGCCCGGTCCACCTGATGTCCGGCGTCTCGCGCGAGGGGGTGCAGGACGTGCTGCGCGCCCTCTGGACCGAGATCGCTCCCTCGCGCAAACCGGTCAGCGAGCAGGACGACAGGCCGTGGCAACCGTGACCCCGGCGCTGGTCAAGGCGCGGCGGCTGGTCGTCAAGATCGGCTCGGCGCTGCTCGTCAATGGCGATGGTCTGCGCGGCGAATGGCTGCGGGCGCTTTGCGACGATGTCGCGGCGGCCCGCGCGCGCGGCACCGATGTCGTCCTGGTCTCCTCCGGTGCGATCGCGCTTGGCCGGCAGGTGCTCGGCCTGCCGCCGGGTCCGCTCCGGGTCGAGCAATCGCAGGCCGCCGCAGCCGTCGGCCAGATCCGCCTCGCCCGCGCCTATGAGGAGGCGCTGGTTCCGCATGGTGTGACCACGGCGCAGCTTCTGGTCACGCTCGACGACACCACGGACCGCCGCCGCTATCTGAACAGCCGCGCCACCATGCAGACGCTTCTGGGCCTCGGCGTGGTGCCGATCGTGAACGAGAACGACACCGTCGCAACGGACGAGATCCGCTTCGGCGACAATGACCGCCTCGCGGCCCAGATCGCGGTGACATGCGGGGCGGACCAGCTCCTCCTCCTCTCGGACGTGGACGGGCTCTATACCGCCAACCCCAAGACCGATCCCGATGCCCGCCACCTGCCGGTCGTCGAACAGATCACGCCCGAGATCGAGGCGATGGGCGGCGATCCGATCTCCGGTCTCAGCAAGGGCGGGATGAAGACCAAGCTGATGGCTGCCCGCACCGCCGTCGCCGGCGGCTGCGCTATGGCTATCGCCGAGGGCTCGGTCCTGAACCCGCTGCGCGCCGTGGCCGATGGCGCGCGGGTAACCTGGTTCCTGCCCGACACCGATCCGCAGGCGGCCCGCAAGCGCTGGATCGCGGCAATGAAGCCCAAGGGAGAGATCATCGTCGATCCCGGCGCGGCGATCGCGCTCAGGAACGGAAAATCCCTCCTCCCCGCCGGGATCAGCGCGGTCAGCGGCCGCTTCGGCCGCGGCGACCCGGTCACGGTCCTCGACACGCAGGGCGCACGGCTCGCCTGCGGGCTCGTGCGCTATTCGGCAAGCGAGGCCCGCGCCATTGCCGGCCATCGCAGCGACGAGATCGAGGCGATCCTCGGCTATCCCGGCCGCGCCGCCCTGATCCATCGCGACGATATGGTGGTCTGAGGCCTATCCGGTAGGCTTTGCACCAGGCTTCACCCTTGGCATGGGTATTTAAGAAACGGTGAAGATGAGGCGCTGCGCCAGATCTTCACCGTTTCTTAAATACCCATGCGAGGTTGCGGCTCGCGGTGTGGCTAGTCGATAGGGCTCGGCTTTGCGACCGCCCGGTGCTGCTGCCCAAGCCGGCGGATCTGCGAGAATTGTGCAGCATTCGCAGCGGGCTCCGGCAATGAGAGCGCGGCCTCACGCAGCATCTGGATGCCGTCTTCGCTGCGAGCGGGCAGGGTGCTGGCGGGGATCGGGGTTCCGATCGTCACTCGGTAGGGTTGCGAGGCCTTGTTCAGCACCTCGTTGAACAGCGTAACGTCGCGCAGGGTCGGGTGCAGGATGTCGAGCAGATAGAACAGCGTCGAGTTCCGGGCCCGGATATGCAGCGGAATGACCGGCACGTCGAATTTCTTGGCGATCATCGCGGCGCTGGCCATCCAGGGGCGCTCATGCAGGCTCAGCCCGCGGCGCTTTGCCAGCCGGCCCGAAGGAAAGATCAACCCGATCCGGCCCCGTCCCAGCGCCTCGCGCGTATAATCCATCGTCGCCCGCGTTTTGGCATGGCTGCGCTTTTCCACCCGCCATTCGACCGGAGCGATCAGGCTGCCGCATTGCGGAAGGACCCGCATGATGTCGTGATTGGCATAGATGAAAAGATCGTCCCTGATTGCCGAGACAACGGCATTCAGGACGATCCCGTCCGCGATCCCGGTCGGGTGGTTCGAGACGATGAGCGCGGGTCCGGTCGCGGGGATCTGTTCCAGTCCCTCGACCTTCAGGTCGCGCAGGATCAGCTGCGCCATGCGGCGCATGATCTCATCCGTGGGCAGGTCGCGGAACTCTGCACCAAGTTCCACCGTCCGGTCATAGCGCAGCAGCCACATCAGCGCGCGACGGGCGATGTCGTGATGCCGGTGCTGGGAAAAAAGCCAAGGCGCCCGCTCGTGAATCAGCGGATCAAGGCGGCGTTTCATGTCCTCGCGGGCATCCATGCTGGCAGTATCGCCGTGGCTTTGGGCGCCCGCAAGGGTCGTTCGTGCCACTTCAGGCTGCACCGGCAAGGATACGCGTAACCATTTCAGAGGTGTTGCGCGAAAGCCCCGGCATCTTCGCGATGCGTTCCAGCGCCGCGCGGGCCTTGGCCTGCCGCCCTTGGTCATAGCGCGAGATCGTCTCGAAGGCCGAGCACATGCGCGCCGTCGTCTGCGGGTTCACCGGGTCGAGGCGCATCAGCCATTCTGCCAGGAAATCATAGCCCGACCCGTCCGCGGCATGGAAACCGGCATGGTTCGAGGTCAGGCCCGCGATCAGCGCGCGGAAGCGGTTCGGGTTCTTCCAGTCGAAATCCGCACGCTCGGAAAGGGCGCGGGCGCGGGCGACGGCCTCGCGCGGTTTGGCGCGCAAGGGCTGGACCATGAACCATTTGTCCATGACGAGGCGATTGTCGCGAAACTCCTCGGCAAAGGTGGCAAGCGCCGCTTCGTCCCGCCCGGCGGCGATCAACTGTTCGAGCGCGCCCTGACGCTCGGTCATGTTTCCGGCCCCTGCGAACAGCGCCTCGGCGTGCGTACCGGTGTCGATGCGGGTCAGATAGGCGAGGCAGGCGAGGCGCAGGCTGCGCCGCCCCGCCCCCTCGGCATCGGGGCGGTAGGGGCCGCGCGGGGCCATCGCGTCGTAAAGCGCGGCGAGTTCCGCCTCATATGCGCTCGCAATGTCACCCATCAGCGCGCCCCGCGCCGCATGGATCGCATCGGGGTTCGGCACGGTTCCCGCCGCCGCCATGGTGGTCGCGATCTCCTCCTCGCCCGGCAAGGCAACGCAGAGCGCTGCGAAGGCCGGGTCGGCCTCGGCATCGGCCAGAACGCCCGAAAGCGCGCGGATGAATTCGGCCCCGCCCGCCTCGCCCTTCGCGCGTCTGATCAGCCCGTCGAGCGCGAGATCATGGCCGGCCTGCCAGCGCGCATAGGGGTCGCTGTCATGGGCCAGCAGCAATGCCTGTTCCTCGGCTGTGATCTGGCGCTGGACGGTCACCGGGGCCGAGAAACCGCGCAGCAGCGAGACCACGGGCCGCGCGCCAAGGCCGTCGAAGCTGAAGCTCTGCTCGGCCTCGGTCATCTCCAGCACGGTGGTTGGCAGCACCTCGTCGCCATTCGGGCCGATCAGGCCAAGGGCGATCGGAATGACCCGCGCGGGCTTCTGGTCCTGGCCCGGCGTCGGCGCGGTCTCCTGCCGGAAGGTCAGGGTCAGCCTGCCATCCGCCCATTCCTCGCGGAGCGACAGGCGGGGCGTTCCGGCATCGGTATACCAGCGCTTGAACTGCGTAAGGTCGCGCCCGGTCGCGTCCTCGAAGACCTTGATCCAGTCCTCGATGGTGCAGGCCTGTCCGTCATGGCGGTCGAAATAGAGGTCGAGCGATTTCCGGTAGCCCTCGTCGCCCACCAGCCGCTTCAGCATCCCGATGACCTCGGCGCCCTTCTCATAGACCGTCGCGGTGTAGAAGTTATTGATCTCCTGATAATGATCAGGCCGCGGCGGATGCGAGAGGGGGCCGGCATCCTCGCGGAACTGGCGGGCGCGCAGGGTCTGGACGTCATGGATGCGCTTCACCGCGGCCGAGCGCATGTCGGAGGTGAATTGCTGGTCGCGGAAGACCGTCAGCCCTTCCTTGAGGCAAAGCTGGAACCAGTCGCGGCAGGTGATGCGGTTGCCGGTCCAGTTGTGGAAGTATTCGTGCCCGATCACGCCCTCGATACGCTCGTAATCGCCATCGGTCGCGGTCTCGGCGGTGGCGAGGACCAGCTTCGAGTTGAAGATGTTCAGGCCCTTATTCTCCATCGCGCCCATGTTGAAATCATCGACGGCCACGATGTTGAAGACCTCGAGGTCATATTCGCGGCCATAGACCTCCTCGTCCCATTTCATCGAGCGGATGAGCGATTCCATGGCATAACCGGCACGGCCCTCGTCTCCGGGGCGGACCCAGACGTTCAGCGCGACATCCTTGCCCGACATGGTGGTGAAGCGGTCGGGAACCCCGCGCAGATCGCCCGCGACCAGCGCGAAAAGATAGGCGGGCTTCCTCCACGGATCGTGCCAGACCGCCTTGCCCGGCTCGGCGCTGACCGGGTTCCCGTTCGACAGCAGCACCGGCTGGTCGGAATGGATGGTGACATGGAAGGGGGCCATCACATCGGGGCGGTCGGGATACCAAGTGATGTGGCGAAAGCCCTCGGCCTCGCATTGCGTGCAGAAGATGCCGCCGGAAAGATAGAGCCCTTCCAATGCGGTATTCGCCTCTGGGTCGATCTCGACCTCGGCGGCGAAGGTGAAGCTCTCGGGCAGGTCCGCCGCCGGGATGACCAGCTTCTCCTCCTGCGGGCGGATCAGCGCAGGGTCGACGGGCTGGCCGTTAATCGTCATCGAAAGGGTCTTGAGGCCCACGCCGTCAAGGACGAGGTCGCCGGGTCCGGTCCTGCGGAAAACTATGCTGGAACTCACGCGCGCGGCTTTGGGCGCGAGCCGGAAGACCAGCCGCGTTTCAGCAATCTCGAACGGGTAGGGGCGCCAGTCGGCGAGAAGATGCGTAGCGGTCATGACCGAACCCTTCAAAAAATCTTCGCAAAGCGCGGAACTCTCATGGAAACCCGATTGTTAATCGTGGGATAGGCGGGTCGCAAGCCAAGCCGGTGGTGTTGTGTCGCACAACCCCCGCCTGTGCGATCCATCGGAAACCTGTGCTGAGGAGAGCCTAGATGGCAAATTACGACCCCAACGACCCGAACCGGACCGATCCCGTCGATCCGGAGCGTCCCGGTCAGGTCAACCAGACCTATGTCGAGCCGGTCGAGCGTCGCGCCTCGCCCTTGCCGCTGATCATCGGCATCCTGTTGGCCCTGGCGATCGCCTATTTCGTCGTCCAGTATTTCATGGCCGGAAATGACGTGACGACTGGCGAGGAGCCTGCCGCGACCACCACCACCGCGCCGGCCGAAACCTCGACCGCGCCCGCGACCACGACCGAGCCTGCGGCGACGGCTCCGGCGGCGGATGCGGCTGCCGATGCCGCCAATAACGCGGCCGATGCGGCGGGCAATGCCGCTGACGCTGCCGCTGATGCCGCCAATGACGCGGCGACCGCTGCCGGCAATGCCGCAGATGCCGCAGGTGCCGCGATGAAAGAAGCCGCAGATGATGCCGCCACTGCCGCAGGCGATGCGGCGACTGCGGCCGAAAAGGCTGCCGGCGACGCCGTCGACGCTGCCGGACAGGCGATGGACAATGCCGAGAAAGCCGTGGAGGACGCGATCACGGTCGAGCCGACCACCCCGGCCCCTGCGACCCCGGCCCCGACCACGCCTCCGGCTGGAACCACGACGACGACCCCTCCCGCCAACTGACGGGAAGGCCGAAATTTGCGCCGCCGTCCGGGTTGTCCGGGCGGCGGTTTTCGCTTTTTCCGAAAAGCTTTTTCAATTCCCGCTATAAGAGCGGTCAGGTTGAATGCCGGAGATGTTTGGCATACCACCGTGTACAAAATAGCTCCCGGTTACAAAGAAGGAAGGATCAGCGATGGCGCGCGTTGAAAAGGCAGGCCTGCGGGTCGACGAAACCCTGGCCAATTTCCTCAACGAGCGCGCCTTGCCCGGCAGCGGCGTCGAGCCGCGCCGCTTCTGGGAGGGGCTGTCGAACCTGCTCCATGATTTCGGGCCGAGGAACCGCGCGCTGCTCGAGCGTCGGGACGAGCTGCAATTGGCGATCGACGCGTGGCACATTGGCCGTCGTGGCCAGCCTTTCGACGTCGGTGCCTATCGCGATTTTCTGGCCGAGATCGGCTATCTCCAGCCCGAGGGCGAGGATTTCGCCATCGACACGCCTGACACGGATCCTGAATTCGCCTCGGTCGCGGGGCCGCAGCTTGTGGTGCCGATCACCAATGCCCGCTATGCGCTGAACGCGGCCAATGCGCGCTGGGGCAGCCTCTATGACGCGCTTTATGGCACCGATGCGATGGGCGACCTGCCGCAGGGCAAGGGCTATGACGCGGAACGCGGCGCGCGCGTGATCGCCTGGGGGCGCGGCTTCCTCGATGAGGCGGTGCCGTTGGCTGAAGGGTCGTGGTCCGATGTCGCGGCGCTTTCGGTCGCGGGCGGCGTGCTGTCGCCCGCGCTGCGCAATCCGTCCCAGCTTGCCGGGCATATCGGCGATGCCGCGCGGCCCTCGGACG
>Ga0182745_1004413_pt1 | contig 11693 bp, 6 predicted proteins | sample eDN3rd30CKraftBY_FD_128523 | JGI IMG/M metagenome (GOLD analysis project Ga0182745, IMG submission 128523) | Enriched backyard soil microbial communities from Emeryville, California, USA - eDNA 3rd pass 30_C Kraft BY (version 2) (version 2) | ecosystem: Environmental > Terrestrial > Soil >... | reverse complement strand
GCCAGGGCGGCCAGGTCCCGGGCGTCGTTCTCGGTGAACGCACCGGTGTGCGAGGTCTGGGCGAGCAGGCCGGCCACCGGAACCACCGCGCCGACCACGTCCGCGAGTCGTCGGGACAACACCCCGGCGTGCTCGACGGCATGCCCGATCGGGTCGCGGCGGCCGAGCACACCACGACCGAAGCCGTCGGCGCGGGACAGCACCCCGAGCGTGTTCAACGGGGTGAATCCGAGCCGCTGCAGGAACGAGATCTCGTCGGCGCGGGGCATCGAATCGAACAGGAACACTGCCGCGTCGGCGTCGACGGACGCCGAGCGGGTCTGTTCGAAGCCGTCGATGAGGGCGCGTTCGGTCGCCGCGGCGTTCGCGACGGTCAGCGTCGCCAGGCCCGGGGTGTCGACGAGCGTGATCCGCGTCAGCGCCTGCGACGGCAGGTGCCGGTGCACGTAGGCGACCTCGGTCTCGGGCACGCCGAGGTCGGCGGTCGCGCCGAAGGTCAACGGCACCGCCCGGCGGGAACCGTCGAGCTTCACGACCTCCGCCCGGGAGGGCGCACCGTTCTCGTACACGGTGACGACGCTGGTGGCCTCGAGCGCCGCGGTCTCGGCGACCGGCGCCCCGATCAACGCGTTGACCAGCGTGGACTTGCCGGCCTTGAGCCGGCCCACGACGACGATGCGCGGCGGCGACCACAGGATCCCGCCGATCCGGTTGGCGTGTCCGACGAGATCGCCGCCGAACTGCGCGAGCCGGTGCAGCGCGGCGTCGATGCGGTGGTGGATCGGGTCGGTGGCGTCGGTGACCGGCGCGTTCATGCCGGGACCGCCGTGGTCGCCGGGGCACCGAGCGCAGCCTCGATGGGCGTGATCTTCCCGCGGGTGATACGCAGGTTCTTCTCCAGCCGGGTGACGTTCGCCTCGCGCGCGGCGGCGTCGGCCTGCGCGGACCGCTTCGCCTCCTCGATCTGCTTCTGCAGCACGGTGATGCGCTCCTGGAGGTTGCGGCGACGGCCGAGCACGATCTCCGGGCGGGTCGTGGCGAGCGTCGCGTCGAGCATGCGGGTCGTGGCGGTCCGGGCGGTCGCGATCGTCTCCCGCAGCCAGGTGAGCAGGTTCGTCTTGCCGGCCCGCATCGCGCGGAATCCGAGGTTGACGGCCACCCACACCACACCGGCGACCGCCCCGACGCCGATCACCGCGCCGAGCATGGTGGTGCCGATCATGCCCATCGACAGGACGCTCGGATCGAGCAGACCCTGTCGTTTCGAGGTGACCTCGTTGGTGACGAGCGGGTCGGTGCGCATCGACGCGACCGCGATCTCGCGGATGCGTTCCCACTCCTCGGTGCTGTCGAACAGTTCGGTGGTGATCCGCTCGAGGTCGGCGAGGAACCCTTCGGCGGTCATGGCCATCGCCTCGAGCAGGTCGGTCTGGATGCGGGCGGTGAACACCTGCGGCGACTTGCGCAGCACCTCCATCGACGACTTGTTGATGCGGGTGGTCCAGTCCTCGCGGACCCTGGTGAGGTGTTCGTCGAGGCGGGTCGCGGCCTGTTGCCGGGCCAGCGTGAGATCGCGCTGCAGGTGTTGCTCCCAGTGCTGCGCCTCGTCCTTGAGGTTGCGGAGCCGTTCCAGTTCGGCGCTCAGGTCCGGGATCGCGGCCTCCCCGGCCTTGACGACGGCGAGCTCGTCCTCGATGGTGCGTTCGACCTCCCGCAGTCCTTCGAGGCAGATGCGCAGGGCGTCGGTCGCGGGTGACTGTTCCGCGGCAGTGAGGCTCTTCTCGATGGCCGACCACAGCGCGGGAATCCCGGAGAACGTCACCGCGCGGTCGCGCAGTGCGTCGGGGAGCCCGACGTCCTGCGCGGCGAGCGCGCGGACGCTCGAGACGGGCACGACCGGGATGTCGCGGCCGACGTGCTTCGCGATCGAGCGCCGGTTCTCGGCGACGATGTCCGCCCAGCGAGTGGTGGCCTTGTCCGTCTTGGTGACGGCGACCACGACGTTCTCGACGCCGGCGGCGCTCTCGCGCAGAAACTGCATCTCCGGTTCCGTGATGGGGGTCGAGGCGTCGCACACCATCACGAGCACGGCGGCCTGGTCGGCGGACTGGCGAGCCAGTCCCGCATGCCGGGGGTCGAGGCCACCGACGCCGGGCGTGTCGACGATGGTGGCGGTCTCGAGCCGCCGCGACGCGACGGGCACCACCGCGGCGACCGGCAGCGCCTCGACCGCCGGATCGGTGACGTACCGCCCGCCGGTGGTCGTCCAGTCGGCGAGTTCGGCGTGCGGGATCCGGCGGTTGCCGTCCGGGAACACCAGTTCCGCTGTGCCCTCCGGGTTCTCGGCGTCGGCCGGCACGAACCGGATGGACACGGCGGTGGCGTTCTCCACGTCGTCCACCGTGATGCCGTCACGGCCGATCAACGCGTTGACCAGCATGCTCTTTCCCCGTTTGATCTCGCCGACCACGACGACCGATCGCGTACGCCCTTCGCCCGACAACTTGCGTTCGGCACGGTCGGCGAGTGCGTTGCGGCCGTACGCCCGCAGCACCTTGCCGGCGCCGGTCACAAGGTCGGCCACCCCCAATTCAGCAGACACGGATCAAGACCCTACCGAGTCCGGCGGTTTCGGCAGCGGTACGTGCCCGTGGAAAGCTGGGACCATGCGGATGGAGCGACTGGGCGACGGAGGAAGCCCCGCACAAGTGCTCCGGGCGCTCGGCGTTCGCGCCCGCGACCTCGGAATCGCCCCACCCGCCGCGCTGACCGGCACGTGGTTCGGCGCCGCCGCCGTGATCGCCCCCAGCCTGGCCACCTCCCCCGCCCCGGTCCGGGGCACCTTCACCCGGACGACCGGTCGGATCACCGACGAGGACCGGCCGTTGATCGGGGGCGGATGGATCGGTTATCTCGCGTATCCGGACCGGGTCCCGACGACCCCGGCACTGCCGGTCGCGGCGGGCGGGTGGACCGACGTCGTGCTGCGACTCGACGACACCGGCTGCTGGTGGTACGAGACGCTGACGGACGAGCCGTGCCCACCGGATCTGGCTGCCGCCGTGCACGACCCGGATCCCGCGGTGCCGGACTGGCGGATCGACTGGACCCCACCGGACCGGGCGACGCACCGGCACGGCGTCGAACAGTGCCTCGACGCGATCCGGGCCGGGGAGGTGTACCAGGCGTGCGTGTGCACCCGCTTCACCGGCACCTGGTCCGGGGACCCGCTCGCGTTCTTCGCCGACGCAGTCGAGACCACCCGCCCGAACCGGGCCGCCTACCTGCAGGGACCCTGGGGCGCGGTGGCGTCCCTGTCACCCGAACTGTTCCTGGCCTGCCACGGCGACCGCGTCGAGTCCTCCCCCATCAAGGGCACGCTCCCGTTGCACCGCGACCCCGCCGACCTGCGAGCCTCCGTCAAGGACGTCGCCGAGAACGTGATGATCGTCGATCTGGTGCGCAACGACCTCGGCCGGGTCGCCGAGACCGGCACCGTCACCGTCACCGATCTGCTCGGCGTGCATCCGGCGCCCGGCGTGTGGCATCTGGTGTCGACGGTCGCCGCGACTCTCGGGCCGGACGTCACCGCCGACGCGCTGCTCGACGCCGCGTTCCCGCCCGCGTCGGTCACCGGGTGCCCCAAACTCCGGGCGCGCGACCTGCTGCAGGACTGGGAAGAGTTGCCCCGCGGCGTGTACTGCGGCACCGTCGGCATGGCGAGTCCCGTCGCCGGGCTCGAACTGAACGTCGCCATCCGCACCGTCGAATTCGCCGGGAACGAGTGCGCACTCGGCGTCGGGGGCGGCATCACCATCGATTCCGATCCGGACGCCGAATGGCAGGAATGCCTCGACAAGGCCGCGAGCATCCTGCAGCTCAGTCCCCGCACACGTCCAGTCCCCCGGGCAGCTCGAACTGCAGGAGCACCGCGCTGATCTCTCCGGTGGTCGACGAACAGATGCGCTCTGTGATCTCCTCCGGGTCGAGACCCCACGTCCGGATCACGCCGTCGCCACCCGCCGCGGCGACCGTGCCGTTCGGCAGGAACCGCACCTGCCAGCGGCCGACGCCGGTGTCGGTGATCGGTCCGCCCATCGCGTGCATCGCCTGCGGGGACGCCACGTCCCACAACCGGACGGTGCCGTCGTCGCTGCCGCTGGCCACCACGCCACCGCCGGGCGCCACCGACACCGAGTAGACCGTCCCGGTGTGTCCCCGCAGCGGCGTGCTCCGCGCGGTGAATCCGCCGTCGTCGCCGCGATCCCAGACGATCACCGTGTGGTCGTCGCCGCCGGTCGCCAGCACCGAACCGTCCGCACCGAACGACAAGCCGTTGACACCGGCCGTGTGCCCACCGGTCACCGGCACCGCGACCGGGCGGTCCGGGTCCGCGATGTCCCACGCGTAGATCTCTCCGTCCGCGCTCGCGACGACGAGGCTGCGGCCGTCCGGGCTCACGGTGGCGCTGCGCACCAGGTTCGTGGGACCGGTCAACGGTGCGCCGCGCGGCACCGGACGCACCGGATCGGTCACATTCCACAGGGTCACCGACTGGTCGTCCGCGCCGGTCACCAGCGTCCTGCCGTCCGGGGTGAACGCCAACTCCGAGGTGAACCGGGTGCCGAGCCGGAGGGGTTCACCGAGCGGGCGCGGGTGTTCCGGGTCGGCCACGTCCCACAGGCGGACACTGCCACCGGAGGTGGGGGCGGTCGCCAGGATCGTCCCGGCCGGCGACAACGCGACGACGTTCGCGCCGCCGAGCGGACGCGGCAGGTCGATCGCCGTGACCTGGCTCCAGCGGCCGCCGTCGTCGATGCGCCACAGGTTCACCACCGAGTCGTAACCTCCGGTCGCGGCGAGCCTGCCGGACCGGTCGACGGACGGCAGGGTCAGGGCGGCATCGGCGACACCGACGCGTTCGCGCGGCAACGTCCACATCCGGATCTTGGAATCCTGCCCGCCGGTGACGACGGTCCGGCCGTCGGGTGTCACGGTCAACACGGGCAGTCCGCCGCCGTTGCCGGTCAGTCCCGGTTTCAGTTCGTCGACGATCCCGGCGACCGGGTCGACGGACCACAGCTTCGCGGTGCCGTCCCAGGACGCGGACGCGACCGTGCGCCCGTCGGGCAGGAACGTCACCCTCCACACGCCCCCGCTGTGCGCGTCGGTTGGGGCGCCCAGCGGTCTCGGTGCCGCGACGACGGTGGTGTCGAACAGGTGGAGCATGCCGTCGTCGCTGCTCACGACGAGTCTCGTGCCGGTGGGGTCGAAGTCCGCCGAGTGCGCGACGTCGCCGAACCCGGTGAGCGGCGCTCCGATCGGAGTGGGGTCGGTCGGGTCGCTGACGTCCCACAGCCGCACGCTGCGGTCGTCGCTGGTGGTGGCGAGGACCGAGCCGTCGGTCCGGAAGACCGCGGTGCGCACGGCGCCCTCGTGGGCGTTCAGCACGGTCACCGGGAAATCCGGGGTTGTCGTGTCGATGAGCGCGACGGTGCCGTCGTCGTACGGCACCGCCACCAGCCGGCCGGTCGGGGAATACCGCACGTTGTGCACGGCGATTCCCTCGGTGACGTGGTGTTCGAGCAGCAGGACCGGACGGGCGCGGTCGGTGACGTCCCAGATCCAGACGCTGCCGTCGCCACCCCCGGCGGCGAGGCGCCGACCGTCGGGACTGAACGACACCGACGCCATGTAGTCGGGCAGCGCGGTCAGCGGTTCCCCGATCGGTTTCGGGTCGGCGCGGTCGGACAGGTCCCACAACCGGACGGCGCCGTCGTCGCTGGCCGACGCGAGGGTGGCTCCGTCCGGTGAGACCGCCACCCCGTATACGGGTCCGGTGTGCCCGTCCAGGGTCCGCGCGAGCGGAGTCCCCTGGGTGGCGACGAGCCGGGAGTAGGCGATATCGCTGTCGGGCTGCAGCTGGGCCGCAACCAGCGACAGGTCCGCCGACGTCGTCGGATCGTCGTCGCGCATGGCGTCGGCGAGCGCGATGATCTGCTGGAACTCGGCGGCGCTGCGTTCCTCTTCGGCCCGGTTCTTCGCGGTCCACGCCAGCGTGCCCGTCACGAACGAGACGATCGTCGAGATCGCGAGGCCGGCGAGAACCATCCGCCGCCACCGCGCGGCCCGTTCGATCTCCCGCCGGGACGCGGCGAGGAAATCGACGGCGGTGGGACTCAACGCCGAGCCCACCTCCCCTCGTCCGCTGCCGACCCGGGTCAGCCGTGCGTCCTGTTCGCGGACCAGATCCATGCGTCCGCGCTGGTAGAGCATGCTCTTGTTGCGGCCGGTCGCCACCCAGTTCGCGGCGTCCGCCTCGAGCTGCTGACGGAGCGCCGCCGACGAGCGGTCCTCCTGAATCCAGGACTTCAGACGCGGCCACGCCTCGATCACGGCGTCGTGGATCAGCTCGGCATGTCCCGCATCGACGACGACCACGCGGGCGGACACGAAATGGTCGAGGACACGTGTCGCAGTGGCGCGGTCGCCGAGCGCGAGCAGCTGGGTGAGCGGGCGGGCGATCTTCACGTCGGTGCCGGTGTTGGTGACGTACACCAGGTGCACCAGCATCTCCCGGGCCAGCTGCCGGCCTCGATCGTCGAGTTCCTCCCAGGCTCGTTCGGCGCTCGCGGCGATCGAACCGCGCACCCCTCCGGTGGCGCGGTAGCCGGCGACGGTGAGGTTCCCGCCCCGGCGGCGATCCCACATGGTGTCGAGCAGGTGCGACAACAACGGCAGCTCCGTGCCGCTGAGCTCACCCCCGGTGAGCACTCCGAGGTCGTTGAGGATGAGATCGGCCAGGCCGGATTCGAGTTTGACGCCGACGAGCTTGGCCGGTTCGGTGATCACTTCCTCGAGGTTTTCGCGGCGCATCGGTCGCACCGTCTTGGTGCGGCGTTCGAGCGCGCGGGCCAGAACGGGATAGGACACCGCCTGCTCGTAGAAGTCCGAGCGCATCGTCGCGACGACGGTCGCCGGGGCGTCCTCGTGGTCGACGGTGGTCGAGGCCCGTTCGAGGACCCCGAGAAACTGGGAGCGTTCGTCGCGGTCGTCACACTGGGTGAACAGTTCCTCGATCTGGTCGACGACGATCAGCAGCGACGAACACCCCATCCGGGCGGCCGCCGCACGGATCGCCTGCTGGACGGCGACGGCGTCGGCGCGCTGTGCGGCGGGGTCGGCGAGTTCGGGGATCGCCTCGGCGAGACGGTCGAGCGGGTGCCGCCCCGGGGTGAGCACGACGGGCCGCTGGTCGCCGTCCCCGCACAGTTCCGGGATCAGCCCCGCCTGCACGAGCGACGACTTGCCGACGCCGGAAGCCCCGGTCACGACCACCGGTCCGTGCCCGTGCGCCGCGACGGTGATGTCGGCGGTTGTGCGCACGCTCTCGGCGCGGCCGAAGAACAGCCACGCATCCTTCTCCCGGTACGCGGACAGCCCCCGGTACGGGCGCACTCCGGCCTGGGGCACCGGCGCAGCCTCGGGTGGTTCGGCCGTCCGGCCCGGTCCCGACGACGATCCGCGGGCACGGTCCCACCAGCTCTGCCACTGCTTCAGCGAGTACAGACCGGGGGTGGGCGGTTCGGGGTTCAGGGCGCGGGCCGCCCGGACGAGTGCGACGAGCACGGGACGCACGGTCTCGAAGCTGGCGGGCAGACGCTTCCCGGAACGCCAGTCGCTGAGCCGCTGCACGGACACCGTGCGGTCGCTGCCCATGGCACGGGCGAGGGTCGCGGATTCCGTTTCGACCTTCTTCAGGGGCGGCCGGCCCGCGGCGGCGAAGAGCATGCGCAACTGGTCCGCGAAGAACTGCCGAGGGTCGGGTTCGTCGCGGCCGTCGTCCTCTGCCATCCGCTTCCGCACCTTCCGGTTCGTCGGAGATTGCCCTGGGATTCGAGGAAAACTCCGCTGCGGAAAATTTCCTCACCTACTGTGACCTGGGATGATATCCGTTCCGCAGGGTCCGGTAGTTGGTCGGGTCGCTTTTCGGCGGAAGAGTCGTCACCGAAGCGAGAACAGTCTCGCTACCAGCGTGGCCCCACGCCGGTGGGAATTGAAGTTCGAGGGGTAGTTCCTGTCGGCGTGGGGAAGCGGTGGCTCGGGTCCTGAGGGTGACCATGATCAGAATCGTCGACCGGATTTCCGGCTGGGTGCCCCCGTCGTTCGTCGTAGCAGGTACGGTCGCTGCGTCGGTGGTGCTGATACTCGCGCTCGCCTAGGTGCGCAAGACTGCGCTACCCCGCCCGTTGCCGGGCGGGGTGCACACGAGGGTTTCGGACACACGAGGGTCTCGGAGCCGGTTCGGGCTCCTTACCCAGACCCGAGCGTCCGGGTCAGCGCGTCGGTGTCATGCGACGCGAGCGCCCCATGAGGTCGGTTCCCATCGCGGCGGTCGCGAGACCCAGCAGGCAGACCACGATGCCGCAGACGACGTTGGACCAGATCATCCCGGTAGTTGTGGTCACTCCGGCGACCACCCACGGGGAGACGATCAGCCAGACCCCGAGCAACGGTGCCACGAACGTCATCCCGTGGGTGCGGCCGAGCGCCGAGCCGAACGCGACTGCCAGCAGGGCGACCGCGAGGCCGGTGAACAGGTTGCTCATCGTCAGGTTCATCTCGCCGCTGAAGCCGACGATCCAGGCGGAGCACGCCGCGTAGAGACCGGCGATCATCAGCAGTCCGTCGGCCACCTGCGCCGGGGGCTGTTCGGCCGCCATGTCGTAGCGCGCGCGCAATTCGAGAATGTCCGGGTGGGTGCGCATCGCATCGTGTGCAGATGTCGACATCGTTCTCATCTCCCTGGCCGGCGCACAAGACCACGGCCTTCTGCGCCGAATCGGTCGTTGGACGGGGAAGATTGCTCAGCGATCAGGAGGATCGCGAAAGAAGCAGAACACCCATAGACGCCTCCGGAGTCCGTTGTGTGGTAATTCAATTCCACACCCCGGTGAGCCCGAGCGGAAGGGGTGCGCGGCCCCGCTCGACGATGCGGCGGCGCCGCTCAGTCGCGCGCCGTTTGTTCGGCCGCGGCCTCGTCCTCCAGGTCCTTGCGGAACGCGGCGTACCTGGCCCGATGCTCCGGGCTGCGACGGATCACGGCCCACGCAACCCCCAGCACCGCGAACCAGATCGGAGTCACCAGCAGCGCCTCGAGGGTGTCCGTCTCCTGGGTGAGCGCCCAGACGATGAACGCGAAGAATGCGTAGACGACCCACACCATCGGCACACCGCCGGGCATCTTGAACGTCGACGCCTCGTGCAGGTCCGGACGGCGCTTCCGGTACCGCAGGTAGCTCGCCAGGATGATCGACCACACGAACATGAACAGCAGCGCCGAGATCGTCGTGACGAGCGTGAACGCCTCGATGACCGAGTCACCGGCGAACAGCAGCACGATCGCGGACAGCAGGAACATGCACGAGAACATCAGCGCGTTCGCCGGGACCCGGCGCCGGTTGAGTCTGCCCAGCGCCGCCGGCGCATCGCCCTCCTGCGCGAGCCCGTACACCATCCGCGACGTCGAGTAGATGCCCGAGTTCGCGGACGACGCCGCCGACGTGAGCACGACGAAGTTGATGACCGACGCGGCGATACCGAGGCCGGCGAGGGTGAACATCGCCACGAACGGGCTGCGACCGGCCTCGATCTCCCGCCACGGCGTCACCGCCATGATGACGACCAGCGCGGCGACGTAGAACAGCAGCACGCGGATCGGGATCGAGTTGATCGCCTTCGGCAGGTTCTTCTCCGGGTCCTTGGCCTCGGCGGCGGTGGTACCGACCAGCTCGATCCCGACGAACGCGAACACCGCGATCTGGAAACCCGCGACGAATCCCATCGGGCCGGTCGGGAAGAACCCGCCGTCGTTCCACAGGTTGTCGAAACCGGCGGTCGCGCCGTTGGGTGCCGTGAAGCCGCCGATGATCATCACCAGGCCGACCACGATGAGACTGACGATCGCGACGATCTTGATGAGGGCGAACCAGAACTCGGTCTCGCCGAACGCCCGCACGGTCGGCAGGTTCAACAGCAGCAACGCCAGGATCGCCGCCAGGGCAGGAATCCACAGCGGCACGTCCGACCACCAATAACGCACGTAACCGGAGATCGCGATGATGTCGGCGATGCCGGTGACGATCCAGCAGAACCAGTACGTCCAGCCCGTGAAGAACCCGGCCCACGGCCCCAGCAGGTCGGCCGCGAAGTCCGCGAACGACTTGTAGTGCAGGTTCGACAGTAGCAGCTCGCCCATCGCCCGCATGACGAAGAACAGCATGAACCCGATGATCATGTACACGAAGATCACCGACGGACCGGCCAGGGAGATCGTCTTACCCGACCCCATGAACAGTCCGGTTCCGATGGCACCACCGATCGCGATGAGCTGGATGTGCCGGTTGGACAGCTGACGCGAAAGATGCGGTTCGTCGGTCGTGGACACGGGTTCGGGTGGAGCACTCACTGCGACGAGTCTACGGACGTGGTCATTCCTGCCGTGCGGCGAGTACCGCGTCGTACAGCTCCCGCTTCGAGACACCGGCGGTTGCGGCCTGCCCGCACGCGTCCTTCAGACGCATCCCGCTCGCGACCAGCCGTTCGACCTCCTCGACGAGATCGGCGGGGTCGGCGACCTGCTGCGATGCCCCCTCGAGGACCACGGTGATCTCGCCGCGCGCGCCGTCGACGGCCCAGTCCGCGAGCTCGGCGAGCGTGCCGCGCCGCACTTCCTCGTAGGTCTTGGTCAGCTCCCGGCACACCGCGGCGCGGCGTTCGCCGCCCAGCACCGCGACCGCGTCGGCCAGGCACGCCGCCAGCCGGTGCGGGGCTTCGAAGAACACCACCGCGCGCGGTTCCGTCACCAGCGTCTGCAGCCAGGCGCGGCGCGGGCCGGACTTGCGGGGCGGGAAACCGTCGAAGCAGAACCGTTCGACGGGCAACCCCGACAGCGCGAGCGCCGTGGTCACCGCGGACGGGCCGGGCAGGCATGTGACCGGCAGATCCGCGGCGACGCACGCGGACACCAGCCGGTAGCCGGGGTCGCTCACCGACGGCATGCCCGCGTCGGTGACCAGCAGCACGGTCAGTCCCGATTCGATGTCCGCGATCAGCGCCGGGGCGCGGGTGACTTCCACCTGGTCGTAGAAGCTGACGACGCGACCGGTGATGGTCACGCCGAGGGCGGCAGCGAGCGACCGGGTGCGGCGGGTGTCCTCGGCGGCGACGACGTCGGCCGTCGCGAGGGCTTCGCGGAGCCGGCTCGAGGCGTCGCCGATGTCGCCCATCGGCGTGGCCGCCAGCACGAGCCGTCCTTGTCCCGGGTTCTCTGCCTGCATGCGTATCAGCCTACGATCGGACCGTGACCGTGACGGACGAGCGCCCTGCCGAGGCCCCGGACCGTCGCCTCCTGAGTCCCGGGCCGCTGGTGCCCCCGGTCGATCCGGGTCCCACCGACCGTGCCCGCGGCTGGGTGGTGACCCTGTTCGTCACCGCGCTCGCCGCGATCACCCGCTTCGCGATGCTCCACTACCCCACCGACGCGAAGACGCCGGTGTTCGACGAGAAGCACTATGTGCCGCAGGGCTGGCAGGTGCTCACCGGCGGCTGGATCGAGGACAACCCCGGCTACGGGCTGGTGGTGCATCCGCCGGTCGGTAAACAGCTCATCGCGCTCGGCGAGGCCCTGTTCG
>Ga0182745_1004412_pt1 | contig 11694 bp, 15 predicted proteins | sample eDN3rd30CKraftBY_FD_128523 | JGI IMG/M metagenome (GOLD analysis project Ga0182745, IMG submission 128523) | Enriched backyard soil microbial communities from Emeryville, California, USA - eDNA 3rd pass 30_C Kraft BY (version 2) (version 2) | ecosystem: Environmental > Terrestrial > Soil >... | reverse complement strand
TGAGGAGACCCCCGAAAGTTAGAGTTTTATATTAAGCAACTAATTGGCTGGTATGGATACGGAATTGAACCGGACTCATGCCTGCCAATTTTTGTTTTATACGTTTATTATTATAATAATTGATATATCTTTCAATTTTCTGTTTTAATTCCTCATATGAACATAGTGCTTCCCCATAATACATTTCTTGTTTCATTAATCCAAAAAAGTTCTCCATCGGTGAATTATCTAAACAATTTCCTTTTCGTGACATACTCTGGAAAACTTTATTTTCCTTGAGTTTTTTCACCCATTTATTATGTTGATAATGCCAGCCTTGATCAGAATGTATAGTAGTTCTGTACTTTGAATTCTTCACAATTTCTAGTGTATCTTCTAGAGGTTCAATGACTAAATCTAGTGTTGGGTGACTGCTTATCCCATAAGATAGAATTTCGCTATTGAACATATCCATGAATGGATTAAAGTACAGTTTTCCATCAGAACACTTAAATTCTGTGATATCTGTTGTTATTTTTTGATGGCACACATTTGTGTGAAAACGGCGATTAATAAGGTTCTTCGCGACAGTTCCAATAGTCCCTTTGTAAGAACTATACTTGCGTGTTTTTCGTGTAAACTTATTTCCTTTGAGTCCGAGCTTTTTCATAATTCGTTGAACCTTTTTATGATTTACTTTTAAGTTACGGTTTTTCAATTCTAAATGAATACGTCGGTAACCGTAATTGCCGTCATGGTCCTCAAATATGGATTGAATACATTCTTCAAGATTTTGATCTGGATTCTCTTCCTTCATTTGCTTTATATGATAGTGATACGAAGATTCAGGAATATCAACTATCTGTAGAACATCTTTTAATCGGAATTTTTCTTTGAGTTCGAATGATAACGCTGCTTGTGCTTTTCTAGATAGCTTCCCGGATCCATCTGAAAAGCTTGTAACTTTTTTAAGTATTCTACCTCTAAGCGAAGAAGTTCATTTTCTTTCTCTAATTTTTGTTCGTACGTCAATTCTTTTTCTTCTGCAGGACTTTTGCTTTTTTTGTTCTTGGCTTTATCAGACATGCGCGGTCTCCCTTTCGCTCTACCCAGGGCTTCAGTGCCACCTTCCAAAAAAGCTTTCTTCCATGAAGCTATTATTGGAGGATTTGTTAACCCAAATTGAAGGGCAGTTTCCGTCTCTGAAGAACCTGTACTCTTCATAAAGCTTAATACATTCAGCTTGAATTGAACAGGATATGTTTCCTTATATTTTTTCCTCATCAACCCATCTATCCCAAACTTCTCGTATACTTTTACCCACCGCTTAATTGGAGAACTGTTTTTTATATTATGTTTCTTTGCCAAAAGGTCATATCCTAATTTCCCTTCTAGATACTCTTTTACGATCATTAACTTAAATTGTTCACTATATTTAGTCATAAAAATACACCCCAAATGTTAGATTTTACTCTAACTTTTGGGGCGCATTACATTCTGGGGCGGTTCTTTTTAATTTCTAAAAAAAGAACATAAAGATTGCAACATTCTCATTATACGGATAAAATATAATTTATAATTTCATATTTCGTATTACATTCTTCGGGGCAGGGTGAAATTCCCTACCGGCGGTGATGAAGGGGATGACCCCTCTTAGTCCGTGACCCGTTAGCACAATTGTTAACGGTGGATCTAGTGAGATTCTAGAGCCGACAGTGAAAGTCTGGATGGGAGAAGAATTGCGTGATTTTTTGCGGTGTATTAAAGTCTGTGAAAAAACAGACATTTATTACTCTTATTTGACATACTCAAATATCAATTTTTAACATTTACCAAAGCCCCAAGTCTTTTTGACAGTGGGCTTTTTTAGCTTTGCATAAAATAAGCAAAGCAATGTAAACGTAAATATGACATCTTTACACAGGAAGGAGGAAATTAAGTGTTTACAGGAATTATTGAAGAGATTGGTACAATTCAAAGTGTACAAAGCTCTAAAGAAGCGATCGTATTCACAGTAGGTGCGAAGCATATTCTTCACGATGTATCTCTAGGTGACAGTATTTCAGTAAATGGAGTCTGCTTAACAGTCACACAATTTTCAGCTGAATCATTCTCTGTTGATGTGATGCCGGAAACAGTTAGGAGTACTTCTTTATCGCAATTGAAAAAAGGGTCACCAGTAAACTTAGAGAGAGCGATGGCAGCTAATGGACGATTCGGTGGTCACTTTGTTTCCGGTCATGTTGACGGTATCGGGAAAATTACAAAAAAACAGCAGGTGTCTAACGCGGTTTACTATGAAATACAGGTGCCGGAAGAATTGACTAGTACATTGATCCAGAAAGGATCTATTACAGTGGATGGTATTAGCTTGACCATTTTTGGGTTAGACAAAGAAAAAGTTGTTATCTCAATCATTCCTCACACTTTAGGGGAAACTATTTTAGGTACAAAAGGTGTTGGCGATATTGTGAACATTGAATGTGATATGGTTGGGAAATATATAAAAAAATTTGTTTCTCAGCAAGTGCAGACAAAGGGTCCTTCATTAAGTAAATCATTTTTGGAAGAGAACGGATTTGTTTAAGTCACGTATAGAAATAAGCTAACTAGCTGACTTGATAGCCTTTAACATGTAACATATATGAAAGGAGTTATATCATGTTCCATACAATTGAAGAGGCGATAGCAGATTTAAGAGATGGGAAAGTAGTCATTGTAGTTGATGATGAAGATCGTGAAAATGAAGGGGATTTTGTTTCACTTGCAGATAGAGTGACTCCTGAAGCAATTAATTTTATGATAAAGCATGGCAGAGGACTTGTGTGTGTGCCATTAACTGAAAAACAGGCAGCTAAGTTGGATCTTTCCCCGATGGTCACTCATAACACAGATCCACATGGAACAGCTTTCACAGTAAGTGTAGATCATAAAACAAATGCAACAGGAATTAGTGCGTTTGAACGTGCTGATACTGTAAGAGCACTTTTATCAGATGAATCTAAACCTTCAGATTTTAAAAGACCAGGACATACCTTTCCGTTAATAGCCAAAGAAGGTGGCGTTCTCCGTAGGGCAGGCCATACAGAAGCAGCAGTAGATTTGTCTCTTTTATGCGGTGCCAAGCCTGGTGGAGTTATTTGTGAGATCATAAAAGAAGATGGAACAATGGCAAGAGTACCTGATCTTCTAATCCTTTCTGAAGAGCTTAACCTAAAGATTATTACGATTAAGGACTTAATTCAATATCGCAACCGTAGAGAAAAGTTGGTGAAGAAAGAAGTTGAAATTGAATTGCCAACTGAATTTGGTTCTTTTAAAGCAATTGGTTATTCTAATGTATTAGATCAAAAAGAACATGTTGCGTTTGTAAAAGGCGAGATAAACCCCGAAGAGGATATATTAGTAAGAGTCCATTCAGAATGTCTTACAGGAGATGTATTTGGTTCTTATCGATGTGATTGTGGACCACAGTTACATGCTGCACTCTCTCAAATTGAAAAAGAGGGTAAAGGTGTATTACTCTACATGAGACAAGAAGGAAGAGGTATTGGTCTGATTAACAAAATGAGGGCTTATAAGCTTCAAGAACAAGGGTATGATACCGTTGTAGCAAACGAAAAGTTAGGATTTGGTCCAGATCTAAGAGATTATGGCATTGGTGCTCAAATACTTAAAGATTTAGGAATTGAAAAAATGAAGCTTTTAACAAATAATCCTCGTAAAATTGCTGGACTTGAAGGCTATGGCTTAACGATTATTGACAGAGTACCAATTGAAATGCCTGCAAGAGAGGAAAATGAGCAATACTTAAGAACAAAATTTGAAAAACTAGGTCATTACTTACATTTTTAAATAGAAAATTGGAGGAATAAAGAATGAAAAAAACATTTGAAGGTCATTTAATTGGAAGTGGATTAAAAGTTGCAATTGTGGTAGCGCGTTTTAATGAATTTATTACTTCTAAGCTACTAGGAGGAGCGGAAGATGCTCTAAAAAGACATGGTGTTGAAGAATCTGATGTAACAGTAGCTTGGGTTCCAGGTGCATTTGAATTACCATTGGTAGCAAAAAAATTAGCTGAGTCCGGCAAATATGATGCAGTTATTACTTTAGGTACTGTCATTCGTGGGGCAACGACTCATTATGATTATGTTTGCAATGAAGCGGCAAAGGGAGTTTCACAAGCATCATTAACAACAGGTGTACCGGTAATTTTCGGTGTATTAACAACTGAGTCGATCGAGCAAGCAGTTGAAAGAGCAGGAACAAAAGCTGGTAATAAAGGCTATGAAGCTGCTGTAACAGCAATTGAAATGGGAAATTTATTAAAGACTCTTGATTAATTTTCCAAAAAAGGTGTTTAAAATCGTCGAAAAACTGTTTATAATGATTGAGAACAATGGATAATTTTGAATCATATATATAATTGTATTTATTTGTGAATTTGGCTAGTGTTAAACCTTGTTAATATCTTAAGCAAGGTAAACCAGCTAATTTTTGTACGGTTTTAAACACTTTTGCTTTCATATTGAAGGCTAATTCGTTAATGAGGGGTATCTATGTTAATTCGCTTTAAAAAAAGTTTTGAAAAAATTGCTATGGGTCTACTGTCATTTATGCCGGCAGAAAAGGACTTAAAGCAATTACAACAAACAATAAAACAATATGAAACATCATCTGAGTGGCAATTGTTTTTATGGAAACAGGACGAAGATATCATTGGTGCTATTGGTGTCGTTTTTAAAGGAGAAGACCTAGTTGAAGTTCAACATATTACCGTTAATCCGTCTCACAGACAACAAGGGATTGGTAAACAAATGGTACATGCGGTAACAGATCTTTATAAGAACAAAACAGTTATTCCAAATGACGAAACAGAAGCTTTTTTTGAAAAATGTAAAAAGTAATGGTTAAATGAAAAGGGTCAGACTTCCTTATCAATTCTCAATACCTTCATAATTGATAGAAGGTATTGAGAAAGTTCGGAGTCTGACCCTTACAAATTAGGATTTTTTTTTGTATGAACAGCTCGATCTTTTTTTCTTTTTTCTAATTCAACTAAACGTTCTTTAATGACGTCAGATCGATTTCGTCTCATATGTTTATGAATTAGATCGGGGTTACTTAAGTTACTCTCAAGTCCCCATTCCATTCCCTCTTTACGGCAAATTAACAGGCACTCATTCATTAGGTTTTTATTTATTATCGGAAGGTTTATACTTGTATATGGAAGTTGATGTTGTATATCCTCTTTTCTATTCACAAGTAATTTAAGAAGCTTTTCACTATGTAACCCTAATTGTTCGATATGGTCTTTTTCTTTTTCTAGAATCTTAATGGCATTTGAAATCATTTTTAAAGCTCCACTAAAATTTTCTCTTCTTTGGTGATAAAGCGCAACTGCGATTTGAATTAACCCGACCCAATATTTCTTTCTATTATTTAGTGCATCCTTTTTCCAGTGCTCTTCCAGCACTTCATGACATTCAAAATAATCTCGATCACAATGAAAATGGACAAGATATTCAATATATGCTCGGTCAAACATTGTACGTTAACACCTTCAATCCCATCATTTCTTAATGACAGTGTAACATAAAACAAGAAATAAATATGACTCATTAAAAAGTTTAGAGGTTGCTGAGAAATCAGCAACCTCATTTTGCTATTATAACCAAGCGGCACCTACGATAATTAACAAAATGAACAATACTACAATTAACGCAAAGCCTGCACCATAGTTAAAACCTTGATCACCCATGTTTTTGAATCCTCCTTCATGTTTAGCTTTTATACACTTGTAATATATGAGTGAAAGATTAAATTGTATAGGCAGAAGTCTATCTTTTGAAGTTTTTGGTTTTTTTGAAGATCTTTCCAGTAACCATACAAACGAGAAATAACTATTGGACATGTTAAGAATTTAATCTATACTATATGGTGGCTAGTAGTAAGAATGGTGGGATAGAAATTGCAGTATCATGTAAAAATAGATGCATTTGAAGGACCTTTAGATTTATTACTTCATTTAATAAACCGATTAGAAATTGATATATATGATATTCCTGTGTCAGAGATAACAGAGCAGTATATGTTATATATTCATACAATGCAAGAGCTCCAGCTTGATATTGCTTCCGAATATTTAGTTATGGCAGCAACATTATTGTCGATAAAGAGCAGAATGCTGCTTCCGAAACAAGAAGAAGAACTTTTTGAGGATGAATATGGAGAAGAGCCTGAGGAAGATCCGCGCGATGAGTTGATGAGACGATTAATTGAGTATCGTAAATATAAAGAAGCTGCAGAGGACCTTAGATCACTAGAAGAAGATCGTTCACAAGTTTATACAAAGGCTCCAAGTGATTTAAGTGAATTTGTGACTGAATCACCGGCTCATATGGAATCTTTAAATGTATCAATTTATGATATGTTAGGTGCTTTTCAAAAAATGTTACGGAGAAAGAAAATTCAAAAGCCGGTTCAAACCAAAATTGCACGTCAGGAGATTCCAATTGAAAAAAGAATGGAAGAAATATTAACTGATTTAAGGTCAAAACCAGGCAGGAGAAAATTTCAAGATTTATTTCCTTCTAATAGTAAAGAGCACTTAGTAGTGACTTTTTTGGCAATCTTAGAACTAATGAAGACACATTCTATTGTTATCGAGCAGGAGAATAATTTTTCAGATATTTTTATTATGGGGAGTGAAACTTAAATGGCCTTAGGTGTGATTGATTGGAATTCAATCGTAGAAGCATTATTATTTGCTTCCGGCGACGAGGGTCTTTCCCTGAAACAATTAACGATGGTTTTAGAGGTAGAAGAACAGGAAGTCGTGGATATCATGAAAGAACTTGCTGAAAGTTATAAAAAGAAAGACCGGGGTATTGAGCTTGTAGAGGTTGCAGGTCAATTTCAACTAACAACGAAAAAAGAACATGCTATGTATTTAAAAAAATTAGTTGAATCACCTGGAAATGGCTCACTTTCACAGGCTGCATTAGAGACTTTAGCGATTGTGGCATATAAACAGCCAATCACTAGAGCAGAAATTGAAGAAATTCGCGGTGTGAAAACAGAGAGACCAATTCAAACACTGGTAACCAAAATCCTTATTAAAGAAGTCGGCAGAGCTGAGGGAACAGGTCGTGCAATATTGTATGGAACCACTAAAGAATTTCTGGAATATTTTGGACTGAAGTCGATAAATGAACTCCCGCCACTACCTGAAAAAGATAACGAATTTGAACAGGAGGAAGCAGATCTTTTCTTTGAAAAGTTTAACGAAACATTAGAAGACTTGAACTAATATTGACTGACCTGAAAATACTTATAGGTCAGTCTTTTTTTTTTTGAAAATACATATGAAGAATCCTAACTGACTCACAGGGGACAGTCACAATTTTCATTTTTCATTCATAAGCTTTGTCCACGTGCATAAACTTGTACAAAACGAACGAGTAAGGGACGTGGTTGCTTTATGCTGCACATGAAGAAAGTGACAACAGTGTTTTTCATCATTATCTTATTACTTGCATGTATACCTAATCAGACTTCCGGTATTGGTGTAAGTGCTCAAACTGCCATTTTAATAGATCAAGAATCTGGAAGGGTCTTATATGAAAAGCAAGCACATCAAAAAATGAGAATTGCAAGCATCACAAAAATAATGACTGCAATCCTTGCGGTTGAATCCGGTAAATTAAATGAAATGGTCACAGTAAGTGAGAGAGCACTTCAGGCAGAGGGATCTTCTGTTTATTTGCAAAAAGGGGAAAAAATAAAACTCGAGGATTTGGTTTACGGACTAATGCTCAGGTCCGGAAATGATGCTGCTGTAGCGATCGCTGAACATGTTGGGGGTAGTCTTGAAGGGTTTGTGATAATGATGAATCAAAAGGCAGAAGAAATTGGAATGACAAACACGGTATTCGCAAATCCTCATGGATTAGATGATCATGAAAATCATTATTCAACCGCTTATGATATGGCGATTTTAACAAAGTATGCTATGCAAAATGAGACTTACCAAAAGATATCGGGTACTGAAACACACCGGGCACCTAATCCAAACGAAAAATGGGACAGAGTCTGGCATAATAAGAACAAACTTTTAACAACCCTTTATGAATACAGTACCGGTGGAAAAACAGGATATACTGTTCGAGCAAAAAGAACATTGGTTTCAACTGCATCAAAAGATGGATTTAGCACCATCGTTGTCACGTTAAATGATCCGGATGATTGGAAGGATCATATGAATTTACACAATTTTGCTTTTAACAATTATGAGCTAGTCAAGTTAAAGAATGAAGGAACACTAGATGGGATTGAACACGACTTTTATAAGAAGAATGTATTCATAGATCGAAATGTTCTTTATCCCTTAAGCAAAGAAGAGCAAGAAAAGGTGAAGATTGATATTTCATTACAAAAACCCAAAAAAGATTGGCAGGATGTAAAAAAGGTACCAAATGTTGTAGGTGAAATGTCAATTAAAATTGACGAAAAGTCAATTGCCAACATTCCTATCTATTTTGACAATGGAAATGTGGAAAAACCAAAAGGCTCGTTCTGGGATATGTTTAGAAATATCTTTTTTGCATCTGTTGGGGTAAAACATTATGGTTAATATCATTTGGGTAATGTTGACGGTTATCGGTATTGTTTTTGCGATGTTTAATGGAACGATGGATGAAGTAAATGAAGCCATATTTAAAGGAGGAAAAGAAGCTGTTACGATTGCGATCGGTTTTATTAGTGTTTTAGTCTTTTGGCTTGGGCTGATGAAAGTTGCGGAAAAGGCTGGCTTATTAGAGAAGTTGGGTAATTTATTTAAGCCAATTGTAACAAGATTATTTCCAGAAGTGCCACCTGAACATCCTGCAATGGGATATATGCTTTCAAATATGATGGCAAACCTATTTGGTTTGGGAAATGCTGCTACACCCCTGGGTATTAAGGCAATGGAACAGTTAAAAGTATTAAATGGTGGATCTGACAAAGCGAGTAGGTCCATGATCACATTCTTAGCCATAAATACGTCAAGTTTAACATTAATTCCTACAACGGTTATTGCAATAATGATGACCTATGGATCTTCATCACCTACCAGTATCGTTGGGCCTACATTGATTGCAACATTTCTTTCAACATTAGGAGCTATTCTAATAGATCGTTTCTTCTATTATAGGAGAAAGAGAAAAGGGTGATTGAATATGGGACTCATCGGCGTTATATCATTATGGATCATACCGGTTATCATAGGATTTATTCTGATTTATGGAACAATCAAAAAGGTACCAACATATGAAACCTTTGTAGAAGGTGGTAAGGAAGGAATTAGTATCTCTTTTTCAATCATACCTTATTTAGTAGGTATGTTAGTTGCTATTTCCGTTTTCCGTGCATCAGGAGCGTTAGAGTTTCTAATGAACTTTATGAAACCTGCTTTGGAAGTTTTGAATATTCCTGCGGAAATTGTACCACTGGCATTCATACGGCCAATATCAGGAACGGCTGCGTTGGGATTAACTTCTGATATTATTGCAACATATGGACCGGATTCTTTTATAGGCATGTTGGCTGCTACAATGCAAGGTAGTACAGATACAACATTATATGTACTCACAGTTTATTTTGGAGCGGTAGGAATCAGGAAAATGGGAGATGCGTTAAAGGTTGGGTTGTTGGCAGACTTAGTCGGGATAATCGCAGCAATAGTCATTGTCACAATTATGTTTTCATAGCAGATTACAAAACTTGGTGGATGCCAAGTTTTTTATTTTTTAAAGAGAGAAAAGAATTATTTTTTCGCATCATCACGTAAATTACAACATCTGAAAAAATTATGGTATGATGAGTAAGCACATTTTTGACAAATGAATAAAGGGTATTTTATTGTCGATACTTGTGAAAAAATAGAGAAAACAGTAATATGTTATCGAGGTGACCGAGATGGAACGCTTACAAAAGGTAATTGCTCATGCTGGTATAGCTTCTAGACGAAAAGCAGAGGAATTAATAGTAGATGGAAAAGTAAAAGTAAACGGAAAAGTAGTGAAAGAATTAGGGGTAAAAGTAACAGATCAGGATCGGGTTGAAGTTGAGGGTATCCCACTTGAACGTGAAGAGCCTGTTTATTTACTTCTTTATAAACCAACAGGAGTAATATCGGCTGTAAAAGATGATAAGGGCAGAAAAGTTGTTACTGACTTTTTTCCATATATTAAGCAAAGGATTTATCCTATTGGCAGGCTGGATTACGATACATCCGGTATATTATTATTAACAAATGATGGTGAATTTGCGAATATTCTTATGCATCCCCGCTATGAGGTGGAGAAATCCTATGTAGCAAAAGTTAAGGGAATTCCAGCGAGAGATAAGATTAAGCTGTTGGAACGTGGAATACAACTTGAAGATGGGAAAACAGCACCTGCACAAGTAAAGGTATTATCAGTTGATAAAAAGAAACAAACTAGCATCATTGAATTAAAGATCCATGAAGGACGAAATCGTCAAGTCAGACGTATGCTTGAAGCAATTGGACATCAGGTAGTAAAGTTGAAAAGGGAGAAATTTGCATTTCTCAATTTAAACGGTTTAGCAACAGGAGATTCTAGAGAACTATCACCTCACGAAGTGAAACAGCTTAGATCCCTTGCCCAACATGGGAAACAGACTCAGTAATTTTCACATAAACTTCAAAATATGGATTATTCCAAGGATTTGGATAGTGTTATAATGACCTAGAATGTTCAAGAAGTAGGGGAGTATGTAAATGAAAAAAAAACGTTTACTTATGCGCTCTATCATATTAATTTTATTAATTGGTGCATTGGGATATACGCTGTATTCAAACTTTTTTGTTAGTAAGGAAAAGGTGAAAGAAGGTTCAAAAGCTCCAGACTTTGTTTTAACAGATTTAGAAGGAAATGAGCATCAGCTATCTGACTATAAGGGAAAAGGCGTTTTCTTAAATTTCTGGGGAACTTGGTGTAAGCCTTGTGAACGGGAAATGCCTTACATGGACAACCAATACGAGTATTATAAAAATCATGGAGTTGAGGTTTTGGCTGTCAATATTGCTGAATCGAATATTGCAGTTCAAAGCTTCGTAAACAAACATGAATTAACCTTTCCTATACTTCTCGATAAGGACCGTCAAGTGTTAAACGCTTACGGAGTCGGCCCATTACCGACGACCTTTATGATTAATCCTGAAGGGGAAGTTGTTGATATTACTTCAGGAACCTTAACAGAAAGAATGATCAGAGATTATATGGAACAGATTAAACCTTAAAATGGGGAGTTTTCAGCATGAATAAGGTCAATTGCGAGTGTGGTCACGCAAATCCGGAAGGTACTATTTTATGTGAATCATGTGGAAATCCGCTGGGAGATAAAGAGAAAAAAGATACTAAACACTTATTGGATATGAAGTACGAAGGTTCTGCTAGACGATCTCAAACTTATAAGAGAACCTTTGTTGATAAAATTTGGAATTTCTTTTCATCAGTAAAAGTTGGTGTATGGTTAATTTTTCTAACTTTGCTTGCTTCGGCATTAGGAACCGTTTTCCCACAAGAAATGTACATACCGCCTTCTGTGACAGCAAGTCAATTTTATAAAGATGAATATGGCATACTCGGTCAACTATATTATGAGCTTGGTTTTCATAATCTATACGGCTCATGGTGGTATATG
>Ga0182745_1004410_pt1 | contig 11698 bp, 9 predicted proteins | sample eDN3rd30CKraftBY_FD_128523 | JGI IMG/M metagenome (GOLD analysis project Ga0182745, IMG submission 128523) | Enriched backyard soil microbial communities from Emeryville, California, USA - eDNA 3rd pass 30_C Kraft BY (version 2) (version 2) | ecosystem: Environmental > Terrestrial > Soil >... | reverse complement strand
TGGTTGAAAGCACGCGCGCGCAGGAAGTGGCGACCGCCGGCTCGCTGGTCAAGAACTACAGGGTCTCCCCCGCCATCGACCCGCTGGTCATTGGCGTCGAACAATTCCACGCGCAACGTCGCCAGGGCGACGTGGATCTGGCCGCGCTGTCGGGACAGCTCGTCATCGACGCGGTCACCCGTCATGGCATGACGGTGATCGCGCGCGGAATACCGGCCTACCCCGAACGGTACCGGACCGTCCTCATCGCCCGGCGCGGCTCGGCGCCGCGCACACTGGATCAGATGCTGGCGCTGCCGGGCAAGTGGCGCCTGGCGCGCGGCGAGACGCGGTCGTTCTCGGGCTACCTGGTGCCGCAGCTCCAGTTGTTCCTGCCCCGGGGCCTGCGCATGGAGGCCTTCTTCGCCGACGAGGTCCAGAGCAGCCACCAGACCAACACACTGGCGGTGGCCAACGGCGAAGCCGACCTGGGCCTGACCACCGGTTCCGACCTGGTGCGCTTCAAGGACCGCTTTCCGGCCGAGTACGCGCGGCTCGCGATGCTGTGGCGATCCGATCCTCTGCCCGCGCCGCTGATCGTGGCGCGCCGCTCCCTGCCGGAAGCCGTCCGCGCCCGCCTGGCCGCGCATCTCGTTTCCCTGGGCCAGACGCGCCAGGGGCAGGAGCAACTGATGCGGCGCCACGACCTGTCCGGCTTCGAGGCCACGGGCGACGCCGCGCTGCTGGCCAACGCCCACCTGGTGTACCGGTTCGACCGCCAGAGCGCGCTGCAGGGCAGTTGGACCGACGAGCCCGCCCGCAAGGCGCGGCTGCAGCGCATCGACCAGGAATACGCATCCCTGCGCGCGACGCTGGGCGGTCCGCAGCGGCACGAAGCCTACGCCCTGCCCGCATCATCGGGCGCGCGGCCGTAACGACGGCCGGCGCCGGGCGGCACGCCGTCGCGGATCGCCGATTTCCGGATTCCTATATAGTCTGTCGGCTTGGAGAACGGATCAGGACGCCGATGGACGAACGAGCGGCCCGGGACGTGGTGCTGGCCCACGCCCTGGAAACCACCGACGACGAACACCAGTTGCTGCGCGCCGAGGATCGCCGGCAGGCCAGCCTCAGCGCGCGCAACATGTGCGGGCTGCAAGGCGGCCGCGGCACCGGACAGGACGCGGCCGGCGGTTTTCTCCGGACCCGCGCCGCGCTGCTGCTGGACGGCCTGGAGCGGCGCTTCCCGGCGCTCCAGGCCGTGCGCCATCCCAGCCGCATGGCGGCGCTGGCCGGCTGGCTCGTGCCCGCCGCCGCCTTCCTGGCCGGCACCCTGACCGAACGCATCGCCCATCCGCATCGCATGGATCTGCTCTCGCCGCAGTTGTTGAGCATACTGGGCTGGAACCTGCTGATGTATGCGATCCTGCTCGCATCGATGGCAATACCGGCGCTGCGCCGGTGGGGCGCGGCGCTGGCCGCGCGATCGTGGCTGCCGGAACGCCGCCGGCGGCGCCGGATGCCGTCCGCGCTGGCCGCCGCCGGCGCGCGTTTCACTGCCGACTGGGCGCGCCTGGCGGCGCCGCTGCATCTGGCGCGCGGCCAGCGCATCCTGCATCTGTCGGCCGCACTGTTCGGCGCGGGCGTGGCGCTGTCGCTGTACGCGCGGGGCCTGACCGTCGAGTACCGCGTCGGCTGGGAAAGCACCTTCCTCGATGCCGGCCAGGTGCATGCGCTGCTGAACGCGCTGTTCGCGCCCGCGATCTGGCTGTTCCGGCTGCCCGGCTTCACCGCGGGCGAGATCGCCGCGCTCCGGTTCGATGCCATCGGCGGCGTGGCGGGCGGCGCGCGCTGGGTCCACCTGTATGCGGCGCTGCTGGCCGTGGTGGTCGTCATTCCCCGCCTGCTGCTGGCCGCCGTCGCGCGCTGGAAGGAAGCGCGCCTGCGAGCGGATTTTCCGCTCGATTTCAGCCTGCCCTACTATCGCAGGCTGCTGGGTCCGCTCAGCCCGGTGCCGCTGCGCCTGCGCGTCATTCCGTACAGCTTCGCCATCGACGAACGGCGCGGCCAGGCGCTGCAGGCCGTGGCCCGCTCCATGCTGGGCGAGACCGCGCAGGCGGCCGTGCTGCCCGGCTGGGAATACGGCGCCGACCCCGGCGGCATGCCGCCGCCGGACACGGACGGCGAACCCGCCACGGTAACCGCCGCGCTGGTGAACCTGTCCGCCACGCCCGAAGCCGAAAGCCACGGCGGCTTCATCGATCACCTGGCGCGCGCGCTGCCGGGCAAGCTCGTGCTCGCGGTCGACCAGTCGGCCTATGCGGCCCGTCTCGGCGGCCAGGCCGGCGGCGCGCGGCGCATGGAAGAGCGCAAGCGCCTGTGGCAGGATTTCGGCAACCTGCATCAAGTGCCGGTCACCTTCGTCGATCTGCTTCATCCTCCCGATGCCTGACAAGCCCGTCCGCATCCAGCTCTGCCTGGTTTCCCATACCAATGCCGGCAAGACCACGCTGGCGCGGACCCTGCTGGGCGCCGACGTGGGAGAGGTGCGCGACGCCGCCCACGTCACGCAGACGGCCGACGGCCATCTCCTGCTCGCGACCGGCGATGGCGACGAACTGTATCTGTGGGACACGCCGGGCTTCGGCGATTCCGCCCGGCTGGCCAAACGGCTGTCGATGGCGGGCAACCCCGTGGGATGGTTCCTGACCGAGGTCTGGGACCGGGTGAGCGATCGCGCGTTCTGGCTCAGCCAGCGCGCGCTGCAGGCCGCGCGCGACAATGCCGACGTGGTGCTGTACCTGGTCAATGCCGCCGAAGACCCGCAGGATGCCGGCTACGTCGCGCCCGAAATGCAGATCCTGCAGTGGCTGGGCAAGCCGGTGGTGGTCCTGCTCAACCAGATGGGGCCGCCGCGGCCCGCGGCGAGCGAACAGGCGGACGTCGCGCGCTGGGCCGGCCACGTCCGGCCGTACGGCGTGGTGCGCGAGGTCGTGCCGCTCGACGCCTTCGCCCGGAGCTGGGTCCATGAACGCGTGCTGTTCGAGGCCATCCGCGCCAGCCTGCCGGCCGCCGTCCAACCCGGCTACGCCCGCCTGGCAACCGCCTGGGACAAGCGCAATCTGGAGCGCTTTCGGCAGGCGATGGACTTGATGGCGCGACAGCTCGTCGCGGCGGCCCGGGATACCGAGACGGTCGGCGACGCCTCCGCCATCCGGTCGGCGCTCGGCACCCTGGGTCTGACGCGATCGGCCTCGGAAGCCGCCCGCGACAAGGCGATGGGCGCCATCGCCGCGCGCCTGTCCCGCGCCGGCGCGCAGGTCACGGCCAGACTGCTGGCGCTGCACGGGCTGCAAGGCAGCGCGGCAGCGCCGCTGAACCAGCGGCTGCGCGAGAACTTCGCCTTCACCGCGCCGGTCGACGTGAAACAGGCCGGACTGCTGGGCGCCATCGCCTCGGGCGCGGCCACCGGCGCCTCGGCCGACCTGCTGGCGGGCGGCCTCACGCTGGGCGGCGGCATGCTGGTCGGCGCCGTGGTCGGCGCGGCCGCGTTCGCGGGCGCGGCCTGGGGCTTCAACAAGGCCAAGGGCGCCGATCACGCCACGGCGCGCCTGACCGACGAATTCCTGCTGGCGCTGGTGAGCGCGGATCTGCTGCGCTATCTGGCCATCATCCATTTCGGCCGGGGCCGGGGCGACTACGTCGAAGGCGAGGCGCCGGCGTTCTGGCGCGACGAAGTCATGGCGGTGGTCCAGGCCCGCGGCGCCGCACTGCAACGCATCTGGGCCCGCGCGCGCGACGAGGCCGAACCGCAGCCGGCCACCGCCGAACTGGCGCGCGTGCTCGAGGACGCCTGCCTGCAGATCCTGCGCAAGCTCTACCCCGCCGCCATGGCCGCGACGCCGCTGGCGCGCTGAAGCGCCGCGCGCCTCAGATCACGATCAGCCGCAGGTTGCTCTTGCCTTCGCGCAGCGCCTTCGCTTCCCGGTAGGCGGGCGAGGCATACCAGGCCAGCGCCGCGTCCCGGTCGGGAAACTCGATCAGCAGCACGTTGTGCGCCGGTCCGCCTTCCAGCACGAAAGGTTCGGCGCCCCTGGCCAGATAGCGCCCGCCGTATGCGGCCACCGCCTCGGCCACCTTGCGCCCGTAGTCGCCCATTTCCGAGGGCTTGAGAACCTTGACTTCACCGATGACATAGGCTGCCATGCGCCGTTTTCCTTTTATGTGATGATCGCTCTTGCCGCCGCGCGAGCCGGAGGCGGCCTCAGGCGCCGCTCTTTTGCGGCATGATGCGCGCGACGTTGCGCGCCTTCAGTTCGCCATAGACGAAGGGCCGGTCGCGCGGAAACGAAGTCGGCAGGTCCTCGGGCGCCACGTTCATGGGGTCGGGATTCCGGAGCAGCGGCTGGATCAGCGCATCGAAGCTGGGGTACATGAAGAAGGGGATCGAATAGCGCTCGTTGCCGGAGCGATTGATCACCCGATGCACCGCCGAGGTGAAGATGCCGTCGGTCCAGACCTTCAGCACCTCGCCGACGTTGACCACCAGCGTGCCGGCCATGGGCGGCACCGCCACCCACTCCCCCGCGCGGTTGCGCACCTCGAGGCCGCCGTTCGCATCCTGCGCCAGGATGGTGAAGGCGTTGGTGTCCGTATGGCCGCGCGCGCCCAGATGCTCGCCCGATTCGTCCGGCCGCTGCGGCGGATAGTGCAGCAGACGCAGCGAGTTCATGTCCTTGGCGAAGCTCGCGCGCAGCGTGCCGGCCGCCAGGCCCAGGCTCAGCTCGAACAGATCGAGCAGGCGGTAGCCCAGGCCGTTCACCTTGTCGTAGTAGGCCATCATGCGCGGCTTCAGGTCCGGCATGGCGGACGGCCAGGGAATCGGTCCATGCAGGGGTTTGCCCGCCAGCAGGTCGGGATCGTCGGGCGCCAGCGGACGGCGGATCTGGAACGCCTCCTGCAGGTTCTCCTTGATGTTGCGGTCGCTGCCCTTGCTCATGCCATGCAGGTAGCCCTGGGCATGGTCGTTGAGCTTGAGCGACACCTCCATCTTGGCGTCCATCGGCAGGTTGTGGAAATCGACGGCGGTCTGGAAGATGTCCCGGATGTCCTGGTCGTCCAGGCCATGGTTCCTGACGTAGAAGAAGCCCACGGTCCCAGCGGCGCTGGCGATGGCGTCGGCCACTTCGCGCCGGCCGGCGGCGTCGCGCCACGCCGGCCCCAGATCGACGACGGGTACTTCCGAGAAGACGAGTTTCCTCGCGGTAGGCAGCATCTGCAATCCTTGCGAAATCGTTGGGAGGCCCGCTCAGGCCTCGGGCTTGATGTTTTCCTTGCGGGCGAGTTCGTTCCACCGGACGAACTCGCGGCGGTTCCAGGCCAGGAACTCCTCGTGACCGCGCACCGTCACCTCGAACCCGGCCGTCTGCAGCCGTTCGATGTTCTCGGGCATCCTGCCGCCTTTCACGAGGGCGGCGCTCAGCACGTCGATGTTGGCCTGGGGCGTTCCGACCGGCGCATAGGCGCCCAGCCAACCCGTCGCGGCGAAGTCGTTCATGCCGAGTTCCTGCAGGGTCGGTATGTCGGGCAGGGCCTGCGCCCGCTTGGCCCCCGTCACCGCGATCGCCCGCAGCGAACCGGAGCGGATCAGCGCCGCGACCGAAGGCAGGTTGGCGAAGGACATCTGAATGTCGCCGTTCTTCAGGCCGGTGATGATCTCGCCGCTGGAGCGATATGGAATGTGGACGAAGTGCGTGCCCATGCGCTGGTTGAACAGCACCGAGGTGAAGTGGGCCAGCGTTCCCACGCCGTTGGACCCGTAATTGAGCTTGCCGATCCGGGTCTTGCCGTAGGCGACCAGTTCCGGCAGCGTTTTCGCCTCGACATCGCGTCCGACCACGAGCACGTTCATCAGCTCGGCCAGTTGCGCGACCGGAACGAAATTTTTCTGCGGATCGATGGGCAGGTTCGGGTTCAGAATGGTCGGCAGGATCAATCCTCCCAGCCCGCCCGACAGCAGCAGGTGGCCGTCGTGCGGCTGCTGGAGGATGTATTGCTGGGCCACGGTGCCCGTGCCGCCGCCCTTGTTCTCGACGATCACCGGCTTGGCGGGAAACGCCTTGGCCAGAATATCCGCCAGCACCCTGCCCAGCAGGTCGGTGATGCCGCCGGGCGGATACGGCACGACGATCTTCATCAGACGATTCGGAAAATCTTCCTGGGCCCATGCATTCCCTGCGGCCCCCAGGCCAGCGGCCATCCCCAGACGCAGCACATCACGACGATTCATCGACAGCCTCCCATGAAAGCGAACTTCCTGCACAATTCGTAGCGCCTGTTCCCCTGAAAGGAGCCTCGCGCAGGCCCGAGCTAAGCTATCGGAGACACCGGTCTGTCCACAAGCGACGTCTCATCATGAATTCATTAACAGGACTAATGACATGCGCCGCAAGATTCCCTCGCCCGTCCTGCTCCAGGCGTTCGAACTCTCCGCCCGCACCCTGAGTTTCACCCAGGCGGCGAACGCGCTGAACCTGACCCAAAGCGCGATCAGCCATCAGATTCAGGCGCTGGAAGAATTTCTCGGCGTCAAGCTGTTCGAGCGCGTGCGCAAGCGCCTGCAGCTCACCTGCGCCGGGGAGATCCTGCTGCTGCGCCTGACGCCGGCGCTCGACGCGCTGGAGTCGGCCATCATCGAAACCCTGTCGACCGAACCGATGACCAGCGTGCTGCGGCTGGGCGTGGTGCCGTCGGTCGCCACCCATTGGCTGATTCCGCGCCTCGGCCATTTCCAGCGCGAGCATCCTCACATCACGCTGACCCTGGTCACCCGGCTGCCGTTCAACTTCCACAACAACAGCCTGGATGCCGCCATCAACCTCGGCAACACCCGCTGGCCGGGCGCGCAGGCCGACTGGCTGATGGACGAACACATGATCGTGGTCTGTGCGCCGCGGATAGCCGCCACGCTGCGTTCGCCGGCCGATCTGCCGCGCGTGCCCATGCTGCAGATGACGTTCCGGCCGCACGCCTGGCACGACTGGCTGGCCGCCAACGGCCTGCCCCTCGACGGCACCGGCAAGGGGATGAAATTCGAAACGTTCTCGCTGGTCCTGCGGGCGGCGATGACCGGCCTGGGCGTTGCCATGGTGCCGCGGCTGCTGGTGGAGGAAGAACTGGCGGACGGCCGGCTGGTCTCGCCTTTCGGGCCCGTGGTCCGCTCGCCCACGGCCTACTATCTCGTCTACCCGCCCGCCAATGCCACGCTGCCGGCGCTGCAGCAGTTTCGCGACTGGCTCAAGGCCCAGGCGGACGCGCCGGTCACCCCGCCAGGCCCGGATAGCGTTCGGGCGTGATGCCGTCGTCGTCCGCCGTCACGGCCACGACGCGGTCCCGCCCCATGGCCTTGGCGGTGTAGAGCGCCGCATCGGCCCGCGCCATCAGGCTGGTCAGTTTCTCGCCGGAGCGATACTGGTCGACGCCGGCGCTGAACGTCACCTTGAGCTTGTGCCCGGCCAGCGGACTCTCGGCCTGCGACACCTTGCCGCGCAGGCGATTCAGCAGCCTTACCGCCTCGGGCAGGGACGTATCGGGGCAAAGAATGGCGAACTCCTCGCCGCCCAGCCGGCCGAAGCCGTCGCCGGCCCGCAGATTGCTGGCGATCACGCCGGCGAAACGAGCCAGCACCTGGTCCCCGGCGGCATGCCCGTGGCTGTCGTTGATGTGCTTGAAGTGATCGATGTCGACAATGGCCAGGGCCAGGGACCGACCGGTGCGCATGGCGGTGCGCGCGGCGGCATCGGCCTGGGCCAGGAACGCGCGCCGCGCCAGGATGCCGGTCAGCTCGTCCAGATTCGCCAGCCGCTCCAGGCGATGGGCCAGGCGGTCGTGGGTCAACAGCACCATGCCTATCGACAGCCAGGGCAGCGCCAGCACGCCCAGCGCCAGGAAGGCGACGTTGACCGGCGTCGACTGCAGCAGTTCGGTCTGCCGCGCCCATCCCAGGCCATAGACCAGGCCCCGGCCCACGTGTCCGACGGCCCCCAGGCCCGCGCCTATGGTGACGAACCAGTAGGCGTACCGGGGACGCGACAACGGGCGGGCGGCATGGACCGTCCAGCCGACCGCGATGTAGGCGTAGGTATAGAACAGCGACACCATCGCGATGCGGACGTTGACGTCGGGAACGGCATAGGTCCAGTAGGTCATGCCGGCCAGCAGCAGCAGGAAGCCGGCGTATTCCGGGTAGCGGACGGGCCGCAGGCCGACGAACTGCCGGCACCCTTGCAAGATGACCAGCATCGCCAGGGCCAGCATGTGATTGGCCACGAGTATCGTCAGCCACCGCGGGCCGGTGCCTTGCAGCAGGATGAGGGCCAGCGCCACGATGGCCATTGCGCTGGCGGTGAACCAGCGCCTCACGCCGGGGATGGCGGTGGGTAGCAGCGACCCCAGCACCGCCATGCTCATGACGGCGGAGAAGATCGTGACGAAAATGACACTGATCGGGTCTAGCATGAATGCGCTGCCTTCATCGCGCAATCATCGGGGCCTGCGCGCGTAAACCGCCAGGGCGCCGATCCGGCCGGCCGGCGAAGACGGCCTCGTTGCGCCCGCTGGCCGCTGATCCTGCCCCGTGCGACGTCGGGAAATCGCTCGATGATATAGCATTTCCGCCGTGGCGACCGAAACTCGACGGCCTGCTACCCGCTACGGATAAACACATGAAAACCGGCAAGGCACAGGTCCATTCCCAGATTCACTCGCGGGCCCGGGCGGCCCTGACGATGCGCTCATCCAAGCTTCGGATCCGGCATTTCATGTTGCTGGCCCTGCTGGTCGAACATGGATCGCTGCGCGAGGCGGCCCGCCGCCTCGGCATCGCCCAACCCGCAGTGGGCGCGCTGCTGCGGGAACTCGAGCATACCGTCGGTCAAACCCTGTTCATCCGATCCAGGACCGGCGTCAGCCCCACCGCCGCCGCGCTCATGCTGGCGGCCAGGTCCGACATCGCCCTCGAGACGCTGCGGATAGGCCTGGACGAAGTCGCCGAAGGCTGCACGCCCACCTTGCGCGTCGGCATCGTGCATCACGCAATGATCCTGCACGGCATTCAGTGGCTGGCCGATATGCTGCGCCTGGCTCCGCAATTGCAGTTGCGCGTGCAGGTCGCGCCCGCGCCGGAACTCCTGGAGAGCGTCGCGACGGGAGACCTCGACTGCGCCATCGCGCGCTTTCCATCCCAGAATCTGGCCGGGGCGGTGCATGACGCCTGCCGGGTATGGCAACTGCCCGCGGATCCGTGGAGCGTGGTGGCCAAGGCCGGCCATCCCGCCCTGAAGCCGCGCGCGCCCCTCACGGCCGAGGCGCTGCTTGCCCACCCATGGGTCCTCCCCGCCAGCGACAGCCAGACCTACCTGATGTTCCGAAACGCCTGCATGCGTTCGGGCGTGCCCCCTCCCGCGCCGGCGCTCGTCGTCGACGGTCTCCAGTACTGCCTGTCGATGGCGGCGAACAGCCACCTGCTGACCATCTGCCCCGCCTCCATGCTGCGCGCCAGGCCCAGCCCCGGGCCACTCAGGCCCGTGCGCACCGACTTCACCGTCGAAGCGCCGCCCCTGGCCTTCGTCTGCCGCGCCGAGGCGCAGCGCCTGCCGGCGATCCAGGTCCTGCTGGAACGGGTCCTGTCGACAGCTCGCGCTGTCGCCGCGGGGTGATAAGAAAGCAGTTTCAGGTGAAGCGGTATTGCCATCTTATGGCGTTCGCCGGCGCGGGGTAGATTGCCTCCATCCCAACCCGCGACGCCCCGCCATGGCCCCCAACATCCTGTTCATCACCGCCGACCAGCATCGAGCCGATGCCATGGGCTTCCTCAAGCCCGAAATCAGCACGCCGCATCTGGACCGCCTTGCGGCGGACGGCACCCATTTCAGTGCCTGCATCACGCCCGGCTACGTCTGCCAACCCGCGCGCGCCTCCATGCTGACCGGATTGCTGCCGCTGGTGCACGGCGTTCGCGACAACGGCATCGACCTGCCTCCCGCCACGGGCGGGAACGGCTTTGCCGCCCGACTGGCGGGGCGCGGATACGACACCGCCTTTTTCGGCAAGGCCCATTTTTCGACCAAGGCCACTTTCGCCGCCACGGGAACGCCGGAAGACCGCTTCAACGGCGCCCTCTACGAACGGGGATGGACCGGGCCGTACATGGGCTTCCAGCACGTCGACCTGGCCGCGGTCGGCCACTTCCACAAGGATCGTCCGTCCACCCGGCCCCTGGTCGGCCACTGGGAGCGGTGGTTCGTCGAGCGCGGCCACGACGAAGAGGCGCTGCGGCTGTGGGCCCAATCCGTCGATCCGGGCCACGGCGCGGCGCAGACCTGGGAGTCGGCGCTGCCGGTCGCCTGGCATTCCTCGACCTGGATTGCCGACCGGACCATAGACTGGCTGGCGGCGCGGGAAAACGACCGCCCTTTCTGCCTATGGGCCTCTTTTCCCGATCCGCGCCATCCGTTCGACTGTCCTCTTCCCTGGAGCCGGCTGCACCGGCCGGATGAACTTGCACTGCCCCGCCATCGCGCCATGGACCTGGATCGCCGCCCTTGGTGGCACCGCGCCTCGCTCGAGGGCACGCCCGCCCTAAAGGATCCCGTGCTGCGGAAATTCCGCGAGCAAGGCTCGCGCATGGAACGGCAGAGCGACGCTCAACTGGCCGAGATGACCGCCAACTATTACGGCATGATCTCGCTGGTCGACCACTCCGTGGGGCGCATCCTGGAAGCGCTGTCGCATCGCGGGCTGGACGGAAACACCTACGTGGTCTACGCCAGCGACCACGGCGACATGATGGGCAACCACGGCCTCTACCTGAAAGGTCCCACCCCCTACGAAGACCTGCTCAGGGTTCCACTGATCGTGCGCGGCCCCGGCGTCGCTGCCGGGGCCACCGTCGCCGAACCGGTTTCCACGCTGGATCTCGCGCCGACCTTCCTGGAATGGAGCGGCGCGGGAAAACCGGACGACATGCACGGGACCAGCTTGGATGCCCTTTGCCAAGGCCGCGACGCTCCCCGCGACGCCGCCTATTCCGAGTGGCATGTCGATGCGTCCCGCTGCGGCGTCCCGCTGCATCTGCACACCGTCCGCACACGGCACGCCAAGCTGACCGTCGAAGAGCTCTCCGGCGCCGGCGAGCTCTACGACCTGCGGACCGACCCCGACGAGATGGACAACCTGTTCGACCGGCCGCAAGCCGCGGCTCTGCGGCGGGAACTCGAACAATTGCTGGCCGCCGCACCTTCCCGCAACCAGGCCCATCCGCAGTTGCCCATCATCGGCATGGCATGAACGCTGCCGGCGGACAATGAAAAAGGAGACAGGACATGTGGACTCGTAGACGCATCATTCAATGCGGGCTGTTGCAGGGCGCGGGCTCCGCGCTGGCGCTGCCCCTGCCGTCCCTGGCTGCCCAGTGGCCGGATCGTCCCGTGCGGATCGTCGTGCCCAATCCGCCCGGCGGTACGGCCGACATCACCGCCCGCATCGTTTTCGAGCGCGTGGGCGCCGCCATCGGGCAATCCTTCGTCGTGGAAAATCGCGCCGGCGGCAACGGCACGATCGCCATGATCGCGGTTGCCCGCTCCAGACCGGATGGCTACACCTTCGTCGTCGCCGGCGACTCCGCCACCTACGTTCCACTGATCCAGGAGAACCCGCCATT
>Ga0182745_1004407_pt1 | contig 11701 bp, 13 predicted proteins | sample eDN3rd30CKraftBY_FD_128523 | JGI IMG/M metagenome (GOLD analysis project Ga0182745, IMG submission 128523) | Enriched backyard soil microbial communities from Emeryville, California, USA - eDNA 3rd pass 30_C Kraft BY (version 2) (version 2) | ecosystem: Environmental > Terrestrial > Soil >... | reverse complement strand
TTGCCGCGATCTCCACTGCCGGATTGGTAATTCCAATGCTGGCTCAATATGATGTGAATCTAGCCTTAGTAACGCTTGCAACTGGAGCGGGAAGTGCAATTTGCTCACATGTAAACGATGCAGGATTCTGGATGATTAAAGAATACTTTGGGTTAAGCATGAAGGAAACATTTGCAACATGGACAGTGCTTTCCACGATTGTTTCCGTATCGGGATTGGTATTTATTTTATTAATAAATGCATCCCTAATCCTCTCGGGGGCCCTAATCGCTCTTATCATTTTAGTCACATTATACTTCGTTCTGTTCGCTCGACCTACAAGCAACAAATTAAGAAAAGGATTTAGAGTCATCAAATCCTAAAAAAAGTCCGGTGATTGCCTACTAAATAAGTAGAGAATCACCGGATATTTTATGTGCAGAATAAGCAAGATGACAGCATCTTTCCATTATGATATATTTCGGCTTTTTTTGCTTATATTGGGTTATTAGGCTTTACTTTTATAATTGGTATCCCGATTATTTTTATTCATAACAAGATCAGTTTAAGGAAAAAATTCGGGCTGTTTATTTTGAGTATGGCAATCGCAGCGATTATTCCTGCTTTCGGCATTGCAAATTTAAAATATGTTCTTGAAAAATATCTAGTAAATAAAGAGATTGTAAAAGTTGAAGAACAATATAACGTTGAATTACAAACAGATATTGTTTTTTTACCATTTGATCAGTATCTTTTGATGGGTAATAAAGATGATTTAGTGGGAAACATGGACAAAACTCTACTGGTCTATGATTCTTCAGGGAAAGCTATTAAAAGAATACTAGTTACGGAATTAGCAAAGGCTGCTGTACCCCATCTGCCCCTTACGGAGAAAGAAAAGGAAACTTCCTATTTTGATGGGATGGAGACACAAGGAAATGCGTATGACCTTTTGAAAAAAATAAACAGCAACGATATAAAGCTTGCTTTTAGATATGTAACAACGGAAGTTCCAGAAGGTTTTCAACCAGATCCAGACATGCCAAGCGATGCCGAGGACATCAAATTCCATTTTACGATTACCTATTCACCAGTAATCGATGAAAACGGGGAATTTAAATTTTGGTCCTGATACATTCCAAGAACATACAAACAACGAATCCATTCGCGTTAGTTATAGAGCCGTGGGAATGGAAGCGATTGTTGCACCAAATAGTGCTGTGTTAGTGAACTAGATTAACTAATCGATCAATGTGATGCTTCAGTTTACTTGCTTTCTACCAATTCCAGTTAATTGCGAAGGTTCGATTTTTTCATTATACTGAGGTAGAATTGCACTCGTGAAGCTCTGTAAGTGGGGCATAAGTAAGGAGCGCGGCGAAAGAAAAGCTGATGGAGGTTTTATGAAATGAAAACAATGACAACGGATGAATTAATCGATTTACTTGATGCTAACGAAGATTTAGACATTATTGACGTACGCGAGGATTTTGAAGTGGAAAACGGCATGATTCCAGGTGCCATCCACATCCCACTAGGCTCAATTCCAGAGCGCGCTAGTGAATTAGACAAATCAAAAGAATACATCATGGTATGCAAAGGCGGCGTGCGCAGTGCCAACGCAGGCGAATACCTAGAGTCACAAGGCTTCCAAGTAACTAATCTTGAAGGCGGCATGATGGCTTACGACGGAGAATTAGAGTTTAAGTAAGGGGTAGGCGTTGTGGATTGGTGGGTATCCGCCGAATTTCATGGGATATCCGCTACATTCAACGAAATATCCGCCAACTCGATTCAGGCTACATACAACGCCACAGAAAAAGCACATAAATGAGTAGCAATCTACTCATCTATGTGCTCTTTTAGTTGTATCTATTTTAATGGTTCTTGTATTTGTTGTTTCTGTATCTTCAAGCTTTTTTAATGTTCTTACAGGTAACTTCCAATGTCTTGTATACGACAATACACGTAACGCTGTAATGATAACGAATAAAGCATACAGCAGAATGTCGCCATCTAAAACCTGCAGACCGATGATCAGTCCTGCACCTGCTGCCCAAACGGCATATATTTCATCACGAAGTACTAAAGGTTTTCTTCGTGCTAATAAATCGCGAATAATTCCTCCGCCAGATCCTGTTAAAACGGCCGCAACGATGACAGCGCTTATTGGCAGTTCAAGTGACACTGCATAAATCGCCCCTTGTATGGCAAAGGCAGATAAGCCAATCGCATCCGTGAAATTCCCCCAGCGATTCCAATGCTTAATCAAATGATGAGGCACTAGGAAAAATATCGTGATGGCGGCAATGGCAATTTGAAACATCATCTCCTGGCTCCATAACGTCGAAACCGGCAACCCAATCAACAGGTTACGCACAGCTCCTCCACCAAATGCCGTGACAATTCCTAATAAATATACACCAAATAAATCGTACTCTTCTTCCATGGCTACAATTGCACCTGAAATTGCAAAGGCGATGGTACCAATGATACTAAAGACTTCCCATGCCATAAATCTTGCCTCCTTACATGAACATGCAACTTTGAGAATAGCAGTTTAAAAGAGTTTCGTAAAGTGATTTTTTATTAAAATAATAATAATTTGAATTCACATGAAACTTGAAGCTGCAAAGGTGCGCGGATTCTAAAATAGTTGAAAAGATAACAAGAATTGTTAAGATAAGAGAGGACATAAATTTCACTTAAAGTGATTTGGATAGAACGGAGTAATTATCATGACATTTATATCAACTTTAAAGCCTGAAACTCTACAATTGGCGAGTGCAGTGGAAGAGAAAATCAAACCCATCCACGCGAAAGTAGACGAAATGGCATTTTTCAATCAACAAAAAGTGCTCGCTGCCTTTCGCAAGCATCAGGTAAGCGATTTTCATTTGCATCCATCGAACGGTTATGGCTATGACGATGAGGGGCGCGATAATTTAGAACGCGTGTATGCTACAGTGTTTGGTGCGGAAGCTGCAATTGTACGTGCGCAGATTATTTCTGGAACTCACGCTATTACGTTAAGTTTATTCGGTGTATTGAGACCAGGTGACGAGCTTGTGTACATCACGGGAAAACCCTATGACACACTTCAATCAATTGTCGACGGTGGAGATAAGGATACGGGTTCGTTAAAGGACTTTGGCATTGGCTATTCCCATGTGGATTTAATCGATGATCGTGACATTGACTGGAAAGGTGTTCAAGCTTCCATTAATGAAAGCACAAAAATGGTAGCCATCCAACGTTCAAAAGGGTATGCGACACGTCCTTCCTTTACAATAGAAGAAATCCAACAAATGTGCGGAAAAATCCGCGAAATTAAGTCAGATGTTATCATCTTTGTCGACAACTGCTACGGTGAATTTGTGGAAGCAATGGAGCCAACGGAAATAGGTGCCGATTTAATGGCAGGTTCCCTAATCAAAAATCCAGGTGGGGGCTTAGCTAAAATTGGTGGCTATATTGCAGGGCGAGCGGAGCTAGTTGAAAAATGTGCTTACCGCATGACGTCACCAGGTATTGGAGCAGAAGCGGGTGCTTCTTTGAACACATTAGCCGACTTTTACCAAGGGTTCTTTTTAGCACCTCACGTAGTGGCGCAAAGTTTGAAAGGTGCCATCTTTACATCAGCTATGTTAGAAGAAGTCGGCATGTCAACATATCCTCACTATGAAGCAAAACGTACGGATTTAATTCAATCAGTTTCGTTCCAAACAGCTGAGCAAATGGTTGCTTTCTGTCAAGAAATCCAAGCTGCTTCTCCTGTGAACGCGCATTTTGCACCAGAGCCTGCTTATATGCCTGGCTACGAGGATGACGTAATAATGGCAGCTGGTACCTTCGTTCAAGGATCGAGCATCGAGTTAACGGCAGACGGCCCAATCCGCCCACCATACACAGCCTTTATTCAAGGAGGCTTAACGTACGAGCATGTGAAATACGCAATTTGCAGTGCTGTACAGAAATTGAGATAGAAATGCTTAGCAGCAGCGGCGGCTCAGAGAGGGGATCTCTGGGTCGTTGTTTTTTTTATTTGGAATTAAGCCAATTTTGCAATTAATTAAGCCAAATTTTGCCGAAAATAAGCTTCTTTTCCCCATAATTAAGCCCTTTCACATAAACGCACTCTTGTTAAAACACCCTCTACTTGATACCTGCGAGCTAGCTTCACAACCAAAACTAAAAAACTATCAATACAATCAAAAAATTATTAATAACATATACTATTTAAAAATATAGTGTTAGTAAAGATACTTCTAGGATTGGGGTTGTGTATGGGGCATTATAGAAGGAATAGGAATTACGACCTCATCATTGTACATTTTATTGGTATGTGGGTTTTGACTGTGATTGGGGTACTAATTGCCTTGTTATTGCCAATCTCTGTGGCGATTATTCTTGCTTTGCTGGGGATAGGGATGATTGTTCTTACATTTATGATGCGGTTGGGCAGTATGATTATTTATGTAATCCCGCTTTTGATGGGCGTGTTGCATTTTTTATTGCTCGTCATATTGATTGATTGGCTTGGTGCGGCTTTAATTGTCTCGGTTTTTGTAGGGACTGTCATTATTTTTCTAGTCATTGGGTTCCTTGGAATTAAACTGATTGAATATGGGATTTCAGAGGCTTTAATGTACGCTTTTACGATTTTAATCGTGTTTGTTGTCTTCGCATTTATCTATATTTTTATTCCGGTAAGCAGTCCATTTTTCCTTGTGTTAGCAGGAATATTTGTATTGGCCTTCGCGCTTTATACGGTTTATGAATTAGATTGTTTGCGCAGTAACTTGATTCGAGATGGCGAAATCTTATTTTTTGCCCTTCGCCTGTATTTAAATCTTGCTTTTATCGTACTTAATATTATGATGTCCTCCAAAGGAAAAAGATAATAGTCATAAATTTGGCTGCAGATTGAAATCGAAAACGATTCAATCTGTTTTTTTAATTGTGAGGAAAATGAAAGTTTTGATGTTATTTTTTAGGACATCACATCACAAAGTAAAAGCGGGACAATAAACGTCGGTATTTATCAAATTTCTGACAACTGATGTCATAATAAAAAGAATTATAAAACTATTGAAAAACTTTTGAATTAACGCTATTCTTTATTAAAAGTATACTTTAATTACCTTCCTGTTAATGTTAGTTTTTCTCACGCAACGTTGACATTCTATCTCACTGAAGGTAAGATAGTTATAAGGGAGGTGAATTAAATGGGTAGTGAAAGAAGATCAAGTGAATTAAGAAGATCGATGCCGCTGTTGCCGATTAGTACGGTTATGCAATTAACTGAACTATCTGCGCGCCAAATTCGCTATTATGAAGAACATGATTTAATTCAGCCACACCGTACTGAAGGTAATAGAAGAATGTTTTCTTTAAATGACGTGGATACGCTATTAGATGTAAAAGATATGTTAGAACAAGGCGTAAATATGGCAGGAATTAAAAAAGTGTTTGATATGAAAAATAATCCTGCAGTACAAGCTGCCAAGGCGAAAGAAGAAATTTCCGATGCGGAACTACGTCGGATTTTACGTGAAGAAATGGTGAACAATGGACGCAGTCAAAAACCGTCATTGCGACAAGGGGATTTATCGCGTTTTTATCAATAATGCGCGTGAATTATAAATAGACAAACTAGTAAATGCCAATTGACATTTGCTAAAAAGGGAAAAGTAGGAGTGTGGAATGCTGTGGGTAAATACACAAAAGAAGACATTAAACGTCTTGTTCAAGAAAAAGAAGTAAAATATATTCGATTACAATTTACAGACATTTTAGGAACAATTAAAAACGTAGAGATTCCAGTAAGTCAATTAGACAAAGCGTTAGACAACAAAATGATGTTTGACGGTTCTTCTATTGAAGGCTTTGTTCGTATTGAAGAGTCAGATATGTACTTATATCCTGATCTTGACACATTCATGGTATTCCCATGGACTACTGAAAACGGTAAGGTTGCACGTTTTATCTGTGACATTTACACACCGGATGGTCAACCGTTTGAAGGGGATCCTCGTAATAACTTAAAACGCGTATTAAAAGGTATGGAAGAGCTAGGTTTCACTCATTTCAACCTAGGGCCAGAGCCAGAATTCTTTTTATTTAAGTTAGATGCAAAAGGTGAACCAACTCTTGAAGTAAATGATAACGGTGGTTACTTTGACTTAGCGCCAACTGACCTTGGTGAAAACTGCCGTCGTGATATCGTGTTAGAGCTTGAAGAAATGGGCTTTGAAATTGAAGCATCTCACCATGAGGTAGCTCCAGGTCAACACGAAATCGACTTCAAATATGCAAGTGCAATTGAAGCGTGCGATTATATTCAAACGTTCAAACTAGTTGTTAAAACAATCGCTCGTAAACACGGTTTACATGCGACATTTATGCCAAAACCTTTATACGGCATTAACGGTTCAGGTATGCACTGTAACGTTTCTTTATTCAAAGGAAATGAAAATGCATTCTTCGATCCAAACGCTGAAATCGGCTTATCTGAAACAGCAATGCAATTTATGGCAGGTATCTTAGAAAACGTTAAAGGATTTACTGCGATTACAAATCCAACAATCAATTCTTACAAACGTTTAGTACCTGGTTATGAAGCGCCATGTTACGTAGCTTGGTCAGCTCAAAACCGTTCACCATTAATTCGTATCCCGGCTTCACGTGGATTATCAACTCGTGTTGAAGTTCGTTCAGTAGATCCAGCTGCGAACCCATATTTAGCACTTGCAGTAATCTTAGAATCTGGTTTAGAAGGTATCCGTCAAGGATTAACACCTCCAGCAGCTGTTAACCGCAACATCTATGTGATGAACGAAGAAGAGCGTAAAGCTAACGGTATTGATAACTTACCAGCTTCACTACATGATGCACTTGTTGCTCTTTCTCAAAATGAAGTTGTTAAAAATGCATTAGGTGAGCATATCTATGCAAACTTCAAAGAAGCAAAAGAAATCGAATTCGACATGTTCCGTACAGCAGTACACCCATGGGAACGTGAACAATACTTAAAAATGTACTAATTAGAATGAACCTGGCACCTCGTGTGTCAGGTTTTTTGATGTGCAAAAATAGGGTGTAGGAGAGAAGGGGTGCAATGAGTGAACTTTAGATTAATACTTTCTTGATTAATCCTATGTCGGATTCAATGACATCGATTCGGCAATCGAGTTCGTTTATATTTTGCGTAATTCTTGTTGTATTTTCTGTAGTGTGGCTTTGGAGGTCTGTCAGTTTTTCGGAATTACTTATAAGGTGCAGCGAGATGGTATTGAGCGTCGAATCAATTTTAGCAAATTGAGCATTGAAAGTTTCTTCCATAAAATCATTTTTAGATAAATGGCGAATTAAATTCTCATCAATAGAATTCAAATGGTTTTCAATGCTCTCTACTTTTACTAGGATTTTTTCTAAGATTTGTTCCATAGCCATTTTTTTCATCTCCTTTCTTTTTCGAAGTGTCCGGCTTCATTTTTAATTAATATTAGTATATCCATCCAACTAACATGAGTAAATGCAAAATTGAATATAACTTGAAACTTAATTTTTGCTACTTTTTCTACTACTCAAATGCAAAATTAAAACCCACCTCCAACGAAAAAGTGGAGATGGGCTACCGTTTGCTATTCAGATTTTTTCCAATTTAAAACATTGTCAATTTCGGTCATCATGGCGCCGTTTTCTTTATCGAAAATCTGGATCATTACGCGAGATAATTCCTCGTAACTCTCGTGTGGCTGAAGTTTCAATAATACATAAAAGTCGGATTCGTTATGTTTTTCAAATGTCATAGTAGATTTATCGATCTCTGGTTCGCCATAGCCGAGGGATTGAATGGCTTCGGCACGTTGTTCAAATGTATAATTTTCCGTTGTCGTGAAGGCTAGGTTCAATTCTTCTTGTGCCACCTCTGTTGCTTCAGCAATTTCTTCCTCTGTAAACTCCACACTCTTATCGGCCACATCGTAAAAAATCGTCATCGCCCCACCAAACAGAAGGAGAATAATGATAGTAATCGCAATAATTTTCGTCGTGGAAGCGCCCTGTTGGTTGAGTATTTTCATAAATACACCTTCTTCATTCGTTTGTCGATCATTTTATTCACCTATAATGTACTTGAACGAAGCCCAAAAGACCATAGTGTTCCTTGAATTGACAATCTTTTTTGAGACAGAATTGTTACAGTTTAAAATTGCGGCTAAAACTATCTTATATTCGTGCGTTCAATGAGCTCAGCGTCGTTAATCTCTGTGATGAATTCTTCCTCTTTATCCCGTTTAAAGTCGGTGTACTCGGAAATTAAATTTTGGTCATAAATAACCGTTAACCGAGAATTTTTTTGAGGAATAGGGGGCGTAATGGGATTTCGATCGTGATCGTATAAAAGTGCTTGCGCTGTGCCAGATTCAAAATAATTATTTCTCGAGCTTCCGCGAACTGCGGTTAAAATTAATCGATTCGCTGAAATGCCGCCTTGCACCTGAATGTGAGAACCGACTCCGTACATAATCATGTTGGATTTCGTATAGAAGAATCCTTTGATGACGCTCGGTGTATCGCTGTCTACAGAAATGTTTGAAATGTTAATTTCCCCGGTGGCAAAAATGATCAATGTACTATTTTCCGTGATGCCATTTAAAGTACTTTCTCGAATCGTTACATTGCCGTCCACGTACATTAATGCGTTTGTTCTGAGGTTTGTATTTGTAATGGAAAGGTCTCCATAGACATAATACGTTCCTGAAAAGTCGATTCTTTTATTGCCAAGGTTCGATGCGCCATTAATGGTTAGGCTGCTCTTGCTTAATGTCTTTTCGTATTTCGTGCACCATAGAAGAAAGTAGGTGACGCATTTTTCGGTCTCGCCTGCAATCAGGGTCTCGTAATTTTTGCTGAAGCGGCTTGTTTCATGAGTCGTTGTGGTAATGCTTAAGGATGTGTATTTTTTGTTTGTTCCTTTACTTGCTTTATCTAAAATGGTATTGGTGATTTCCACTTTATCGTCCGAGAGATTCTTTGTAACGACATTGAGCTGGGGACTATTAAAAAATTCTCCGGAAATTGTAGAGGATGCATTAGCAGCAGTAGGGCTAAGCTTTGAATAGTTTGTTGTATTATTTAATCTTGTGCCCGAAATATGATCATCATAGGACGGCTTTGTATGGGTTTTTAAAATATAAACATAATTTTGTTCATTCATGATTAACTTCGGTGTCACGCTATTGGAAGCCTGTCGAATTCTTGTGGTTACGCTGTCTTCCCATTTTGCGGTTGTTCCAGAAAACCAAGTGGCTTGTTTGGAAAGGATGAGATTACCATCCGATTTAATGTCACCTTGAACCTCCACGCCACCATGTAAATAAAGATTGCCGCCGTTATTTGTTGAAATAGCGTACCTAAGCTGGTCTGGTATGGCATCCGTACCGACCATCACCTTGGCAGTTGTGACCGTTTCTTTTCCATCGACAGTACCAGTGCTAATAATGGGGATAATCTTTTTCAAATCCTGTAATTCATTTTTTTCATTATAGACATTTTCGATTTTCTGAGTATCGATACAAACCTTTGTCTGACCTGTTTCGCTAGGGATTTCCACGCCGCCATTTGCACAACTATACTTCGCATTTTGGATAATCTGCGCTAGTTTCGTCTGAAAATCAGCTTTTCCAACGCTCCCGGTTTGTATGAAATCCGTCAATTCCTTTTGGATGGAAAGGGTCAAAAATTCAATGCCTTTATCGGAAATGTCCTTTGCTTGTGTGCGATCTTCGCGAATGTCATTTTTCAAAATGCTACTCGATGTAAGTGTAATGAGGCTTAATCCCAAAATCGAAAAAATAATGAGCACCATTAAGGATAATAATAATGAATACCCTTTTTCACACTTAGTGATGTTCATAGAAAGCCTACTTCCTAGTCCAAGATGTTAAAACGGCTGAATTTGATTGATAAATTCAATTTCTTTCATGTTGTTTCGCTTTTTGTACTGAAGAATTAACGTGATTTTGTAAGAATTCACTTTAGTGGGATCTCCACTGATTCGTGACGTATTTTTAATCGAAATATAATTATTCGAAACCTCATAAATTTCATTTTTTAAATATAGTTTTGTCTTGCCGTCCGTTGTTTGAAATCCAATCGGCATTAAGCTGTTCGTGCAGGCTGTATTCAAAATTAGATTTCCAGAAGTATCACGCTGGCAAAGGGTAGGGTTACTTGTCACGTTTAAATAGCTGTTTTCATTATCTGTAACATTTTGAATAATATGTGCTTCCTTTGTTTCGTAAAGGGTTTTGATTAATTTGCTTACAATAATATCTCCCTCGTCACGGATGCTGCTTTCAATTCGAATGGCATCCGTCGTTTCGGTGCTTTGTACAATTAGCGTGATGGTGAAAATGGAGATGAAGGACATCAAAATCAGCACAGCTAATAATTCAACTAATGTTATTCCTTGTTCATCTAGTCGTTTATCATTCAATCGCAACATACCCTTCTGATGAACCTTTTGTTTTGCCATTTGGCGACGTGACGGTGACTATAACTTTGATGAGATTTAAATCCTTCTCAGAAAAGCTGGCATTCTTAGATTTTGCCGTATTTTGAGACGCCTTATACGAAACAGTATAGGTTTTCCCGTTCAAATCAATTTCTAGGGGGGGATTCTTCAACTTCTTGTTCGACTGCGTATTATCAATAAAATAGCTTTGAATATCACTAGCTTTTGTATACGTATTCGCGCGCACTCGTGCCAATAGCGCGTCAGCTAAATTAATCGTCACCAGCTTCTCCGTATTCGTCACCGCTGTCCGATTAGCCTGAATAAAAATCTGAGAAAAACTCAGCAGTACGATGGTGATAATGATAATGGACGCGACTACTTCTATTAGGGTGAAGCCTTTGGGGTTTTGAATATGCTTTTTCATTCTTAACTCCATCTAATTAGTATTTTTGTAGCTATTACTATTTTTTATGATTATCCATTTATATATGCATAATAATATTTATATAATTTCTTGTGCTATGAAAAATTAATTTTCGAATGAAAAACAAGAAAAACCCTAATCGTAAAAATGATTAGGGCTAATAGTGTGCTTATTGTTTATTCTATTTCCGTAATATTATCAGTAGGGGTAAGCAGAATCTGAGCTTCGTCATAGTTTACAGGCTTTTCGAATAAACCAGTATCTATTGAGCCAGAACCAGTAATAGCAGGTTTTGAAAGTGTGATACTTCCACTACTAACCAGACTTTTGGCAACGATATAGCCGTTGATATTAGCAGAACCAGTTGCGTTGAGTTCGCCGTTTGGTAAATATACGATTTGTCCATTTGTTGTATTGTTACCAGAGAGTGTTAACGTGCCAGTTCCTAATAGAATGATATTGCCATTTACAGTACTGCCATTTGTTTTCAAATCTGAATTTTTAATGTAGATATTAGTTTCTAATTTCTTTCCTCCCCAATTTGATAGAAGGGGAGTAGCCATTTGTTCGCTAAAATAATACACTGTCGTATCAAAAGTACTGCGCTTTTGCCCACTTGAATTGTTGCCTTGAAGTATACTGCCAAGTGCAAGTGAGTCTTTTACATAGATATTAAGCTTTCCGTTCCCGGTAATGGTAATGTCTTGGTTGTTCATATCCAACTTATTAAAATATATTGAATAAACGGCATTTTCATCTGATTTTGGAAGCTC
>Ga0182745_1004405_pt1 | contig 11704 bp, 8 predicted proteins | sample eDN3rd30CKraftBY_FD_128523 | JGI IMG/M metagenome (GOLD analysis project Ga0182745, IMG submission 128523) | Enriched backyard soil microbial communities from Emeryville, California, USA - eDNA 3rd pass 30_C Kraft BY (version 2) (version 2) | ecosystem: Environmental > Terrestrial > Soil >... | reverse complement strand
GCTTTAGCGGTAGTCGGAAACGTAGTGCGGTTGGCAGACCTTTCAGAGCGTCTTTAGACGTGGGCCAGTAACCTAGCGTTTCACGCGCAGAGAAAACCACCAGTTCGACTGGTGGTTTTTATTTTTAAGCTATTTGCTTAGTTCGTAGCCCCACTGTCAACTTTATCTACAAATCATTTAGGAGGCTTGATGTAATGGCAGAGAGGAAATTATAGCCCGTCAAAGATTCAATTATGTCCACACTCACCCTGTAGTATCCCCAATTTTGGCTGGAAGAGGCTTGATTATACGATAGCGAAACAGTAAATTTTTGAAAATAATAGCAATATTTTATATTGTGAAAAAGTCTCTGATTTTAAGATTTACCTTCATAATACAAAGAGTGCTATTAATTTTAAATTGTTCACAATTTCTATTTTAAATTTTCCGAAAATATCGTAAACTGAAGTGAATGGGATATTTTGTCGAATAGATGTGAATGGTATAGTAGTATTATAGAGAATTATGGATTTTTATAGGGATTCATATCTATGTAATTTAATAATGTCAGAGAATGGAGTTCATTTAAATGTTTAAGGAACAAACGAGGTATTCTCGACTTGCAAATATAACAAAAATGATTAATACAAAGTTGGACTTGCGTACAGTATTGGAGCAAGTAACCATCGCGATTTCCGAAGAAATTGTCCAATGCGATTCCGTTGGCATTTATTTGCCGCAAGAAGACGGGACATTTAGAGGGTATGTAGGAAAACCAGAAGTGATTAATGGTACGACACTGGATATGCATGTTATTGATATGGAGTACGATTTACTGGCAAAAGAAGTAATCGAAACGAAAAAGGCCATTTATATACCGGATACGTCAAAGGATGGCAGGCCTGATCCACGCGCTGTTGAAGGGTTTCAAATCAAATCTTTGCTAGGCCTTCCAATCTCATTTGAAGAGGAATTATTTGGGCTTGTTTTTTTATTTGACTATGGAATTCCAATGAATTTAACAGAGTCAGAGATTCAAACGGTTGAGGCATATGTGAATATGGCAGCAGTTGCGATTCAAAATGCGAACAATTTAACGCATAAAGAAAATCTTATTGCTGAAAAACAACTTCTGCTCGATGTGACGCGTGAATTATCCATGTGTTCGACAATGCAGGAAAGTCTAGATACCTGTTTTTCTTATTTAGGGAAGGTTTTAGACAATTCCAATATTGGCGTTCATTTACTAGATCCGATTGCTGAGAAGGCCATTCTGCCAGCGAAGTTAAGTAAGGATTCTGACTGGACCGAAGAAGATTGGATGAAGACACATAATAAGATACGAATTGACCAAACAAATGATAAGGTCATGCAAGATGTTATAGAAACGAAAAAAGCTGTCTTAATCCCAGATGTCTATGCAGATGCGCGGCCAAACCATGACCTTTGCCGTAATTTCGGTATGAAGGGTCTCTTTATGCTGCCTTTAGTATCACTTGGTGAAGTATTAGGGGTAATCTCGATTGTTAATCTAGATGATAGCACTCTCCATTATTCTGAAGCTCAAAAACAGCTGGCACAGTCAATTATTGACGCAACTGCCTCCACACTTTCTAATCTTTTATATATGGAAAAGCAAGAAGTCATTATCGATGAGAGAACCTTCGAAATTACTGTGAAAAATAAGGAATTAGAACGGGTAATTATTGAACTTCAGCAGCTTAGCCGTGAAAAAGAGTTAATACTGAACTCTGCAGGAGAAGGGATTTTCGGCCTCGATTTGAATAAGAAAATCACTTTTTGTAATCCGGCGGGCGCCTCGATGCTTGGATATGAAACAGAAGGCGAGTTAATAGGTAAACCTGCTAGTTTAATACTGAATGGAACTTTTAAAACAAGTAAGTATACTAGCCTACCAGATGGTATTGAGAATCGAGATTGTTTTAATAAAAATGAGAAATTTTTCAGAAAAGACAACTCCAATTTTCCGGTTGAATATGTGATTTCCTCAATCAAAGAAGACGACGAGATTGTAGGAGAAGTTGTTACTTTCAAGGATATAACCGAGCGCAAACAGATGGAAGAGGAAATTAAATATCATGCCTATTTTGATAGTTTAACAGACCTGCCAAACAGAGTCCTTTTAAAGGATCGGCTAAATCAGGGCCTTACCTTTGCACAAATGAATGGGGAAAAATTGGCGGTTCTGTATTTAGATTTGGATCGCTTTAAGTTAGTCAATGATACGCTTGGACATAGTATTGGCGATATGCTTCTGCGAGATGTAGCAAAGCGGTTAAGTGCTTGTGTTCCAAAAAGTGCAACGGTTTCAAGGCAGGGTGGCGATGAATTTACTATCTACTTACCGAATATCAAAAATGAAAATGAAGTTTTAAAGGTCGTAAACAGTGTCATCGATTCGTTTTCAAAGCCCTTTAAATTAGTAGACAATGAAATCTATATGAAAACGAGCATCGGCATTAGTTTATTCCCTGAAAATGGAGATACAACAGAAATCCTCATAAAAAATGCCGACACAGCCATGTACAAATCGAAAGAAATCTCGGGCAATAGCTATCATTTCTTCAGCGAGGGAATGGATAACAGAACATTTGAAAGCGTAAAGCTTGAAAATGCTTTATATAAAGCTTTGGATCAGGAAGAACTTGTACTCTACTATCAGCCTCAAATAAATAGCAAAACTAATAAAATCGAAGGTGTAGAGGCCTTATTAAGATGGAGTCATCCAGAGCACGGAATGGTTTCACCAGACAAATTTATCCCAATTGCAGAAGAAACGGGGTTAATTGTTCCAATTGGTGAGTGGGTTCTAAAAGAAGCTTGCAGGCAGCTGAAGGCATGGCATGAGCAAGGCTATCCGTTAATCAGTATGTCTGTTAACTTATCAGTTCGCCAATTTGAGCAAAATAATATATTTTCAATTGTAAAGAATGTTTTGGAAGATGTAGGCCTATCTCCAGAGTACGTACATCTAGAGCTTACTGAAAACTTAATAGTTAAAAATACAGAATTTATCTTAGAAACGATGAAGAAATTAAATGGTCTTGGAATCAATATCGCGATTGACGACTTCGGAACAGGTTATTCTTCTCTAGGATATTTAAAAAACCTGCCGATTTCCACGCTGAAAATCGATAAATCCTTTATTCAAGATATGACAAAAGATGATGAGGCAATTACGGATACCATTATTACATTAGCCAAAAATTTAAATTTAAACGTAATTGCTGAAGGTGTAGAGAAAGAAGAACAGGTAGCCTTTTTATCTGCAAGAGATTGCTATTTGATGCAAGGTTATTTCTTTAGCCGTCCAATGGGGGCAGAAGAAATTGCGAAAAAGTATTTTAATGAGTGCTAGATGATCACAAAGGAGAATGGGAAATGAAAACAGCTCGAATCGTATTAGAATATTTAAAGGTGAATAATATTAAGCATATATTTGGCATTCCAGCAGGGTCTGTAAATGGAATTTTCAATGAACTTTATGATATGCCTGAAATCACGCCGATTGTAGCAAAGCATGAAGGAGCTGCATCCTATATGGCAGCGGCCTATGCTAAATATACGAACCAGCTTAGTGTGTGTATTGGCTGTAGTGGTCCTGGATCAACAAATCTCGTCACAGGTGCTGCCAATGCCATGCGTGAGCATTTACCTGTTTTATTCATTACAGGGGCTGTACCGGTTAATACGGTAGGCTTGAATGCATCTCAAGAATTAGATGTTGAACCAGTTTTTAAGCCTGTTACAAAATATAGTGTAACTGTAAATGATGCACAGGATATTCTAACAGAAATCGTAAAAGCAACTGAAATTGCCATTTCTGGTGTGCCAGGGCCTGTACATATTGCGATTCCAATCGATGTTCAACACGAGAATGTAGAAAATGTTGAAATTCCAACGCCAGCAACAAGAAAAGCGATTGTACCAGAGCTTGAAATCATCAAGGATGTAGCGAACGAATTGTTAAAAAGAGAAAAGGGCTATATCTTTGTTGGACAAGGAGTTAGAAATTCAGTTGAGTCATTAATAGAGTTAGCCGAATTACTGAATTGGCCGATTGTAACCTCTCCACAAGCAAAGGGCTATATTCCTGAAGATCACCCACTTTTAGTAGGAATCTATGGTTTTGCGGGTCATGAGGCTGCTTCTAGCTTACTAAATGATGGTGACGGAGAAGCATTACTGATAGTAGGTTCTAGCTTAGGGGAAACAGCAACAAATAATTACAATGCGAATCTTGTAGGAAGTCGTTTCTCGGTACAAATGGATTTTGATCAATCTGTATTTAATCGAAAATACAAAATCGATCAACCAGTTCTAGGAGACATCAATTTAAGCTTGGCCTTTCTGATAGAAGAGTTAAGAGCTTTAGGGGTAACGAAGGAAAGCTCTCAATATATTATAGAAGTAATTGAAGCAGAAGAAGAGGTAGCTGAAGAATATAATACGAAAAATGTGCTTCTTAACCTTCAAAAATATGTACCGGCATCGACGCGATATACGATAGATATCGGTGAGTTTATGTCCTATGTGATTCATCATATGAAGGTTTTAGAATCAAATACATATGATATCAATGTCCACTTTGGAGCGATGGGAACAGGAATAGGGACTGCAATCGGTTCACAACTCGCCAATCCCGAGCATCCTGTTGTGTGTATTACTGGAGACGGTTGTTTCTTTATGCACGGTATGGAAATTGCAACGGCAAAAGAATATAATTTGCCAATTCTATTTGTCGTGATGAATAATGCCCGTTTGGGAATGGTATATCACGGACATGCATTACAATTCAAGAGAACCCATTCTTCTTTTGAGCAGGAGCCAATCAATATTAGTGCGATGGCTGCAGCTATGAATATCCCAAGCTTCAGAGTGAATCAATTAGAAGATATCAATCAGGAAGTGATCGACAGCTTAATGAATTTAAATGGTCCAGCTGTACTAGAGGTCGCTTTAGTCGATAATAATACGCCTCCTATGGGAGACCGTGTTAAATTTTTATCATCATTCGGAAAATAATAATTAGAACAACAAAAAGCCAGATAGGGTTCGCCGCCCCATCTGGTTTTTATATGTTTGGATAGTATTGGTGAATCACTTTTAAAATAGTCCCAATGGTTTGCCCCTTAAAGGAATCTTGGATTGCTTCGCCAGTCGGGTTTGCGTAATAGAAACTTCCCACATTTTCATCGTAGTAAAAGCCTAGAGGAGCTAGTGCTTGCTGTAATTCCTCTGGAAGTGCCGTTAAGCCAGTTTGTTGAGTGAAATAATTGGTAGGCAGAATCTTCACATCGATATCGCCTATTCCCGTATGTACAAGGAAAAGATCTCGTTCATGTTGAACAACCCATTGCTCTTTTGAAAATAGAGAAATTCTTGACTCCTCTAAAGCGGAAATTGCATCTAAATTAATACCGAAAATGTCGTTAATCATTAGACGAATTTGCGTTCCTGAAATTGCCTTCCCATATTGAACAATACTAGCATTAATGGCTGTTATAGCTATATTTTTTGATGAAGGAGGATTTTCTGCTTCTAACCATTCCTTAGAGAGAACAGGCTTTGTTTCTAAATCAAATTCAAATACATCTTTCACAACGCTGCAAATCACAGAACTAGTTATTTCTCCTTTATAAGCATTCAAATATTCATCCATACGATCGACTTTTTTTACGACGATTGTCTCTTTTCCTGCCATACAAACGCCTCCTTATGTAAATAGCTCGTACATATTTCTACTTATATAAACAAATTCTACCATGAAATAAAAGTGGAGAGGGTAAGAAAAATCAATAATGATAGATTTTGTGCAAGGTTCAAGACGTATTGCCTATCAAATTGAAGAAATGTCGGCCAGGGAATCAACGAATATCTGCATCTGTCGAAGAAGTTACAACTATTGCTGAAAATAATAAATCTACTACAAGGAAGGTAGCTAAGTCTGCAGAACAACAGCAACAAGGGATAATGAGATCTTTAAAGTGTCGAATACATTACTGGCATTAGCAGACGAATTAGAAAAAGTAATTCATAAGTTTTCTTATTAATCTCCCAATTATATAAGTAACTAAATTGAAGTAATAAAGAGTTTTGTTCAATCACATCGGTGGGATTTTTTCATTTATAGAAAATAATTCAACCTTAAATTGCATGTAAACAAATTTGTTTACACGTATACAAAAAGTAAACTTAGTGTTTACAAATATGTATACATGTAAACAAACTAGTATACATATTGATATATAGGGATGTATACATATTTGTCATCAAAGTATACAAATATGTATACAAAAAGTAATAGTTTACAAGTTGTTTACAATTATGTTTCTTTTCAGAAAATAGATTGAAGAATCTAGCAAACTCATATAATCTTTAGTTAAAGGTAATCAATTTACAAAATTATCCTTTATGAACACACAAATAAAACGAAAAGGAATGATTAATATGAATAACTCTAGAACTGCAGCTGTAGATGTTGGAAATGACTCCATTAAGGCAATTTTCGGGGAATTAGAGTACGAATTAAATATTCCTAATATTGTAGCAAGAGATACTGAGGATCGTCCGGTCATTGGAATAGAAGAATTGGATAATAAAAATCCACTTGAAGGAATTCATATTAGAGTGCACTCACCTGCACTAAAAGAAAATAATGCAATTTACCGTGTAGGTCATTTAGCAACGAAAAGCAGTAATGCAGCTGAATTAGATCCAGGCAGTGCTAAATCTGAAGAAGATCAGACATTAGTTATGCTTTTTGCATCATTGGCGCTAGATGCGGTTAACGAGCAAAATAGCAGTGCATTTCCTCGCACGAAAAATGTAATTGATGCAAATTACACACTTGGTACAGGTCTCCCTCTACGTGAGGTGAAGGAAGGCAAGGATGCTGGATACCGTTCTAAATTAGTTGGTTCAGTCCATCAAGTAGAGTTCCTTGTAACACCGAAATACCAAGGCTTAAAAGTTAATATTAAATTTAATGAAGTAAAGATTTATCCAGAGGGATTCGCAGCATATATCAACCTTGTAATGGATAATCAATTGAAAATTATTAATAAAGATTTAATTGATAGACGAATTATCATACAAGATATTGGGGGATTATCAACTGATATCGCGGTCATTAAAAACCGAAATGTGGATGATGATAAGGCACAGGGCTTTAACCTTGGTGTATCGGAATCATTAGAGTCTATTAGAGAAGAAATCCGTTCGAAACATGGGATTGAATTAGACAGCCGCCGTGATGTGGTTGAAATTATTACGAGAAAAAATGACCGAAACCATATTATGGTGAAGGGTAGCCGGACAAGTGTACATGATATTACGGACCGTATTTTGCTAGAACTAGCAAAAAAAGAATACCGCTTATTGCGCAATGTTTGGCAAAAGAATTCACAAACAGAAATCTGCTATTTTGTTGGCGGCGGAGCAAATGTTTTAAAAGAATATATTAAAACATTAAATAATAATTTAGACGGCTATAATATTGAATTCTTTGAAGATGAGAAAGAAAGCATTTGGATGATGGCCAATGCTTATTACAAGCTGATTTCTGATTTTATCAGAAAATCAGAGAAACCTAAGCAGCCTCAACAAGCTCAACAACCTGTGAAGAATTAAGTAGGGTGATCATATGACTTCTGGTGCAAACGAGATTAAGAGAGGACAAGCCATTTCATTTCGTGTTCCTTCTGATACGCCCGATCATCTTTTAAAGCATTTACAAAAGTTAAAGGAAATTGAAAGAAGAAATTTCTCGAGTAAAATTGCCGAGTTTGTACTAAATGGAGTCGGTCAATCTTTTTCGAAGCAAAGGGAAACAATCACGATTCCCCTTCCGCATAATTTAGGTAAATCACAAAGAGATTGGTTGAAACATGAGCATTCCGAGGCGTTGTTAGGAACGATTATTTATCAGCTTTTAATGGATCCAGTTCGTGCTACAGCCTTACTGGCGTCATTAAATAGCAATGCCCTAGATATCAACGAGGCATTGTATTTGCAAGAAGAAATGCCCGGCAAAAGGTTTCCTGCAATGGAAATGCCACCTCAAGAAGAGGACCATTTCCATGCTTTAGATGAAACAGCTGCCGACCTAAACTTCGATAGTGTGGAAGATTTAGACGATTTTGATTGGGAAAACGCCAAACAAACCCAACCAATTGCTTCTAAGGAGGAGCCGCCTAGCATAGAAGAAGAGGACCTAGACAGCCTGTTAGGGGATTTTCTTAATAAGATGAATAAATAGATCATATTAAGCTGAAAAACTGCGCTAATAGAACAAGAACAACTTATAAGGTTAAATATAAAGCTTCCTTCATTGAAAGCGGTTAGCAATAGACGCTAATTTTCAATGAAGGAAGCTTTTGTTATGCAATTTAAGCCGATATTTCTTCATTTGAAGAAGGTTCAGAGGGTCGCAATCCCATTTGTTTTTGCATATCTTACGTAAAAACAGTAGGGTGTGACGATTATAAAGAAGTTTGTTGACGAGGTTTCCCTTCCAAAAGATACTGCCCCACACTTATTTTCGAATATTGAGTGGTGGTACTGTTTTTCTTATCTTACAGGAGACCGAGGCGGCCGATATGCTACTATGGCCTCTTTCTTTCGAGTAGGAGAAACAGAGCTTAATAAAGGGTATTATTTAATCTATTCCTTGATCGACCTCAACAAGGAAGTACAGTATAACTACTCCTTAATAGACTCAAAGCTAAAGTTGAATTTAATAGCTTTGTATCTTCCATTCTATTTACTGCTCCATCCAGCAGATTCACAAATGTGGAAATTATATAAGAACTTATTGATGGGTAAAATTCCGCCACCTCATTCTAAAATGAAAAAAGCGACAATCGGGCATCACCCAACTCAGTTAGTATATGGGGATAATAAATTAGTATTTTTAGATGAAAATGAAGATAGTTTTAACTTGCGGTTGGTCGAAAAAAAATTAGAGATAAATCTAGACTTCGTACCTGTAAAGCCAGTTTCATTAATCGGTGAGAATGCGAAGCCAGATGATCTATATTATTATTCCTTCACTAAAAATAGTGTTAAAGGAAGGATTCAAACAGAAACAGGCATCGAAAATGTAAAGGGGCAAGGCTGGTTTGATCATCAATGGGGGCATGATTACGGCTTAATAAGAGGCGATGGCTGGAATTGGTTTGGTCTACAGTTGAATGATGGCCGGGAGTTGTTATTAAATGAGATGCATTCAAATCAGGGAGAGGAAAAAGTCTCTCAGATGGCTAATATAATCGAACGTGATGGAACGCTCCATTTTACTAGAAATGTTGCTTTTCAAGCATTGAAAAAATGGAAAAGCGAAGCAACTAAAGGAGAGTATCCAATAGAATGGAAAATTGTTATTCCTGATTTTTCGATGGAAATCAACGTAGCTGCCGTATTTCCAGAACAGGAAATGCCTATTATTGGTCCACTTCATGGTATATGGGAAGGGACCTGTCATGTATATGGACAGGAAATTTTACCGAATGGAAAGAAGAAAATTTTAAACGGAAAAGGGTTTATGGAATTGGTAGGCTATGCATTTTAAAAGAAAGCATATATCTGCCCTTATTATCGGGATGAAGATAGTAAAATAAGTTGGTTAAAATTGTTATTTTTATAATAATATTAGGGGTAATGAATGTACGATGACTTTTATTTAGAAGGAGGTACTGTATGAAGAACCTTTATATAAAGCAGAAGGTATTCAGTTTAAGCGGGAAATTTACAGTGAAGAATCAACTAGAGCAGGATGTGTATTTTGTGGAGGGGAGTTTTATGCAATTACCGAAGACTTTCTCCATTATGAATACATCAAGGGATGAAGTAGCGTTGATTACTAAAAAAGTGTTCAGCTTTTTGCCAAAGTTTTTTGTTGAGGTAAATGGTAAAGAGGCAGTAACAATCAAAAAGGAGTTTTCTCTTTTTAAACCGCGCTATACAATTGATGCTGCTGGTATTGACGTAAAGGGCAACTGGTTGGATATGAATTTTCAAGTGTTGCAGCACGGTGAAGTAGTTGGGAATGTGAGCAAGGAATGGTTCACATGGGGGGATAGCTACAAGGTTCAAATAGTCAATGAGGAGATGGAGGCCATCATCATTGCATTGGTAGTTGCCATTGATTGTGTGAAGGCAGACCAAGCAGCTACTTCTTCAGCAGCAACGATTTAAAATCGGAGAGACATACTATTAAAAAACCAAGTAAGCTACCTTCCACTTACTTGGTTTTCATTTTATTCCGATTGAGGCACTAACTTTAACTTTGCAGAACCAACACCGATAGAAATAATACAAATACAGCTTGCTGCGATTAAGATGGCATCTAATAGAAGCGGCGAGCTCCAGTCACCTGTGCTATCGCGTAAGACACCTGAAAGAACTGGCGATAATAAGGCACCAATTTCAGCAATCAAATTCCATAATCCAAACGCGGAACCGCGATGTTCTGGAGGTGCTAATTCAGAGATAAATGCATGTTGAATCGATTGTACGGCAAAGAAGAGCGTCCCTGATACAAACAAAATTAGCGACATAATCATTAAGCTTCCGTGATTGCTCATGATATAAAACGTAAAGGCAAATACAGAAAGCGCAAAGGTAACCGTTAAGATAAATAAAATATTGCGGCGGCCATTTTGTTTATACGCTACTTTGTCTGAAATCCAACCTCCTAAAGGGAAACCGATCAAGCCTGCAATTGCATTAAAGGAAGCTACTAGAGCTGCAGTTGTTAAAGTACTTCCGTTAAAATCACTTACGATGGAAACAGACCAAAAACTATAAAACCATAAATGCCACATAATTGGAATGGCTGAAATGTATAAAAGCAATAGATTCCGATTTTTTAACACTGGACGAACTTCTGGCTTTGAACGGTAAATATACGCAATAAAGGCGAGTGCCAACAAAGTGAAAATTCCTGCTATCGCGCCTTCGCTCAATTGCATTTTGTCTGTCACAACATAGATGGCCATAATAATGATTAAGAAAATAACAGAATAGGAGCTCAAGCTAATAATCGTTTTCTTCATATGAGCGCCTTGTTTATTCATGCTTTTTGGAATAACAATTGCAATGGCAATCCCGACAATAAGCGTGACGACCCCTAAAACAAGAAACGGTGATTTCCAAGCATCCTGCCCTAAGAATGGCACTGCCCATTCAATCAAATACACGGTTCCAACTAACCCTAAAGTCAGCCCTACCGATAAACCACTCATAACAATTCCCATACCCAAACCGAGTTTTTTCAGCGGTGTCACTTGGGCGATCAAGGAGCGGTCGTTTGAATAGAAGGCACCTTCTCCTAACCCAGTAAGGACGCGTAAAGCTATAAAGACGAGCAGACCATGGAAAAGTCCTGTTAGAAGTGTTGTTACACCTGCCCATAAAATACTCAGTATGACCATGTTACGATAACCGTATTTGTCCCCGAAGTACCCACCTGGAAACTGAGTTAGCATGTATCCGGCAAAGAATAAACTTCCCAATAATCCACCTAATGCATATGGATTGGATGCGCTTTCTAGTAAAGCTACATCATTATTAATCATCCATGTCACAACAGGACCTGTGATAGTCCTATCAAAATAAGCAACAATCCAGCCTAAAAAGAGCATTCCCCATACTCGCTTATAAGGCTGTGTTGTAATCTCTTTCATACAAATCCTCTCCCTAT
>Ga0182745_1004403_pt1 | contig 11712 bp, 9 predicted proteins | sample eDN3rd30CKraftBY_FD_128523 | JGI IMG/M metagenome (GOLD analysis project Ga0182745, IMG submission 128523) | Enriched backyard soil microbial communities from Emeryville, California, USA - eDNA 3rd pass 30_C Kraft BY (version 2) (version 2) | ecosystem: Environmental > Terrestrial > Soil >... | reverse complement strand
CTGAGCACCTCGATGACCCGTCTGTCCTCCGGCCTGAAAATCAACAGCGCCAAAGACGACGCCGCCGGCCTGCAGATCGCTACCCGCATGACCTCGCAGATCCGTGGTCAGACCATGGCTATCAAAAACGCCAACGACGGTATCTCCATCGCCCAGACCGCTGAAGGCGCGATGCAAGAGCAGACCAACATCCTGCAGCGTATGCGTGAACTGGCCGTTCAGTCCCGAAACGACTCGAACAGCACCAACGACCGCGTCGCTCTGGACAAAGAATTCCAGTCGATGGCTTCGGAACTGACCCGTATTGCCAACAGCACCCAGCTGAACGGCAAAAACCTGCTGGACGGTTCGGCTTCGGTCATGACCTTCCAGGTTGGCTCCAACACCGGTTCCGCCAACCAGATCACCATCGACCTGAGCGCCAAGTTCACCGCTTCGGACCTGGGCGTTACTTCCTCGATCAACATCCAGGGTTCCGACACCACCACCGCCGAAGCCAACTTCAGCGCTGCTGTTTCGGCCATCGACGCCGCTCTGCAAACCATCAACAGCAACCGTGCTGACTTGGGTGCCGCGCAGAACCGTCTGACCAGCACCATCAACAACCTGCAAAACATCAACGAAAACGCCGAAGCTGCTCGTGGTCGTGTACAGGATACCGACTTCGCTGCTGAAACTGCCCAGCTGACCAAGCAGCAGACTCTGCAGCAAGCTTCCACCTCGGTTCTGGCCCAGGCCAACCAGCTGCCATCGGCAGTACTGAAGCTGCTGGGCTAATCTGCCTGGTTGCTGGCGGGGAAGTGCTGGTAAGGCACTTCCCCGCCTTTTCATTGCGAGGTGGTGGGCATGGACATGAGCGTCAAGCTGAACCTGTCTTATCCGGCCGCACGTCCGGCCGAGCAGGTTGCCGAAAAACCGGTAGCCCGGTCGACGGAAAACGTAAAGCCCGAAGACGACAGGAAAGACCCAAAGGCGGAGCACGATGCCGACAAGGTCAAACATGCCGTTTCGGAGATCGAAAAGTTCCTGAAGGCATCGCAGCGCAATCTGGAATTTTCCACGGATGAAGAATCCGGCAAGATCGTGGTCAAGGTCATCGCTACCGACAGTGGTGAACTGATTCGCCAGTTGCCCTCGGAAGAGGCCCTGCGGATCGCTCACAGCCTGAGCGATGTCAAAAGTGTTCTGTTCGACGCCAAGGTATGATCGGCGGCGAACACCAAATGAAGTGATGCATGTCGGTCCCGCAGGAGCGGGCTGACGCGTTGATGAGAGGGACTACAGCATGGCAAGCCCGATTACTTCCAGTACAGGCCTGGGTTCTGGTCTCAACATTACCGAGATCGTGACCGCGTTGGTTAAAGCCGATACATCCGCCAAGCAGGCGCAGATCACTCGGCAAACCAGCAATAACACTGCGATGATTTCGGGTATTGGCTCGCTGCGCAGTGCCCTCACGGCATTCCAGGATGCCATGAAGGCGCTCAACGACAAGGATGCGCCGTCTTTCAACGCCTATGCAGCGACCTCGGCCAACGAGTCGGTGGTCAAGATCAAGTCGAGCAACTCAGCGGTAGCGGGTAGCTATGACATCGTGGTGGACAAGCTGGCCACCGGCTCGAAAGTGGCCAGTCAGCAGTTCAGTGGTGGTGCTACCAGCCCGATCACTGCTGGCCAGCTTACCATCAGCCAGAATGGCAAGACCTACAACCTGGATGTGCCCAGCGGCGCGACGCTGCAAAGTGTGCGCGACCAGATCAACAAGGAAATGAGTGCCAACGGCATTTCCGCCAACATCATCAACGAGGAAGGCGGCTCGCGCCTGGTGCTCGGCTCTACGACCACAGGGGCGGGGACTGACCTCTCCCTGAGCGGTATTGCCGAGCTGGCAATCGATGGCACCACGCAGATGTCCGGTACCGGTGCAGGCTTCATCACTGCCAAGGCTCAGGACGCCGAATTGACCATCGACGGCTTGAAGGTCAAGAGTGCCTCCAATACGCTCGATAGCGCCATCAGTGGCATGACCCTGGAGTTGACCGGGGTCAGCCCGAGGGCCAGCGGCGCTCCTGGTACGCCGACGGCGGTCACCGTTGCGGCGGACAACGATGGCCTGAAGAAGTCGGTCCAGAGCTTCGTCGATGCCTACAATACGCTGCAGAAGGCGATCACGTCGCTGACGTCGACCAGTCGTGACAGCGATGACAAGCTGGTGCTCGGCCCGCTCACCAACGACCCGACCACCCGCTCTCTGCTGGGTGATATTCGCAAGGTGCTGAGTGAGGTGGGGGCCGGCGACCAGCTGACCACGCTGAGCCAGTTGGGTATCAACACCCAGAAAGATGGCACGCTCGAATTCAACAGCAGCAAGTTCAGCTCAGCGATGAATGACAAGAAGCTTGGCCCGGAGGTGCAGGAGCTGTTCACCGGCACCGACGGCATCTTCGAGCGCATGAACAATGCCATCGATCCTTACAACAAGACCGATGGCAGCCTTGCCACGCGCAAGTCCAACCTCGACAAGGCGGTCTCGGAACTGGCCAACCAGCAGGCCGCGCTTGATCGCCGCACCGAGTCCCTGACCGAATCGCTGACCAAGAAGTACGTGGCCCTTGACGCCGCCCTGGGCAAGATGAAAGCCCAGGCCGACCAGATTACCTCGATCTTCGAAGCGATCAACGCCCAGGCCAAGAAATCCTGATCGGCTGAACATGCCAAAAGCCCGGCGGCGTCCGCGAGATGCCCCGGGCTTTTTGTTTTTCCCCTAAAGTTTTTTGACGTACAGGCGATACAGCAGGTACAAGCAAATTTTTACCGCAGCAACGAGGCAGATCCATGAACCCGATGTTGGCCCTTCGGCAGTACCAGAAAGTCAACGGCGCAGCGCAGACCTCCGAAGCCAGCCCGCACCGCCTGGTGCAGATGCTCATGCAGGGCGGCCTTGATCGCATGGCGCAGGCCAAGGGTGCCATTGCTCGCAACGACATCGCGCAGAGGGGCATCCTCATCGGTAAGGCCATCGACATCATCGGCGGCCTGCGTGAAGGCCTGGACCTGGAAAACCATGCTGAAAGCCTGGCCGAGCTGGACAGCTTGTATATGTATATGAGCCGTCGCTTGATCGAGGCCAACGTCAAAGGCGACCCGACCATCATCGACGAGGTCGCGCGCCTTCTGATCACTGTGAAGGAAGGTTGGGATGCAATCGGCGATCAGTCGTCGGCTTCCTGATAAAGGAGCATGACATGAGCGAAGTAGTCGCCCGAATCGAACAGACCCGGGACATGCTGCTGGCAGCGCTGGCTGACCGCGACTGGGAAGCGGTGGGGGAGTTGGACCTGGAATGTCGCTTGCGCATCGGTGACATGGTGTCCGAAGCCAAAGGCAATGAGGCGGATGTCAGTGCCAGTCTCGAGCAATTGCTGGTCGTGTACCGCCAACTAATCGAGGTTGCAAGTGGTGAACGTCAATCCTTGGTCGATGAAATGACGAAAATCCGTCAGGCGAAGAACGCGGCAAAGGTATACCATTTGTTCACCTGACCACCGTTGTTGCAAAAAGCCGTGCGCCATTAATTTGACTGATCGGTGTTTTTTGACTTTACTAGTGGCTGTTTTCGAATTTCAGACGTCCGAACACTGACCATTCAGTCGGAATGATGTCGAGCACGCCCCCGCAGGGCGCCGATATGACTAGGGAAGTTGCTATTGCATGTGGCGTGAAACCAAGATTCTGCTGATCGATGACGACAGCGCGCGCCGCCGCGACCTTGCGGTGGTGCTGAACTTCCTCGGCGAAGAAAACCTCGCATGTGCCAGCCATGACTGGCAGCAGGTTGTCGAGCCATTGTCCTCGAGCCGCGAAGTGCTGTGCGTGCTCATCGGCACCGTGAATGCTCCGGGCAATCTGCTTGGCTTGCTTAAGACAGTGGCTACCTGGGATGAGTTCCTTCCGGTTCTGCTTTTAGGTGAAATTTCTTCTGCGGAGTTCCCGGAAGACCTTCGCCGTCGGGTGCTTTCCAACCTGGAAATGCCGCCAAGCTATAGCCAGTTGCTGGATTCGCTGCACCGTGCCCAGGTCTACCGCGAAATGTATGACCAGGCACGCGAGCGCGGTCGTCAGCGCGAGCCCAATCTGTTCCGCAGCCTGGTCGGCACCAGTCGTGCCATCCAGCACGTACGGCAGATGATGCAGCAAGTGGCGGATACCGACGCCAGCGTGCTGATCCTGGGCGAGTCGGGTACCGGCAAGGAAGTGGTGGCCCGCAACCTTCACTACCATTCCAAACGTCGCGAAGCGCCGTTCGTGCCAGTCAATTGTGGTGCGATCCCGGCCGAGCTGCTGGAAAGCGAACTCTTCGGCCACGAGAAGGGGGCCTTTACCGGGGCCATCACCAGCCGTGCCGGGCGTTTCGAGCTGGCCAACGGCGGTACCCTGTTCCTCGACGAAATCGGCGACATGCCGTTGCCAATGCAAGTCAAACTGCTGCGTGTGCTGCAGGAACGTACCTTCGAGCGTGTGGGTAGCAACAAGACCCAGAGCATCGACGTGCGCATCATCGCTGCGACGCACAAGAACCTCGAAACCATGATCGAGGACGGCACGTTCCGTGAAGACCTGTACTACCGCCTGAATGTGTTCCCCATCGAAATGGCACCGCTGCGTGAGCGCGTGGAAGACATCCCGTTGTTGATGAACGAGCTGATTTCGCGCATGGAGCACGAGAAGCGTGGTTCCATTCGCTTCAATTCCGCCTCGATCATGTCGCTGTGTCGTCATGGCTGGCCGGGCAACGTGCGCGAGCTGGCCAACCTGGTCGAGCGCATGGCGATCATGCACCCGTACGGGGTCATTGGCGTGTCGGAATTGCCAAAGAAATTCCGCTACGTCGATGACGAAGACGAGCAGATGGTCGACAGCCTGCGCAGCGACCTTGAAGAGCGCGTGGCGATCAATGGCCACACACCAAACTTCAGCAATCACGCCATGCTGCCGCCCGAAGGCCTGGACCTCAAGGACTACCTGGGTAGCCTGGAGCAGGGGCTGATCCAGCAGGCTCTGGACGATGCCAACGGTATCGTTGCGCGCGCGGCTGAACGTTTGCGTATTCGCCGTACCACCCTGGTCGAGAAAATGCGCAAGTACGGCATGAGCCGCCAGGGCGGTGAGGAACAGGCGGAAGATTGATGTTTGGGCGGGGTGTTTGTCTCGGGTTTTGCGTTTGGGCGCAGATCGAGCGCCGCCCGCGCGGCGCATCGCGAGCTTTGCTCGCTCCTACGTTTGTTTCAGGCCAGTAACGCCTGTGACAGGCACGCGCGACCGCCTTGTTTGTACAACGTGATATTGCGCCATGCGCCAAGGCGTTCGCGCGCAAATGGCACAGGAATGATTGGCCCGAAACAAGCGTAGGAGCGAGCGCAGCTTGCGATGCTTGTTTGTACAACGTGATATTGCGCCATGCGCCAAGGCGTTCGCGCGCAAATGGCACAGGAATGATTGGCCCGAAACAAGCGTAGGAGCGAGCGCAGCTCGCGATGCTTGTTTGTACAAGGTGATATTGCGCCATGCGCCAAGGCGTTCGCGCGCAAATGGCACAGGAATGATTGGCCCGAAACAAACGTAGGAGCGAGCGCAGCTCGCGATGCTTGTTTGTACAACGTCATATTGCGCCATGCGCCAAGGCGTTCGCGCGCAGATGGCACAGGAATGACTGGCCCGAAACAAACGTAGGAGCGAGCGCAGCTCGCGATGCGCCGCGCGGGTGGCGCTCGATCTCCCAGGCACAACCAATCTCAAGGCGAACACTTCTCAGCCTTGAAGCAATCCCACGTCAAACCCAAATCCCTATCTCCGGCACGGCTATTGCTACACCGCTGGCACCACACCGTTTTTATGACGGTCAGCCACGCGAGAGAGCAAGATGCCCCAGGCCGCCCACGTATCCCGAGCCCCCGATCAGCAGGGGCAAACCCCGGTCGCGCAGGACAGCGGCCAGGGTATCGCGCAAGCCTTTGCCCTGTTCAATCAGGTGTCCAGCCAGCTGAGCCAGTCCTACAGCCTGCTCGAAGCCCGGGTCAGTGAACTGAAGGGCGAGCTGGCGGTGGTCAGCGCCCAGCGCATCGAAGAACTGAGCGAAAAGGAACGCCTGGCCAACCGCCTGCAAAATCTGCTGGACTTGCTGCCCGGTGGGGTGATCGTGATCGACGGCCAAGGCCTGGTGCGCGAAGCCAACCCGGCCGCCTGCGAGTTGCTCGGCGAACCTCTGATCGGCCAATTGTGGCGCCAGGTGATCGCCCGTAGTTTTGCTCCGCGCAAGGACGACGGCCACGAAGTCTCGCTGCGCGACGGTCGCCGTCTGTCCATCGCCACCCGCTCGCTGGATGCCGAGCCTGGCCAGTTGGTGCTGCTCAACGACCTGACTGAAACCCGTCGCCTCCAGGATCAACTGGCTCGCCACGAGCGCCTGTCGTCCTTGGGGCGCATGGTTGCCTCGCTGGCCCACCAGATCCGCACACCGCTGTCGGCAGCCATGCTGTATGCCAGCCACCTGGCCGATAGCGAGCAAGCGCTGAGCGCGGAAACCCGCCTGCGTTTCGCCGCGACCTTGAAGGAACGCCTGCACGAACTGGAGCACCAGGTGCGCGACATGCTGGTGTTTGCCCGTGGCGAGTTGCTACTGGGGGATCGGGTGACCCCTAAAGCGCTGTTCCAGGCCCTGCAGCAGGCGGCCCAGGCGCATGTGCAGGGGCACGCCGTGCGCTGGCAGTGCGACAGCCATCTGGGTGAATTGCTGTGCAACCGCGACACCTTGGTCGGCGCTTTGCTCAACCTGATTGAAAATGCCCTGCAGGCCAGCGATGGCCCGGCACGGCTGAAGGTGCACCTGTATCGCCGCGAACGTAGCTTGCACCTGTGCATCAGCGATGCCGGCAGCGGCATAGATGCAGGCTTGCTCGGCCGTTTGGGCGAGCCGTTCCTCACCACCAAAGCCACCGGTACCGGCCTGGGCCTGGCCGTGGTCAAGGCGGTGGTGCGTGCGCATCAGGGTACGATCAACCTGCGCTCGAAAGTCGGCCGTGGTACCTGCGTGCGGGTAGAGTTGCCATTGATCGACGGGCAATTGGCGGAGGGGGTGTAATGGCAATCAAGGTGCTGCTGGTCGAGGATGACCGCGTATTGCGCCAGGCGCTGGGCGATACCCTGGAAATCGGCGGTTTCGCCTATCAGGCGGTGGGCAGTGCCGAAGAAGCGCTGGAGGCCTTGGTGGACGACGCTTTCAGCCTGGTGGTCAGTGACGTCAACATGCCCGGCATGGACGGGCACCAGTTGCTCAGCCAGCTGCGCCGCCAGCAGCCACAGTTGCCGGTGCTGTTGATGACGGCGCATGCCGCTGTCGAACGTGCGGTCGAGGCCATGCGCCAAGGCGCCGCTGACTACCTGGTCAAGCCGTTCGAGCCCAAGGCGCTGCTCAGCCTCGTGGAGCAGCATGCCGCCGGGCGGGTCACCGGCGATGAGGGGCCGGTGGCCTGCGAGCCGGCCAGTCGCCAGTTGCTGGAACTGGCGGCCCGTGTGGCGCGCAGTGACTCGACCGTGCTGATTTCCGGCGAGTCCGGTACTGGCAAGGAAGTGCTGGCGCGCTACATTCACCAGCAGTCGCAGCGTGCCACGCAACCCTTCGTGGCCATCAACTGCGCGGCGATCCCCGACAACATGCTTGAGGCCACCCTGTTCGGCCACGAGAAGGGCGCCTTCACCGGCGCTATCGCTGCTCAGGCTGGCAAGTTCGAGCAGGCCGAAGGCGGTACTCTGCTGCTCGACGAAATCTCGGAAATGCCCATGGCCTTGCAGGCCAAGCTGCTGCGTGTGCTGCAGGAGCGCGAGGTGGAGCGGGTAGGCGGGCGCAAGCCGATCAGCCTGGATATTCGGGTGCTGGCCACCACCAACCGCGACCTGGCCGGCGAAGTGGCGGCCGGGCGCTTCCGCGAAGACCTGTACTACCGTCTATCAGTGTTCCCGCTGGCCTGGCGCCCGCTGCGTGAGCGGCCGGGCGATATCCTGCAGCTGGCTGAGCGCCTGCTGGCGCGGCATGTGGTCAAGATGAAGCATGCCCCGGTGCGTCTGTCGCCGCAGGCGCGGGCCTGCCTGCAGGCCTATGCCTGGCCGGGCAACGTTCGCGAGCTGGACAACGCTCTGCAGCGGGCGCTGATCCTGCAGCAGGGTGGAGTGATCGAGGCGGCGGATTTTTGTCTGGCGGGCGCCATTCCATTGTCAGATAGCATCGAGCCATCACCTGACGTGACGGCCGAAGCCGGCGGGCTGGGCGATGACATGCGTCGGCACGAGTACCAGATGATCATCGACACCCTGCGTGCTGAGCGCGGCCGCCGCAAAGAGGCGGCCGAACGCTTGGGCATCAGCCCGCGGACGTTGCGCTACAAGCTGGCACAGATGCGCGATGCCGGGTTTGACGTCGAGGCCAGTCTGTTCGGCTGACTGGCACCCAACTGAATGGTTGAGCACCACGGGGCCTCTATTGGAGCGGCAGGCCCGCGAAGAATCCGGCGCGGTGGCTGGCACCGGCTGCGCCGGTGTTCGCGGGCGTGCCCGCTCCCACGGCGCACGTTTCACATGGGATCTGATTGGCAAGGCTGGCACCTTTGTTGCTTTACGTAGGTCATTCGCCGCATGACTGTCAAAAAAATGCGGCCGCAGGAGAGAGAAGGGTCATGAGCCAAGGTGTTGAATTCAATCGTCTGATGTTGGACATGCGGGCCATGCAGGCCGATGCCATGTCGCTGCCCAAGGCAACCGCCGCCCCCGAGCTGGCGCCAGGGCAAAGTACCTTCGCCGACATGCTCGGCCAGGCCATCGGCAAGGTGCATGAGACGCAGCAGGCTTCGACCCAGCTGGCCAACGCGTTCGAAATCGGCAAGAGCGGCGTCGACCTGACTGACGTGATGATCGCTTCGCAAAAGGCCAGCGTGTCGATGCAAGCCTTGACCCAGGTACGCAACAAGCTGGTCCAGGCGTATCAGGACATCATGCAGATGCCGGTTTGAGGACGGATGTAACCCATGGCTGAAGCAGTCGTCGAAAACGCCCCCGCCAAGGCTGGCTCGCCAGCGGCCAAGCCGCCGCTGTTTGGCATGGCGTTTCTGGAAAATATCTCGCAGATGCCCATGCTGCGCCAGATCGGCCTCTTGGTCGGCCTGGCGGCCAGCGTGGCCATCGGCTTTGCCGTGGTGTTGTGGTCGCAACAACCCGATTACCGTCCGTTGTACGGCAGCCTGTCGGGCATGGACACCAAGCAGGTCATGGACACCCTGGCCGCTGCTGACATCCCCTATAACGTGGAGCCCAACTCGGGGGCCCTGCTGGTCAAGGCCGACGACCTCTCCCGTGCGCGCCTGAAACTGGCAGCCGCCGGTGTGGCGCCGAGCGACGGCAATGTCGGCTTCGAGCTGCTCGACAAGGAGCAGGGCCTGGGCACCAGCCAGTTCATGGAAGCCACCCGTTACCGCCGCAGCCTGGAAGGCGAACTGGCCCGTACCATTTCCAGCCTCAACAACGTCAAGGGCGCGCGCGTGCACCTGGCCATTCCGAAAAGCTCGGTGTTCGTGCGTGATGAACGCAAGCCCAGCGCCTCGGTACTGGTCGAGCTGTACCCAGGCCGCGCGCTGGAAGCCGGGCAGGTGATGGCGATTGTCAACCTGGTCGCCACCAGCGTGCCGGAACTGGACAAATCCCAGGTCACCGTCGTCGACCAGAAGGGCAACCTGCTGTCCGATCAGATTCAGGATTCCGCGCTGACCCAGGCCGGGAAGCAGTTCGACTACAGCCGCCGGGTGGAAAGCATGCTCACCCAGCGCGTGCACAATATCCTGCAGCCGGTGCTGGGCAACGATCGCTACAAGGCTGAAGTGTCCGCCGACCTTGACTTCAGCGCGGTCGAGTCCACCTCCGAACAGTTCAATCCCGACCAGCCGGCGTTGCGCAGCGAGCAGTCGGTTGACGAGCAACGTGCCAGCAGCCAAGGTCCGCAAGGCGTGCCTGGCGCACTGAGCAACCAGCCGCCAGGCGCCGCTTCGGCACCGCAGACCACCGGTGGCGCGGCTACCCCGGCTGCTGCCATTCAGCCTGGCCAGCCGCTGGTGGATGCCAATGGCCAGCAGATCATGGACCCGGCCACCGGCCAGCCGATGCTCGCGCCATACCCGTCAGATAAACGTCAGCAAAGCACCAAGAACTTCGAGCTGGACCGTTCCATCAGCCACACTCGCCAGCAGCAGGGGCGCATGACCCGCCTGTCGGTAGCGGTGGTGGTGGACGACCAGGTCAAGGTCGACCCGGCCACTGGCGATGCCACTCGAGCGCCATGGGGCGCGGAGGACTTGGCGCGCTTTACCCGCCTGGTGCAGGACGCCGTCGGCTTCGATGCCAGCCGTGGCGACAGCGTGACGGTGATCAACGTGCCGTTCGCCGCCGACCGTGGCGAGGAAATCGCCGACATCGCCTTCTACCAGCAGCCGTGGTTCTGGGATATCGTCAAGCAGGTGCTGGGCGTGGTGTTCATCCTGGTGCTGGTGTTCGGTGTGCTGCGGCCGGTGCTGAACAACATTACCGGGGGCGGCAAGCAGGCTGCCCCGGACAGCGACATGGAGCTGGGCGGCATGATGGGTCTGGATGGCGAACTGGCCAACGACCGCGTCAGCCTGGGTGGCCCGACAAGCATTCTGCTGCCTAGCCCGAGCGAGGGTTACGAGGCACAGCTCAACGCAATCAAAGGCCTGGTGGCCGAAGACCCGGGCCGCGTTGCCCAGGTCGTGAAAGAGTGGATCAACGCCGATGAGTGATAACCGAGCCGTTACCGCCAAGCTGAGCCGCGTCGACAAGGCGGCGATCCTCCTGCTTTCGCTGGGCGAGACCGACGCCGCCCAGGTGCTGCGGCACATGGGGCCCAAAGAAGTGCAACGGGTGGGTGTGGCCATGGCGCAGATGGGCAATGTGCACCGTGACCAGGTCGAACAGGTGATGAGCGAGTTCGTCGAAATCGTCGGCGACCAGACCAGCCTGGGCGTGGGCTCCGATGCCTATATCCGCAAGATGCTCAACCAGGCCCTGGGCGAGGACAAGGCCAACGGCCTGGTCGACCGCATCCTGCTCGGTGGCAACACCAGCGGCCTGGACAGCCTCAAGTGGATGGAGCCGCGCGCCGTTGCCGACGTGATCCGCTACGAGCACCCACAGATCCAGGCCATCGTCGTCGCCTACCTCGACCCCGACCAGGCCGGTGAAGTGCTGAGCAATTTCGACCACAAGGTGCGCCTTGACATCGTCTTGCGCGTGTCATCGCTGAACACCGTACAGCCGGCGGCGCTGAAGGAGCTGAACCAGATCCTCGAGAAGCAGTTCTCGGGCAACTCCAATGCCGCCCGCACCACCTTGGGTGGTATCAAGCGTGCTGCCGACATCATGAACTTCCTCGACAGCTCGGTGGAAGGTGCACTGATGGACGCGATCCGCGAAATCGACAGCGACCTGTCGGAGCAGATCGAAGACTTGATGTTCGTCTTCAACAACCTGGCCGATGTCGACGACCGGGGCATCCAGGCGCTGTTGCGCGAAGTGTCCTCCGACGTGTTGGTGGTGTCGCTCAAGGGCGCCGACGAGCGGGTCAAGGACAAGATCTTCAAGAACATGTCCAAACGTGCT
>Ga0182745_1004400_pt1 | contig 11718 bp, 7 predicted proteins | sample eDN3rd30CKraftBY_FD_128523 | JGI IMG/M metagenome (GOLD analysis project Ga0182745, IMG submission 128523) | Enriched backyard soil microbial communities from Emeryville, California, USA - eDNA 3rd pass 30_C Kraft BY (version 2) (version 2) | ecosystem: Environmental > Terrestrial > Soil >... | reverse complement strand
GGCTGCTGGTGGGCACCACCATCGGCACCACCGCGGCCATCGTCCCGCTCGTCGTCGCGGCCATTCCCTTCATGGGCCGTGTCGTCTAGCAGAGCATCCGGGAGGCGTGACACGCGCTGGTGGAGGCAGCAAGCACCATGGGCTCCATCCGCCGCCGCGTCATCCTCCAGGTCCTCATCCCGGAGGCGCTGCCGTCGCTCGTGCGAGGCACGGCGCTCGCCGTCATCAGCCTGCTCGGCTACAGCGCCATGGCGGGCGCGGTGGGCGGCGGGGGCCTGGGCGACCTCGCGGTGAAGTACGGCTACATGCGCTTCCGCACCGACGTCATGCTCGGCTGCCTGGTGGTGCTGCTCGTGCTGGTGCAGCTCGTCCAGTGGCTCGGTGACGCGCTGGCCTCCCGTTTCGACCCCTCGGGCGCGCGGACCTCCCGCTGACCGCGCGCCCCATCCTTCCCTCTGCTGCTCCAGGAGACCCCGTCATGAAGTCCCCCTCGCGCTCCCTGCTCGCCCCGCTCCTGCTCTCCGTGACAGCGCTGCTCGCCGCCTGCCAGAAGCAGGAGACGTCCCCGGGCGACGCCGCCGTCCGTGCCCTGAAGGTCGGCGTCAACCCGGTGCCCCACGGCGAGATTCTCCGCGCGGCCGCCGCCGTGGCCCTGCGCGACGGCGTGCGCGTCGAGGTGGTGGAGTTCACCGACTACGTGCAGCCGAACATCGCGCTCGCGGATGGCCAGCTCGACGCCAACTACTTCCAGCACGTGCCGTACCTGGAGCGCTTCGCGGAGGACAGGAAGCTCGCGCTGGCCAGCGCCGGCCCGGTGCACCTGGAGCCGCTGGCGCTCTACTCCACGAAGTTCAACCAGCTCGCCGAGCTGCCCGAGGGCGCCCAGGTGACGCTGCCCGCGGACCCCAGCAACCTGGCGCGAGCCCTCCGCCTGCTCGAAGCCCAGGGCCTGCTGCGCTTGCGCGAGGGCGCCGGCGCCACGGCCACCGCGAAGGACGTGGAGGGCAACCCGCGCAAGCTCGACCTGCGCGAGATTGACGCCGAGCAGCAGCCGCGCACCCTGGAGGACGTGGCCGCCGCCGTCATCAACGGCAACTACTTCCTGGAGGCCCAGAAGCACCTCCGGCTGGACGCGAAGGTGCTGGCCCGCGAGTCCGCGAAGCAGAACCCGTACGCCAACGTGCTCGCCGTGCGGCGGGGCGACGAGTCCCGCCCCGAGGTCCGGACGCTGGTGAAGGCGCTCCACTCCGAGGAGGTGCGCCGCCACATCGAGTCCCGCTACGGCGGCGCGGTGGTGCCCGCCTTCTGACACCCACGCACCGCACGTCTTCCTTGCGCGCCCCGCCCGGCCCGAGCATGACAGGGGAACGGAGAGCGGGGCCGCTTCCAGCCCCGCCGAGCGAAGGAGCGAGTGCATGGCGCCGCGATTCAAGAACCTCGACGGCAGCGGGCCACAGCCGTTCAGCAGCGTCTTCAAGTGGGCCGTGGCCGACAAGCTCGCCGGGCGCCGGCGCAAGTCACCAGCACGCGCCGATGTACCCCACGTGGAGCCCGACCTCGCGCTGCTCGCCACGCCGCCCGCCGCGGGCGAGGGCGCGCGGCTCACGTGGCTGGGGCACGCGAGCTGGCTCGTCCAGCTCGACGGCGTCTCACTGCTCATCGACCCGGTGCTGCGCGACACCCTCGGAGGTGTCATCCGCCGCAACGTGCCCCCCGGCGTCCCCGTGGAGCGGCTGCCGGCCATCGCGGCGAGCCTCGTCTCGCACAACCACTACGACCACCTGGACCTGCCCACGCTGGAGCAGGTGGGCGCCCCCGTCGTCACCGGCCTGGGCCACACGCCCGTCTTCCGGAGCTCGGGCCTGCCCGTCACCGAGCTGGACTGGTGGCAGTCCACGAAGGTGGGCCCGGTCACCGTCCACTTCGTCCCCTCGCAGCACTGGAGCCGCCGCGGCCTCAACGACATCAACGAGATGCTCTGGGGCGGCTTCGTCATCGAAGGCTCCAGCGCCCGCGTCTTCCACTCCGGTGACACCGCCTACTTCGAGGGCTTCCGGGAGATTGGCCGGCGCTACCCCGGCCTCGACGCCGCGCTGCTGCCCATTGGCGCATATGACCCGGAGTGGTTCATGAGCCGCCAGCACATGAACCCCGAGGAGGCCGTGCAGGCCTTCGAGGACCTGGGCGCCGCGCGCTTCTTCGCCATGCACTGGGGCACCTTCAAGCTCACCGACGAGCCGCTCGACGAGCCGCCCCGCCGCCTGGACGCGGAGTGGACCCGCCGGGGCCTGGCGCGCGAGCGCGTCGAGGTGCTGCCCGTGGGTGGCACACGCACCGTGCGCCACGGTTGAAACCCACCAGGGCCTATGTTGTGGGGTGGGCATGCTCCTGCCCACGCTCCTCGCCCTGACGCTCCATCAGGCACCCGCCTCCCTCACCACCGTCTCCGAACAGAGCGGCTGGCTCCGCACGGGCCGCTACCCGGAAGTGGAGGCCCTCTGCCGCGCCTTCCCCAAGGCGTTCCCCGGCAAGGTCCGCTGCGACACGCTCGGCACCACGCCGGAGGGCCGCCCGCTGCTCGCGCTCGTCGCCAGCGCGGATGGCACCCTCACCCCCGCCGCCGCGGCGCGCAAGCAACGCCCCGTCGTCTTCTTCCAGGGAGGCATCCACTCCGGAGAGGTGGACGGCAAGGACGCTGGCTTCTGGCTCCTGCGGGACCTGCTCTCCGGCAAGGAGCAGCCCGGCGTCCTCCAGCGCGTCACCGCCGTCTTCGTCCCCGTCTTCAACGTGGACGGCCACGAGCGCTTCGGCCCCAACCACCGCCCCAACCAGAACGGCCCCGAGGAGATGGGCTGGCGCGCCACCGCGCACAACCTCAACCTCAACCGCGACTACGCCAAGGCCGAGGCCCCGGAGATGGTGGCGCTGCTCAAGTACCTCCACGCCTGGGACCCGCTCGTCTACCTGGACCTGCACGCCACCAACGGCGCCAAGTTCGAGCACGACGTGTCCGTGGGCCTGGAGCCGCAGAAGTCCGGCCCGGCGCCGCTGCGCGCCCTGGGCGAGAAGCTGCGCGAGGAGCTCTTCACCGAGCTGGAGTCCCAGCGGCACCTGCCCGTGGCCTTCTACCCGTCCTTCATCGAGGACGATGACCCCAGCTCCGGCTTCGCCTACGGCGTGCCGCCGCCGCGCTTCAGCCATGCCTACTGGGCCGCGCACCGCCGCTTCGGGGTGCTGGTGGAGACGCACTCGTGGAAGCCCTATCCGGAGCGCGTGAAGGCCACGCGGGACGTGGTGGCGGGCCTGCTGCGCCTGGTGGCTCGCGACGGCGCCACCCTGCGCGCGGCGGTGAAGGCGGCGGACGCCGAGGCCACGGCCGGCAAGGCGCGCGAGGTGGTGCTCGCCTGGAAGAACACGGAGCGGCGCCGGACCATCGACTTCCGGGGCTACGCCTACGAGCGCGGCCCCTCCGAGGTGTCCGGCCAGACGTGGATTCGCTACGACGACGCGAAGCCGCAAGTCTGGAAGGTGCCCTACTTCGACGAAATCGAGCCCGCGCTCACCGTCACGCTGCCCGCGGGCGGCTACCTGGTGCCCCCGGCGCACGCCGCGTGGGTGGAGGCGAAGCTCGCCGCGCACGGCCTGCGCTCGCAGCGCCTCCCCCGGCCCGTGGCCAGCGCGGCGGTGGAGCGCTTCCGCACCACCGACTGGAAGTGGAGCGCCCAGTCCGTGGAGAACCGGCAGCCGCTCAGCGTGAAGGGGACGTGGGAGCCCGGGTCGCTGCCGCTGCCCGCGGGCACGCTGTACGTCCCGGCCGCCCAGCCGGGCGTGGAGCTGGTGGCCCACCTGCTGGAGCCCATGGGGCCGGACTCGCTGCTGTCCTGGGGCTTCTTCAACGCCCACTTCGAGCAGAAGGAGTACGTCGAGGACTACGTGCTGGAGCCCTTCGCGCGCGAGCTGCTCGCGAAGGACGCCACGGTGAAGGCGGAGTGGGAGGCGAAGCTGAAGGACCCGGCCTTCGCCGGGGATGCGCGCGCCCGCCTGCGCTTCTTCTATGAGCGCCACCCGGCCCGCGACGTCCAGCTCCGCGTCTACCCCGTGCTGCGCGTCCAGGCCGCGCCCGAGGGACTCACGGCGGCGAAGCCCGCGAAGCCGTCGCCAGGACGTCCGTGAAATGAAGACGCCCCGGAGCCAGACGGCTCCGGGGCGTTTTCAGTCACCACGGGACATCATCAGCCGATGATGCCCTCGCAGGCGCACGCGCTCGGGTTGCAGGTCGCGTTCGGCCCGCAGCCACCGCAGTCCGGCTTGCAGACGCACGCGCACGCGTTGGCGTCCGGCTGGTACCGGTCACCGCAGTTCAGCGCGCCCGTGTCACACACGCAGCCGCACGCGTTCGCGTCGAACGTGAAGCCCGGCGCGCAGCTCGCCGACTGGACGCACGTGCACGAGCAGGTGTCCGTGTTGCACGTCTCGTAGGTGCCGCACGCGCCGCCGCAGTCCGGGGCGCAGGTGAAGTCGCACACCGCGGGGTCCGTGTTGCAGACCTGCCCCGGCGCACCACCACCGCCGCAGTCCGACGGGCACTCGCACTTGTCCGTGGTGCGATTGCACGTCAGCTTGCCGTCGCAGAAGTCCGGGTCGTTCGGGTCATAGTGCGGGTCCGCCGCGCACGGCGCGGGGATGCCGTCCGGGTTGGACGTGCGGTCCGACCAGTAGCGGTAGGACAGCGCCGCCTGCGTGGTGCCCGGCGTCTGGGGACGGCAACCGCCGAAGAACGACACCGCGCGGCTGATGCCGTCCACGTCGAAGCCGTGGATGCGGCTGCGCGGCAGGTCCGCCGGCGTGGGGCACTGGGTCTGGTTCTGCACCCCGTCCATCGCCACCTTCAGCGAGGCACCGATGGGCGGCTTCAGCGTGCGGTAGCCCACCGAGGCGATGACGCTGTCGATGATGGCGTTGATGGTGGTGGTGATGGACGCCGCGTCCCGGATGCTGCCGTAGACGCCGCCGGTGGCCTGGATGATGTCCAGGTGCCGCGGGTTGCGGGGGTCCTCCTGGACCTGGCACCAGGTGCTGGTGTCGTTGGTGGCGTTCTCATGCGGGCAGAGGATGCCGTGCACGTCGATGGGCTGGTCGAGCGGGTTGCGGTTCGTCCCCACGGTGTTGCCCGTGCCCAGGAAGTACTGGCTGTACTGCTCCACGGTGCCGCTGGACTGGTCCCGGGTGTCCGTCAGGACGACCACGACCACCTTGGCGCCCGCGCGGAAGCGCGTGTCCGCCGTGCCGCCGGCCGAGGCGAGCAGGTTGATGACGGCGCGCGCGGCCTCCAGCGGACGCTCCACGCCGTTTCCGCTCTGCCCCACCCAGCACTCGGTGTTGGCGGAGCAGGTCGTGGGGGGGGTCCCCGTGGGGATGGTGATGCCCGAGCACTGGCCACCACTACAGGTGCTGTTCTGCGTCAGCCAGGCACGGAACTGGTTGATGTTCCCCGTGAAGCCACGCAGCAGCCCCGAGTTCGACCCGCTGCTATAGGTATAGGTGGTGGTCACCATCGCCAGGCGCCAGTCCAGCGACGCGTTGGCGAGCTTGTCCGCCACGGCCGAGGCCGCGTTGGCCAGCGACTGCTGCGACGAGGCCATGGAGCCGCTGTCGTCCACGACGAAGATGAAGTCCACCACCGCCCTGCGCACGGTGAACTTCTCGCACTGCACCGCGTCCGCGTCGCCGAACTGCGCCAGGGCCGAGCCGCCGGCCGTGTCCGCCGTCGTGAAGAGGCTGCCCGCCTCGTTGTAGCGGGCGGTGGGGGTGATGGCGAGGACCACCACCACGCTCTGGTCGGAGCGGTGGACGTACTGCGCCTGGATGGTGAAGGGCCCGGTGATGCCGGCCGTCCCCGTCAGCTCACCCGTGCTCCCCGGCACCAGCGAGCGGACCAGGGTGTTGGTGAACGTCTTCAGGTCGGTGTTGCCCGACATGGCGTAGCGCGCCGACAGCGCGGCGTAGCCATCCCAGGTGGTGAAGGTCTGCTGGAAGTCGCGCGTGGCGGTGTTGAACGACGCCGTGCGGATGCCCGCCTCGTCAGCCGTGGGCGTCGACGACGTGCCCACCCGGCCGCGCTTGTACGCAATCAGCGTCACCTGCTTGGTGGCGTCCCAGCCGATGATGCCCACGCCCGCGTTGCCGGAGCGGATGGTGCGCAGGTTGGCGTCCGTGAAGGTGGACGGCAGCGCCAGCCGCAGGTCTCCACCGTTCTCCTCCTTGAACGTGACGGTGCGCAGGTTCGACGTGCGGCACGCCTGGCCCGCCGGCGTGCCAGCCGCGCCGTCGCTGGGGTCGTTCGGGTTCAGCTCACCCTCGTCCACGCGGCCGTTCTGGTTGGCGTCCTCGGCACCATCCATGATGCCGTCACCGTCCGTGTCCGGGTTCGTCGGGTTCGTGGTCGTGGTGGGGTCCGCGTCGCCCACGTAGCCGCAGTCCTGGCGCGGCGCCTGCGCCGTCGTCACGCCCCGCTCGACGCCGTCCAGCAGGCCGTCGCCGTCCGTGTCCGGGTTCGTCGGGTCCGTCTCGCCCGGGTCCACCCGGCCGTTGCCGTTGGTGTCCTCGCCGCGGAAGCCGTTGCGGCCGGGACCGTCCTGCAGGCCGTCACAGTCGGTATCCGTCAGGCGCGGGTCCGTCTCACCGGAGTCCACGCGGCCGTTGTGGTTCTTGTCCTCGACGCCGTCCGGGATGCCGTCGCCGTCCGTGTCCGGGTTGTGCGGGTCCGTGCCCGTCGCAATCTCAATCGAGTCCGGGATGCCGTCGAAGTCCGAGTCCAGCACGGACGCGGCGCAGTCCGCGACGCGCGGGTCCGTCTCGTTGCCGTCCACGATGCCGTTGCGGTTGACGTCCTCGTCACCATCCGCGCAGGTGTCTCCGTCCGTGTCCGGGTTGAGCGGGTCGGTGCCCGTGCGAACCTCCAGCCCGTCGTCCAGGCCGTCGCCGTCGGTGTCGCGCTTGCGCGGGTCCGTCTCGCCGGGGCTCACCACGCCGTTGCGGTTGGCGTCCTCCACGCCGTCGGCCAGGCCGTCGCCGTCCGAGTCGATGGCGTTCGGGTCCGTCTCGCCGGGGTCCCTCCGGCCGTTGCGGTTGAGGTCCTCCAGGCCGTCCGGGATGCCGTCACCATCCGTGTCCGCCAGCACCGGCGAGGTGCGCGTGCTCGGGTCCTGGTCTCCGGGGAAGTTGCAGTTGGGGTCGGGGCTGCTCGTGCGGCCCACCTCCACGCCGTCGCGGATGCCGTCACCATCCGTGTCGCGCAGGCCGGGGTCCGTCTTCAGACCTCCGGGGTACACGGTGGAGAACTCCTCCGCGTCCGTCAGGCCATCACAGTCAGAGTCCTTGAAGGGGTTTTCCGGGTCATCGATGTCCGTGGGGACGCGGCCCGGGTCAGGGTCGGGATCGGGAATGACGCCAGCGTCTTCTTCGAGCGTGCCGCCGTCGTCGCCGCTGTCTCCGCCACCGTCCGCGCCCGCGTCGGTGTTCGGTTGTGGATTAGGGTCGGGATCGTCCCCACCGCCGCAGCCAGTCAGCAACGACGCTGCCAGCAACGCGCAGGTGAAGAACTTCATCAGGGGGTTGCGCATCGTCTTTGACTCCAGTGACTCCGACTCGAGGTGGGGGTGAGTCGAAGCAGACTTCCATTGTAGAGAACGATTGAGGACTTTCCGAGTCCCTGCTCCCCCTGGGGCAACTCTGAGTCGGGGTCCAGATGCTCCCCGTCCAGTGACGAAGGCGGATTGTGCCCAGACTGTTGGTAAACGGGGTTCGCGGGGATGTGGCGCTCGGCTATCGTCAGGGCCGTGCCCGTCTTTGGCCTTGCGGCATTGTGGAACGGCTCGGCGCCCCCTGAGCGCGTGGCGGCCTGGGTGGAAGGGATTGGCGAGGTGCTCACCTCCGCGCAGTCGCTCCAGCTGGTGGTGGCCTTGCGCCCGGAGGACGCGGGCATCGAGCTGAAGGTGGAGGCCCCCGGCTATCCACGCGCCGCGGTGGAGCGGCTCGCCGAGGACGTGAAGCGCAGCGGGGGCACCTTCGTGGAGCTGTGGCGCCTGCCCAAGGCGGAGCGTGACGCGTTCCGCGCGTCGACGTTTGGAGGTGGCGTCGCGTACCGGGGCGAGGAGCGCGCCGCCGCCGCCCGCGCCCTCCAGCAGCACCTGTCCAGCCTCCCGGTGAGCGACGTGCGCCCCGCGGGGCCCGGTGGCGGCGGCGCACCCCAGGGCGGCACGAAGCCCGCCGCCTCGCCGGGTCCGCTCGCCGCGCCGCCCTCGGACGCGCCTGCCTCCCCGCCAGCTCCCCTGTTCCACCAGGTGCCTGTCCGCCCGGGGGAGGGTCCGCAGCGGCGCGGGCGCCGCTTCGCGGTGAAGCTGGAGATGGAGTTCCGGACCGAGCTGGACTTCGTGCGGGAGCACGCCCTCAACATCTCCAACGGCGGCCTCTTCGTGCGCACCGCGCACCGGCCCCAGCCCGACAGCGTCGTCACCGTGGACGTGAAGCTGCCCAACGGCGAGCACCTCCAGGGCGACGCGGTGGTGGTCCATGTGGTGGACGACCCGTACACGGGCGGCGTGGGCCTGGCGTTCCTCAACGACGACGCCACGTTCGCCCAGACGCTGGACCGGTATCTGGCGAGCCTGGCCGGCGACGCGGGCTGAGCATGGAGGTCGTGCGGGAAATCTGGCCTCGCGACCATGGCCGCTTCGAGCTGCTGTCCCGGCTCGGACGGGGCGGCATGGCGGAGGTGTTCCTCGCGCGGATGAAGCACGGCCCACATGCCGGAGCGCACGTGGCCCTCAAGCGCGTGAGGCCCGAGCGCACGCGAGCCCCGGAGGCCCACGAGCAGCTCCTGCACGAAGCGGAGCTCGCGCGCTGCCTGCGCCACCCGTACATCGTCGGCTTCGTGGAGTACGGCGAGCTGCCGGACGGCGGCTACCTCGCGCTGGAGCTGGTGGAGGGGCCGGACCTGGGCCGCGTGCTGGCGCGGTGCCGCCGCCGCCGCATCGAGCTGCCCATCGACATCTCCGTGCTCATCGTCCGGCAGGTGCTGGAGGCCCTCGCGCACGCGCACCATGCCGTCAGCACCACGGGCCGCCCCCTGGGCGTGGTGCACTGTGACGTGTCCCCGCACAACGTGCTGCTGTCCCGCACGGGCGAGGTGAAGCTGACGGACTTCGGCGTGGCCCGCTCGCGCGCGGGCGCGGTGAAGGACACCCGGCGGCTGGGCAAACAGCACTACCGCTCCCCCGAGCTGCTCGCGGGCGACGTGTCCGTGGCGGTGGACCTGTGGGCGACGGCGGTGCTGCTCTACGAGCTGCTGGCGCTGGAGTCGCCCTTCCCCTCCGGCCCGGAGGAGCAGGTGGCGTCCTCCATCCGCGGCGGCCGGGTGACGCCGGTGCGCAGGCACGCGCCCGAGGTGCCGGACGCGCTGGCGCAGGTGCTGGACCGCGCGCTGGCGCCCGTCCCCTCGCAGCGCTTCAGCTCCGCGGAGCAGTTCGCCCGCGCCCTGGCGCCGCTGAGCGATGACCGCGTGGCCACGCCCCTGGCCGTGGCCGCGGTGGTGCGCGGGCTGATGGAGACCTGAGCCCGCTACGCCACCTGCTGCCCCGCGGCGAGGGGCACCATGCCCAGGTCGCCCTCCACCACCAACCGGCTTCGGCCTCCGCCCTGCTTCACCACGCGCACCTGCACGCCGATGCGCTCGGCCATGCCGCTGACGTGGGAGATGATGCCCACCTGCCGGCCCGTGGCCTGGAGCGCGTCCAGCGTGGCCAGGGCCACCTCCAGCGTCTCCGGGTCCAGCGTGCCGAAGCCCTCGTCGATGAAGAGCGTCTCCACCTGCGTCGTCTCCGACGAGAGGGAGGCCAGTCCCAGCGCGAGCGCCAGCGACACCAGGAAGCTCTCGCCTCCGGACAGGCTGGCCACGCTGCGCACCTCGTCGCCCATGTCCCCGTCCACCACCTGGAGGTCCAGGTCGTGTCCGGGCACGCGCATCAGCCGGTAGCGCCGCGCCAGCTCCCGCAGGTGCGCATTGGCATGCAGCAACAGCGCGTCCAGCGTGAGGCTCTGGGCGAAGACCTTGAAGCGCTTGCCGTCATGCGAGCCGATGAGGTCCCCCAGCGCCTTCCACACCTCCGCCGCGCGGCGGCCTTCCTCCAGGGCCGCGGCCTCGGCGCCGTGCCGCGCCCGCGCGGCGTCGTCCGCCTCCAGCCGGGCGTGCAGGGTGGCCTCGGCGTGACGGCGCGCCTCGACCTCCGCGCGCAGGTGCTCACACGCGGGCCCCGCCTCCTGCTCCGAGAGCGCTGGAGGGCCGGACGCCTCGTGCCGCGTCCGCCGCTCGCTCCGCTCCGCCAGCACAGCGGTGGCCTGCGAGAGCGCCTCGCGCAGCGCCGCCAGGGCCCGGGCCTCCGCTTCACGCCAGGCCGCGTCGTACACCAGCAGCGACCGCACGGCATCCAGGGTGGTCCCACGCGCGGACAGCCGCGCGGACAGCGCGGCGCCCTCTGACTCACGCAGCGCCAGCGCCTCCTCCCTGGCGCGCACGGCGTCCTCGGCGCGCGCGGTGGCGACCCGCACCGCCTGGTTCGCCGCCTCGGCGCGCTCCCGGGCCTGCTCGAAGGCCGACTCCGTGGCCTCCCGCCGGGCTTCCAGCTCGGCGCGGACCTCCGCCGTGGGACGGCCCTGCAACAGCGCCGCGCGCGCCCGGACCAGCTCGCCGCGCTCCGCGTCCTTCCGCGCGGCGAAGGCCCGGTGCTCCTCCGCGTGACGGGTGCTCACCTCCACCTGCCCCTGCGCCCTGGCGCGCTGCTGCTGCTCCGCGGCCTCGCCCGCCTCCGCCTTCAGCCGCGCCTCCTCCTTCCCCTTCCACATCACCACCCGCTCGCCACACTTGCGGCGGAAGGTGGCCGGGTCCTCCTCCAGCTTCCGGTCCCACCCCGCGTCCACGGTGAAGACGGGCGACAGCTCCGACACCACCTGCCGCTGCGCCTGCTCGGCGGCTTCGAGCCGGGCATGCACGTCCTTGAGCGATGCCTCCGCGCGCGACAGCGCCTCCTCCGCCTGACGCAGCGACTCCGCCGCCACCTCACGGCGCGTGCGCTGCGTCTCCAAGGCCGCGCGAGCCTCGCGCGCCGTCCGGGCCCGTGATTCGGCGGCCTGCTCCTCGGCCTTCAGCGCCGCCAGCCGCTCCGACACCTCCGCGCGCGCCGCCTCCAGCCACGCTGCGGCCTCGGGCGAGCCTCCGGCGTCCGGTGGCGGCGGCGCGCCCGCGCCATCCCCCCTCGCGGCCTCCAACCACGCGGCGGAGTCCTTCCGCCAGACCTCGCCGTGCGCCGCCGCGCGGGCCTCCGCGGCCTGCCTTCGAGCCTCCGCCTGTCCGGCGCGCGCACTCGCCGCCGCGTTCCGCGCGCTCGCCGCGACCTCCGCCTGGGTGGCCTCGGTCCGCTCCGCCTCCAGCTCCTCCACGCGCGCGGACGCCTCCGCGACCAGCCCCTCCAGCGCGGACACCTCGCGCGCGGCCGGATGCTCCCGTGCGCCACACAGCGGGCAGGCCTCGCCTTCCCGCAGCAGGGCCCGGTGGGACGCATACCCCTGGGTGGCCTGGGCGAGCGATAGCGACCGCCGCGCCTCCTTGAGCGCCGCCTCGCACGCCGCCCTCCGCGCCCCCGCCGCGCTTGCTTCCGCCGCCGT
>Ga0182745_1004399_pt1 | contig 11720 bp, 9 predicted proteins | sample eDN3rd30CKraftBY_FD_128523 | JGI IMG/M metagenome (GOLD analysis project Ga0182745, IMG submission 128523) | Enriched backyard soil microbial communities from Emeryville, California, USA - eDNA 3rd pass 30_C Kraft BY (version 2) (version 2) | ecosystem: Environmental > Terrestrial > Soil >... | reverse complement strand
GGCGCAAGCGGCGCAGCAGCCAGCCGCTCCCACACCGACGTCGGTGAACTAAGCAGCGTGGCTACTTCGGTAGCCACTGCGCCCGCGTCCGCCGCGAACATCGCTGTGCTGGGCGCGGGCTCGTGGGGAACCGCCCTGGCGATCCAGCTGGCTCGTTCAGGGTGTGTCACCACGCTGTGGGGGCGGGACCGCGCGCATCTAAACGAGCTGGCGCGCGACCGACGCAATGCCCGTTACCTCCCCGAGGCCACCTTTCCGGATAACCTGGCCCTCGAAGCCGACCTGGCGCAAATCCTGCGCTCGACCCGCGACCTGCTGGTGGCCGTGCCCAGCCACGCCCTGCGCGGCACGCTGGAACAAATCGCCCACCAGGCGGGTGGCACCGGGAACGGCGCCATCCGTCTCGCCTGGGCCACCAAGGGCTTCGAGCTCTCGACCGGGCTGCTGCCGCACCAGGTAGCTGAGCAGGTGCTGGGATCGAATGTTCCCACTGCTGTCATTTCCGGACCCACATTCGCTCGCGAAGTGGGAGCCGGATTGCCGACCGCGATGACGATCGCGGCCAACGATCAGACCTTCGCCAGCGACCTGGCGCTCGCGATCTCGGGCCAGAACTTCCGCGCCTACACTTCGAGCGATGTGATCGGTGTGGAGATCGGCGGCGCCATCAAGAACGTGCTGGCCATCGGCGCGGGCATTTCCGATGGCCTGGGCTATGGCGCCAATACGCGCATCGCACTCATCACTCGTGGGCTGGTCGAGATGACGCGCCTCGGGGTTGCCCTGGGGGCGCGCAAGGACACGTTCATGGGGTTGGCTGGGCTGGGGGATTTGGTGCTGACCTGCACCGATAACCAGTCACGCAACCGGCGCTTCGGCCTGGCCCTGGCGGCGGGGGAAAGCATAGACGACGCTCAGAAGGCCATCGGCCAGGTGGTCGAGGGGGTGCCTGCCGCTCGCGCCGTCCGCGAAGTCGCCACTCGCGCGGGCGTCGAAATGCCACTGTGTGAACAGCTCTACCGTGTCGTTCACGACGGCCTCGCACCCAAGGCCGCCGTGAAAGAACTCATGAGCCGCGCGTTGAAGCCGGAAAACGGCTGAGCTGAAGGATTTCACGCGCTTCATCCGGCGTGGCGACGCTGTGTCCGAGATCCTCGATGATCCGCCTGGCTCGCGCCACCAATTGACCGTTGGTGGCAAACACGCCGTGGCTCAAATAGAGATTGTCTTCCAGACCGACACGGACATGGCCGCCGAGCAGCACTGACTGCGCCACCATCGGCATTTGCATTCTCGCGATCCCGAACGCGGACCACAGCGCCCCCGGCGGCAGCAGACGCTTCAAGTAAAGGATCGTTTCGACATCCGCCGGCAATCCCCAGCGCGTGCCCAGCACCATCTGGAAGAACGGCGGCGGCGCCACCAGTCCTTCCTTGATCAACTGATTGGCGAACAGCACGTCCCCGGGCGCGAACACCTCCAATTCAGGCTTGACCCCGAGATCCAGGAAGGTCCTGGCCATGCCGCGCAGGGTGCGCTGGCTGTGCAGATAGATGTATTCGAGTTCGCCATCCATCTGGTTCTGGGTGGTCACATCCAGTGAGCACACTTCAGGCCGGTTCTCGCGAATGTGGCGTGTCCGGTTCTCCACGTCGCCGACATCGGTCTCCGGGCCCGCGATCGCGTCGTTCTCGGGCGACGGCACATACAGGCCGCCCCCGCCGCAGGTGAGGTTGAGGATCACGCGCAGGCCAAGCGAACGGAAGTTCCGGGTCAGCTCGGCGAACAATTCGGGGTCGCGGCTGCCCGCGCCCGTCGCAGGGTTGCGCACGTGCAAGTGCACCGCGCTGGCACCCGCCTCCTGGGCCTCGAGCGCGGCGGCCGCAATCTGCGACGGCGTCACCGGGAAGTTGGGGTGGGCGAGGTTGTAGCTGTTTTCGCCGGTCACGGCGCAGGTCAGGATGACTTTTCGACTCATGGTTCTCACACGGGGTTGTCACGCGGCAGGCAGCGCAAATTGCGCTTACTATTTACATCATGGCTGTAATAATAATACAGTCAAGCCCAAGGCCCAGCAATGCCGTTACCGGATCGCATAGCAGATGAGCGCAGTTCGAATTGGTTTTATCGGGGTGGGAGGCGTCGCACAGGTGCATGCCGAAGCCTACCGGTCGTTACCCGAGGTCGACCTGGTCGCGTGTTGCGATCTCGAGCTGGCGCGGGCGGAAACATTTGCACGGCAGCATGGCGGGACGGCATATCCCGATGTCGCCAGCATGCTGCGCGACGCCGACCTGTCCATGGCCTGTGTGCTGACACCTGCGCGAGCTCACGAAGAGGCAGTCATCGCATGCGCACACGCCGGCATACACGTTCTGTGTGAGAAACCGCTGGCCCTGTCGGTCGAAGCCTGTGACCGGATGATTCTCGCCTGTCAGCAAGCCAACGTGATGCTGGGCTACGGCGCCTCCTACCGCTTCCTGCCGGCCGTCACCGCCGCCAAGGAGCTGATCGATGCCGGTGCCATCGGTGAGATTCTGGTCATGCGCGAAAGCGCCATTGGGGGCGCCGGCGTCGAACGGCGCGAAACCCTGGCTGCCAGTCACTACCCCGACGGCGGGCCGGGCGGCTCCGGCATGGGGTTGATCGATCACGGCATTCACCTGGTCGACCTGTTCTCATGGCTGGCCGGCGCGGCCGTTACACGGACCTGCGGCCGGGGCAACCTGGCCGGGCAACGCCAGTTGCCGGAGTACCTGATCCTGGAGTATGCGAACGGCGCACTCGGCGAACTGGTCTACGAAGATGGCACGTTCCCGATCGAACTGCCCACCGAAGGCATTTTCTCGGGCGGCAGCGGCTGGGATCTGGATGGCCTGGTTGCCCCGGGCGGCTGGCAGGCGCACCCCGGCTCCATCCATATCCATGGTACGCGCGGCTCGCTGCGCATCTTCCACTATGCCAACGCGCTGTTCCTGAGGAATCAGGAAGGTGTGCGCCAGGTGAAGGTGCCGGAGCCCGGCGCCCCTGTGCAGTTCGCCCTGCAAATCCGCGCTTTCGTCGAAGCAGTGCGCAGCGGCCGGCCGCCCCCGGTGCCAGCCGCCGCCGGCCGCGAGGCGTGCAGGCTGATACTGAGCGTCTACCAGTAACCTGAACCCGGTAGCGGGTTCCCCCCGGTCAGAAATTCTTCGAAACGCTCACCCCGAGAGTGCGCGGGCGGTTCACGCTGTAGCGTGGGCGGCCGGGCACGGCCAGCGACACCGCCTCGGCATAGCCGGCGGTCTCGACATCATTGAGCAGGTTCTGTCCGAACAGCGCGAACTGCCAATCCTCATAGTCGGCCCAGAGGCGCGCATTCAGCAGTCCCAACTCGCCCAGCTTCTGTTCCGCGCGCTGCTCGGGTGACAGCCCTTTCACGAAATCGTTGTACGACGATCCCACCGCCTGGTACTCGAGCCTGAAATGCGTCTGGACGGAGGACGAACTGGGCAGTGAGAACTCGGCGTATGGCGTGACGACCCAGCGCGGCACCTGCTGGATGCGGTCGCCCTTCTGCGCCTGGGACAGTGACGGGTCGGTGATCTTCGCGTCGCTCAGCATGCCGGAGAAGCCGAGTTGTACGTACTCTCCCAACTGCGCCACCAGCTCGAGCTCGACGCCCTGGCTGCGGGCACTGCCGGCATTGACATTGATTCTCGACCCGCAGGGGAGAAACAGGGTCTGCTGCAGATCCTCCCAGTCGATCCGGTATACGCTGGCGTTCACGGTCAGCCGGTCGGCCCAGGTGGATTTCAGGCCGAGCTCGTAGTTGGTGACCGAGTCCGGCCGCACATGCCCGTCCGGATTGAAGCCCGCCGCCAGTGCCTCGGCCTGACAGGTTGGCAGCAGGCCCGCGATGGCGGAGGCCAGACTGCCGGCCCGGAATCCTTCCGAACGCGTGCCGTAGATCATCACGTCGTCACTCAGCTTCCAGGCCGCCGAGAATTTGGTCACTGTCTTGGCAATGCTCCGGCCGGGATCGGCGGGCACCTCCTCCGTGAACATGAGGCCCGGCGACCAGGCATCGAAGCCGGAATAGCTGCTCGGCGCGAATTTTGCGGAAATCCGGTCGCGCCGAATGCCGGCGGTAAGCGTGATCGCGTCGGTGAGGTGATAGTTCAATTCGGCGAAGGGCGCGATGCGCTCCTGCTCACTGTGTTCGTCGTAGTCGGTCCGGAACTGCACTGAAGGGATCGGTCCCAGGCTGGCGCTGATCCAGCCCGCATTGTCTTCGTTCACCGAACGCGTCCGGTCGGTTTTCTCATAGAAGCCACCGAGCACATAGTCGAAGCCGAACAGCGGCTGAGTCGAAGCGATGCGCGCCTCGAACGAGGTGTTCTCGAACTTGTTCCATTCCTCGATGGTGGCCAACACCACATTCACCGGATCGCCGATACCGAACATTTCCGCCTCGGTGGCATCCTCGATCGTGTCTTGTTCGCCGACCGAACGGCTCGCCGACACTGTCCATGACACGTACTCGTGCGTGCCGCGGGCAGTGAGATTGGTCAGCGTGAACAGGTTGCTCTGCGGCTCGGGAACATCGCCATAGGCGTTCTGCACCCATGCACCCGTGGGATTCGCCGGTCCGCCAATGATGTGCTGGAAACCGCTGAACTTCTGATCCTGGTGAAACACCGAAGTTTCGACTTCGATGTTATCGGTGGCGTGCAACAGCAATGCTGCGCGCACGCCGCTGGTCTTCTCATGCGGCTCATTGGTACTGACGCGCAGAGCACGCTGGGAGGGCCCCGGCAGCGACAGATCCGGCCCCCAGCGGCGATCGATGAACCCTTCCTGGTCACGATGCCAGACGGCGATGCGTGCCGCCAGCCTGTCCTGGATCAGCGGCATATTGAGCACGCCACGCAACTCCGTCCCCAATCCTCCGCTGTTCACATGCGTCCCGATGGCTTCGAACCGGCCACTGAAACCCGTGGCATCCGGTGCCTTCGGAATGAAGCGGATGGCGCCACCCATGGCGCCGGCGCCGAACAAGGTACCCTGCGGGCCACGCAGCACTTCGACACGCTCGATATCCACCACGGCGGGATCGATATTGGTCAGCCGAATGGTACCGACGGTCGCCGGGATGGGCGTATCGCCGATGTAGTAGCCGACCGTCGGTGCGCCGCCGGTGACGTTGATACCGCGAATCGACACCTTCTGGCGGCCGGAGCCCAGATCGACGAAGGCCACGCCGGGAATGGTGCGTGCGTAGTCGGCAAAGCTGCTGGCCGACAGCTTCTCCAGCGTGTCGGCCCCGATCGCCGAGATCGCGATGGGAACGTCCTGCAGGCGCTCGGCACGGCGGGTCGCGGTGACGATGATTTCCGTGATGACGCTGTTTTGCTGCGGTGACGCGGTGTCGGCGCCCAATGCGGGCACGGCTGTCAGCGACGACGTAACGATGATGGCGCCAGCTTGCGCCAGGTGACGAACAGACTTCATACCCACCCCCCCCTCGTGCACGGACAGTCCGGCCGGTTCTTTTATTTAGATTATCGTCATGATAATAAATAGTAAAGCGCAACTGACGCGGACAGGAGCAAGTTTCAGCCCGCGGCAGGGGGTATCACACGCGGTGCGCACCGGCCCGGGCTCGGTTCAGCCGAACGCGAGCCACGGTTGTATCAACGGGTGCGGGCAGTTGGCTTCCGGCGGGTGCCGCAGCGGGTCAGGAAACCATCCAGGTAGTTGCCGATCAGCGTTTGCACCTGCGACGAGGTCCAGGCCTTGGGTTTCATGATGATTTGGTCGGCCAGCCCGTCGCCAAACGCGACCAGGCCGCGCGCCTCCAGCGCGGCGTCCATGTCAGCGGACAAATGCCCCGCGCGCTGTAACTGGATCAGTTCCTCTTTCAGCAGCCCCCAGAAACTTTCGTTGCGCGTCTGCTGAATCGCCATCAGCCGCGCGTCGCCGATGGCCTGGCCGTTGAACATGGCCAGCAGGCGCCAGCGGTCGACGGATTCCGCATCGAGACGCACCGCGTCCAGCACCATGATGCGCAGGCGCTCCAATCCCTCGCCGCCCTCGGCAGCTGCGCGCGTACGCTCACTGGCACGATCGAACAGCATGTTCTTGGCAAACAGCAGCAGCTCTTCCTTGTCCTTGAAGTAGTGACGCAGAACGCCGGTGGTGTATCCCATCTCGCGTGCGATATCGGCCAGGCTGGCCTTGGCAATACCCACCCGCAGAACGGTCTTGTAAGCCGCCTCGGCGATCTCGGCCCTCTTGCTGGCATGGTCTCCGGGCTTACGGCCTCGCTTCACGGGCATGTCCTTGGAAATCTACTGATCAGTGGGGGAACGCCAGGAACTTGTACAGCACCCGGAACAGCCGGTAGCCGCTCAGGTAGTCCCGCGCCGGGAACGCCACCTCGTTCGGGCCGATGCGTTCCACAGTGGGGATCTGTTCGGCCATCAGCGCGATTGCGGGATCGTTGAACGATGCCTCCATACGAACCGGCGTGCTCGGTGCCACGGGCTTGAATTCGCTCAGCCGCTTCAACGCGCGTTGCGTGCCTTCCCGTATCAGGCGCACGGATTCTTCGGGCCTGAGCGAACGCGCCGCGCGCGTGCCGATCGCTTCCTTGACCTGCACGCCCTCGATATTGGGAACCAGCTCGCGGGCCTGCTCGATGGCGATCTGGTCGCCGCTGATCAGCACCACCGGCACTCCCACCGCGCCGGCGGCGTAAATGTTCATGCCGCCCTCGCCCACCGACTTGCCGTTGACCCGCAAGTCGCGGACGGTGCCGCTGCCGGTATGCGCCAGCACCCCCACCGGGCTGCCCGCCTTGGCGTGATAGCCGATGAAAATGGCCGCGTCGAAGCCCTGGTCGATGCCCTGCATCATGCCCAGGGTCTTGATGTTGCTGCTGATCAGTTCGGCCGGCGCGCGCAGCTCTTCGCCCAACAGATTGGTCATGCTGCCATGCGAGTCATTGACCAGCACCTGGGTGGCGCCCGCGGCCACCGCGCCTTCGATGGCGGCGTTGGCTTCAGCGGTCATCTGCTTGCGGAACCGGTCGTAATCCTTACCGGACGCATTGGCCTGGTCACTGTTCACCACGCCGGTGATGCCTTCCATGTCCACGGAAATATAGACCCTCAGAGGCTTGGCAACCGCAGCCCCGGTAATGAAAGTGCAGGCAATGGCGGCAGCCAAAATCATTCTCATGAGGGTCCCCCGATACATGGTGTGCGGATCTGGCGCGATCTTACCCAGATCCTCAACGAAAATCGTGCTGACGCCAGGCCTCATAGGTCACGATGGCCACGGAGTTGGAAAGATTGAGGCTGCGATTGCCCGGGCGCATGGGAATGCGCAGCCGATGCTCGGCCGGGCAAAGATCGAGGATTTCCGGAGGCAGTCCGCGAGTTTCGGGGCCGAACACGAAAGCGTCCCCCGCCTGGTATTGCGGCTGGTCGTACCTCACCGTCCCACGGGTCGAGAGCGCAAACCAGCGAGGCGCGCCGATCGCGGTCAGGCACTGACCCAGGGAATCCCAGGTCTGCATGTGCGCCAGCTCCGCGTAGTCCATTCCGGCGCGGCGCACGGTCTTCTCGTCGATATCGAACCCCAGCGGCTTGATCAGGTGCAGCCTGGCCCCGGCGTTCGCGCTCATGCGAATCACGTTGCCGGTGTTGGGGGGAATCTCGGGCTGGTACAGGATGAGATGGAACATGCGGCGCCCTGGATCACATATCTGTCGGTGGCCAGCTATTCGAGTCGCGCCGGCTCTCGAACCAGGAGTGCATTGCTGCATCCTCTACCGCATATTCTCCGCGTGCCGACTTCCATACCACGGGGGGCGTGCGATCGCGAAGACTCTCCAGTGCCATTTGTACACGAGCTTTCGTTATCCGGTGTCCCACGACTTTCGCATAGAAGTCATTGGCATCACTGTCATATGGCCGAAACCGCGGTCCCTGGTCGAGCATGCGCCACAGAACAGCCTGCTCGGCTGGCCGCAGACTCAAGTAGTCGGACTCCATTTGCTTGTGCTCGTCTCGCTCGTGCTCACGTGCACGCGCCAGGATGGCAACTTCCGGCCGTTCAGCCAAACTCTCGAACGGCGAAAGCACGTGACCAAGAGCGTCCATGAAGAACTGGGGACGGGCACCAAAGGCCTGAAATGCCTCAAACAGCGCGCTCCGATCAATCGGTTTCAGCCCAGGCCGCTGGCGCTCGATCAGCGTGGCGACATGGTCGATGAAATCCGGCCCAAGTGTCGGCATTCGCGTGATCTGAGAACCGAAGAACGGCGCCGCTCCTGAGTTCACAAGCCGCAACAGCTTGTCGCGGTCCGAGCCTGACAGCACGAGCATCAGCCGGACGTCGCCCGGCCGATTCATCTGATCACGAGCGGATTTGAGCGCCATCATCGCCGCCTCGCCCGCCTGGCTCGACAGCGCGTGCTGTGCCTCGTCAAGGATCAGCGCGACCGGTGCTTCGGCTGCAGCCTGTAATGCCTGCAGGGCGTCCGGAATCGAGACTCCATCGGACCGCCCAATCTTCGCGAGGTCGAACTCGAGTCCTGTGACTGTAAGCTTCGATAGGCGGCTCTTGGCAGCCAACTTGGTCATTACCCCCAGATGCGGGGCCATGGCCTTAGCCAGCGCTTCGGCAAGGAGTTCCCCCGGGTCACGGCGGGGATTCGCCCAAAAGTCGACATAGACAACGATTACTCCGCGGCGCTCGAGCGCCGGTTTCAGGTCGATCTGCAGAAAGGTCGATTTGCCGGTGCGCCGTGGGGCAGCCAAAAACAAACCGTTATGGGCATCCCCGAACGGGTTCTTGCCCTGCAACGCCTCAGCGAGCTGTTCAGCGAGCTCAGTTCGCGGGTAATGCACCAAAGTATCCTGAAGTATTAAATCATTAATACTTTACTCTAAAAAAAATACTTTTCCATACTTTTCTGACCAAGCAGCCCCCATCCAGGTCGCCTCCATCCTGCGATGCTCATGAACCATGTGATGATTTCATCATTCAGTGCCTGGCTAATTATCGCTGGTTGCGAATGGCGTGGTACCTAGTGCTGCATCTCTTGGAGAACAACCATGAAGAAAGTCGGGAGGATCAAGCAGGGCCATGGCGGCATCGACCGGCGCAGCTTCCTGAAATCATCCACTTCCTCGGCGTTGCTAGCCTCCATGGGAGCGGGCTCGGCGGGCGGTGTCCTGGCGGCGCAGCTGGCTGGTCCCCAGCGGCAGCCGGGGTCGGACTTCGCGTTCACCCGGGCTGAATATGAGGAGCGCTGGGCCAAGGTCCAGGCAGCGATGGCGGCCGCGGGCTATGAGAATGTGCTGGTCTGGCAGCGTTCCGCCAGCACCTACGACAAGGTGGGTGACGTCTACTGGCTGACCAATTTCCAGACCTATGGCACCGGCCAGGATCCGATGAGCGATGAGATCGGCGAGCCATATACCTTCTCGGCCGTCCTGATTCGCAAGGGACACGCGCCCGAGCTGCATATTGGCTTGTCCGAGGCGGACATCGATGTGCCGACGCTGCACTACGGCAAGCTGGTCATGCATGAGCCGCACATGATCGTCAAACTCGCCGAGTATTTGCGTGCGCAGAAGATCGAGGGGCGAGTCGCTGTCGTGGGCGACGATATATTGCCCGGCGTGTTCGATCGCATGCTACGCAAGCACACACCGCAAATCGAATGGGTGGCCGAGGAACGCTTGCTGGTCGGACCGCAGCTGGTCAAAAGCAAACGGGAGCTCGAAGCGTATCGAATCGCCGGCGGACTGGTGAGCGCCGCGCTCGATGCCGCGATGAAAGCAATGATCTCTGGAGAACGCGCCTGCGACGCGGCGGCTCAGGCGGCGGCTGTCATCATGCGCGGCGGCGGCGGGTTCCATCGAATCTCCATCGCCCACGGCCCGGCATTGGCGAACAATCTCAGCAAGGATTACTACGGCTACGACATGAACGCCCCGGCGCGCGGGGACCTGGTCACGGTATGGATCTACGGCCCGATCTTTGCCGGCTATTGGCTCGATCCGGGCCGCACCGCCATCTGCGGCAATCGCCCGACACCCGAGCAGAAGGCCCTGGTGGAGCGCTGCGCCAACTACGTCGATGAGATGGTGAAGGCCGTGGTACCGGGCATCACCGCCCGCGACTTGGGAATCCGATGGGCGGAGATCGCCCGCAAAGGTGGCTACTTTGCCAATGGCACAGAGATAGGCGGGGCCCACGTCGAGATCGGCATGGACCATGGCTTTGGTCATGGGCTGGGCACTTCCTTTCCCGAGTACGTGTTGCCCATCGGCGATGCCGAGATCGGCCCGTTCGGGTACCGGCGCCTGAAGGGTCCGCTCAAGCCGGGCATGGTGCTGGCTGCCGAAGCGTTTTTCAGCCGCCCGAGCCTGGGGTCGGTGGGATTCGAACGCAACTTCATCGTCACCGACACGGGGGCGGAGGTGCTGGACACGACGCCGATGCTGCCCTGGTAGCCGCGCGTACTCCTTGGACCACTACGGGGGGCGCCATGCGCCCCCCGTCAATCCCCATCAATTCTTGTCGAGGAACTTCGCGACGGCGTCGTTGAATGCCGCGTTCTGATCGACCATGGTCATGTGGGCGCTGTTCTTCAGTTTCACCACCACCGAGCCGGCCAGCGCTTCGTGAGTTTCCCTGGCGGTTTCGTCGGTGAGCATATCGTGGTCGCCGTAGATGATGAGTGCCGGAATTTTCAGCTTGCGCAGCCCTGGCGTGAGGTCGAAGCCAGCCAGGTTGCCGTCGATATGGAAATCGCTTTTCGCACCCCACATGGTGGCCAGCACGTCCCAACCCAGCGATTCGCCGGTCGAGTCCCAGGCCGGCGGCCGGATATGGTATGAGTAAGGCGCTTCGGCCTGATCGGCCAGCTTGCGATACTCGGGTAGCTGCGCACCGTCGGGGCCGATGATGCCGCGCGCCTCCAGGGCATCGATGCGGGAGCGCAGGTTCTTGTCCAGCGAGTCCTTGATCGTCTTGAACACGGCGTTGATGCCGGCCGCCGAAGAGCCCGAGCTCGCCACTATCAACCGGCGGACGCCGGCGGGATGGTTGATGGCCACGGCCTGGGCCAGGATGCCGCCGAACGAATGTCCCAACAGATCCATCTGGCCGAGACCCAGTGCGACACGCACCGCCTCGACGTCCTTGGCCATGGCGGTCAGGTTGTACTGGGAGTGGTCGTCGAGCCGCTGCGAGCGGCCGCTGCCGCGCTCATCGATCAACACGAGCTGGCGATGTTTCGCCAACGGCAGCAGGTAGGGCAGGAAGTATTCGTGCGTCGACCCCGGTCCACCGTGCAACAGCATGAGGGGCCGCCCCTTGCCGATGGTTACGTAGTAGATGACCGCGCCACCGGTATCGACATAGCCTTCGTGCCGTTCCAGTACTGACGGCATTGTCAGTGTTGTGTTGGCGGTTGCACTCGAGGCTGCCGCGCCGGGTGCCGCTGTCATGGCAAAAGAAGTGATGGCCGCGGCGATGGCCAGGGCAAGGGGTCGACACGACTTGTTACGAGCCGTCATTGATTGATCTCCTGTGCCAGCCAATCCGCTGGCAATTGCTCCTGCATTGCCAGCATTTGCACCGTGCCTGGCGGTCCGCTGGCAATTGCTCCTGCATTGCCAGCATTTGCACCGTGCCTGGCGGTCCGCTGGCAATTGCTC
>Ga0182745_1004398_pt1 | contig 11721 bp, 7 predicted proteins | sample eDN3rd30CKraftBY_FD_128523 | JGI IMG/M metagenome (GOLD analysis project Ga0182745, IMG submission 128523) | Enriched backyard soil microbial communities from Emeryville, California, USA - eDNA 3rd pass 30_C Kraft BY (version 2) (version 2) | ecosystem: Environmental > Terrestrial > Soil >... | reverse complement strand
TGGGGATATGAAGGGACGAAATATAATACCCTTTTGGATATGTATGAACCAGGCATGACTGTAGATGTACTTGACAGCGTATTCAGTGAGCTTCGGTCGAGGATCGTTCCTTTGGTAAAACAGATTGCAACAAGCGAACATAGACCTGAAACAGGGTTCCTTTATAAAGAATTTCCAAAAGAAAAACAGCATCAACTCAATTTGGAAATTCTAAAACAGCTAGGATACGATTTCAAGGCTGGCAGGCTGGATGAAACGGTTCACCCTTTCGAAATTAGAATAAATAGGGGAGACGTCCGGGTGACGACCCGATACGATGAAAATGATTTTAGGGGGGCAATCTTTGGTACCATTCATGAATGTGGACATGCCATTTATGAACAGAATATCGCCAATGAGTTAACCGGAACACTTCTTGATTCCGGGACATCCATGGGGATCCATGAATCACAATCTTTATTTTTCGAAAACTTCATTGGACGGAACCATAGCTTCTGGAAAAATAAATTCTCCTTATTAAAAGAATATGCCCCCGAACAATTCAATGACGTGACACTGGATGAATTTTACCGGGGCATTAACGAATCGAAACCATCGTTCATCCGTATTGAAGCAGATGAACTGACGTATCCTCTACATATAATGATTCGGTATGAACTGGAAAAGGCTCTTTTTAATGGAGAACTTGAAGTGAAGGATTTACCGGAAGTCTGGAATGAAAAATATAAGGATTATTTGGGAATTGTTCCTGAAAATGATGCCATGGGCGTGTTGCAAGATGTACACTGGGCAGATGGCAGCTTTGGTTATTTCCCTTCTTATGCATTGGGCTATATGTATGCAGCCCAAATCAAGCAAGCGATGCTTAAAGATTTGCCTGATTTTGATGGACTGTTGGAAGCGGGGGATATTGCGCCAATCAGGGAATGGCTTAATGAAAAGATACATAAATATGGAAAAACAAAAAAACCTTTGGAGATTTTGAAAGAAACGACAGGGGAAGGCCTGAATGTTCAGTATTTAATAAAGTATCTTGAAGATAAATATAAAGAAGTTTATAAAATCAAATGAATCAAAGGAAGAAGGACTTGCATTAAGAGTAAAGGCCTTCTCAGTTTGTAGACAAAAGGGGTTCGGAATTAAAAATTCCGAACCCTTTTTGGAAATTCCCTTTAAATTTCCGCCTGGAATTAAGCGATTGGGGCTTTACAAGCCCACTAGGTTAGGCCATTTTTGGAACTTACAATGTCCAATTGGCCATCTTTTTTAAAGTAATCCAGCGAAAAAAGTAAGCATCGCCTGCATCTACAATTTTAAGTCCCCTTAAAGTAGTCCACTGCATACCATTCTTTTGCATCTCCCGAATACACGCTCAATCGTTTCTTTACGTTTCGCATATATAGTTTTTACATCTAAATGAGTACCTGTAGAGGAAATCAACGGTCAAATTGTACAAACCATAAAAGGGCATGATCAAAATACCAGTAAATGTTGTTTGAAGTGGCAGCGATGTTTTTTCTTTATAGGTAAATCCATGCTATTTAGGTTTAGTGATTTCACAATTTTCTATTAATACGAATGATGACTTATTTTTTTTATTGAAAGTTCGGTTTTTAACAAAAATAACTTTTCAAATAGAGTCAGCGTTGTTATAATTCATATATTAATAAAATATTAAGTTTCACTCGTATAATAGCAGGGATATGGCCTGCAAGTTTCTACCGGATTACCGTAAATAATTCGACTATGGGTGAGTAATAGATCTTGTTGCATAATGAAGGCTTTTGCTGATTCATTTTTCATTCATGCCCAAGAAGTATTGCTTCACTCAAAAAAAGTGCAGCAATGTTTCTTGGGCTTTTTTATATGCCTGGAAACAATTGCATAGTTTATGGGTCAATAAACATCCAAGATTGGGAGGAACCTTCATGCAACTTTTAAAGGATAAAATTTTGTCCGAGGGTCAAGCTTTATCAGAAGATATTTTAAAAGTAGATTCATTTTTAAATCATCAAATGGATCCTATGTTAATGAAAGAAATTGGTAAAGAATTCGTAAAACGTTTCGAACAAAAGGAAATAACGAAAGTGCTGACAATTGAATCTTCTGGCATTGGACCTGGTTTGATGGCTGCGCTGGAATTGGAAGTTCCGCTCATTTTTGCCCGTAAACGTAAATCACTTACTTTAACAAATGATTTAATAACGGCGTCCGTTCATTCCTTTACAAAAAAAGAAACCAATACCATTACGGTTTCCAATAAATATATTGAAGCCGGAGATAAGGTTTTGATCATCGATGACTTCCTTGCTGTCGGACAGGCAGCGCGTGGGTTGGTGGAAATCTGTAAGCAGGTTGGAGCAGAAGTGGCCGGAATCGGCATCGTGATTGAAAAAGCATTCCAAAGCGGTGGTAAGGATCTTAGGGAACAAGGTTTTCAAGTGGAATCACTTGCACGGATTGCTGAGTTGAAATTCGGTGAGATAACGTTTGCTGAGGAAAAGGAAGGAGAAGCCGTCAATGTCTAATCAATCACCATTAAAAGTTGCTTCATTAGGATTACAACATGTTCTTGCCATGTATGCCGGTGCAGTCGTCATTCCATTGATAGTCGGTGGGGCGCTGGAATTGACTGCAGCACAGTTAACTTATTTAGTTTCGATAGACATTTTGATGTGCGGGATAGCAACTTTATTGCAAGTATGGAAAAATAAATTCTTTGGAATTGGGCTTCCGGTCGTCCTGGGCTGCACATTTACAGCAGTTAGCCCGATGATTGCAATTGGTACGCAATATGGAATCAACTCCATTTATGGATCTATTTTGGCGTCGGGATTGATCGTCATTATCATTAGTAAGTTTTTCGGAAAACTGGCAAGGTTCTTCCCGCCCATTGTCACTGGATCGGTCGTTTTGATTATTGGCATTACGCTCATTCCTGTTGCCATCAACAACCTTGGTGGAGGCCAAGGAGCTGCTGATTTCGGAGACTTGAATAATGTAGCTCTTGGGTTCGGAACTTTGTTATTCATTATATTCATGTATAAATTCTCATCAGGATTCGTACGCTCCATCTCTATTTTATTGGGGCTGTTAGTAGGAACATTTGCAGCTTTCTTCCTTGGGAAAGTGGACTTTAGCTCGGTTGTCAGTGCCACTTGGCTGCATATGCCTCATTTTTTCTACTTTGGAACCCCGACATTCAACGTCACGGCAATCATTACAATGACATTGGTGGCGATCGTCAGCTTGGTGGAATCGACTGGTGTTTATTATGCTCTTGGTGAAATCACGGACAAAGAAATTTCAGAAGACGATCTGGCTCGCGGATATCGTTCTGAAGGACTTGCCATCATGATTGGCGGTTTGTTCAATGCGTTTCCGTATACAGCTTTTTCACAAAATGTCGGCTTGATTCAATTGTCAGGCATTAAAACAAGAAATGTCATATTCACAACGGCTGGCATTCTTATTTTCATAGGTTTTGTTCCAAAAATCGGTGCATTCACGACAATTATCCCTTCATCCGTGCTTGGCGGGGCAATGGTGGCGATGTTCGGGATGGTAATTGCCGCTGGAATTAAGATGTTGAGCAAAGTTGATTTTGCTTCTCAAGAAAATTTATTGATCATCGCTTGTTCAGTAGGGATGGGACTCGGGGTTACCGTCGTTCCTGAGCTATTTGCGCAAATTCCGGAAAGCTTTCAAATCTTAACGGAAAACGGTATTGTTGCCGGAAGTTTGACAGCCATATTCTTGAATATCGTTTTTAACATCATCCCTACAAAAGGGAAAGTGAAGGAAGCCCGCATTGAAGGGCAAAATGTAGCCTGATTAAAAATAGATTCGGTAATTTTGATAGATTCACCTACCCAAAATCCTCAAGTGAAGAGGATTTTGGGTATTTTTTTCATTTAGGATAATGAATTTGGAGTTTTGTCAGATAAAAGGAAACTCTCTTCACTTTTTGAATATATTGATAGTATATGTTCAGGAAAGTAGTGATAGGGATGGAGAAAAAATATTGTATTCATTGCAGGACCATACTAAGCCAGGAGTATAGGTGCAGTGTGTGTGGAAAAGAGGAGTTTCAAAACATTATTATACAAGTGCAAAATCAATCTTCAGTAAAGAAAGATGACTGAAAGCGCCCCCTTACCAAATTATAGGTAAGGGGGTTTTATTATATCGTGTATACATATCGATTATTAAGGTGATATGAAGAGTACCTCGCCATTTTTTCGCCATTGCCCATCATGACGTGGGAGGGTGTAATACCAACCAATGCTTTGTCTCCTGCTAAAGAGGCGGTAACATTACCGGCAAGCATGCTGCCGAATTCTGCTGCAAAGGATTCAAACATGATTTCACCGTTTTACTCATCCCATACATATCACCATTTAGCTATAAAGCATAATTGGTATCATGGTGGGTATATTAACCATATCATGAATATTTAGGGGTGAAATCATGCCGTATTTATTATCTGCATCTCATGTAAAGCTGCCACATTTGCTTTCACAAGAAAAAATCATGGAATTTTCGAGAGAAATATTTGGAGCATCATTTAAGAATATAGAACGGTTACTAAAGGCCTTTAAGAATGGACAAGTGGAAAATCGATATTTTTCAAATGATCTCGATTGGTTTAAAGAGGATCATTCTTTTGCCGATCGGAATGATTTATATATACAGCAGGCAATCAAATTTGGGAAAGAAGCTATAGAAAAATGCTTAGCCAACACAGAATTTTTAAAAGAAGGACTGCAGGCAAACGAGCTAGATGCTTTCTTCTTTATCTCAAGCACGGGGATTGCCACCCCGACCATTGATGCCAGGATAATGAATGAACTTACATTTAACCCGCATGCTAAAAGGATTCCGATTTGGGGGCTTGGCTGTGCAGGGGGAGCGAGTGGCCTATCACGTGCTTTTGAATATTGCCAAGCATACCCGACTGCGAAGGTCATTGTTTTAAGCGTGGAGTTATGCAGTCTGACATTTCAAAGGAATGACATCTCCAAAAGCAATTTAATTGGGACTTCCCTATTTTCCGACGGAGTAAGCTGTGTTTTGGTTTGCGGTGATGAAGTGCCGAGTGAACAGTTCTCAAAAAAAGTAAGACATTTGCAATTTTTGGATTCGCAATCGACACTAATGCCGGATTCATTGGATGTAATGGGGTGGGATGTTAAAGATCAAGGGTTATACGTGATTTTTTCGAAAGATATCCCTACAATCATCAAGGATTGGCTTAAACCGAATGTTCAAGAGTTCTTATTGGAGAATGGATTCGATCTAAACGATGTAAAAGATTTCATCGCTCATCCTGGAGGCAAGAAAGTAATTGATGCTTATCACGAAGCCCTCGGGTTCGATGAAAGCATGACGGGAGAGTCAATGAGCGTATTGCGTGAATTCGGCAATATGTCCTCAGCAACTATTTTGTACGTTCTGGAGAGGTTCATGCAGCGGGGCGGGAATAAAGGTGAGGTGGGCCTGGCTGCTGCATTGGGGCCTGGGTTTTCATCTGAACTTGTGTTAATGAGGTGGAAGTGATGATCTTCGCCATTTTCATTATTTTGATCGCTATACAGCGCCTTGTTGAATTATATATCGCCAAACAAAATGAAAAACAGTTGAAAGCCGGAGGAGCAATAGAATACGGTGAGTCCCATTACAAATGGATGGTTCTGATGCATCTTAGTTTTTTTATTGTTCTCATTATTGAAGTGATCGTGCTTGAAAGGAATATGTCTGGACTTTGGCCAATTTGGCTGACCCTTTTTATAATTGCGCAGTCAGGCAGGATTTGGGTAATCCGTTCATTGGGAAAACATTGGAATACAAAAATCATAGTGGTTCCTGATGCTGATGTAGTCATTAAAGGTCCTTATAAATTTTTCAAACATCCGAACTATATCATAGTGGCAACTGAGATTTTAGTTATTTCCTTATTATTCAATGCATATTATACTGCTATCATCTTTAGTTTATTGAATGTTTGGATGATGATGGTAAGAATCCCACTGGAAGAGAAGGCATTAAAGGAACACACGGAATATTCTACGGTTTTTAAGGGAGAATAATAAAAAAATTTAATTACTTATTGAAAATGATTATCGTTCGTGATAAGATTCTAAATGAAGATGAAAATTATTCTCATTCGGATTTCAATCATTTATTTTAATTAAAAACTAAAAGCTAATCAATATAAAAGAGGATGGTGTTGGTAATGGTTTGGGTATTCATTTTATTGACAATCGCTACATATGGTTTTGTGATGAAACATGTATTGAATAATATTCAAAAACCGGCAAAGGCAGTAAAACCTTATACCGAGTCACCAATGGAAAACCGAGCTGCTTTTAACCCCACCCCAACAACCAGGTAAACATCCTGGTTTTTTTTTTGCATTCCAACAATAGGATCAAATTGCGCGAATCCACCAATTGGTGGTTTTTTTTTGAACATGGCCTGTAATGAATCATATAGTAAAAATAAAGCTGACGGTATGAATAACAAACGAAATCGTTTACAATAAGAATATCAAAATGACGATAGATTAAGGGGTATGGATTCATGATTCAAGAAACATTAAAGCAACAGTCCAAATTGGGAATTTTGACTGCCATGTATGAGAAATTTCAATCGGCAGGTGATACAGGCAATGCAGATAAAATGAAACAGTTAATCATGAAAGTGAATAATGAGGAGTTCATCATTGCTTTTTGCGGGCATTTTTCAGCGGGGAAATCTAGTATGATCAACTTTCTCCTTGGTGATCAAGTATTGCCTTCAAGTCCGATTCCTACGAGTGCAAATACGGTAAAGGTACAAAAAGGGGAAGACTATGCCAAAGTCTTTTACCATCATCAGCCACCAGTCTTATTTCCTGCACCTTATGATTTTAAAGAGGTCAAGAAATTTGCCAAGGATGGAGATTCAGTATCGGCAATAACGATAAGTTCCAATGATTTTTCACTGCCGGATTCATGTGCGATCATGGATACGCCAGGAATCGATTCGACAGACGATGCACATAGAGTTTCTACGGAATCTGCACTGCATCTAGCTGATGTCGTCTTTTATGTCATGGACTACAATCACGTCCAATCAGAAGTGAACTTCCTATTCACGAAAGAATTGTTGGAGGCTGAAAAACCGACATACTTAATTATCAATATGATCGATAAGCATGATGAAAAGGAGCTTGGATTTCAAGACTTCAAGCTTTCCGTTTCTGAAGCTTTTGCGAACTGGAATGTATATCCTGATGGTATTTTTTATACATCCGTAAGAGACTTGAACAATACCGAAAATGAAATAGAAGTGGTCAAGCAATTCATATATGAAATGGCGGGCAAAGGTTTAAATGATGGGAAGGATGCCATCATGCAATCGGCTAATGCCCTTGTCGAAAGACATCTTAATTGGCTGAAGGAGCAGTATGAAGAGGAACATGCCGATGATATTGAAGTATTATCAGAACTGCCTCATGAAGAGCGGATACACCTGACGAATCAGGTGGACAGCCTATTGAAAGAAAAAAAATCATTGGCTGGACGCATAGAGGAAATCAAGGGCCAGTATGCCGATGCATTGGAAACCATTTTAAAAGGCGCATACATCATGCCGGCGGCAACACGGGACCTAGGTAAATCATTCTTGGAATCGGCTCAGCCGGACTTTAAAATGGGTCTATTATTTGCCAAGAAAAAAACGGATGCCGAACGTGAGGCACGTATTAAGGCGTTCTTGAGCGATCTGCAAGAAAAGGTGAAAACCCAGCTTGAATGGCATCTTAAAGAACTGGCGGTTAAAACGCTTAATCAAGCGGAAATCCATGATTCAACACTTGAAAGTAAGGCTCAGGCACTTCAGATCGAGGTAACGGAATCTTACATAAAAAACTCTTTGAAGCCTCAAGTCGATATTACGGGTGAATACGTTTTAAACTATACGAATGATTTGGCATCAGCCATCAAAAAGAAAGCACGTGATGTATCAGAAGGATTTTTGAATGATATGGTTACCGTTATGGAAGGAATAGTGGAACAGCAGTCCATGTCCATCGATAAGGAACTTGAAGGTTTTTCTGAATTTGCGGAAGCTCTTAAAGTTACTGCTGCGATGAACGCGGAAATCGAGTACCAAACGGAACGTTTAGAGGCCATTGCCCATCAAACTGAATCATTGGTCGATGAGCGTGAAATCGATATGCTGTTAACTGAATGGAATGAAGAGGAAAATAATATTACAGTCAAAATCATGACAACCGATAAAGTAAGTAATTCAAGGTCCGTCAACGAACAATCTGTAAGTGATCATGTTAAAGAAATCACGGATGCTGTACCTTCCGTGACTGTTTCTTCATCTGATGCTACGGATTTACGCGGAAAAGAAAAGCTGATGGAAACTTCAGCGAGTTTAAAACAGGCGGCCGAGCTGATCCAACCTCTGAGAGGGTTTCAATCGCTTTATAAAGAATTGAAAGAGAAGGCAAATCGCTTGGAACAACAGACGTTCACGGTTGCCCTCTTCGGTGCATTCAGTGCGGGTAAATCTTCCTTTGCCAATGCTTTGATGGGAGAAAGCGTCCTTCCTGTCTCACCAAATCCGACAACTGCCGCAATCAACAAAATCATGTCTTCGGACGCTGAGCATCCACATGGAACGGCAACCGTCAAATTAAAGACCGAAGCGATGCTGTTGGAAGATGTAAGCCTGGCATTGGCAGCTTTTGATAAATCGGCAAAGACTCTGGATGAAGCACTTCAACTAGCAGGGCAAATCATTGCGAAGGCAGGGGAAGTTGATAAGGGTAAAACGCACTTATCGTTTCTTAGGGCGTTTCATCAAGGGCTTCCCGAGTACCAAAATGATTTAGGAAATGTGGTTACAGTAGACCTTGAAGGATTTAAACGGTTTGCTGCGGAAGAGTCCAAGTCATGTCTTGTTGATCTGATCGAATTACGTTATGACTGTGAAATGACAAAGCAGGGGATGGTCCTTGTTGACACACCTGGGGCCGATTCGATTAATGCACGCCATACTGGAGCAGCTTTCGAATATATTAAGAATTCGGACGCCATCCTATTTGTGACTTATTATAATCATCCATTTTCCCGGGCAGACAGGGAGTTCCTGATACAGCTTGGACGTGTGAAAGATTCTTTCGCTATGGATAAGATGTTTTTCATCGTCAATGCCGTCGACCTGGCACAAACGACTGACGAATTGGACGAAGTGATGGATTATGTCACAGATCAATTGAATGGATTCGGTATCCGTTTTCCAAAACTGTTCCCGCTTACGAGTAAGGGGGCGTTGATGGAAAAACAAACGCCTGGTTCGTTTAAGCATTCATTCCTTCCTAATAGCGGAATCATGGAATTCCAAGGCCAATTCGATTCTTTCATAGAAAACGATTTAACTGGACTTGCGATTGAATCGGCTCAAGCGGCTGTAAAAAGAACCGAAGAATTGCTACGAGATGTAATTACAGCTTCCAGACAGGATGAGAAAGCGAAACGAAAAGCCCTGGAGACACTTTCTCATGAGTCACATGCCATTTCGGAACTCCTTTCAGTCATTAAAGGGGATGCCGAAAAGCAACGGTTGAAAAAAGAGATAGACGAATTGACTTTCTATAGTAAACAACGGGTCTTCTTCCGGTTTAATGATTTCTTCAAAGAATCGTTCAATCCAGCTGTTTTAAAAGATGATGGAGGCGATCTGAAAATCGTCCTCAAGCAATCGATGAAGAACTTATTGGATGCGTTAGGCTTTGACCTTGCCCAGGAAATGCGGGCAACGGCTTTAAGGACGGAAATGTTCGTAAATAAATTACTGAATGAGAAACAGGGCAGTTTGCTTCAGCAAATGCAAAAAATAAGAAGAACCCTTTCATTACAGCCATATGAACCCAATGAGAGGGAATCCCTTGAATTCACTGGAGCTTTTGCCCAATTGGATACAGGGGAATTCAAAAAGGAATTGGCATTATTCAAGAATCCAAAATCTTTCTTTGAAAAGAATGAAAAAGCGAAAATGAGCGAAGGTCTTCAGAAGCGTTTGGATGAACCTGCCCTTATATATGCAAAAGAACAGGGTGAGCGGATTTACGAAATGTATAATGAAGTCCTCGATCAAGAGCTACTCGCGATTCAAAAAGAGTTTAAGACGGAAGTATCGGATATCTTTGCAGGTTTACGTGCAGCATTGGAGGAAACGGTTGATTTACCGTATTATGAAAATGCTGTAGCGGAATTGGCTAAAATGCATTCGAAATAGAAACGAGGTTCATTCATGAAAGAAAACCTTATTTCACGCTTGAGATACCTGGAAAAGAATGAGGATATAACCATATTGATGGCTGCTGTTACTGGCAGCCATTCTTTTGGTTTATCATCGGTCCAATCGGATTTCGATGTTCGGTTTATATATGTTCATAATGATAAGCGATCATACTTGAGCTTGAGTCAGCCAGTTGAAGTCATTCAAGTGAAAGAAGGCCTATTTGACATGGAAGGCTGGGATCTCTTTAAATCATCCCGACTTACCTTAAAGAGTAACCCTGCTCTATTTGAATTGTTTCAGTCACCTATCAGGTTGATAACCCATCCGGATTATTATAGGAAGATGACTGGTTTGATAGCGGATTGCTATTCCAAAAAGGCACTGGGGCACCATTACTATCGGATGATGAGCGACAATCTTCAACAATTGACAAAAACAAGGGGTTCCGAAAGAAAAGAGCTAAAAATATGGGTACAAGTATACCGTTCGTATTTAACCCTTGAATATATCATCCAACGGGGTTCGCTGCCACCATTATCGGTATGGGAATTACTTGATTCGGTTTCAATGGATCAAGGAATGAAAAACAGGATGACCCGGATATTTAAAGCAAAACAAATGGAAGAATGTATAAGCAACAATGAAAGTGAAAATAATCTTTCGCTAATAGAAGGGAAATCACTTTCCATAAAGAATGAGATAACTAGGCTACATCAAGGGAAGAACATGGAAATGGAACTTAATGAATTGATTTGGGCCATTTTGGAATAGGGGGATATGAGATGAGTTTTATAATCGAAAAAGAAGAGCTGTTGCCGTTGTTGAATTCTAAAGATATCAGAATTTGTGACTGCCGCTTTCAACTAGGCTCTCCTGATGCAGGGTATAATGATTACAAAAAAGACCATATTTTAGGCGCTGTTTATTTCGATCTTGAAAAGGACTTATCTGGTCAGGTTCAAGATCATGGCGGAAGACATCCTCTTCCTGACCTGGAAACCATTAAAGATAAACTGGAATCAAATGGAATCACCAACGATACTGTACTTATCGCTTATGATGGCGGGGAAGGTTCTTTTGCTTCCAGGTTTGTCTGGTTGCTAAGCTACCTTGGGCATCAGAAAGTCTTTGTCCTGAACGGGGGATATCGCGCCTGGAGGGATGCGGGCTATCCGATTGACTCGATTCAAATGAATTATATGCCAACCGAATATCGTATCGATTTAAATGAACACGTTTTTGCATCTTTTCGAAAAGTGAAGGATTACACTTTGAATAGACCTGACGATATCGTATTAATGGATTCACGGGAATCTAAGCGCTACGAGGGAATCGAGGAGCCAATTGATAAAAAAGCCGGCCATATACCTGGTGCAGTAAATAAGGTGTGGACGAACGTTCTGGAAAATGGCTATTTTA
>Ga0182745_1004397_pt1 | contig 11722 bp, 12 predicted proteins | sample eDN3rd30CKraftBY_FD_128523 | JGI IMG/M metagenome (GOLD analysis project Ga0182745, IMG submission 128523) | Enriched backyard soil microbial communities from Emeryville, California, USA - eDNA 3rd pass 30_C Kraft BY (version 2) (version 2) | ecosystem: Environmental > Terrestrial > Soil >... | reverse complement strand
CAGTACCACTCGCTGAAGGCGGCGCTGCCGGGCGTCGATCTGCACTACGCGCTCAAGCCGCTGCCGCATGCCGCGGTGGTCGCCGCGCTGCGCGACGAGGGCTCGTTTTTCGACCTCGCCACCACCGGCGAAGTCGAACTGGTGAAGGCGCAGGGCATCGCCCCGGAGCGCTGCATCCACACGCACCCGATCAAGCGCGATAGCGACATTCGCGACGCGCTGCGTTACGGGGTCAAGATTTTCGTCGCCGACAATCCGGAGGAGATCCGGAAGTTCGTGCGCTATCGCAAGCGTGCCGAGCTGCTGCTGCGCGTCTCTTTCCGCAGCCCCGACGCGGTGGTCGACCTGTCGCGCAAGTTCGGCTGCGAGCCGGGCGCGGTGCTGGGCATGATCGAGCAGGCGCGTCGTCTGGGCGTGCGCGTGCGCGGCCTGTCGTTCCACGTCGGCTCGCAGGCGACCGAACCGACCAAGTACATCGAGGCGATCCGCGCCTGCACCAACCTGATCGCGGAAGCGCTGCTGGCTGGCCTGCCGTCGCTGGACATCCTGGACATCGGTGGCGGCTTCCCGGTCTCGTACGACGCGGCGGTGACGCCCATCGATCAGTTCTGCCGCCCGATCCGCGAGGAGCTGGCCAAGCTGCCGTCGCACGTGCGCGTGATCGCCGAGCCGGGCCGCTTCATCGCGGCGCCGTCGGCCATCGCCATTTCCAGCGTGATGGGCAAGGCCTGGCGCGACGGCCGCTGGTGGTACTACCTGGACGACGGCCTGTACGGCTCGTACAGCGGCCAGCTGTTCGACCATGCCAAGTACCCGGTGACCACGCTGCGCCAGGAAGGCGAGCGCCTGCCGAGCGTGCTGGCCGGGCCGACCTGCGATTCCATCGACGTCATCGACGACGACATCCAGCTGCCGGAGCTGGAAGTGGGCGACCTGGTGGTCGGCCGGATGATGGGCGCGTACACCTGGGCCAGCGCCACCGACTTCAACTTCTTCAAGCGTGCCAAGGTCGTGGTCATGCACGAGCGGGCGGATGCGAAGCGGGTGGTGTCGCTGCGGCGCAAGGCCGCCAACGGCTGAAGTCCGCTGCGGTTGGTATCGAACGCCGCTGTCGTGAACTGACGACAGCGGCGTTTTCACAATCTGAGTCTTTGCCCTAGCGCCGATTGCGTGCTCTGCGCGGGAACGCGTAGTCGCGGTGGCTGTCCCTGAATAATCTCCTTTCAGCATGCTCCAGCGGGACGCGCCAATGTCGGAACCTTCCGGGCTGAATCGCCGCAACTTCCTCAAGCTGTCCGCCGCGACGGCCATCGCTGCGCCAGCCGCCAGCGCCTGGGGCTCGGTGCCGGTCGCCGCAATTGCAGCGCCGCCGCGCCGGCTTTCGTTCGTCCACACCCATATCGACGAATCCCTGTCGGTGACCTACTTCCGGGGCGGCAGCTACCTGACCGACGGGCTCGGCGCGCTCAACCATCTGCTGCGCGATTTCCGTACCCAGGCCGTCCATGCCATCGATCCGCAGCTGTTCGACATCCTGTACGACCTGCAGGTACTGGCGGATCGCGACGAGCCTTACGAAATCATCTCTGGCTACCGCTCCCCGAAGACCAACGCGATGCTGCGTAACCGCTCCAGCGGTGTGGCCACGCGCAGCCTGCACATGGACGGTAAGGCGATCGACGTGCGCCTGAGCGGCTTCTCCTGCAAGAAGCTGCGCGACATGGCGTTGTCGCTGCGTCGCGGCGGTGTGGGCTACTACGCTTCGTCCAACTTCGTACACCTGGACACCGGCCGCGTCCGCAGTTGGTAGCGGGCCCACGCTACCGATAGAGCGTTCTGCTACGCTGCCGGCCGATGGCAGCCGCAGCAATTCCCGAAATCGAAGTGACCGACTTCGTCGCCGGCGCGCGCGCCGCTCGCGGGCTGGTGGTCGTCATCGACGTTTTCCGGGCCTTCTCGGTTGCTGCCTATGCTTCAGCGGCTGGCGCGCGACAAATCATTCCTGTTGCATCGATCGACGATGCGCGCGCGCTCAAGGCTCAGAATCCCGATGCATTGCTGATCGGCGAACGCCACGCGCGGCGGCTGCCAGGTTTCGATTGTGGTAATTCGCCCACGGAGCTCGAGCGGCTCGACCTGTGCGATCGGATGTTGATCCACACGACACATTCCGGAACGCAGGGCCTGACCAATGCGACCGCAGCGGATGAGGTCATCACGGGTGCGCTGGTGAACGCCGGTGCCATCGTCCGCTACATCCAATCGAGAGCCCCAGCGCGCGTCACGCTGGTTCGGATGGGGCATGAGGCGCGCGAGAACTGCGACGAAGATGATCTCTGCGCTGAACTGATCGTGCGTCGGCTGCGCGGCGAGCCCGATGTCGAGAACATCCGGGAGCGGTTGCGCCAGGCCTCCAGCGCGGTGAAATTCTTCGATCCCGCCTGTGATTGGGCACCCGAGCGCGATTTCGAGCTGTGCACGAATGTCGATGCGTTCGATTTCATTCTGCGACTCGAGCCGGATCGGCCGGCGCCGGGGCTGCGCAGCGTGTCGATGAGCCCCTCTTGATGTCGGTCCTCGCCCGTACCGTGCTGCTGCTCGCCTTGTCGAACGTCTTCATGACCTTCGCCTGGTACGCGCACCTGAAGAATCTCGGCCAGAAGCCGTGGATCGTGGCGGCGCTGGTGAGCTGGGGCATTGCGCTGTTCGAGTATCTGCTGCAGGTGCCGGCCAACCGCATCGGCTACACCGAGCTGTCGCTGCCGCAGCTGAAGATCCTGCAGGAGGTCATCACGCTGAGCGTGTTCGTGCCGTTCGTGCTCATCTACATGCGCCAGCCGCTGAAGCTCGATTACCTGTGGGCAGCGCTGTGCATGATGGGTGCGGTGTATTTCGTGTTCAGGAAGTAAGCTGAGGGCGCAATGGACGGGAAGATGGCCAAAACCACTGCCATCGATCGCATGGTCGCGGCTTGTCGCAGCGGCTCGAATCCGGCGCTGGTCGCGCGAATGCCCTCGGGCTGGGCGGTGATGGGCGAGCGCCAGGTACTACGTGGCTACTGCCTGCTGCTGCCGGACCCGGTCGTGCCACATCTGAATGCCTTGCCTCGCGCCGCGCGCAATCAGTTCATGGCCGACCTGGGCAGCCTTGGCGATGCGGTGCTCGCGGTCACTGGAGCGTTACGCATCAACTACGCCATCTTCGGCAACCTGGAGCCCGCACTGCATGCGCACGTGCATCCGCGTTACGACGATGAGCCCGAAGCGATGCGCACCGCCAATCCGTGGGGTTACGACTGGTCGCAGGCACCACTGTTCGATTCCGCCGTGCACGGTGATTTGCGGGATTCGATTGCGCAGCATCTGCTGATGCCGGTGCAAGAGCCGGCAATCGCAGCTCGCGGCGCCTTGCACCACTTGGATATCACCGTCTCCAATCTGGCGCGCTCCACCGATTTCTATGATCGCTGGTTGCCGCGGATGGGCCTGCAGCGCATCGCCGATTGCGCGGACGGGCCGTTGTGGCGTGGTGAACGGATGGAGCTGGGATTGCAGCAGGCGAGGCCGGGGCGTGCATCGCTCGTGCACGATCGCTACTCGCCGGGGTTGCATCATCTGGCATTCGAGGCGCCGGACCGCACCGCCGTGTCGCAGCTGTACGATGAGCTGCGCGCCGCAGGTGCGACCGTGCTGGATCCGCCCGCCGATTATCCGCAGTACGCCCCAGGCTATTTCTCGGTGTTCTTCAGCGACCCCGACGGCATCAAGCTCGAGTACGTGTTCGCGATGTCGATATCGTGAAGCGCGCCGCGAATTATGTCGCGCGTTCCTGCATTTCTGCATGTTTACAGCACACCTTACCGAGGTACACTTTCGGGCCGGGGGAATGGGTGCTGCGCACGCACGTGCTTCGAGGTCCGGTCACGGATCAGACATAAACAACATCGGCGCAGCGTTACGAAGCTGCCTGCGCGCGCTTTGAGCCGCACAGGAAATCAGGAAGAGTGAGTCGCTCGATATGCGCAACCCATCGAGCCTTGCGGGCTATGTCACCGAGCAACTGGCGTTTCTCGGGCCGATTTCGAATCGCTCGATTTTCGGCGCCATCGGCATCTTCATCGAAGATCGCCTGCTGGGCATCGTCGCCGACGGGGTGCTGTACCTGCATACCGGACCGGTCAACCGTGAGGATTATCTGGCGCGCGGTGCGCGGCAGTTCAAGCCGTATCCGAACGCTTTCGATCTGACCACCGATCATCACGCGGTGCCGCCGGAGGTGGTCGGCGATGTCGAACAGTTGAAGCGCTGGGGCGAGCGCGCGCTGCGTGCTGCGGTCGAAGCGGCGAAGGCCAAGCAGCTCGCCGGCATCGAGCGCTCGCGTCACGCCAAGCAGGCGAGAAAGAGAAAGAAGCTGCAGAAAGACAGTTGAACTGGAAAACGGCTTGCGTTCGGCCGACGATCATCCTCCGGTCACGCGCGCCAGCGCGGCCAATGCGTTCACCGGCGCCGAGCAGGTCATTCCTTCGCAAACGTAGGCCACCGTGCCGTCCTGCGGTTTCTTGTCGGCCAGCGCGGGCGGCAGATCGTGGGCATCGGAAGGAATGGCGAACGTCAGTCGCCGCGGCGCGTAGAGCTTTGCGAGTTCATCGCGCCAGCTGGCCGCTTCGGCAGCGGAGCCGCGGACGATCACGATCTGCGGCGGTTCGAGATGTTCCTCCAGTGCCACCAACATGGCGGCGTGCCCATGCGGATAGCGCTCGAGCGGCGACCAGGCTGCTCGCAGCGTGCGCGCAGCAGCATCGAGATAGCGTGTTTCACCGAGCAGCAGTCCCAGGCGCGTCAATGATTGCGCCGCGATGGCATTGCCGGAGGGCACCGCTTCGTCGGAGAACGAGCGCGAGCGGTGTATCAGCGCCTCGTGATCGTCGGCCGTGAAAAAGAAGCCGCCGTGCTCGCGATCCTCGAAATGCCCCAACAGGTTGTCGGCGAGCTCGATGGCGAACTGCAGGTCTTCGCTGCGCCAGCGCGTCTGCAACAGCTCCAGCAGTCCGTCGAGCAGGAATGCGTAATCGTCCAGATAAGCCGGGAAACGCGCCTGGCCGTCTTTGTAAACCGCGAGCAGGCGGCCGTTGCGCCACAGGTTGGCGCGGATGAAATCCACCGCCCGCGTGGCCGAATCGGCGAGGTCGGGGCGTTGCAGGGCGCGGGCAGCGACAGCCATGCCAGCGATGGCCAGCCCGTTCCACGAGGTCAGGATTTTTTCATCGCGACCGGGCCACACACGCGCATTGCGCACTTCGAGCAGGATGCGCCGTGCATCGTTCAGCTGCTGCTGCGCTTCGGCGGCGGCGATGCCCAGCTCGTTGGCGATCTCCTCGACAGCCCGGTAGACATGCAGGTGCCAGTGGCCTTCGAAGTTTGCGGCGCGATCCAGTCCGAAGCGGCGCGCGAAGACTTCGTAGGCGGTGGCCGGCAGGAGCTTGCGGACTTCCTGCGCATCCCAGACGTAGAACTTGCCTTCGTGCCCTTCGGAATCGGCATCCAGCGTCGACCAGTAGCCGCCTTGCGGCGATTGCAGGTCGCGCACGATCCAGTCGGCCGTTTCGCCGGCGACGCGCCGGAACAGAGGATCGCCGGTGGCCACTGCGGTCTGGGCCGCAACGTTCAGCAGCTGGCCGTTGTCGTAGAGCATCTTCTCGAAGTGCGGAATCATCCAGAACTGATCGACCGAGTAACGCGCGAAGCCGCCGCCGAGCTGATCGTAGAGGCCGCCTTCGGACATGCGCGTCAGCGTCAGCGTGGCCATGTAGAGTGCTTGCAGATCCGGTTGCTCGCTGGACGCCGTCGCACGCCAGTGACGCAGCAGGAACGCGATGTTGGTCGGATGCGGGAATTTCGGTGCGGAGCCGAAACCGCCGAACTGAGCGTCGAATTCGCGCGCCAGCATTTCGCGGGCGACTTCCAAGGGCTGCGTCGTGAGCGGCGTTTCACCGGCTGCAGGCGGTGGCGTCATTTCATCGAATGCCCGCTGCAACGCCTCGCTTTGCTGCGCAATGTCTGCCGAGCGGTCGCGATAGAACTGCGCGACCCGGCGCAGCAGATCGGTGAAAGCCGGCATCCCGTAACGCGCCTCGCGCGGAAAGTAAGTGCCGCCGAAGAAGGGCCGCTGGTCCTGCGGCGATAAGAACATGGTGAGCGGCCAGCCGCCGCCGCGCTGGATCAGCATCTGGTGCGCGAGCTGGTAGATCTTGTCCAGATCCGGGCGCTCCTCGCGGTCCACCTTGATGTTGACGAACAGCTCGTTCATCACCTGCGCGGTGGCCGGATCCTCGAAGGACTCGTGCGCCATCACGTGGCACCAGTGGCAGGCGGAGTAGCCGATCGACAGCAGGATCGGCTTGTTTTCCCGGCGTGCGAGCTGCAGCGCCTGCTCGCCCCACGGATGCCAGTCGACCGGGTTGCCGGCGTGCTGCAGCAGGTAGGGGCTGGTCTCGTGGCCCAGGGCGTTACGGTGAGTTGAGCTGGAAGAGTGCATGGGAGGTGGGAAGCTCGGATAGAATCCACGCAATATAACGATGAATACCCGCAACGACACCCTTCGGGCTGAGGCAGCAGCCCCCCTACCCGAGCTGCGCCTGAAGCGCGGCGAGGATCGCCGTCTTTCCGCCGGCCATTTGTGGGTGTTTTCCAACGAGGTGGACACGGCCCGCACGCCGCTCACGGCCTTCGAGCCGGGCGAGCTGTGCCGCGTGGTCAGCGATCGCGACAAGTTCCTCGGCCATGCCTACGTCAACCCGCATTCGCTGATCAGCGCGCGGCTGCTTGGGCGCGACCCTGAGTTCGTACCCGGCAAATCGCTGATCGTGCACCGGCTGCAGGTCGCACAGTCGCTGCGGCGCTCGTTGTACGAGCGGCCGTTCTACCGCCTGGCATATGGCGAGTCGGACGGCTTGCCCGGGCTGGTGCTGGATCGTTTCGGCGACATCGTGGTCGGCCAGATCGCCACCGCCGGCATGGAGAGGCTGAAAGGCGAGATCGCCGATGCGGTCAAGAAGGTGCTGGCGCCGACGGCGCTGCTGTGGAAGAACGACAGCGGCGCACGCGAGCTCGAGGGATTGCCGTCCTACGTCGAAACCGCATTCGGCGAAGCGCCGGAGCACGTCACGGTGGAAGAGGGCGGCCTCGGCTTCCAGGTGCCGATCGGCTCCGGGCAGAAGACCGGCTGGTTCTTCGACCAGTCGGCGAACCGGCTGGCGCTGCGCAAATACGTGGGCGGCGCCCGCGTGCTGGACGTTTTCAGCTATCTCGGCGCCTGGGGTCTGGGGGCGCTGCGTGCCGGCGCAACCGAGGTGACGTGCGTGGATTCATCCGCGGCTGCGCTGGAAACATTGCAAGCGACGGCCCGCGCGAACGCACTGAAGCCCGCGACGATCCGCGGCGACGCATTCGACGTGATGGAGTCGCTGCACGCCGAGCGGCGCCGCTTCGACGTGGTGGTGATCGATCCGCCGGCCTTCATCAAGCGCCGCAAGGACATGCCGAAAGGCGAGGCGGCCTACAAGCGCCTGAACCAGCTGGCGATGCAGCTGCTCGAACGCGACGGCATCCTGGTGTCGTGTTCCTGTTCCTATCACCTGGAGCCACAGAGCCTGGTAGCGGCGATCCAGCGCGCCGCGCGCCATGTCGGCCGCTTCGTGCAGATCGTCGAAGTCGGCGGCCAGGCGCCCGATCATCCGATCCATCCGGCGATCCCCGAGACGCGTTATCTCAAGGCTTTCTTCTGTCGCGCCGTGCAGGAATAGGATTCAAGAACGACAATGATCCAATACCCGGCCATCGATCCCATCATCGTCTCGTTCGGTCCGCTCGCCATCCGCTGGTACGGGCTCACCTACGTCATCGCTTTCGCGTTTGCGTGGTGGCTGGGCCGGCGCCGCGCCGGGCAGGCCGGCTCGACCTGGAAGCCGCAGGACGTCGATGACCTGATTTTCTACGGCGCGCTCGGCGTCATCCTGGGCGGGCGTCTGGGCTGGGTGCTGTTCTATGGTTTCGAGCGCCTGATGGACGATCCGCTGATGGCCTTGCGCATCTGGGAAGGCGGCATGTCGTTCCACGGTGGGCTGGCGGGCGTCATCATCTCCGCATTGCTGTTCGCCCGCCGCCAGGAGCGCCGCATCACCGACGTACTGGATTTCCTCGCGCCGCTGCCCGGTCTGGGGATCCTGGCGGTGCGTTGCGCCAATTTCATCAACGGCGAGCTGTGGGGCAAGCCGACGCAGCTGCCGTGGGGCTTCATCGTCGATCCGGCCAAGCTGCATCCCTCGCAGACCGCCGAGGCGCAGCGCCTGTGCGAGCGCTTCAGCATCGATCCGTGCGTCCTGCACGTGCACGCCTCGCAGCTGTACGAGGGCCTGCTGGAAGGATTGGTGGTGTTCGTGATCCTGTGGATCTACACCGCCAGGCCGCGGCCGCGGCTTGCGCCCTCGGGTTTGTTTCTGGTCTGCTACGGCGTGTTCCGGTTCGCGGTCGAGTTCGTCCGCGTGCCGGACGAGAACCGCGGTTATCTGCTGTTCAACTGGGTGACCATGGGCCAGATCCTGTCGACACCCATGATCCTCGCGGGCCTGGGCATGCTGCTGCTGGCCTATCGTCGCAACGAGCCCAGCGGCAACGTGACTGCAACCGACCGATGAGCCGTCAGTATCTCGACCTGCTGCGCCACGTGCGTACCCACGGCGTGCGCAAGGACGACCGCACCGGTACCGGTACGCTCTCGGTCTTCGGTCACCAGATGCGCTTCGACCTCAGTCGGGGCTTTCCGCTGCTGACCACCAAGAAGCTGCACCTGCGCTCGATCGTGTACGAGCTGCTGTGGTTCCTCAGAGGCGACACCAACGTGCGCTACCTGCACGAGCACGGCGTCTCGATCTGGGACGAATGGGCCGACGAGCACGGCGAGCTCGGTCCGGTGTACGGCCGACAATGGAGATCCTGGCCGGCGTCGGACGGTCAGGCCATCGACCAGATCAGCCGCACCGTGGACCTGATCCGCCGCAACCCGGATTCGCGCCGCATCATCGTCAATGCCTGGAACGTGAGCGAACTGGAGCAGATGGCGCTGACCCCCTGCCATGCGCTGTTCCAGTTCTGGGTGGCGCCCGCGGCCGATGGGCCGGCGAAGCTGTCCTGCCAGCTGTATCAGCGCAGTGCCGACATCTTTCTCGGCGTGCCGTTCAACATCGCCTCCTATGCGCTGCTGACGCACATGTTCGCGCAGCAGTGCGATCTGCAGGTCGGCGAGTTCATCTGGACCGGCGGCGATTGCCATCTGTATCTGAATCACCTCGAGCAGGCCGACGAGCAGCTGCGCCGCGAGCCGTATGCGCCGCCGAAACTTGCGATCAAGCGCAAGCCGCCGTCGATCTTCGAGTACGAGTACGAGGATTTCGAAATGCTCGACTACCAGGCGCATCCGAACATCAAGGCGCCGATTGCCGTATGAGCCCGTTGCATCGTCCGGCTGACCAAATTTCAGGACTGGCGCCGCGTTTCGTCGGGCGCGCTTGAAAGCTGCTTCCGTATTCCCGTTTCCTTCATCCCACCGTTCCTCATCGGTCAATTTCATGCCCAAGAAATCGCGTCGCAAGAAGTCCGGCGATTCGCCGCGTTCCACCCCCAAGCGCAAGCCCGCTGCCGCAAAGCAGTCGCCACTCGCATCTTCGCAGCTGGTGGAAGCCCGCAATTCGCCGATCCACGGTAAAGGTGTCTACGCGCGTCTGCCCATCAAGAAGGGCACGCGCATCCTCGAGTATCTCGGCGACCGCATTTCGCACGCCGAAGCCGACCGCCGCTACGAGCACAAGGGCGATGACGACGGTCACACGTTCCTGTTCATTGCCAGCCAGCGCACCGTGATCGACGCGGGCGTGGGCGGCAACGACGCACGCTTCATCAATCACCACTGCAATCCGAATTGCGAGACGGTGATCGAGAACAGCCGCGTGTTCATCGACGCCATCCGCAACATCAAGCCCGGCGAGGAGCTGGGCTACGACTATCAGCTGACCTGGGAAAGCACCGACGAGCCTACCGAGCTGGCGCTCTACGAATGTCGCTGCGGCGCGAAGAAGTGCCGCGGCACCATGCTGGACCGCGAGCCGCTGGACAAGAAAAAGCCCGCGAAGAAAGCCGCGAAAAAACCTGCGAAGAAGCCGGCAAAAAAACCGGCCAAGAAACCTGCGACGAAGCGCAGGCGCTAAGGCGCCGTCCTCCGGCCATGACGCTCTCCATCGTAGTCGCGGTTGCGGAAAACGGCGTGATCGGCCACGGCAATGCATTGCCGTGGCGTCTGCCGGACGATCTGCGGCGGTTCAAGGAGCTGACGCTGGGCAAGCCCATCGTCATGGGGCGCAAGACCCATGATTCGATCGGACGGGCCCTGCCGGGCCGGACCAACATCGTCGTGTCGCGCCAGGCGGGCCTGAGCGTTCCGGGTTGCCTGGTGGTGGGCTCGGTCGCGCAGGCGCTGGCGGCCGCCGGCGACGTGCCGGAAGTCGTGCTCATCGGCGGCGCCGAGCTGTATCGCGCGGCGCTGCCGGCTGTGGATACGATTCACCTGACCCGCGTTCACGCGGCGGTGCCGGGCGATACGTTTTTCCCTGCGCTGGACCCGGCGCAATGGCGCGAGACGACGGTGGGTACGCACCCGGCCGACGAGCGCCATGCGTACGCGTTCAGTTATCTGACTCTCGAAAGAATCCGGGTGTCCTCATGAGCTCCCAGACTGCCAAGCCCCGCTTCGATTGTTCCAAGTGTCCGGGTTACTGTTGCAGCCACTCGCGCATCGCGGTCAGCGACTACGACATTGCGCGCCTGGCGAAGCACTTCGGCCTGTCGCAGGCGGAGGCGAAACGCCGTTTCACCTACCGCTACCACACCAAGGAAGCCGACGAGCAGATCCTGCGGCACCAGCGCGACCCCATCTACAAGACCATCTGCCGCTTCTTCGATACCGACGAGCGCCGCTGCACCGTATACGAGGCGCGGCCCAACGTGTGTCGCAAGTATCCGTATGGCAACCGCTGCGGCTACTACGATTTCCTGAAGTTCGAGCGTGAACACCAGGACGACCCGGAGTTCATCCCGTCGGCTTGAGCTGCACATGCGCCTGAACAAATACATCAGCGAGACCGGCATCTGCTCGCGCCGCGAGGCCGACGGCTGGATCGAGGCCGGCCGCGTGAGCATCAACGGCCAGCCGGCGCTGCTGGGAACGCAGGTCGGGGAGGGCGACGTGGTCTGCGTCGACGGCCGGCCGGTCGGCGCGGCCAAGCAGCACGTCTACATCGCGCTCAACAAGCCGGTCGGCATCACTTGCACCACCGAACGCCACGTCGCCGGCAACATCGTCGACTTCGTGCGCCATCGCGAGCGCATCTTTCCGATCGGCCGTCTCGACAAGGATTCCGAAGGGCTGATCCTGCTGACCAACCACGGCGACATCGTCAACGAGATCCTGCGCTCGGAGAACGATCACGAGAAGGAATACGTGGTGACGGTGGACCGGCCGGTCACCGACATTTTCCTGAACGGCATGGCCGGCGGCGTGCGCATCCTGGGCACGGTCACCAAGCCCTGCCGGATCGTGCGCATCGGGCCGAGCACGTTCCGCATCATCCTGACGCAGGGCCTGAACCGGCAGATCCGCCGCATGTGCTCGTTCT
>Ga0182745_1004396_pt1 | contig 11722 bp, 8 predicted proteins | sample eDN3rd30CKraftBY_FD_128523 | JGI IMG/M metagenome (GOLD analysis project Ga0182745, IMG submission 128523) | Enriched backyard soil microbial communities from Emeryville, California, USA - eDNA 3rd pass 30_C Kraft BY (version 2) (version 2) | ecosystem: Environmental > Terrestrial > Soil >... | reverse complement strand
TCGCGGCCAACCAGCAGGGCGACTACCACCAGGTGGACGCGCGGTTCGGCCTGAGCTTCGGCCAGACCGACGTGACGCTGTATGCCGCCAACCTGACCGACGAGCGCGGCGTGACGCGCACGGTGCCGCAGGCCAATGGACTGGGCGAGGGCATTCTGCGGCCGCGTACCTATGGGGTTACGTTGCGCTGGAAGTATTGAGGGAGGAACGCCAGTAAACCGTGGCACGCCGTCGTTACCAGAAGGGATGCGCGGCTGTCATCGGCCGGCGACTGGCCTAGAAAAGTTCGACGCTCGCCCCGTGCCCATGCGCGCGCGCCAGCCGCGCATCGCAGGTGAGCAACGGCGCGGGCAGCGCCTCGGACAGGGCGACATACAGCGCATCGTAGGCGGTCATGGCGTTGCGCAGCGCCCACACGCGCGGCAACAGGACCGTGTGCTCGTGGCGCGTCAAGGGCAGGTCGGCGAAGTCGCTCAGTGCTTGATCGGCGCGCGCGGCCCCGACAGAACCGCACAACTGCAGGCGCCGCAGCACCTGCGCTACCTCGGCGTCGATCAGGTGCGGTACGTGCAGGGTATGTTCGGAGGTCAGCGCGCGTGCGGCGATCGGGGCGGCTTTGGGGGTGGCCAGCAGGAGCTCCAGCAGCGCGGAGGCATCCAGCACGATCATCTGGCGTCGCGCTCGGCCCGGACGGTGGTGGCCACGGGTTCGTCCAATGCCACCGGGTCGCGGCCCGCCAGCCGGGCACGCAGCTCCTCCAGGGTCGGCTTCTGCGCGATCTTGCGGACTTCGCGGATCAGGTAATCGGACAGGGGCATACCGGCCAGGGCCGCCCGGGCCTTCAACTGGCGATGCAGATCGTCTGGGACGTGGCGCAGCTGGATCATCTTGGACATGTGTCCGAATGTAGTTGCATGTCATCCACATGTCAAAATGTGTGCCACACGTGAGGGACGTCAATATCGGTGTCGCCGGGTTGATGACGCAGCTTCACCCCGTCCACGCAGCCCCGCTATCCGGCAGAGGCGCAGTAGCGCCTGGGAAACGGCCGCACCGTCGCATAGGACTTGTACCGATGAGCGCTGCCTCAGCCCCTGAGACCGACCCCGCTACACTGCTGCCCCATGGATACCCCCACCCTGCTCACGCTGCTCCTGATCCTGGCCGCCGTGGCCATCGCCCTGCAGCTGGCCGTGTTGCTGCGCCGCCCCGGGCATGCGCTGCGCCAGGCCTTGGGCGACGACCAGCGCCAGCTGGAACAGGCCCTCCGCGACGAGCAGCGGGCGGGCCGCGGCGAACTCCGCGATCAGCTCGACAGCCTGGGCCGCCAGCAGGAAGCCCGGATCGAGGGCTTCGGCCGCAGCCTGGCCGACCTGACCCTGCGCACCGACCAGCGCCTGGACGAGCTGCGCGCGGCCCTGACCGACGATGCCCACAAGGCCCGGCTGGAGCTGGCCACCCGCCAGCAGCAGTTCACCGACACCCTGGCCGGCCAGCTGCGCGAGCTGACCCAGCGCAACGAGCAACGCATCGGCGAGCTGCGCGACACCCTGCAGGAGCGGTTGAAGGAGCTGCAGGCCGACAACGCCGCCAAGCTGGAGCAGATGCGCCAGACCGTGGACGAGAAGCTGCACGCCACCCTGGAAACGCGCCTGACCGAGAGCTTCGGCAACGTGACCCGCATGCTGGCGCAGGTGCACCAGGGCCTGGGCGACATGACCAAGCTGGCGGCCGACGTGGGCGGGCTGCAGCGGGTGCTGACCAACGTCAAGACCCGCGGGGTGTTTGGCGAGGTGCAGCTGGCCGGGTTGCTGGAGCAGGTGTTCGCGCCGGACCAGTACGCGGCCAACGTGGCCACGGTGCCGGACAGCAACGAGCGGGTGGAGTTCGCGGTGCGTTTCCCCGGCTCCAGCGCAGATGGGGTGGTGTGGCTGCCCATCGACGCCAAGTTCCCGCGCGAGGATTACGAACGCTTGCTGGACGCGCAGGAGAAGGCCGACGCCGAGGCCGCGCGGGCGGCCGGCGATGCGCTGGAGCGCGCGGTGCGCAAGCAGGCCCAGTTGATCCGCGGCAAATATGTCAGCGCGCCGCACACCACCGAGTTCGCGGTCATGTTCCTGCCCACCGAGGGCCTGTACGCCGAGGTGCTGCGCCGGCCGGGCCTGTTCGAGTCCATGCAGCGCGACCACCGCATCACCCTGGCCGGCCCCACCACCCTGCTGGCGCTGTTGACCAGCCTGCAGGTGGGCTTCCGCACCGTGGCGATAGAAAAGCGCTCGGCCGAGGTGTGGCGGGTGCTGGGCGCGGCCAAGACCGAGTTCGGCAAGTTTGCCGATGTGCTGGACTCGGTGAAGCAGAAGCTGGACCAGGCCAGCAACCAGATCGAGAAGACCGGGGTGCGGACCCGTGCCATCGAGCGCAAGCTGCGCGAAGTGGAATCCTTGCCCGAAGAAGAAGGCGGGGCGCTGTTGGGCCCGCCGGACGACCGGCCCGACCCGGCATGATCCCGGCATGACCCCGGGGGCGCCGGCTCATGGCCGCATCGGGGACAAATCCCTTGCCGGATTTCGCCTGTGGTGCGTCTCGTAGGGTGACGGGGGCATGGGTGGCCCGGAGACCGTGATGAACCGCGACAAGGCAGCACTCCCCACCGCCAGGGCCGACACCGGGCCGGGCGGCGCCGTGGCGGACCTGTTCGGTGAGCACAATGCCGCCCTGATGCGGTTCCTCAAGTTGCGCCTGGACTCCGAGCAGGAGGCGCGCGACGTGGCCCAGGAGGCCTATGTCCGGCTGCTGCAGCTGGATAAACCTGGCACGGTGAGCTTCCTGCGGGCCTATCTGTTCAAGACCGCGTCCAACCTGGCCACCGACCAACTGCGCCGGCGCATGGTCCGGCGGGTGGTGCATGCCGACCCGGTGCTGCGCGAGGAAATGGATGAGCTGGACCCCGAGCGCGCCGCCATGGCCAGCCAGCAGCTGTCCCTGGTGCAGGCCGCGTTGCGCGCGCTGCCCGGCCATATCCGTGAGGCCTTTTTGCTGCACCGCCTGAATGGGCTTTCGGTGGTGGAGATTGGCGAGCGCATGGGGGTCAGCGAACGCACGGCGCGGAACTACGTCATACACGCCATGTTGCGTTGTCGATACGCCTTGGGGAGCCGGATGGATGTCGGCGAGGAGCAGGGACAGTGACCCATCACCACGAGCCGGATATGTTGAATAGTCGCGACGCGGTCGCGGCGGAATGGGTGCTGCGGCTGAAGGATTCGGCGCTGGACGATCAACTGCTGACCCAGTGGTTGGCGTGGTGCGACGCCGATCCGCGCAACCGGCAGGCATTTGATGCGATGGAGTCGGTCTGGCGGGTGGCCGGGCGGGTGGATATGGCGCCTGTATCCGCGCCGGGCGGGGCGGCCCCGCCCGCCCCCTCTCCGCAGACGGCCGTTGTCGGCACCGGCCGGCGTCGGGTCCGCAGGCGTTACTGGGCCATGGGCCTGGCCGCGGGGCTTTCCCTGCTGGCGGTACTGCCCCTGTCCAGTTGGCGTGAGTCCGTTCCTGTCGCGGCCGAATATGCCGAGGTCGACACCGCGCTGAGCACGGCGCGCGGCGACCTGCGCCTGGTAGTGCTTCCCGATGGCTCGCGAGCGGACATGGGCGGTGAATCCACTCTGGTGGTGAAGTACTCGCGGGAGCGTCGATTGATCGTGGCGGGCGAGGGCGAAACCCATTTCACCGTACGCCGGGACAAGACGCGCCCGTTCGTGGTGGAAGCCGGTGCGCTGACCGTCACCGCCGTGGGTACGGCGTTCTCGGTGCAGCGCGAGCAGGGGTTCGTCACCGTGCTGGTAACCGAGGGCGTGGTGGAGGTGGCCACCCCGCAGCTCGGTGCGCCGATCCAGCTCGCGGCCGGGCGGCGCCTGCGCCTGGGACAGGGCGAACTGGTGCAGTCGATCCAGCCGGTCGACGTGCCCAGTGTGGCCGCATGGCGCGAAGGCCGGTTGGAGTTCCGTAACGAACCGCTGCGACTGGTGGTGGCCCGACTCAACCGGTACTCCCAGCGCAAGATCATCATCGAAGACCCTTCCCTCGAAGACCTGCGCGTCACCGCCACCGCCTATACCGATCGCATCGACGATTGGCTCAGCAGCCTGGAGGCCGCGCTGCCGGTGCGGACCCAGGCATCCACCCGCCAGACCGGTGCGATTGCACTGGTGCCTTCGCGACACCCACTGCCCCGCGCGGAGTAGGCCGAACCCGCCGGCAAAAAGAATTTTGCCGGAACGGGCCGATGGTGCGTCTAGTAGTGCGAAGTCACTCCATTGGGGAAATGCATGAGTCACGCCACCAAGCGCAAGCTGAGGGCCAGCCTGCTCGCCACGTTGGTTGCCGCCGCTGTGTACAGCCAGGCCGCCATCGCAGCCCAGGCGCTGGAAACCCAGCACCGGTTCCAGATCGAACAATCCACGCTGTCCGAGGCGCTGATCGCGTTCTCCCAACAAAGCGGCATCCAGGTGGTCACCTCCAGTGCCAGCCTGGAGGGCATTACCGTGCGCCCGCTGGGCGACAACATGTCTTCGCGTTCCGCCCTGGACCGCTTGTTGGAAGGGACCGGACTGCGCTGGCGGGAAGTGCGTGATGGCTCGGTGGTGGTGGAGCCTTCCCGGCCCGCCGACACCGAGGCCCGGGTGAGCACCCCGCAAGAGGACATCCAAAGCCTGGCGGGTATCGTGGTCACCGGTTCGCGCGTGGAGCGTTCGGCGGTGGCGTCCGCCTCCCCGGTCACCACGCTGGGCAGCGAGCGCATCACCCGGTCGGGTGTGGCCAATATCGGCGACCTGTTGATGCAGACCCCGTCGGTATCGGTGGGCGAGGGGTCGCGTAACTCGACCCAGGTCTTTCTCAACCTGCGCGGCCTGGGGACCAATCGCACCCTGACCGTGGTGGATGGGCGGCGCCGGGTTTCCGGCTCGGCGGTGTCCTCGGCGGTGGACCTGTCGGTCTATCCGGCCGCGTTGATCGATCGGGTGGAGATCGCGACCGGCGGCGCTTCGGCCATTTACGGCGCCGATGCGGTGACCGGCGCGGTCAACCTGATCCTCAAGCGAGACTATGTGGGCTTCCAGGCCAACGGCCGCATGGGCATGACCGACGAAGGCGGCTCCAAGGACTATGTGGCCTCGGTGCTGGCTGGCGGCTCCTTCGACGACGGGCGGGGCTCGGTCACGGTGGCGCTGGCGCATCAGCGCACCGAGCCGCTGCGGGTGCTCTCGCGCAGCTTCTATCGCAAGAACGGCGACATCATCCTGTCGGCCAATCCCGCCAACACCGGGCCGGCCGACGGCCGCTTCGACCAGATCGTCTATACCGACGCGGTGTTTCCGGCCTACGCCTACGGCGGCGCCTTTGCCCTGGGCGGCCGGCGCTACACGGTGGACAACGGCCAGCTGCGCCTGATGCAGCACGATGCCATGCCGATGGGGCCGCTGGGCTCGATCGCCCAGGGCGGCGACGGCTACAACAACGTGGATTTCGATTTCCTGCGCCGCGAGGTCGAAACCACCTCGGCGATCGGGCGGCTGGGCTACGAGATCACCGAGCGGGCGCGCTTCTTCACCGATTTCGAGTATTCGAAGAAGTCCTCGGTGTTCAGCGGGGTGGGCGACTTCGACCTCAGCTCGGTGATCAGGATCGACAACCCCTTCGTGCCCGGTGACCTGCGCAGCCTGATGACCGACAACGGCGTCCAGCAGATCACCGTCACCCGTTCCAGTCGCGACCAGGGCATCCGCAGCGATGTGGCCGACGCCGATGTGCTGACCATCGCCGGTGGCATCGAAGGCGAGTTCGGCAATGGCTGGCAGCACAGCACCTTCATCCAGCGCGGCACCTATCGCCAGACCACGCGTACGTACGGTCGCCGTATCGCGTCGCGCTACGCCGAAGCCATCGATGTGATTGCCGACCCCGTCACCGGCCAGCCGGTGTGCCGCAGCGCGTCGGCGCGGGCCGCGGGCTGCTTGCCGGTGAACATCCTGGGCGAATCGGTCTCCTCGGATACGGCGCTGAATTACTTCAAGCCGGTCCTGCAAAGCTCGTTTCAGCAGACCCAGGACGTAGCCGGCATCCAGTTGAAGGGCGACCTGTTCGACATGCCCGCCGGTGCGGTCAAGACGGCGCTGGGTGCCGAATGGCGTGAGGAGCGTCTGGAGCGCCGGGACGACGCGCTCGCGCTCAGCGGTGCGATCCTGTTCATGACCGGTTTTCAGCCCATCGATGCCAAGTTCGATGTGAAGGAAGTCTTCGGCGAAGTGCTGGTGCCCTTGCTGGCAGACAAGCCATTTGCGCAGTCGCTCGACTTCGAAGGCGCGGTGCGCTACTCCGAGTACAGCACCATTGGCTCCACCGTGGCGTGGAAGCTGGGCGCCAACTGGGGCATCAACGACAGCATCCGCCTGCGGGGTTCCACCGCGCGCAGCGTGCGTGCGCCCAACATGTTCGAGCTGTACAACCCGGGCCTTACCGGGGTGATCGGCACCTTGCAGGACCCCTGCACGGCGGCGCTGATCAATGCCAACCCGCAACGTACCGCCAACTGCCGCGCGGCTGGGGTGCCGGAGGGGTATGTCGATCCCACCATCGGGTCGACCAAGTCGCTGCTGACCGGCGGCAACCCCAACCTGAGCGAGGAAACTTCGCGCTCGTCGACCGTCGGTTTGATCTTCATGCCCGACTTCATCCCCGGGTTCATCTGGAGCACGGACTGGTGGCGGATCCAGATCAACGATGCGGTCAGCTCGATCGACTCGCAGACTGCCGCCTACAGCTGCTACGACGCGGCATCGTTGAACAACGTGTACTGCTTGCTGTTCGAGCGCGGCGGGGTCGACCGGATCGGCAACGGCAACGCCCACTCCATCACCCTGGTGCGCAATAACGCCATCAACATCGGCCGCTTGAACGCCGAGGGCATCGACACCCAGATCAGCTATACCCGCCGCGTGGGCGCCGATGCGCGCCTGCAGGTGTTGTTCAACGGCACCTATCTGCTGGAGAACGAGCTGCTGGGTAACCTGGACGACCCCCGCACGTTGCTGATCCAGGACGGCGAGGTGGACAACCCGCGGTTCCGCGGCACCCTGCAGACCAGCTACTCCACCGGGCCGTGGTCGGCCGGGGTGGTGGGCCGCTTCATCAGCGCGTCCAAGGCGGACCAGCAGGCCACCCCCGAGTTCCGTGACCGTAACCACGCCAGCAGCCGGTTCTACGTCGACCTCAATGCCGGTTATCGGTTCTCGGCGGCGTTTGCGCTGTACGCGGGTGTCAACAACATCACCAACGCGAACCCGCCGGCGCTGCCCGAGACCGTGCAGGCCGCCCGGTCGGGGTTGTACGACGCGCTGGGCCGGGTGTTCTTCCTGGGCGGCAGCTACGAGTTCTAGCCGCAACCGGCAATGCGCCGGCCCGGGGCCGGCGCATTGCGCGTGAGTTCGCAGAGATTTGCCGTACGGAGACCCCCCATGAAGACTGCCGCCGTTGGTCGAGGTGCCTGGGCCGTTCTGTGTGTTGCCGGTTTGTGCCTGTCGGCCGGCGCGGTGCTGCCGCTGGGGGCGCAAACACCGGGCACGCAATCCGAAGGGACTAGCGAGCAGGTGCTGCGCGAGCGCTACGCTCACGCGGCACGCATCCAAGGGGCCTTCGCCCGTCCGCTGATCCTCAACCGCAGCGTGTCGCCCAATTGGATCAACGGCACCGACGTGTTCTGGTACGAGCGCGAGACGGCGCAGGGCAAGCGCTTCATGCGGGTGGACGTGGCGCAGGGCACGCGCGGCGAAGCCTTCGACCACGCATCGCTGGCCAGCGCGCTGGCCCAGGCCGCCGGCAAGCAGGTCGCGGCCGATGTGCTGCCGCTGTCCAACCTGTCCTTCTCCCGCGACCTGGCCCACATCGAGTTCGAGGCCTTCAAGCAGCGCTGGCGTTATGTCACGGCCACCTCGGCGCTCACGCCCCTGGGCGACGTGCCGGCCGTGGCCCTGCTGGTGTCGCCCGATGGCCGTCAGGGCGCCTTCCTGAGGGACCGGAATATATGGCTGCGCGACCTGCAATCGGGGGCCGAGCGCGCGCTGACCACCGATGGCGAGCGCTTCTACGCCTATGGGGCGGAGACCGATGCCTTCGGTAACCCCATCGGCAAGCCGCAGGCGCTGTGGTCGCCGGACTCGCGCACCTTGTTGACCGCGCGCCTGGACGAGCGGCAGGTGGGCGAACTGCCCATGGTGGAGTTTGCGCCCAAGGATGGCAGCTTGCTGCCCAAGGCCTACGCGCATCGCGTGGCACTGCCTGGTGACGCGCACGTCCCCATGTTCGAGATGATGGCAATCGATACCCGCACCGGCCGGATCGTGCGCGCTCAGCATCCGCCCATCCCCACCGTGCGCATGAACGACACGCCGTTCAAGAGCCATCTCGCCGCATTCGTCGACGCGCGCAGGGCCTACTTCGTGGATCTCTCGCGCGACGAGCGCACGGCGGTGCTGGTCGAGTTCGATACCGCCAGCGGAGCGACGCGGCCGGTGTTCGAGGAGCGCAGCGACGATGGCTTCCTGCTAAAGCTGAGTCCTTCGCTGTTCCAGCCGGTCCCGTTGATTTTTCCCGGCAACGACGAGCTGGTGTGGCACTCCGAGCGCTCGGGCACGGGGCAGCTGTACCTGTACGACCTGAAGACCGGCCAGCTGAAGCGCCAGCTGACCCAGGGCGATGCGCCGGTGCGCGACATCATCGGGTTGGCCGGCACCTCGCGGCGACTGGTGTACGCCCGCGGCTCGACTCGCAAGGGCGGTAACCCGTATCAGCGCGAGCTGGCGGTGGTCGACCTGGACACGGGGCACAGCCAGCTGATCGAGCAGCGCGATGCCGACAGCGCGGTCAAGCTCGACATGCCGTGGGCCCTGCGCTCGGCCGCGGACGGCACCTCCATCCACAGCGCCGGCATCTCGCCCAGCGGGCGCTACCTGGTGCGTACCGCCGGACGTGTGGATGGCTTGGCCGATACCGACGTGATCGACCTCACCGGCCAGACCGTGCTGGCCCTGGAACGCGCCGACGCGACCGCCCTGTCCACGGGCTGGCGCTGGCCCGAGCCGGTCGAATTGACCGCGGCGGACGGGACGACGCCGATTGCGGGCTTGCTGTTCCGGCCCTCGTTCCAGCGCCAGGGCGAGCGCTATCCGGTGATCGACTACATCTACGGCGGCCCGCAGATGACCAACGTACCGCAGACCATGGAGGGCAAGGCGTATCTGGAAGCCGCCTCGCTGGCGGAGCTGGGTTTTGTGGTCGTGATCATCGATGGCCGCGGCACGCCGGGCCGGTCGCGCGCGTTCCACCGGCACGTGTCCCGGCAGATCGACCATGCCAGCGAGCTGGAGGACCACGTCGCCGGCATACGCCAGCTGGCGGCGCGCCACCCGTACATGGACCTGGCGCGCGTGGGCATCTATGGCTTCTCGGGCGGCGGTTACATGACGACGATGGCCATGCTGCGTTTCCCCGATTTCTTCCAGGTGGGCGTGGCGGGCGCCGCCAATACCGACCAGCGGGTGTTCTGGCACAGCTGGGGCGAGCGGTACCACGGGCTGCTGGAGGGCGACAACTATGTGCAGCAGGCTTTGATGACCCACGCCGACCGGTTGCAGGGCAAGCTGCTGATCATCCATGGCCTGAACGACTTCTGGGTGCATCCGGCCGGCATCTTCCAGTTGATGCAGGCATTCCAGAACGCGCACAAGGACTTCGACACCGTGCTGATGCCGCAGGAAGGCCATGCGCTCACCGGCTATGCCCAGCGCAGGATGTGGGCGTATTTCCTGCAGCACCTGCGCGGCGAGACCTTGCCTGCGGGGCTGCATCACCAAAGCCAGCAGGAGCTGGGTTCCGTGCGTCTGGCCACGCAGCTTTCGCAAACCCATAGATGATGGGTGCCGGCGCTGCCGGTAGAATTTCGCATTGCGTTCTTCTGCCGGTCCAGCCGCCCTCATGTCTCCACTGCCGCTCCACGCCGATTTCCGCAGCGACACCGTCACCCGCCCCGGCCCGGCGATGCGCGCCGCCATGGCGGCGGCCGAGGTGGGCGACGACGTGCTGGGCGATGACCCCACCGTGGACCGCCTGGAGCGCGAAGTCGCCAGCCGCTTCGGCAAGGAAGCCGGCTTGTTCGTGCCCACCGGCACCCAATCCAACCTGATCGCCATCCTGTGCCACTGCCAGCGCGGCGACGAATACATTTGCGGGCAGGACATGCACGCCTACCGCTGGGAAGGCGGCGGCGCGGCAGTGCTGGCCAGTGTGCAGCCGCAGCCGCTGGCGCATGAGCCGGACGGCACCCTGGCGCTGGAGGCGATCGAAGCGGCGATCAAGCCACGCGACGATCCGCACTTCGCCATTACCCGGCTGGTGTCGATGGAAAACACCCTGGGTGGCAAGGTGCTGCCGCTGGACTACCTGCGCGCGGTCGTGGCGCTGGCGCGCCGCTACGACCTGGCTACGCACCTGGATGGCGCACGCGTGTTCAATGCCGCGGTGGCGTCCGGCGTGCCGGTGGCGGATATCGCCCACGGTTTCGACACGGTCTCGGTCTGCCTGTCCAAGGGCCTGGGCGCGCCCGCCGGCTCGGTGCTGGTGGGGCCGCGCGAGCTCATTACCCAGGGGCGCCGCTGGCGCAAGATGCTGGGGGGCAGCATGCGTCAGGCGGGCATGCTGGCCGCGGCCGGCCTGTATGCCTTGCAACACCACGTCGAGCGCTTGGCGCAGGACCACGCCCATGCGCAGCGCCTGGCCCAGGGGCTGCGCGACCTGCCCGGACTGCAGGTGCTTTCGGCCCAGACCAACATGGTGTTCCTGAAACTGGAGCCGGCGCTGTCGGCGCGCCTGACCGACGCGCTGCGCGCGCGCGGTATCGTGGCCGGCACTTACGACGGCGGCAGGACGATGCGCCTGGTCACCCACCTGGATATCGATACGGCGGCCATCGAAGCCGCGGTCACGGCGTTCCGGGAGATTGCCGGCGGCTGAGCGGCTGCCTTCAGCCGCCGCTCTGCGGAATCGTCACTGGCATCGCATCCACCGGCACGGTGGGGTTGAGCTCTTCTTCCAGCAGGTAATCCGGCAGCTCCTCGTCCTGCGCCGGACGGTGGCCGTCGTTGATCTGGAAGTTGCGCCGCTGCAGCCAGGAGTCGCGGGTCAGCGCGTACTCGTCCACCGCGCCATCGCGCAGGCTGTCCAGCGAGAGCAGCTGCGCACGCACATCCACCAGCTGCAAGCCCTGCAGGCCAAAGCGCAGCTTGTCCTCCTCGATCTGGCGAATGGGGGACAGCGGCACATCGCCCGCCAGGCCGAACACGTCGCGCACGGTGCGCGGGCCGAACAGCGGCAGCTCCACGTAGCGGGAGTTCTTCCAGCCCCACACGCCCAGGGTCTGGCCGAAGTCCTCGGAGCGACGCGGCAGGCCGGCATCGCTGGCCGGGTCGAAGATGCCGACGATGCCCAGGGTGGAGTTGATCAGGAACCGGCCCAATGCCTGCCCCGATTGCGCCGGCTTGCCTTGCAGCAGCGCGTTGATGGCCGTCAGCGGCTGGCCCAGGTTGCTGAAGAAATTGCTCACACCCAGCCGGACCGGACGCGGCACCACATTGACGTAACCGCGCGCCAGCGGCCGCGCGATGGTCCGATC
>Ga0182745_1004395_pt1 | contig 11722 bp, 14 predicted proteins | sample eDN3rd30CKraftBY_FD_128523 | JGI IMG/M metagenome (GOLD analysis project Ga0182745, IMG submission 128523) | Enriched backyard soil microbial communities from Emeryville, California, USA - eDNA 3rd pass 30_C Kraft BY (version 2) (version 2) | ecosystem: Environmental > Terrestrial > Soil >... | reverse complement strand
ATGACAGTAAGTTTTATATCGAATCAAATAAATAATACATAAAAAGGAGTTGTCTATATGGGATATTACGTAACAATGACTCACGACAATGTAGAAGAGGTAATTAGCGTTCATCTAAATGATGATTTAGAAAAAGTTAAACAAGCCACAACAGATAAATATGGGGATATGTCATTTATGAAACTTGGTAGTGAAAGTGAAAAAGGCTATCCCTGGGATAATGATGAAGTCCATTTTACTTTTGTAGAAATTGAACGATAAGTAAACTTACAATGAAATTTTGCTTTTATTAGAAAGGGAGAATAAAATGGCAAGTGTTATATGGGATGTTGGGAGAGATATTGAAACTTCATATAAATATTTGTATGAAGTAGTAAGTAATGCTGATAAGTATTCTAAGGAAGAGTTGCTAAAAATTATTGAAAACGAAGCACATGATTTAAAAGGCACATATGAAGATTTATCAAAAGAATACGGCTGGGGGTAGTTCAAATAAAAGTAACAGATGGGATGTTTTATATGGAAAAATATAGAGTGTACTTGGATTATACATTCATTGGTCAACTTACATTGGAAGAACTATTAGCAACAATCCATGATCATCTGTATTCAAAGGATAATATAAATGTAGAAATAAGTATTGAAAAAGTAATGTCATAAGAGAAGGTGATTAATTGGATTATTCTAAACTGCATTGGCAAAGTGACTGGATGAAATCAGAAGTCTTTGGTGATCAATACGAAGGTGAAGATGATACTGTAATTGGCTATTACACCTTGATCGACTTTCCAGAGATTAATTTACACATAGATGTAGAAGAAGGTAAAATTTTAGAAGTTTGGCTAAGTGAAGAGGAATAAAAATATCAAATTATTAACATATAAATACATAAATTATCATAAATATGCTACGTATTTTACAATAAAAGATTTCATTTAATGGAAGTTGAATGAGGAGGTATTTAATGAAGGAATATATTCTACGTAAATGTAGAAATGCAGACGGATCAATTCATGAACGTGAAAAGAAACGTAAAGGACAGTTGGTAAGAATTCCATATGTTGAAATTGGTAAGTCGATACTAATAATGTACGATGATTTACAAGGGGTGAATACTTCTACAGTAAGAAGCTTTACTGATGCTGATGGATATCTAAAAGTAACTACAAACAATACATATTATGAGTTTGAAGAAGTTAAATAAGGGAGCAATGCATATTGGAATTAACAACCGGACAAATGATTGATACGCTGCAAGTTGGTCAAGTTGCTATTGCAAATGATCCTAGATTTACACATGTCATTAGAAATGAGCTAGGATACTATTGGTGTTATTCTAATACGCAATATCCTCAAGCATGGAGATTATTGCAGATTGATAACAATACAGCTATCTTAAAGTGGGAAATAAAAGAAGTTGAAAATTTATTAAATAAATAATAAATAAATAGTAGACAAACAATAACTGGTAGTGTAATATAGATATTGTAAGGAGTTGGTAATCCTTAACATAAGAGGAAAGGGAGATGAAGTATGAAATATAAAGTTTGGAAAGTAGGATGGTATATTGATAGGGAACATAATTCAATTCTCAATTGATGGAGATGTACAACCTCAAGAACGACCAAGATTTTCAAACAGAGGTGGATTTGTAAAAACTTATGATCCTCCTAAGTCAAGAAAGTATAAAGAGTATGTTGCTGAGGTCGCTAAAGAATTTGCCCCAGAACAATTGATTGATAGTAAGATTACTTTAAGTATTGATGTGTACATAAAGATTCCAAAAAGTTACACAAAGAAACAACGACAAGAAATAATAGACAATGAAAATGCACACTTGAAGAAGCCTGATACCGATAATTTAGCTAAGGGTATCAAAGATGGATTAACAGGTGTGATTTGGCAAGATGATAGTCTTATCAATGAATTACACGTTAGAAAGTTTTACAGTGATGAGCCACGAGCAGAAATTAAAATTGAGTGGTAAATTAACAAAGTAATACATAAATTAGTTAGCAATGAGCAACTACATATAAACTTAAATGAAAAGGGGAAATGTCAATTGGCACGTATTTATAACACATTCGAATTTGTAGGGAAATTAAACTATGGGAAAGAGCCAGTAAAATTATTCAACTACGATTCAGGATGGAATAAGAAACAACTTTCAGTGTCTATCAATGAATCACAAAATAATGGAGTGTTTATTGCATTAGAAGGCGGTTGGAGCAATAACAAAGAGAACAAAATCCTTGCAACAACTAAAAAAGTATTTGGGGAAGAATCATCTAAAATTGAAATTCCTTGGAGTGAGAGATTTAATCAAGATGTAGTAAACTCAATTCCAGACTTCAGAAAAACAGTTATTGATTTAACTATTGATTCTGAGCAAAAAGAGAAATACGGAAAACTACGAAGCGAAATTTACAACCTAGAAAATAAAGAAGAGGGAACACAAGAAGATAAAGAAAAGTTAGTATCTCTTTATAATCAAGTTAAAGAAACTGTTCCTTATCGTTACGAATTCCTACATACATTAGATGCTGTAGAATTTATTGAAAAGAACGGGGAAAAATTAAAAGGTAAGAAATTCCGTGCAAAAGGTAATGTGGAAGTATCATATTGGAATGGTAAATTCTATACTAACTATAAAATTCAATCACTTGAATTAGTAGATGAAGAAACGCCAAACAAGTTATCTGCATTTGTTGACTTATACTTTACCAAAGATGTTGCAGATAAATCGGCTTTTAAATCAGAGAAAACTATTACATACAATACATACATTTTAGGTTATGACGGTCAACACAAAAAAGATGTATTTTTCCCATACGAAACAGTATTCAATGGATCGAATTATGATTGGGAGAATCCAAAGCACAAAGCACACTATAATATCTTAGATAAATTCATGACTGTCAAAGGAAAAGAAGTTTATCACTTACCATTCCATGTGAAAATTGTGAGTGGGGCAGAAGAAAAAGAATTCAGTGAAGATGACTTAACAGAAGAACAGAAAATTATGATTGAAGCAGGATTTAATACATTAGATGATTTCAAAGGTAAGAGAGTATTCGGTGACAGAGTAAATGAAGTACGACTAATTAAGCCTGAAATTAAGGATTTAGAAGACAAAGGAAATTTCTCAAGTGGTGCAGTTGAAACGGCATTTGAATTAGATGACCTAGATTATACTCCTGCTGATAATTCAACGGTTCAGAAGAGTTCTAAACCTGAAGAAACAACAAAAACAGAAGTGTTTGAATTTGACGAGTCGGATTTACCGTTCTAAGAAGGTGATTCGATGATTGAATGGAAAGATATACCTAGTTACGAAGGAATTTATGAAGCTAGTACAGATGGTCAAATTCGATCAAAAGAAGGAAAAACTACTCACTCTACTAGGCACGGTTCTCGTGTCTGGAAGAGTAGGGTATTAAAACAAAAAGTAGGTAAGGATACTTGCTGTAGGGTTACATTATATAAAGATAAAATAGAAAAAACTTGGCTAGTACATAGATTGGTAGCTCTGACATTTATACCTACTATTAAAGGTAAGGAATACATCAACCACATTGACGGTGACAGGTTGAATAATTCAGTAGGCAACTTAGAATGGTGTAATCATGAAGAAAACAATAATCATGCTTTTGACAATGAGTTGATTAAAACTGCTACGAAAGTAAAATTAATACATAAAGATACAAGTGAAACTTTAGAGTTTAGAAGTATGAGTAAAGCATCTGAATTCCTCGGAAGGAACGTAGGATACATTTCAGGGCTATTAGCAAGAGATGTATTTGAAACAGAATTATATTTAATAAATATTAAATAAATTAGAAAAGGATGATATATTAATGGGACGTAAATTTGGGAAAAAGAATAAAATTAAACTAAACGTATTTGATTACAATGTAGGATTAATTGGTGAGTCTGGTATTGGTAAGACAACTTTAGCAGTTGAAGTTTGTGAACGACTAGTAGGGGAAGATGGATATCTATTATTATCACTAGGTAAAGAGGATGCAGTTGACGCAATTGCAGATGCGGTATTTGAAGAAGTGCCAGATTGGGCGACTTTTGAGGAAATTGTTGATGATATCATTGAGAATCGTAATACAGATTACAAAGATTTAAAAGTAGTTGTATACGATACTCTTGATGAATTGTTCAAAATCGTTGAGCCAGAAGTTGTACGTTTGTGGAATAAACAGCAAACTGATCCAGCTAAAAAAGTTAGTTCGATTTCTGCAAGTTGGGGAGGATTCCAACGAGGAGAAGAAAAAGCAGTTGAATTAGTAACAGAAAAGATTTGGGAACTTAAAAAAGTTGGAGTAAATATGTTCTGTATTGGGCACACAAAACGCAGAAGTAAAATTGATCCAGTGACAAGTGAAGAATATGACGTATTAACTACTAACATGTTAAACAAATACTTTGAAGGTATTAAAACAAAACTCCATGTATTAGGGGTTGCGTCTATTGACCGTACCATTAATAAGAAAACTACAAAAGATAAAATGGGTAAAGCTAAAACTGTTGGAGAAATCGCTGATGAAAAACGTATTATTACATTCCGAGATGATAATTTCACAATTGATTCTAAATCAAGATTCGAGGATATTACACCACAAATCAAATTAGATGTTGATGAGTTTATCAAAGCTGTAGAAGATGCAATTTTAGCTGAACATAATAAGCAAAAAAATAAAAAATCAATTGATGAAGCCAAAGTTGAGCAAGAAAAAGAACGTGAAGAAAAGATTGAGAAAGCTGTTGAAGAAGTAACGGAAAATAAAGTTGATACTGCTCGTAATTTAGAGTTAGTCAAAGAGATTAAAACTCTATACGGAACAGCAAGTGATGATGCTAAGACTGAATCAGCTAAATTTATGCAAGAACATAATTCCTCGTTGAAGGAATATGAAACAACTCCGACAGCAGTCTTGGAAGAAGTAGTTAGAATCTTATCTTAATACATAATTAAATTTATAGGAGAGGATTAATTTTCTCTCCTATTTTTATAAAAAGAGGTGAATAGAGTATGGCTAGACTAGTAAAATGTCAAAGATGTGGAAACAAAATATCAAGTGATATGGCATTCAAAAACCCTATAAACGTAGAAAAGACTAGGTTCAAATATTACTGTTCTGAAGATGAGTTTAATGAAGCGATGAAAGAAGAACAGATTAAATTAATCGAACAGGATAAATACAAGAGCCTAATGTCCTTCGTATTAGAGAACCTATTAGGATATGAAAAAGGCATGATTTTCCCTTCGTCATTGGTAAAAAGAATTCAAAAACTTAGAGGGTTTTATACATATGAAATCATTAGAGAAACGTTTGATCAATGTAAGGATAATATCTTATGGGCAATAAATAACAAAGGATTTGAATCAGAATTTGGCATGACTTCTTACATAATGACCATTGTAGAATCCAAGATTAATGATGTATATAAAACACAAAGGATTAGAGAAGAAATTGAGAAGAGAAGTGCTCATAAAACAATCAACACGGCAATAATGAATGATGTTGAAATGGATACTCAGGTGGTTAAAAAGAAGGAAAAAGAGAGTATTCTATCATTTTTAGGAGATGATGAACTTTGATTCAATACAAAGATGAAAGAAATAAACGATTTGAAGGTAAATTTGATAATGATGTGGTTGAATCATATGCTTATGAACTTTTGGAAAATAGAGAGTTGCTGGAAATGTCTTATGTTTTCTGCATGTGGAAAAATCCCGAGCATTATGACGATTATTCCGATATCAACCCAAGCAAAGATTTAATAAGTAGCGATGGAAAATTTTATTACTCGCTTGGTTTAGATATGTACAACGTAGGGATTAAATCGTTTGATGATGCTTCAATCCATAGCTTTGTAAGTAATAATAAAGAAATATTCAATGCTTTTAAATTAAAAGGTGGATATAAAGCCGTTCAATCAATGAAGAAAATTATTAATGCTGACAACATTGAAGCTTATTATGATTCGTTGATTAAACACAACATGCTGTTAAGTTTATATAAAAAAGGATTTAACGTCATTGAAAGCTTAGACCTATTCTCAAAAATGACTACTACTCAACTATACGATTACTTTGAATATCAACTAGATAATACATTTTTAAATCGTGGAGGTGGAGTAAAAATCGAAGACTTAGATATACCAGATGAGTTTGTTGAAAACTGTGATATTGGTGCTGAAAAAGGATTAAGCTATCAATCAACTGCACCAATATTAAATTACCATACGCTAGGACTTCATCGTTCTAATGTGCAAGTATTTGCAGGGTTTTCGGGAACAGGAAAAACAAGTTTTGTTATGAATACATATGTAATGCCTATCCTAGACCAAGGTGAACAATTGGTAATCGTAGCCAATGAAATGAATATTGATGCGTGGAGACATATATTCCTAGCTACAATACTTTCGCAAAAAATAAAGTATTTTGGATTGCCACGTAAGAAACAGAAGACGGGTGGATTTAACGAAGAACAAAAAGCCAAGATAAAAGAAGCTCAACAATACTGGAATGATCATTACAAAGGCAACATTAAATTTGTAAAGATTTACGATTATAGTATTGAAGATGTTAAACGTGTATTTAGAAAAATGAGCAAACAAGGATTTAAATATGGTATTTTTGATACATTTAAGGCTGAAAACTCTGCATCGGAAAAAATGACCGGAGAGCTAATTGAAGCATCTAAGCAATTATTGCAAGTAGCAGAAAAAGAAGATATTGGGATTATCATTACTATGCAATTAGCAATATATATGGAGAATAATAGATACCTAACCGCAGCAGCTCTTTCTGGTGCAAAAGGGGTAAAAGAAATTGTATCTGAGTTAGTCTTAATGAGAAAGTTATGGGATGATGAATATACTGGAGAAAAATATGATGTTAAGCCTTGGAAATATAAAAAAGACCCATTAACAGGGAAAATCAATGGTATTAAGGAATACTTTGATCTTAGTAGGGATAAGAAATATCGAATTATGTTTTTAGATAAAACACGTAATGATGAAGACGATATCTGTATGTTATTCCAGTTTGATGGTGCATGGAATTCATGGAAAGAGATTGGGTATTGTACTGTATCACATCAAAATCGCTAAGGATGTGAAGTTTGAGTGGATGTACATGCTTTAAAAGAGCAAATAATAAATAATCCAGATTTAATAGAATTAATATTACATAAGTCTGGATTTTGTTACACAAGTGATAAATTTTCACAAGGTAAAGAATACAGATGTGCATGGGACGAAGATTCAAACCCTACTTCCATTCGCATATACAAAGATACTTTAAAAGCTACATATTTCAAGACGGGGTTAGATGGGGATTTAATAACATTAGTAAAAGAAAAGTTGAAGCTCTCTTTCCCGAAAACACTTGAATTCATCTCTAATGTAATTGGGTATGAAGATGCAGCAGAAGAAGAAATTGAATGTGATTTAGCTTTCAGTGGAATTTTTCTTGAGATTGAAAAGATTATTGAAGATGGAGATATCTTTGATTTACAGATATATGATGAAAGTGTATTAAATGACTTTTTAATTATGCCAAGCAGAAGGTTCATAAAAGAAGGTATTAATTATGAAACGCAACAAGAATTTAAAATCGGATATGATTGGAATTCTAATAGGATTGTATTGCCTTGGTACAATTTAAAAGGCGAGTTAATTGGATTAATGGGAAGGTTGAATAAGGATGAAGTTGAACCTTACGAAAATAAGTGGTATCCGATTTTAAAATTCCCGAAATCCAGAACACTTTATGGATTCAGTCATAACTATCAATACATACAAAGAGACAAAATGGCTTTATTATTTGAGAGTGAAAAAAGCGTATTAAAGTGTAGAAGTAAAGGTATTGATTGCTCGTTAGCTTTAGGTGGCAATTCTTTAAGTGATTTCCAAGCAAATAATATTAACTCATTGTTTCCTGACACAATAATCATTGGATTAGATGAAGGATTGAATAGAGAACAATCACATAGTCTTGCTGAGAAATTGAAGTTTAACTCTTACTTTAACAATAAAGTTGGATACATATATGATCGTGATGGAGATATCTTAAAAAAGGGAAGCAAGGACAGTCCGGCAGATTTACCAAAGGCAGCTATTAAAGAATTAATAAAGAATTATGTAACGTGGATATAATAAGGGAGGAAAACTATGCATAATATAGGTAATGAGAAGGAGCAAGAGCTACTAAAACAATTAAGAAATGAAGGACATACCATTTATTCAATTTCTCGGATTAACACTTTTAATCAATGCCAGTTTGAGTATTACAATACATACGTAAATAAAAACAGAGGATTAGGCAATTGTTACTCGGAAGTTGGATCGTTTACGCATGACACGATAGAAAAAGCTTATCGAAATGAGATTGATATAGATAACTTTGATTTCGCTCAAAAGCTACACGATAAAGTGTTTGAGTTAGAAATCATGGATATTGACTTCCCAAGTGAATCAATTAAAACTTCCTTTATTAATGATATGAGCCATTTCGCAAAAACGTTTAAGAAATTAGAAGGTGAGTTTACACTTGAAAAAATGTTTATTACTAAGATTGGCGACAAATATTTAATGGGCTTCATTGATGCTTTACGAGAACATGGTGAAAATCAAACTGATATTATCGACTGGAAGACATCCTCTAAATTTACTGGTTCAAAGTTAATACATGCTGGAAGACAATTGATCGTTTACAAGTTAGGGTTAGAAGAAACAAGTGGAATTAAAATTGATAAAGTAATGTGGAACATGTTGAAGTATATATACATTTGTCATGTACAAAAGAATGGCAATGTTAAACGGAAAATGGTCAATAGAGGAAAGCTGATAAAGGAAATGTACGACAGTTTTCAGAAGGAGTTATTATCAGACGGTTTAGATGAAATCGAAGTAATAATGACATTAGATAAAGCACTAGAAACTAATGATTTTCATAGTCTTCCGACTTCTATCACAGATAAATACTGGTTAGAAGATTGCTTATTAGAATACGATGTTACTGAAGATAAAATTGAAGAAGTTAAAGAATACATATTAAATACAATTGCAGAAATAGAAGATAAGGATACAAGCAATATAGATGAGTGGAAGCCTTTAAATCTTAAAAAAGATTCATTCTATTGCAACACATTATGTTCACATAGGGAAATCTGTCCGTTCCTAAAAGAATACAATAAGAAAAGCAAATTTAAAAGTCTGTTTTAATAAATAATACATAAAGGAGTGATGTAAATGAGATACAATAATTATCACAAGCATACCCATTATAGTAATATCTCTACACCAGATAGTATCGCTAAAGTTGAAGATTATGCCAAGCGAGCGATTGAGCTTGGGCATACATCGTTAGCAACAACTGAACATGGTTATGCAGGGAATATTTTTGAATACTATGATGTAGCAAAACAATATAACCTTAAATTTGTATTTGGAATTGAGTATTATTACGTTGAAAATCGATTTGAAAAGGATCGTTCCAATTCACACTTAATGATATTAGCCAAGAACAAAAATGGCATGAAGCAAATGTTAAGGATTATGTCTGAAGCAAATAAAACAGGATATTACCATAAACCTCGAATTGATAAGGAATTGCTATTCTCATTGAATCCTAATGATGTTGTAGTTACATCTACATGTGTAATTAGCTATATTAATAAACATGATGACTACGAAGAAAACTTTGTAAAACCTATCTTTAATTATTTTGGCGATAACTTCTACCTAGAAATTCATGACAATACTCACCCAATGCAAGTTGAATACAATAAGAAAATACTTGAGTTGCATAATAAGTACGAAATCCCATTTATTCATGCAACAGATTCTCATTACATTTATGAGGAAGATGATAAGTATCGCACAATATTTTTAAATGGCAAGAATATTTATTATCCAGAAGAAGAGGGATTCATCTTAGATTATCCAGATTCAGATACAATTTTCAAGAGATATGAGAAGCAAGGTGTATTCACTCGTGAACAAGTGGAATCGTCATTGAAGAACACTTTGCTTATCGATGATTTCGAGGACATTGTAATGGATAAAAATATTAAAATGCCAACCCTTTATCCTGAGTTATCTCATGAAGAAAAAGTTGTTAAGCTAAAGAAGATAATTACAGATAGTTGGATAGAAGATAGAAAACATATACCTCAAGAAAGGTATAAGGAATACTTAGAAGCTATTCGTTTTGAAGCCTCAATTATTGAAGAAACAGAGATGGAGGACTACTTCTTATTAAACTATGAAGTGATTAAGAAAGCGGTAAATGATTATAAAGGGGTATTAACTAGAACGGGAAGGGGGTCTGCACCATCTTTCTATGTAAATAAGTTGTTAGGATTCACCGAAATTGACAGACTTGAATCACCAGTTACGTTATTCCCAACTAGGTTTATGAGTAAATCACGTATCCTAGAGTCTAAATCGTTGCCAGATATCGACTTTAATACAAGTAATCCTAAACCATTCTTAAAAGCTACATTAGATATATTAGGTAATGATAATGCTTATTACATGACTGCTTACGGTACAATGCAACAATCATCTGCTTTTCGTAACTTATGTCGAGCAAAAGGTTTTGAAATGAGCGAATATAATGAAGTAGCTAAGGATTTGGATAAACATAAGAATCATGAAAAATGGGGTTCAATTATTGAAGAATCAAAACGATTCGTAGGTGTTATTGATTCTGTATCTCCTCACCCATGTGCAATTTGCTTGTTAGATAAGCCAATATCTGAGGAGATAGGTGTTATTAAAGTTGGAGATGAGTTGTGTGCAGTAATTGATTCAACTACTTCAGATTCATGGAAATTCTTAAAGAATGACTATTTAAGCGTAACAGTATGGCAAATTATTGCAGATACATATGAAATGCTTGATAAGAAGATTGATAATATCCGTGAGTTAAACACTTTAATTGAAAGTGATCAAAAGGTTTGGGATTTATATTCTAAAGGATTGACAGCTACTCTCAATCAAACGGGTACGGATAATGCTATTCATCAGGTAACTCAGTATAGTCCGAAATCAGTAAGGGAGCTATCTGGTTTTGTTGCTGCGATTCGTCCTTCATTTGAGAGTATGAAACAAATATTTTTAAATAGGGAAGAGTTTTCGTATGGAATTCCTGAGTTTGATAAAATTCTAGAGACATCGGATAATTTTGTACTTTACCAAGAATCAATCATGGCTACATTGGTTTATGCTGGATTTGAAGAGGATGAAACGTATTCGTTATTAAAAGCTATTGCTAAGAAGAAACAGGGGATTATTGAGCCAATTAGAGATAGGTTTATTAATGGTTTCATCGATAAAACAGGAAGTAAAGAGAATGCTGAAAAGGTATGGAAAATCATTGAAGATGCTGTTGATTATGGCTTCAATTCATCTCACTCATTATCTGTTGCCTATGATTCCGTCTATGGAGCATATTTAAAAGCCAATTACCCACTTGAGTACTATTCAGTTGTGTTGAATATTTATGAAGACGATACAGATAAGACCGAGCAAATTTATCATGAACTGGAACATTTCGGTATAAATGTTATTCCTCCTGAATTTGGGAAAGCACAAAGCAAATACTCATTTGACAGAAGTAGCAATACAATTGTCAAAGGTTTAAAGTCGATCAAATATATGAACGATAATACTGCGAATGAATTGTTCGAACTAT
>Ga0182745_1004392_pt1 | contig 11729 bp, 10 predicted proteins | sample eDN3rd30CKraftBY_FD_128523 | JGI IMG/M metagenome (GOLD analysis project Ga0182745, IMG submission 128523) | Enriched backyard soil microbial communities from Emeryville, California, USA - eDNA 3rd pass 30_C Kraft BY (version 2) (version 2) | ecosystem: Environmental > Terrestrial > Soil >... | reverse complement strand
GCGAGGCGCGGAAGCCGCCCGCGCCGCCGTGCGCACGAGAGGATGCCGCCGACTCGCTCACGGCGCGCCCTTCCCCGCTCCTTCCGGGTGCAGCAGACGGAAGAGTTCCTCGAGCCCGCGCCCCAGCGAGGGGCCCGGCTGCAACAGCGCCAGCGACGGGACCTCCACCCAGCGCGCGCCAGCCAGGCCGGGCAGCTCGCGCAGCTTGTCCTTGCCCACGTCCACATCCGCGGCGTCCACCACGACGGTGGCCCGGGCCCGCACCGCGCGCTCCACCGAGTACACCGGGTACGCGGAGCCCGCGTCCGCCGCCACGTTGATGCCGCCCGCGTCCCGCACCAGCTCGTCCGCGAAGGAGCCTCGACCCGCCACCACCAGGGGCTCGAAGCCATAGACGAGCAACACGCGCGGCGCGGGCAACTGCTTCGCCGCCTCCCGGATGCGCGCGCGCGTGGCCTCGATACCGGCCACCGCGGCCTCCGCCTCCTTCTGCCGCCCCAGCGCCTTGCCCACCTCGCGCAGCGCCACGAGCACGTCCTGCACGGAGTGCAGCGGCAGCGACAGCACGGGCACGCCCAGCTCCGCCATCTTCTCCACGGGGCGCCGGTTGCCCGGCCCGGGCTGCACCAGGAGGAGGTCCGGCTTGAGCGCCACCACCGCCTCGACGGAGGGGTCCGTGAACCCGCCCACGCGCGGCAGCTTCGCCAGCGCCTTCGCCTCGTCGAAGCGGGACACGCCCACCAGCGTGTCCCCCGCGCCCAGGGCCAGCACCATCTCCGACAGCGAGGGCGCCAACGTCACCACGCGCCTCACCTTGGCGGGCACGGGCGGCCCCAGCGTCAACGGGCCCGCCGTCGCGGCCTTCTCCGCCGCGCCCGCCACGCCAGCAAGCAGGCACAGCCCCAGGGCGAGCAGCCTGGACACGCCACGGCGTGGACGCGGGTGGGAGGTCGTGGTCATCGTCATGGTGCGTCCATCCTCAGTCTCAGTGCAGAGCGGTGACGTCAATGGCGTTGGACACGGAGCGGCGAGGGTCCACCGGGCAGGCCTCCAGCGCGGGCCCGCGCGCCTGGGGCGTGTTGAAGCCGCGCCGCTCCACCAGCCGCCCCTCCTCCACCGCCACCACGAAGACCCGCCCCGCGTTGGTATCCGCCAGATACACCGCGCCATCCGCCACGGCGAAGCGGCTGGCCACGGAGAGGTTGCATCCCGGCGTCCCCGGCTGGCAGCCAGACCGGAGCGCATACGCGGACACGGGCACATCGTCCTTCACCAGCACCAGGCCGGAGGCACGCACGGCGCTGGCCCTGTGGCCGTTGGCTTCGTCGTATTCGGCCTGCCCCAGGCACGACACCACGAGCTGCTCGCCCACCGCCTCCACATAGCCCGCATTGAGGCAGTCCTCCGCGCCCAGGTCGATGGCGCTCACGCTCCCATCCGCCGGGTCGATTTTCGCGAGCATGCCCGGCCCGTTGGGCCGGTAGCCGTCATAGGGATTCAGGTTGGTGAGGGCCACGTACACGCCCGACGCCGTCGCCGCGACGGAGTACGGCAGCGGCAGCACCGTGCCGCCATCGAAGGGCTTCAGGTCCAGCCCGGTGAGCGAAATCGTGTCCTCCTTGCGCGGCTGCTCGGGGTTGGAGATGTCCACCCGCGCGACGGCGTTTCCGAACTGGAACATGGAGCCGCCCGTTCCGAACAAGGGGACATACAGCGTGGTGCCCCACTTCGCGAGCGCCTGCGGGCTGGTGTTGGCCCCCAGGCTCACCTGCGACACGGTGCGAAGCCCCAGCCCCGCGCCGTGGGACGGGCCCTCCCGCTTGAGCACCTGCAAGGTGTTGTTCACCGAGTCCACGACATAGACGTAGGGCGGGTCCACGAGGATGTCGTTGGGGGAGCCCGCCACGCCGCCCAGCGAGTCCTCCTCCACCACGGTGCCCAGCGCTCCGGCGGATGCCTGGAGCAGCCTGGACGCGGTGACATCCGCCGCCAGCACGTAGCCATCCCACGATGCGAGCGCCTGCACGCCCGAGCCGAACTGGCGGCGGGGCCCGAGCTGGTCCGTCCCCGCCTGGATGCCCACGAGCTGCCCGTTGGTGTAGCAGGCCGCGACCACGTCGTAGCCGCAGCGCCCTTCATGGCACGACTGCACGTCCGGGCACACGTTGCCGCAGGCGCCACAGTTGAGCACGTCCACGCGCACGTCCACGCACGAGCCCCCGCAGCGCAGGCTGCCCTCGGAGCACCCCTCGCGGCACTCACCAGACTCACACACGAGCCCGGCGGCGCAGGCATTGCCGCAGGCGCCGCAGTGAGCCACGTCGGTCGACGTGGCGACGCAGGTCCCTCCGCAGGACTCCGTTCCCGGGCGACACCCACAGACACCGGCCTGACAGGTCTGCCCGTCGCCACAGGCGTTCCCGCAGGCGCCACAGTTCGCGATGTCGCCCTCCAGGTCCACGCAGGCGTCCGCGCACACGGACAGGCCCGAGGTGCATACCGCGCCGTCTTGCGGACACCCGGTGAGGAACAGCGCCGCGACGGCCGCCAGCAACAGGGGGGGCAGGAGCGGCTCAGGGGACGGGGGATGCGGGCGAGGCATGGGGCTCCTGAGGGGATGGAGAAGGGGGCGGCAAGCCGGGTTCAAAGGCCACCGCGAGCGTCACGTAGGCGGCGCGGCCCGGCAGCGGGAAGCCGGTGAAGTCGAAGGTCCTCGCGTCGAGGAGGTTCTTCAGCTCGACGGACACGGTGACCTCCGGGCCCTGGAGGACAGTGCTGGACGCGCCCGCGATCACCAGCGTGCGCGACGGCAGCCCGAGCGAACCGGTGCGGTTGATGTGCTGCGCGGACTGGTAGAGCACCTCGGCGTGGGCGTTGAGCCAGTCGGGCCCCGCGCGCACGCGCCCCACCCACTTGTGCCGCGGGCGGTAGGGCAGGTCCTTGCCGAAGAAGCGCGGGTCCCCGTAGCGGTTCTCCGTGCGCAGCCACGTGTAGCTGGTGCTGGCCAGCAGCCAGGAGAAGGGCCGCGCCTCGCCCTCCAGCTCCAGGCCCCACACCCGGGCGCTGTCGAAGTTGTACGGCCGCGCCATCATCGGCGGATACAGCTCATAGGCGATGAGGTTCTCGTACAGCGCCGCGAAGCCCCCCGCGGTGAGCTGCCAGCGCGGCGCCGCGCCCTCCGCCGCGCCCGCGCCGGATTGCCACGTCACCGCCGCGTCCGCGTACAGCGCCCGCTCCGGCTTCAGCCCGGGATTGGGCAGCAGCGTCCCCTGGCGGATGTACAGCTCCAGGAACGACGGCGCGCGGTGGGACTGGCCTGCGTTGGCGCGCAGGCCGAAGCCGTGCCCCAGCTCGACGGACGCCCCGAGCTTCGGCGACAGCAGCCAGTAGGGCCCCACGCGCTCCAGCCGCAGCGAGGGCACCACGTCCAGCGCCCCGCCGAGGAGCCGCACCTCATCCATGGCCATGACGCTCGCGCGCCACCACGCCGCGGACTGCGCGTTCTCCGCCTGTGTCACGCGCTCACCCGAGGCCGCCACCGTGACGGTCAGCGACTGGTGCTCGCCCAGCGGCCGGCGGCCCTCCAGCTCCACGCCCCCCACCGCGTGGCGCTGCGCTCCCCCCGCGCCGGGGATGTGGCCCGTCACCTCCAGCCCGTCACGCCGGAAGAAGCCGCGCGCGCTCCCCTGCCCCACGCCACCGAGCACGCCCGACCAGCGAAGCCCCAGCGCCAGCCGCCCCAGCTCCTGGTCTCCCGTGGACTGGGGATTCTGCACGGTGCCGGGGATGGCGCGCTCCTCCAGGGACAGCTCCGCGAGCGCATCCAGCCGCGAGCCGCCCGCCAGGCGGCGCCGGTAGCGCAGCAGCGCGCCGCCCCCCTGGGCCTGGTTGCGAGCGCGCCGCTCGGACACCTGGGGGTTGCCCTCCACGGCGGGGAGGTCGTCCACGTCGTAGGCGAAGTCGCCATCCGAGCGGCCCCCGTGCACCAGCAGCAGCGCCTGTCCGCCCAGCAGCGGGCCCGTGGCGGCCATGTGCCCCAGGGCCGTGTTCCAGCTCCCGTACGTCACCTCGCCGCTGGCGCGCAGGTTCGGCCCGGGCGCGCGGGTGATGATGTTCACCGCGCCACCGAGCCCGCCCGAGCCATAGCGCGCGCCCGCGCCTCCCCGGAGGACCTCGAAGCGCTCCACCAGCGCGGCGGGGATGAGCGACAGGTCCGACAGGCCGCCCGCGCCGTTGAGCGGGATGCCGTCCAGGAACACGAGCACGCCGTTGGATGACGCGCCTCGCACCACCAGGCTCTTGCTCTGCCCGTAGCCTCCGGAGTCCTGCACCGCGAGCCCCACCGAGCCCACGAGCAGCTCCGCCGTGTCGCGCGCCTCGCCCGCGCGCTCCCGCGCGTCGATGACGGTAATGGCCCCGGTGGGGTCCCTGCGCTCGGGAGACTCAGGAGGCGGTGGCGTCCGCCCGCGAACCACGGTGGTGCGCGAGGCGGCTGGGGCGGGCTCCTCGGCGGTGTCCACGACCGGTGACGGGGCCGCCGCCTCGGGAGGCTGCGCCCTGACGGGACATGGCAGGCTGAGCGCCAGGCACACCACCGGCCCAGCGAGGAAGGTCCACCGCATGCTCCGCCTTCCGCTCCCTCCGTCGAAGAGAGAAGGCCAACCGCCCGGGCCCGCGAAAGGCTCGGCCGCACCCCTGGGCAGGTCTCCTGGCTGACGGGCTCCGGCGGCCGACGCACGCTGCGTCACCCCAGAAGAGGACTTCCACCTTCCCCCTGGACGGCGCGCGGCCGATGCAGGAGTGGCGACTGACCGAAGCCCCCGGCCCTGACCTCAGGGCTACCCGTTCACAGTGGCGGGACCGCGCCGGACTCTCACCGGCTTCCCTCTTGAAGGCCCGACATGGGCACCCAAGGGCGCGCCCTTTGTAGGAGGTCACCTCCGGCCGGTCAAGCGCACCGGGGACCGCAGCGGGGATGCGCCCACGGACTGCTCGGAGGTGTACGACTGGAGGAAGAGCACCTCCACGTTCCCCAGCGTGAGCCTGGAGCGGCACAGCAGGAGCGCGGGACGGCCCGGCAATATCAGCACTCCGTCCTGGTACGTGCCGCGCTCACTCTCCAGGTCCGTCACGCTCCACAGCCCGGTGTGTGGCTCCCGCCGGAAGCGGGCGTGCAGGCGCGACACGGAGGGCTCGGCCAGGACGATGTCGCACTCGGCGCCGCTCCCCAGCGTCACCTCGGAGGCAGAGGGCTGCGACCGGGGCCGCACCTCCAGCACGAGGGGCGCCGTGGCGCGCGGCGTCAGCCCGCCGACGCGCCCACTCGCCCGCACGCCGCACCGCGCCGAAGTGGGGGGCTCCCACAGCAACACGGGCCAGTGCCCGTCGCGGGCTTGCGCGTCACGTGGAGCTGTCTGGGACACGCGCACCCTCCTCGTCCGGACCGGCTGGACGCGGGCACCATGGACACTCGGGCGTCACCGCGCCAGCCCTTTCTGGCTCGCGGGCTTCCGGAGTCCTCGCGCGTGGGACTCACACCCACGCGAGCCTACGGGGCGTCGGGCGTCCCCGCGTCTTCACACGCCCCACCCGGGCCGGGCTCCGTGCCGGTGGGCACACAGTCCTCCGGCCCCAGCCACAGGCCCTCCTCTTCGAGCAGGGCCTCGTCATCGGAGGAGAAGGAGTCGGTGCCACCGTCGATGGAGCGCAGCCTGGCGACGGGGTCTTCCACGGCGCACCCGCCGCCCACCGCCACCAACGCCAGGACGAGCAGGTGCCGCGCGCCCAGGGAGCAGGGCCTTTCGAGAAGGGGGCGCGATGCGAGGATGGAGCGAATCATCGACCTTCACCTCTCACGGGAAGACCATCAGCGCGACGCTCAGGCGGGGACGCACGGCCCAGCCCTCGTGGAGCGGTTCGAACCCCTGTGCATCCACGAAGCCGAGGATGGGTCGGCCGAAGACGACATCCATCGCCAGGGAGCCCTCCACGGCGAAGTACCGTGAGAAGCGCCACCGCAGGGAGGTATCTGGCCCCGTCAAGAGCGCGGGGATGAGGCGCGGGTTGGAGGGCTCCACGCCGCCAGCGCGGGCATACGCGGTCCGCGCGAAGACGAGGATGCCCGCCCCCGCGCCCACGCTCCATCGCCACTCACGCGAGCGAAGCAGCGGCGTGTCCAGCCAGAGGCCAAAGACGTACTGCTCCAGCTTCACCTCGGTGCGGGTGTCCACCACGCTCGACGGGAGCCCCGCCAGGAACTGGAAGCGGAAGCGCAGCCGGGGCAGCTCCCAGCCCGACGCGAGCAACCAGCCCTGGTAGCCCCGGGAGCTGTACCCGTCGAGCGACGCGAGGCCACCCACGAGCAACTGCCACTGCACCGACGAGGACGCGTCCGCCCGCGGAGCCTCCGCTGCCTGGGGAACATCCGCCGCGAGCGAGGCGGCGCTCGCGAGCAGCCCTCCCAACACCCCGAGACGCAGCAAGCCGGTGCCCGATGCCATGCGGGTAACGCTACCGCCCTGGCGACAGGTGGCGGAAGGCCCCACGCTCATGGACGCCAAACGACAACGACCGTTTCAGGGCGGGGGGCGCAGGCGCTCTGCATGTCCGCGTGCCCGAGCGCGAGTCCGGCGCGCGGTCACGACGCGCTCTTGCCTCATGAGAAGCCACTGGAGTCTCGCTGTCCGTCCTCGCGATGGGACGGTTCTCTCGGGCACGCACGGTGCGCGGCGGGCGCTCCGAGGAGGGCCTCGCTGGCACGGCGGCTGCTCTAGCCCTGCACGACCTCAGGCGGTCGAGCCGACGAGGCAGCCGCGCCGTGGTGGCGCGATGCGGAGCGTGGAGGTGGTTGATGCTGACGGCGGGTAAGCGACTGGCGGTCTTCTCCATTCGCGAGGGCAAGGGCGGGAGCATCTGGGTGCGGGCGGGGAGCGCCTTCGTGAACAAGGACGGCTCGCTCAACGTGTTGCTGGACGTGCTGCCGCTGGACGGGAAGCTGCACGTGCGCGAGGCGGCGGAGAAGCGCGACACGGCGGGGATGAGCGGAGGCCGCTACGCCGGCGAGCTGGGGCTGGACGTGGCGCCGGTGGGGGGCCACTCGTGAGAGCCCTGTGCGCGGTGGTCGTGGGCCTGCTGCTGTGCGGGCCCGGGGCGGCGGTGGCGGCGAAGCTGCGCACGCAGCACACGGGCACGGTGAACCTGAACGAAGCCACCGCGGCGGAGCTGGATTTGCTGCCCGGCGTCGGTGAGAAGGCGGCGCAGCGCATCATCGAGCACCGCCAGAAGCGGCCCTTCAAGCGCGTGGAGGAGCTGGTGCGCGTGAAGGGCTTCGGCAAGAAGAAATTCCTCAAGCTCAAGGCGCATCTGGCGCTGAGCGGGCCCTCGACGCTGCGAGTCGAACAGGTGCCCGCGCCTCCCGAGAGAAAGGAGGTGAGCACGACGAAGGACTGAGAACGAATCTCCGGCAAAGGGGGGCCGCCGCTCGGGATTTCTCTCGTGGCCGGAGCGGCGGCCCTGTCGTCCATGATTGGGCCCATGAGGGGCAACCAGGAGGGCGCCTCCCGTGGGCGGTAGCCATCCCCGAGTGGATTGGTACCATCCGCCGCCATGAACCGACGCCTCACGAACCTGCTGACCGCGGTGCCCGTCACGGCCGCGCTGGTTGCTCCGCCCGTGCTCGCCTGTACCAGCATGCTGGTCTCCAAGGGAGCCACGGCGGATGGCGCGACCTTCGTCACCTACGCCGCCGACGCGCACGAGCTGTACGGCGAGCTGTACTACACCCCCGCGCGCCGCCATGCGCCCGGCGCCATGCGCGACATCATCGAGTGGGACACGGGCAAGTTCCTCGGCCGCATTCCCCAGCCCGCCGAGACGTACTCGGTGGTGGGCAACATGAACGAGCACCAGCTCTCCATCGGCGAGTCCACGTTCGGCGGGCGCGAGGAGCTCGAAGGCCCCGCGGGCATCATCGACTACGGCTCCCTCATCTACGTCACGCTGGAGCGCGCGAAGACGGCGCGCGAGGCCATCCAGGTGATGACCACGCTGGTCGCCGAGCACGGCTATGCCTCCAGCGGCGAATCGTTCTCCATCGCCGACCCGAAGGAGGCCTGGCTGCTGGAGATGATTGGCAAGGGCAAGGGCGAGAAGGGCGCGGTGTGGGTGGCCCGCAAGCTGCCTGACGGCTACCTCTCCGCGCACGCCAACCAGGCGCGCATCGGCCAGTTCCCGCTGAACGAGAAGCAGACCACGCTCTACTCGCCGGACGTCATCTCCTTCGCCCGGGCGAAGGGCTGGTTCAAGGGCGCGGACAAGGACTTCAACTTCGCGGAGACGTACAACCCCATCGACTTCGGGGGCCAGCGCTTCTCCGAGGCCCGCGTGTGGAGCATCTTCCGGCGCGCGGCGCCGTCGATGAAGCTGGGCGCGGAGTACGCGGACGGCTCTGCGCCCCAGAAGCGGCTGCCGCTGTGGGTGAAGCCGGACAAGAAGCTGTCCGTGCAGGACACCATGTCGCTGATGCGTGACCACTTCGGGGGCACGCCGCTGGACATGACGAAGGACGTGGGCGCGGGCCCCTACGCGATGCCGTACCGCTGGCGGCCGATGACGTGGGAGGTGGATGGCAAGCAGTACGTCCACGAGCGCGCCATCTCCACGCAGCAGACGGGCTTCTCCTTCGTCGCGCAGATGCGGGACTGGCTGCCGGCGCCCATCGGCGGCGTGCTCTGGTTCGGCGTGGACGACACCTTCACCACCGTCTACACGCCGATGTACGCCGGCATCCGGAAGGTGCCGCGCAACTTCGCGCAGGGCGTGGCCAGCCGCGGCGAGTTCTCCTGGGACTCGTCCTTCTGGGTGTTCAACTGGGTGTCAAACCAGGCGTACGCGCGCTGGAGCGACATGGTGCACGACGTGCAGCGGGAGCAGGGCGCCCTGGAGGGCCAGTTCCTCGCGGACCAGGCGGACATCGAGAAGCGCGCCCAGGAGCAATACAAGCGCAGCCCCGAGGAGGCGCGTCAGTACCTCACCGACTACTCGCTCCTGCAGGGCGAGAAGGTCCACAACCACTGGCGCAAGCTCGGTGAGACGCTGCTCGTGAAGTACATCGACGGCAACGTGCGCGATGAGCAGGGCAAGGTGAACCACCCCAAGTACCCGGAGGCCTGGTATCGCCGCATCGTCCAGGAGAACGGCAAGTCCCTGGCGATGCCCGCCAAGCCCGCGGAGCCCGCCGCCCCCGCACCCGCACCCGCTCCGGCACCCGCGCCAGCCCAGAAGCCGGCGCCCAAGCCCACCGTGGCCCCCGCGCCGTAGCCCCACACCCCTGGAGCGAGGAGCCCCCTCCCCGCTCCAGGCACGGACGCGGCGCGCGGCGGCCCGGATTCTAGCGGAGGGGAGGTGTCCCCTGACGCACACCTCCTGGCCGGAGGGGCCGCCGCCGCACCGCCCAGGGCACCGCCCACCCCCTGCCAGGCGGCGGGCATGCGAGCGGCCAACACCATACGTTTTTCCCCCAGCAGCCCGGACCGCGACGCGATAGACCTGCCGCGACTCAAACCTTTGGCTTGAGACACGGAGGCAGCAGGTGACGGCAGAAGAATCCACGAAGGCCCCAGCGGAAGAGCCGCTGGAGCCCCCCCCAGGTGAGCGGGCCTACAAGGGGCCTCCCCTCGGGGAAGTGCTCGAGTTCATGCGCCTGCTGTGGGCCGTGGACCACGGGCTCCAGTCCACCTCGAAGCGCATGGAGTCCTCGCTCGGGCTCACCGGCCCCCAGCGGTTGGTCATCCGCCTGGTCGGGCGCTTCCCGGGAATCACCGCGGGCATGCTCGCGCAGATTCTCCACGTCCACCCCAGCACCCTGACGGGCGTGCTCAAGCGCTTGGATAAGCGCGGCCTGCTGGAGCGCAAGTCGGATCCGCTCGACGGGCGCAAGGCGCTGTTCTCGCTGACCGACCAGGGCCGCGCGCTCGACATCCCCTCCGAGGGCACCGTGGAGGCCTCCGTGCAGCGCGTGCTGACGCGCATGTCGCGCAACCGCATCCTCGCCACCCAGGACGTGCTCACCGCGCTCGCGCAGGAGCTGGGCGGCGTCCCCGAGGAAGAAGAAGAGTTCGGCATGGTCGGCGCCCCCAAGCCCCCCGCCCGCTGAGCCGGCGGCCCGCCCGAGTTACCTCCCCGACCCTCGGCCTCGCGCCTCCTTCCAACGCTGGACACCCGGGGCCTCTCCAGCAGGCCCCCGGGGCGTTATGCTTCGCGGGAAGGGGGTGGCTGCTAGAACATCGGGAAATAGGCGGCCCTGCCAGGGGTTGCCTCGCCACGGAGCGGACAGGACAGCGTGAACCTCGACACCCCGCAGAACCCAGGCCCCGAGCGACCGCCTCCGCCCCCACCCCCGCCGTCCAGCCCCGCCCCGCGGGCGTATCCCACCACCACGGCCCCGGGCGTCGAGGCGCTGCTCGCCGCCGTCCGAGGCCGGCAGCGCCGTTACCTGTGGCTCCAGGGCGGCATGCTCGGGGTGGCCTCCGCGGCGCTGCTGCTGGTGGCCGGTGGTTTCGTGGCGCTCCTGGCGCCGCGCGTGGGCGCCTCGCTGCTGTGGCTCGCGCTGCCGGTGGGGGTAGCCGTGGCCTGTGTCTTCGGCCTGTGGCGGGCCCGGCGCCGCGTGGGCGACGACGTCCTCACGGCCCGGCTGGTGGGTGAGAAGCGCCCGGAGCTGTCCCTGGACGTGCTCGCCGCGGTGGAGCTGATGCGCCAGCCGGACGCGCCGGGCAACGGCTCCCCGGAGCTGGCGGGTGCCTTCCTGGAGCAGATGGACACGCGCGCCCGCACGGTGGACGCGCGCTCGGTGGTGGACAGCCGGCCGGTGCGCCACGTGGCGATGGGCGCTGGCGGCGCGCTGCTGGCCCTGCTGGTGCTGATGGGCGTGCTGGGTGGCCGCTGGTCCGCGGGCATGGCGCGCATCCGGGAGGCCACGGCGACGCCCAAGGCCCAGGCCCAGGTGGAGCCCATCACCGGTGACGTCGAGCTGACGTACCGCTACCCCGCCTACACGGGCCTGGCGCCGCGCACGGTGCCCGGGACGAATGGCGAGGTCAGCGCGCCCGCCGGGACGGAGATCGTCATCAAGACGCGCTCGGACCGGCCGGTGGAGCGCGCGGAGCTGGTGGTCAACGGACAGGCGCTGCCGCTCAAGGTGACGGGCAACCGCGACCTGGAGGGCAGCTTCGTCGCGAAGCAGTCCGGCCACTACCACTTCGCCTTCTATGGCACGCGGGACAAGGCGCTCGCGGTGGGGCCTGACATCTCGCTCAACGTAGAGGCGGACAAGGCGCCCGAGGTGTCGCTGCTGACGCCCACGGTGGAGCTGGAAGTGGACCCTGGCGACCGGGTGACGCTCAAGTACGAGGCCTCGGACGACTATGGCCTGTCCGGCATGGCGCTGGTGTTCCGCGCGCCCGGCGCGCAGCAGGAGACGCGGGTGCCGCTGCCGCGCGAGGATGGCCGGCGCCACCGCGGCACGTATACGTGGGACCTGGGCCACCTCAAGCTCGACGCGGGTGACCGGCTGACCTACTACGTGGAGGCGCAGGACAACGACGCCGTGGAGGGCCCCAAGAAGGGCGTCAGCCGCACGCAGGTGCTGCGCGTCTACTCCGCCGCCGAGCACCGCCGCGCCGCGCTGGAGAAGACGGAGCTGCTGTGGGGCCGGATGGTGGACCACCTCGCGG
>Ga0182745_1004390_pt1 | contig 11729 bp, 9 predicted proteins | sample eDN3rd30CKraftBY_FD_128523 | JGI IMG/M metagenome (GOLD analysis project Ga0182745, IMG submission 128523) | Enriched backyard soil microbial communities from Emeryville, California, USA - eDNA 3rd pass 30_C Kraft BY (version 2) (version 2) | ecosystem: Environmental > Terrestrial > Soil >... | reverse complement strand
TTCGCGACGATCGCGGCCTGCGGGCCGTCGGCGCCCTGCAGCAGGCCCTTGGTCAGCGGTGGGCGCTCGTAGGGCAGGTACGGCTCGGCGCCGATCAGCCGGATCGTGCCCGTCCAGCCGGCCTCCCGAGCACCCTCCGCGGCCTTCGCGCCCGCGAGGCCGCCGCCGATGATGACGATCGATTCGTTGTCGCTCACCTCATCAATGCTCGTACTGCGAGTGCGGACACGCCAGGGTCAGTCCTGCGTCCCGATCCCGATCACTCGTGGTCCTCGGCGCGCAGGTCGGCCAGTTAGTTCGGCGGGTAGTCGTGTTCGCCGTCTCAATGCACCACCCACCGGCACTGGTGGTACACCGTCAGGAGAAGCGCAGCCCCCGTTTGCGCCAGGCCCGCGTGATCCACCAGAAGACGATGTGCTCGCGCGGCCACTCCGTGACGATGTGCCCGCGCTCGTCGGTGAAGTAGTTGTGGCACCCGGAGTTCTTCGCCGAGGTCGCGCCCGCGAGCTCCGCGTCGATCCACTCGACGTACTCGCGGGTCGCCTCGGGCGTCGTGTCGACGGTCCGCGCGCCACGCTCGAGGCGGCGGATGGCCGCGACCGCGACCTCCGCCTCGCGCTCGAGCTGCGCGATGATCGACGTCCCGCCGTTCGTGTTCGGCCCGTAGAGGATGAAGAAGTTCGGGAAGCCGGGGACGGTCGTGCCGAGGAACGCGGTCGCCCGCTCGGACCAGGCGTCGTGCAGTCGCACCCCGCCGCGGCCGACGATCTCCAGCGGCGCGAGGATGCGCTGCGCCTGGAAGCCAGTCGACATGACGAGGATGTCGATCTTGCGCTCGGTGCCCGTCGCATCGACGAGCCCGTCCTTCGTCGCCGAGACGACGGCCTGGGGGACGAGCTCGACCTGCGGCAGGTTGAACGCGTCGTAGTAGGTCGTCGCGACGATCGGCCGCTTGCAGCCCCAGGCGTAGTCCGGCGTGAGTGCGGCGCGGGTCGCAGGGTCCTTGACGGTGTCGTTGATGAACGCCGTGCACAGCTCGCGCATCTGCTCCTGCATGGGCGAGCCGGCGTCGTACGCGGTGAATCGCCGGTTCGCCTTCGACCAGAGCAGGTAGCGGTGGATGCGCTGCGCGAACGGGACGTACTTGTAGACCCAGCGCTCGAAGGGCGTGAAGGCGCGCTCGGACTTCGGCTCGATCCAGCCCGGCTCGCGCTGGAAGACGTAGAGCTTGCCGACCCGGTCGGCGATGCCCGGCACAACCTGGATGGCGGTCGAGCCGGTGCCGACGACGGCGACGGTCTTGCCGGAGAGGTCGTGCTCGTGCTCCCAGCGGGAGGTGTGGAAGCGCACGCCCTCGAAGGTCTCGAGGCCGGGCCAATCGGGATAGCGGGGGACGTTGAGCAGCCCGATCGCCGAGATGACGGCGTCGAAGCGCTCGGTCGCACCGCCCTCGAGCTCGACCTCGTACTGCCCGTCCGCCTCGATCCAGCGCGCGCCGACGACCTTCGTCGAGAGCCGGATCCGGTCGCGCAGCCCGAAACGGTCGACGACGTGGTTCGTGTACGCCCAGAGCTCCTCGCGGCGCGCGTGCGTCCTCGTCCAGTCGTATTTGATGAACGAGAAGGAATAGATGTGTGAGGCGATGTCGACCTCGGCACCGGGATAGTGATTGTCGCGCCAGGTGCCGCCGAGCTGCGACTCCTGCTCGAAGATCGTGATCTCGGCGCGGGTGCGCTTCGTCAGCTTGACCGCCGCGGCGATGCCGCCGAAGCCGGAGCCGATGATCGCGACCTTGAGCGCACGCCGGGTCATCGCACGATCCCGAGCGTGACGGCGTCCGAGAACGACGTGACGAGGCCGACCACGTCCTGCGGGGTCGCGGCGGCGCCGTAGTAGTAGCCGTCCGGCCTGGCGAGGTAGGCGACCGCGCCGATCCGGTCGAACTCGGCGGCATAGGCGCCGTCGACGTCGAAGACATGCGCGCCGAACTGCACGACGCGCCCCCCGACGGCGGCGAGCCGTTCGAGCGTCGTGCCATCCAGCGGGATCGGCTCCCGCGTGACGAGCAGGACGTCGTCGCTCGCGTGGCTCATGACATCGTCGAATCTGGTCGGCGTGGGGAAGCCGGGCGCCGTGACGCGGTACTGCGGGACGAGCGTCCCGCCCGGAGCGCCGTCGAGGATGCCATGCGTGAATGCGGCGGCGGGGAGCCGCGGGAGCGCGCGCGCCGGATCGCCCGCGTGGGCGAGCATGCGCTCGTCGCGGGCCCTCGCCTCGTCCTCGTCGAGCACGCACACGACGCGGCCGAGCTCGATCGAGAACTGGATGGCGTGCTGGATGTGCTCCGAGCGCTCGGCGGAGTAGCTGTCGAGGATCCCGAGCGGTGCACGGTCGTCGAGCACGGCGTCGAGCTTCCAGACGAGGTTCGCGGCATCGCGGACGCCCGAGTTGAATCCCTGGCCCGCGAAGGGCGGCATCTGGTGGGCGGCATCGCCCGCGATCGCGACGCGCCCGCGCACCCAGTCCTTCGCCCAGCGCGCTTGGAAGGTGTAGACGGCGCTGCGCTCGAGCACGGCGTTCTCCGGTCCGAGGTCCCAGGGCTCGAGCAGCCGCCAGACGCTCTCGGGGTCGGCGATCGTCACGGGGTCGTCCTCCGGCATCACCATGAACTCCCAACGGCGACGCCCATTGCCTCCGGGCACGACGGTCGTCGGGCGCGCGGGAGCGCAGAGCTGGATGCTCGAGTCCCCCCAGTCGCGGTCCGAGTCGTGCGGTATGACGTCCACGATGAGCCAATCGTAGAAATAGCCGAGATCCGTGAGCTCGGTCCGCATCCACTTCCGGGTGAAACTACTCGCGCCGTCGGCGCCGACGAGGAATCGGCCGGTGACCGAGCCTCGGTCCTCGCCGGACCGCGGGTCGCCGAGCCGCACGGTGACCCGCTCGTCCGTCTCGACGATGTCGACCGCGTCCACGCCGCGCGTGATCGAGATCCGCGGATCGGCCGTGGCATGGCGTTCCACGATGTCCTCGAAGTCGGGCTGGTTGAAGATCATCGGATGCCAGCCGGCCGGCGCCTCCTTGGAGCGATCGAAGCGCAGCAGCAGCCCGCCGTCGACGCCGAGCCAGTCGTAGAACGTCGTGAACGTCGCCCCGGCGTGCACCTCGTCGACGAGACCGAGGTGCTGCATCGTCCGCGAGGTCTCGGGGTCCATCGAGACCGCACGGGGTCGGCCGTAGGGCGCGGCGTGCCGCTCGACGATGTGCGAGGTCCATCCGCGCCGAGCGAGCAGCAGCGCCGTGACGAGACCGACCGGTCCCGCCCCGACGATGACGACGTCGGGGTCGTCAGCCACGGCCGATCCGATTGCGCAGCAGTCCGACCCCGTCGATCTCGACCTCGACGACGTCGCCGACGGCGAGGAAGGTCGGGGGATCCATGAAGAGCCCGACCCCGCCCGGCGTCCCGGCGGCGATGACGTCGCCCGGCTCGAGCGGCGTGAACGTCGAGATGTACGCGATGAGCTCGGCGATCGAGAAGATCATGTCCTCGATCCGCGCCCGCTGGCGGACCTCGCCGTTGACGCGAGTCTCGAGCCAGGAGTCGCCGATCGCGGGGATCTCGTCGGCCGTCACGAGGGTGGGGCCCATCGAGCCCGAGCGCTCGAAGTTCTTGCCGGGCGCCCACTGCATCGCGTGCTTCTGCCAGTCGCGGGCGGAGCCGTCGTTGAAGCAGGCGTAGCCGTACACGTGGTCGAGGGCGTCCTCGAGGGAGACGTGGCTCGCTCGGCGACCGATCACGAGGGCGAGCTCGCCCTCGTAGTCGAAGCGCTCGATCGCGTCGGACTTGAGGATGTCCGACTCGTGGCCGACGTGCGCGTCGGGGAAGCGGGTGAAGATCGTCGGGTACGGCGGCCGGTCGGTGTCCAGGCGCGCCTCGGCGCGGTGGGTGTGGAAGTTGACACCGGCGCAGACGACCTTGTCGAGCTCGACGGGCGGGAGCAGGTCGACATCCGCCAGGGGGATCACGGTCGCGCTCGCCACGGGCTCGGGCCGCTCGCCCGAGGCGATGAGCGCGCGGACGGTCGGGGCGTCGGTCGTCAGCTCATCGTGGTCGACGATGCCGCGCGAGGTCAACAGACCCCATGACTCGACTCCGGCGCGGGTGAAGCGGGCGATCCTCAAAGCGATCCTCCATGGCGTTCGGTCGTGTGCGGTCCGGGTAATAAACAATATGACACAGATTTTGGAAAATGTTGCTACTGTGTTGCCCATGGAGCAGTCATGGTGAAGAAGGCGGGCGCCGAGACGCTCGCCGGCGAGGTCGCCGAGCGCCTCCGCGCCGCGATCCTCGCGGGTCGCTTCCACGCCGGCGAATGGCTGCGCCCAGCCGACCTGCGGGTCGAGTACGGCGTGAGCGCGACCGTCGTCCGCGACGCGCTCGCCCGGCTCGCCGAGCAGCACCTCGCCGTGCTCTCCCCGAACCGCGGCTACCACGTCGTGCAGTTCGGCGAGCAGGACGTCCGGGAGCTCGTCGAGTTCCGCATCGTCGCCGAGACCGCGGCGCTCGACCTGTCGATCGCGCGCGGCGACATGGAGTGGGAGGGCGCGGTCGTCGCCGCGCACCACCGGCTGCGCGCTGCGGGCGTCGAACCCGGCTACGGCTCCGACGAGTGGTTCCTCGCGCACAACGCCTTCCACCTCGCGCTGCTCACCGCATGCGGCAACTCGCTGCTGCTCGAGGCCTGCCGCGACGGGCTCTCCGCCGGCGATCTATACCTGCGCTGGAGCCGCCGCGAGTCCGGCCTCGAGGCGGGCACGCTCGCGCCGTCCCGCGACCCCGATGCCGAGCACGCCGCGATCCTCGACGCCGTGCTCGGACGGGACGCGGAGCTCGCCGTGCATCGCTATCGCGAGCACCTCGAGCGCACCGCAGACCTCATGGCGGACGCCCGTCGTCCCGTCAGCGCCTGAGAGCAGAAGGAGCAGAAGATGGCCGTCGGCCGAATCACCCAGATGGGCTACGTCGCCCTGCGGACCCGTGACCTCACGGCGTCGATCCGGAACGCGACCGAGGTCTTCGGCCTGCAGCTGACCGAGAACGACGGGCGCAAGGCGTTCCTCGCGGCGGCCGACACCCACCACGAGCTCGTCTACATCCAGGATGAGAGCGATACCGCGGACCACTTCGGCGTCATCGCGCCCGACGCCGAAGAGCTCGACGCGATCCGGGCGAAGGTCGACCGCGCCGGCTACCGCATCGTCAGCGAGCAGCCGATCGAGGACCACATCGAGCACGGCTTCGCGTTCGTCGGGCCCGAGGGCTACACCTGGCAGGTCTACACGCCGGTCCCCTGGATCGATCGCCGCCTCGGCGGCGTCGGCCCCGATCGCTACGGCCACATCAACATCCGTGCGCTCGACTCGGTCGCAATGACGCGGTTCCTCATCGACGTCTTCGACATGCGCGTCTCGGACCGGATCGGCGAGGACGCCGCGTTCTTCCTGCGCTGCAACACGGAGCACCACGCGGTCGCCGTCGCCAAGTCCGACCGGACCGCATTGCACCACCACGCCTGGCTGACGCAGTCGATCACCGACCTCGGCCGGCTCGGGGATCGGCTCGCCCGCCAGGGGCGCCGCCTGCTCTGGGGGCCGCTGCGCCACGGCGCCGGCCACAACATCGCCGCGTACTTCGTCGAGCCGAACGGCACGGTCGTCGAGCTGTACACGGATATGGAGCATATTTACGACCCTGAGCGCGAGCCGACCCTCTGGTCGAGTGATGATCTCTACTGGATCAATCAGTGGGACGGCATGATCCCGCCGACGGTCCGCTCCTTCGGCACGGTGCCGTTCGAGCGCTGAGGGCGCCGCGGCGCCGGATAGGAGAACGCCGTGAGCGAGCCCCGGACGCCGAAGCTGGCGACCGATGAGATGACGCCGCGTCAGCGCGAGCTCTACGACTTCTTCACGACCGGGCCGCGCGCGAAGCCGGACAACCCGTTCCGGCTCTACGACGACGAGGGGTTCCTGACCGGCCCGCCGTCGGCGTGGATCCTCAGCCCCGAGATCGGGCACGCGCTCGAGCGGTTCGGGGGTCAGATGCGCTGGGGGATCCACACCTCCGGCAAGACGAGGGAGGCGGTCATCCTCGCGGTCGCCTATGACGCCCGGAGTCCCTTCGAGCTCTTCGCGCACGAGCCGGCTGGCCGGGCGGAGGGCTTCTCGGATGAGGACCTCGCCGCGCTTCGGGACGGCCGCGTGCCGGACGACTCGAGCGAGGAGACGCGCGTCGCGCACGCGCTCGCGCTCGAGCTCATCCGCGACCGCCGGATCGGCGACGACTCGTGGGCCCACGCGGCCGAGGTGCTCGGGCTCCCGGTCGTCTTCGAGATCGTCACCCTCGTGGGCTACTACCAGCTCGTCGCGCTGACCATCTCCGCCTTCGAGATCCACCCGCCGGTGCGAGACTGAACGAATGGCGGTACCCGGCGGAGTCGGCGGCAGCGCCCGCGCGCGCCGGGGCGGCCGGATCGCGGCGTCCGGCTTCAGCCCGACCGCCTACCTGCGCGCCGCGAGGGACATCGCGAAGCTGACCTGGCAGGCGACGCCGGGGACGATCATCCTGCAGTTCGCCGGCGCCATCATCACCGCGGTCCTGCCGATCGTCACGACCTGGTTCGCGGCGCTCACCACGACGGCGCTCGCGGCTGCCTTCGCGGGGGACGCGGAGGCGGGCCGCGAGGCGATCATCTATGTGATCATCACGGCCGTGCTCGGCCTGCTGATGACCGGCTGGCGTTCGCTCGAGCAGTACGTGCAGCGCCTCAGCCGATACACGCTCGAGGCGAGGGTCAGCGACATCATGTACGAGCGGTTCCTCTCGCTCGACTTCTGGCGCTACGACGACAAGGAGACGATCGACGTCTACGACCGCGCGCAGCAGTTCTCCCAGTTCTACGCGCAGGCCTTCCAGACGCTGTCGCGGATGCTCAGCCAGATCATCACGCTCGTCACCTGCGTCATCGCGCTCGTCCTGGTCGGCTGGTGGCTCGCCCTCATCCTCGTCGCCGCGATCATCCCCGGGGTCTGGATCCAGTTCCGGCTGAGCCGCGCGCAGGTGCGGCACTGGAACTCGACGATCGAGCTGCGCCGGCAGAAGGCCACGATCGAGCGCGCGATGTTCCAGCCGGAGCACATCGCGGAGCTGCGCCTCTACGGCATCGTGCGCCACCTGCTCGACCTGCGCCAGCAGCTGCGCGACCTCGACGAGCGCCAGCGCATCGAGTTCGAGCGGCGCTACATCCCGCTGCGGCTCCTCTCGGACTTCATCGAGCTCCTCGCCGAGGTCGGCTCGCTCATCTGGGTCGTGCTGCAGATCATCGCGCGCCAGCAGCCGGTCGGGCAGTTCCTCTACGTCCAGCAGATCGTCTCGCGCGCGCTCACCGCGATGAACTCCTTCGTGACCGAGATCTCGGCGCTCGACGAGCAGCTCGCGAACGTCGGCGACTACCAGGTCTTCATGGACTTCCCGACGCGCCAGGGCGGCGCTCGCAAGCTCGATGGACCGCCGCAGGTCATCGAGTTCGAGGACGTCTCGTTCCAGTACCCGAACAACGAGCGCGAGGTGCTCTCGCACGTCTCGATGCGGATAGCACGCGGTCAGCGGATCGCGATCGCGGGGGAGAACGGCGCCGGGAAGTCGACGCTCATCAAGCTCATGAGCGGCCTCTACCAGCCGACCTCCGGACGGATCCTGCTCGACGGCGTCGACCTCCGGGAGTACTCGACGGAGTCGTGGCACGACCATCTCGCCGTGCTGCAGCAGGACTATCTCGCGTACACCTTCGCGTCGGCGCAGGACAACGTGCGCTTCGGCGACGTCGACCGGCCGTTCACCGAGGAGGCGTTCGACGAGGCGCTGCGCAAGGCGGAGGCGCGGGAGATCATCGACGGGCTCCCGAAGGGGCCGCAGACCTACGTCCATCCCTGGATGGCGCACGAGGACGGCACCCGCGGCGTCGACCTGTCGGGCGGCCAGTGGCAGCGGATCGCGCTCGCGCGCAACTTCTACCGCAACGCGCCGATCATCATCCTCGACGAGCCGACGTCCGCGATCGACGCGCTCGCGGAGTCGCGGATCTTCAACCACCTCTTCGCCCAGGACGGTCGCACGGTCATCATCATCAGCCACCGGCTGACGACGATCCAGCGCGCCGACGTCATCTTCATGCTGCAGCAGGGGCGCATCGTCGAGACGGGCACCGCCGCGGAGCTCATCGCCCGCCGCGGCGAGTTCTACTCGATGTTCGAATCGCAGCTCTGAGGCGCGTTCGGGGAACCTCGTCAGCGGGCGTAGGGTCGAGCAGTGTCATCCGCGCTAGGCCTCCGGTCCGAGCGGGGGCCGGTGCTCGCCGCGATGATGCTCGCCACGGCGCTCATCGCGATCGACACGACGGTCCTCGCGACGGCAGTGCCGGCGATCGTGAAGGATCTCGGCGGCTTCGAGTCGTTCCCCTGGCTGTTCTCGATTTACCTGCTCACGATGACGGTGCTCGTGCCGGTCTACGCGAAGCTCGCGGACATGATCGGGCGCCGCCCGCTCATGCTCTTCGGCATCGCGGTCTTCCTCATCGCGTCGATCCTGTGCGGCTTCGCGTGGGACATGCCGTCGCTCATCGTCTTCCGCGCCATCCAGGGCATCGGCGCCGGGGCGATCCAGCCGCTCACGATCACGGTCATCGGCGACATCTACACGATCCAGGAGCGGGCGAGGATCCAGGGCTACATCGGGAGCGTCTGGGCCGCGGCGTCGATCATCGGCCCGACGCTCGGCGCGGTGTTCTCGGAGCTCAACGCCTGGCGCTGGATCTTCTTCATCAACATCCCGCTGTGCCTCCTCGCGGGCTGGCTCATCCTGCGCAATCTCAAGGAATCGGTGCCGAAGCGACGGCACCGCATCGACTACGCGGGCGCACTGCTCCTGACCTTCGCGCTCACGGCACTCATCCTCGCGATCCTCGAGGGCGGCCACGCGTGGGCGTGGGACTCGTGGCAGAGCATCGGGCTGTTCGCCGGCTCGGGGGTCCTGCTCATCGCGTTCTTCTTCGTCGAGCGCCACGCGGCCGAGCCCGTGCTGCCGCTCGCGATCTTCCGCCGACCGGTCATCGCGGCGTCGACATCGATCGGCTTCATCTTCGGCGTTGCGCTCATCGGGCTCACCGCGTACACCCCGACCTATCTCCAGGTCGGCGCCGGCGTCTCGCCGTTCGTCGGCGGGATCGCCCTCGCGGCCATGCTGCTCGGCTGGCCCATCGCCGCGGCGATCTCCGGCCGGCTCTTCCTGACCCGCGGCTTCCGCTTCACGATCGCGCTCGGCGCCCTGCTCGCGCTCGTCGGCTCGATCGGCCTCGCCGCGACGGCCGCCACGCCGACCCCCTGGCTCGTCGCCGTGATGAGCCTCATCATCGGCTTCGGCTTCGGCTGGTGCGCGGCACCCACCCTCGTCGCGACGCAGGCGAGCGTGCCATGGGAGGAGCGGGCCGTCGCGACGGGGACGATCATGTTCACCCGCTCGTTCGGCCAGGCGATCGGCGCCGCGATCCTCGGCGCGATCGCGAACTCCGTGATCGCCGAGCACGGCGGCGTGACGACCGATCCCGCGACCATCATCGCCGCGAGCACGGCGGTCTTCGTCGCGGTCGCCGCCGTCCTCGTCGTGCACTTCGGCCTCGCGCTCGCGTTCCCGAACGACCGCCGACTGAAGCAGACGGAGGGCTGGGCGGCGTCGTCGCTCACGGAGAGCATCGCGGACGGCACCCCGGACGCGCCGGTGCGAGACTAGGCGCGTGAACGCTCGAGCAGCAGCGGCCGGTCCCGCCCTTCCCGCGCCGGGCGAGCATCCCGAGCTCGAGCAGCTCATCGCCATCCTCGAGTACCTGCGGGCGCCGGGCGGCTGCGCGTGGGACCGCGAGCAGACGCATGCCTCCCTCGTGCGCTACCTCGTGGAGGAGACGCACGAGCTCGTGGACGCGATCGAAGCCGGTGACGACGACGAGCTCGTCGAGGAGCTCGGCGACGTGCTCTACCAGGTCGTCTTCCACGCCGACATCGCGGCCGAGGAGGGCCGGTTCACGCTCGAGGACGTCGCGCGCCACATGCGGCTGAAGATGGTCGGCCGTCACCCGCACGTCTTCGGCGACGCGGTCGCGGACACCGCCGATGCCGTCACGGCCCGCTGGGACGAGCTCAAGCGCACGGAGAAGCCGCACCGCGAGTCGGTCCTCGACGGCGTGCCGAAGGGGATGCCGGCCCTCGCGCTCGCCGACAAGCTGCTCGGCAAGGCTGGACAGGTGAGGGTTGAGCGATCGCCCGTCGACGTCCCCGCGGACGAGCACGCCCTCGGCGACGCCCTCCTCTCGATCGTCGCGGGGGCGCGGGCGGCGGGCCTCGATCCCGAGCGGGCGCTGCGCGGGGCCATCCGCCGGCTCGAGGACGATGTCCGCGGCGCAGAACGCGAGCGCGCCGGCGGCGAGGCGTGAAACGATGAGCGAATGAGCGTCGGCGGGGTCGCGCTCGTCGGACGGGCCGACGAGCTCGCGACGCTCGACGCCGCCCTCGACGCGGCCGACGCGGGTCGGTTCCAGGCGCTCGTCATCTCGGGTGAGGCCGGCATCGGCAAGACCCGACTGATCGACGAGTTCGCCCGGCGGCACGCCGAGCGCGCGCTGGTCCTCGTCGGCCACGCGGAGGACCCGGGCTCCGGACCGCTCCCGTTCGCCGTCGTCGGCGGCTTCCTGCGCGACGTCGAGCGCGCCCTCACGGGAGCGCGCCCACCGCTGCCCGCCGACGTCGAGCACCAGCTCGATGCCCTGCGCGCCGGGCACTGGACATCGATCAGCGGCGAGGTCGACTCGGCCCGGCTGCTCGGCGGCTTCGTGACGCTCGTCGACGCGGCTGCCGCCGGGCGGCCGATCGTGATCGTGCTCGACGACCTGCAGTGGTCCGACCCGAGCACGCTCGAGGTGATGCGCTTCCTCGTCCCGCGACTCGGCCAGGCCCGACTGCTCGTCGTCCTCGCGTTCCGCAGCGACGACGTCGATCTCGGCCACCCGCTGTCCAGCCTCCTCGCCGAGTTCTCCCGGTCGAGATGGGGCGCGCGCCTCGAGCTGCCGCCGCTGGACCCCGAGTCCGTCGGCGCGCTCGCGGAGTCGGTGCTCGGGCGGGCGATCCTCCCGGACGAGCGCGACACGATCCTGCAGCGCAGCGACGGCGTGCCGTTCTACGTCGAGGAGGTCGCCGTGCACCTCGGCGAGCCGCTCCCGCCGTCGCTGCGCGAGATCCTCATGCTCCGCTACGTCGCGCTCGGCGAGCCCGCGCGCAGCGTCCTGCGCGTCGTCGCCGAGGCCGGCGGCGTCGTGCCGCACGACCTGGTCGCGACGGTCGTGCCGTTCGGCGGCCACGCGCTCGACGTCGCCGTCCGCGAGGCACTCGCCGCCAGGGTGCTCGTCAGCGATCCCGACGGCTACCGCTTCCGGCACGCGCTCATGCGCGAAGCCGTCCGCGAGGAGCTCGTGCCCGGCGAACGGGCGCGGATCCACGCCGCGGTCGCCGCGGTCGAAGAGGATCGCCGCGGCGACGAACGCGATCGGGCCGAGCGGATCGCGCAGGCGACGGGCGCCACCGAGCGGCTCTCGCCGCGCGAGCTCGAGGTGCTCGACGCGATC
>Ga0182745_1004388_pt1 | contig 11731 bp, 11 predicted proteins | sample eDN3rd30CKraftBY_FD_128523 | JGI IMG/M metagenome (GOLD analysis project Ga0182745, IMG submission 128523) | Enriched backyard soil microbial communities from Emeryville, California, USA - eDNA 3rd pass 30_C Kraft BY (version 2) (version 2) | ecosystem: Environmental > Terrestrial > Soil >... | reverse complement strand
TCATCGACTGGGCAGGCTCAGCCATCATGACCTACACCGGTCCCGGCGCCATCGGCATCATGACCCTCAGCCAACCTTAGCGAGTCCCTCGCCCTCATCGAAAAACCCCGTCCTGCCGAGCGATGTCGAGGCATCCTTGTTTCATCCCGCACCCGGATGCTCCGTAGCAAGGGATCATGTGAGGGCAGACCCAAGGATCCCTCGACACGCGGCGTCTCGCTGCGCTCGTCGCCCCGGCTCGGGATGACGCCTGGCTTGGCGCACGGTGCAAACCAATTCAGCATGGCACCCTCCCGGATGGGACGATCAAACTTCCCCGTACGGGCGATGCTCGTCATCGCCCATCGGCACCTGCGGTGCCGATACCTCGATTGCCTCACTCCAACTCCCATCCTCGCCCAAAAACCGTCATGTCGAGCGCAGTCGAGACATCTTTGGATCACCGGTACCGTGCCTCCGTGATGCCTGTTGGCGCACTTCGGCATCATGGATGCGTATAAAGAGTAGGGAACACCGCACCTGCTGAGAGACACCGCAGCAAGGCTGCCAAAAATGACAGGGTCGGTGGCAGCCTTGAAATCCCGATCACGGCGGGGAAAATGGGCAAGGCTGCCAGAATGCCAATATGAATGATTTTGGCTGCCTTGCCCCCTTGGTGAGGGTCAGGCCCCACGACGGCTTCTGTCAAAACGCAAATGCTGGGTCTACCGCACACGGGGTTGAGCGCTAGCAGAGTATCAGGTTAAAGCGTCAACACACATCATCCTCGACGAAATACACCAAGGTTAACGGCGGAAACAAGCCAACCTCCCCACCCGTGTGCCTCCACCCCTCCTCGTCAGCTAAACTCATCGTCAAAACCCGCATGCAACCGGGGCGACGTCACCCGACCCTCTCCAGGCATGCTTCAGATCAAGGAAATCCCGTTGTCATCGACCCGAGAGCATCACCCATCCCAACCCCGACAGTCCGCCAGTCTCAGGCAATTGGATCGTGCGATCGATACCTTACGCCGGGTTTGGTTAGGCGGCCCGGACCTCGGCCGCGACATCGCGATGTCCGTGGATACCCTTCGTCAGCTGGCTCCCCAGGTCGCCAGTACCCACGAAATCGCCACCACTCTCGATTCCTCAATCGCCTCCCTCACCCGGCTTCCCCGGACCGAGGCCGAGCGGCGTGTTGAAGTCGAACGCATCGGCAATGCTCTTAAAGCGATCCGGCCCCTTCTTGGCGTCACCACGTCCAACACGGAATACGGCAAGCTCAACGCCGCGCTGGGTGAAAAACGTGCCGGAAGACCTGCGCCGGAGCGAACACCTCGACGTGTCGTAACCGTAAGCCAGCTTCCCCCGGATGCCTCCATCGCCGAACTGCCAGGCATGGGTCCGAAAAACATCAAGAAATACAATGAGGGTTTGGGACTCCATACGATAGAAGACGTGCTGAGGATGGTGCCTCGTCGCCACATTGACTACTCCAACACCATTCGGCTGGACGACCCGCTCGGCCTGCGAGGCGATGTCACGGTCCGCGGTCAAATCGTCGAGATGCGCGAGATTCGCATTGGCACGCCACGGGTGCAGGCCCGGCTCTTTGACGGTACTGGCTCCATCCGCATCGTCTGGTTCTCCACCTGGATTACGAGGCAACTGGCCGAGGGAGATGAAATTGTCGTCAGTGGCACGCTCCAGCCAGGATACGGCAGTCTGCAATTCACCAACCCCGAATGGGAACGCGTCGGCAGCGAAGGCCTCTCCACCGGGAGACTGATCCCGGTCTATTCGCTCACCAAAGGCATTACCCAGAAACCTCTCCGCAAATTGACCCGAAATGCGCTTGATGCCACCAGGAAGCAACTCGTTGACTGGCTGTCCGATGCCCGGGAATTCTTTCCTGAAGATGTCTGGCACCGCCTGCCCTCACTGGACGAGATGTATGAGCATCTCCACTATCCGCCATCGAAACAGGAATTCGAACGGGCCCGTAACCGCCTCATGTTCGAGAACCTCTTCTTGCTCCAACTTGGCCTCGTGCAGCAAAAGAAGAGACGTAAGCAGGAGCAAGGCCGGGCTATCCCGGTGGATCAGGCCACGCTGGAATCCTTCTACCCCCTCCTGCCTTTCCAGCTGACAGGGGCCCAAAACCGCGCCATCAATGAGATTCTTGCCGATGTACGCACCGATCAACCGATGACCCGGCTGCTGCAAGGTGACGTCGGTTCAGGCAAGACGGTGGTCGCGGCCACCGTCGCACTGGTGGCGCACAAGGACGGCATGCAAACCGCGATCATGGCACCCACCGAATTGCTGGCAGAGCAACACGCTGCCAGCCTGGAATCACTCTTTGCCCCATTGCCGGAAGAACTTCGGCCAACCGTGGCATTGCTCACCGGCTCCACCCGCGCCGCCCAGCGTCGACAAATCCTGGCCTCCCTCGCGGAAGGTGACATCAACATCCTCATCGGCACCCATGCCCTGATTCAGGAAGACGTCGAGTTCCCTGCCCTGGGTTTCGTCGTCATCGACGAGCAACACCGCTTTGGCATCCGCCAGCGGGGGCTCCTCACCGCCAAGTCACACGGCTTCCAGCCCCACGTCCTGTCCATGACAGCCACCCCGATTCCCCGGACCCTGAATCTCGTCCTGAATGGCGATTTGGATGTCTCGATCATCAACGAACGTCCCCCCGGACGTATCCCCATCGAGACCATGCGGTTCTCCGCACAAGACCGTGTCAAGGCTTATGAACTGGTCCGGCAGGAAATCGGGAAGGGGCACCAGGTATTTGTCATTTGTCCCCTCGTTGAGGGCTCGGATACCATCGAGGCAAGAGCCGCCGTCGATGAAGCACAGCGGCTTCAGGAAGAAGTCTTCCCGGAATTGCGGGTCGATGTCCTCCACGGGAGAATGCCCGGAAAAACCAAGGATGAGGTCATGAACCGTTTCCGGGCACGCGACTTCGACATCCTGGTCTCAACCTCGGTCATCGAGGTTGGCATCGATATTCCCAACGCCACCGTCATGATGATCGAGGGAGCCGACCGGTTCGGCCTCGCCCAACTGCATCAGTTCCGTGGCCGGGTAGGCCGCGGTGGCAGCAAGAGCTATTGCCTCCTCCTCGCCGATGACGTTTCGATGGATGGCGGTGCCCGCTTGCAGACCATGGTCGCCTCGGACGACGGATTCGTGCTGGCGGAACGTGATCTTGAATTGCGAGGCCCCGGCGATTTCATCGGCACCCGCCAGAGCGGCTTGCCCGAACTGGGCTGGCTGAATCAGGGGTTTGATACTCGCCTGCTTGACCTCGCCCGTGAATCCGCTGAACGGCTAATCGCCGCCAGTCCCGACATCGATATCGTCCGATTCCAGCGCCTGAAGCCCCGGCTGCAACATTTCTGGGCTCATCGCCAGGAGCCTGACACCGGCCTTTCCTGATCCTCGCCCCCTGCCAATGTGGCAAAAACCCCCGATAACCGGATACCATCGCATCATAATGTCACGCACGCAGGGGAATGGGGCAACACACAACATGCGCATCATATCGGGCTCGGCTCGCGGCAGAAGGCTCAAGGGACCGCCATCCCACGACACGCGCCCCATGACAGACAAGCTCAAGGGAGCGGTATTCAACTCCCTCGCATCCCTGGAAGTCCAACCCGAAAACGTTCTGGATCTCTTTGCAGGCACCGGCGCCATCGGTATCGAGGCACTTTCACGTGGCGCGTCCCATGCGGACTTCGTCGATATGGGGCGGGAACAATGCGCGGTTATCCGGCAAAATCTGGATACCACCGGATTCGATCGCCTCAGCGCCGTCCACCAAATGTCCGTCTCCACCTTCATCGAACGCGCGCACCAAAGCTATGATTTCATCGTCATGGACCCCCCATATGCCGATCCGGAAATCATCCCCACGTTGGAAAAGCTTGCTGCTTCCCGCTTGGTACAATCAGGCACAATCATCGTGTTGGGACACTCAAAACGGGTGAACCCGCCAGCGCAAACAGGGCGGCTCGAAGCGCTCCGGCAGCGATGCCATGGCGACACCTGCTTCTCGATTTATGAAGTGCTCGATGAGGCAGAGGACCCGGCCCAATCAGCAGGCAATGAGGTGACTGGATGACCATCGCGATCTACCCCGGAAGCTTTGACCCCCTCACATTTGGGCATCTGGATGTTGCCCTTCGCGCAGCCCGTCTCTTTGACCGGCTGATCCTGGCGATCTATGAAGGCTCGCACAAGCCCTCCGCCATGTTCCCCATTCCCCAGCGGATTGCCCTGGCTGAGGAGGCCATTGCCCAATGCAATAGCCCATACGCAGATCGGATCGAGGTAAAGCTCTTCTCCGGCCTCGCCGTCGAATACGCTCGTACCATGGGAGCAGCCACCATCGTCCGGGGCCTCCGCGCCGTATCTGACTTTGAATATGAATTCCAGTACGCCCACATGAATGAGCATCTCGCCCCGGAAATCGAAGTCGTGTCGTTGATGACCGCCTCTCGCTACTCGTTCATTAGTTCCAGCTTCATCCGGGAAGTTGCGTCCCTGGGCGGATCACTGGACGGGCTGGTTCCCGGCAACGTGGAACGTGCCTTGCGCGAACACACCGGACATGACCGCAGCGCGCCGGTCCTGTCCGGAACGTAAGATGATGATCGCAATGACAATTGCCCAGGAAATCCGTTTCAAGCCCTACCGACGAAGGACACACCGATGAACGACCGTGGCGGAATGCAGTCTTCAGCGGATAGTGCGGCCGATATCCTCTACCTGGTGGATCAACTGGAAGAACTGGTCAGCGTGGGCAAACGTGTCCCCATGAGTCGCCGGGTCATGATTGAGGAAGAGGACTTCCTCGCCATCGTCGACCAACTCCGGGTCGCCCTTCCCAATGAAATCAGGCAGGCCCAACGCGTCATCAAGGAGCGTGAACGCGTCATTGGTGAAGCGCAGGACGAAGCCAGCCGTATCATCGCCCGCGCCCGTGACCGCGCCGAGCAAATGGTCACCCAGCACGTCATCCTGGAAGAGGCCCGCCAGCGCGGCGAAGACATCCTCCGCCAGGCCGAGGAAGAACAGCAACGCACCCGTGGCGAACTGGATGTTTACACCCTGGAACAACTCCAACTCGTCGAAGACGCCGTGCGCCGGGGTATGGCCGTCATGGAAGACGCCGTTGAGCGCACCCTGGACCACGTCGAAGGCGCACGGAACGCCGTCGGACAATAACCCCGGCTGACCACCGCGACGTTGACCCTCCACCTCGCCTCCACGTATACTGGTACAGTTGCGCCGGGAGCATTCCCCGGCGTCTTCGTGCGCACCGCCGGAGACAGGGTTGCTTCCGCGTTACGTACGGAGGTCCATACATATGGCAGCAGAGAAGCTGGATGCAATCCAGCTTGTTGATGACACACAGTTGAACGTGGCATCGCTCCTGATGGAGGATGTCGGCAGCACGCGCGAAATCGCGCTCACGCTGCATAATTTTCAGCTGGCGGACGATCTTTCGGCAGCAAACGTACTCGGCCAGGTAAGGCTGACCCGGATTCAATCCGGGATTCTCGCGAACGGATCGCTCAATGGCGTCGTCGAACTCGAATGCGCCCGATGCCTGAATCTCTACGACCAGCCGTTCAAGACCCGTCTGACCGAACAATACCGGCAGACTGTGGACGTGCGAAGCGGCGCCGGTATGTCCCGGCCAGATGAGAATCAGGACGACGGGGACGAGGTGGATGACGAGCCGGGTTTCGAGATCAACGATGCGCACGAGATCGATCTGACAGAATTGATTCGTCAGAATGTCCTGGTGGCGTTACCTATGCGTCCCGATTGCGGGGAGCAATGCCCCGGGCCACCGGAAATCGACAACGGCCCCGAAAGCCCGTATGATTCCCGGTTCGCGGCACTGGAACAACTTTTGGATGACGAGTGAGCATTCGCTCACATGGAAAATGTCGCCGTGGTGGCGATACATGAGCAATGGCGAGGAACCGGGAAGGCTCAGCACCAACCGGTAACCTCGCACGAAGGAGAATGACAATGGGTGCACTTCCCAAGCAACGTATTAGCCGGGCCCACCAGGGCAATCGCCGCCGCCATCATTTCATCGCGGCACCGCAACTTGTCGCCTGCCCCAACTGCCGCTCCATGCGGTTGCCGCACCACGTCTGCCCCACCTGCGGACAGTATCGCGGACGTCAGGTCCTCAACATCGAACAACGCCAGCGCCCTTCCAACAACCAGTAGGTTCCGGTCCACGCGTCAGGGCGGGTACATGCGTGCCCGCCCTGATTGGGGTTCAACGCGTCGAAACCCCGGTTGCTTGGGATCAACCACCACACAAGGCGGGAGAGGTTCACCTTTCCCGCCTTGTGTATTTCCGGCCCCAACGTCTCCGAACCCGGTATTATGTGATAGAACAACCTCAGCCTGCCCGCGATCCCGACCATCATCGGACGTTCCGGCGCAGCCTGAACCGAAACCTCGGCACGCATAAGGACACTTGATGCCATACGCCGCAATTACTGGTTGGGGAATCGCCGTCCCCGACCGCGTGTTGACGAATCAGGACCTCGAGCGAATGGTCGAAACGAGCGACGAATGGATCGTCTCCCGCACCGGCATCCGCGAACGTCGCATCGTCGGCAATAATGACAGCACCACTTCCCTCGCCACCGAAGCGGCACGCAAGGCCATTGAACGCGCCGCCTGTACCGCCGATGATATCGACCTGATCGTTGTCGCCACTGCCACCCCGGACGACTTCCTGGTCTCCCAGGCCTGCCTCGTTCAGGCAGAAATCGGCGGGCACGCCGCCGCCTTCGATGTCGGGGCCGCCTGCGCCGGATTCGTCACCGCCCTCGCGGTCGCCACCCAGTTCGTCAATGGCGGAGTCTACAATCGCGCGCTCGTCATCGGCGTCGACACCCTCACCCGGTATGTGGATTACACCGACCGCGGAACCTGCGTCCTGTTCGGGGACGGAGCCGGAGCGGTTGTCATTGAGGCATCCTCCGAACCAAGGGGCTTGCTCTCCACCGAACTCGGCGCCGACGGCGCCGGTCACAAGCACCTGTACGTCCCGGGATGGGCTCAAATGGTCCCGGAATCGGCCGATATCTTTCCCGACGCCCGACCTCACCTGCAAATGAACGGCCGCGAGGTCTTCCGCTTTGCCGTCCAGGTCATGGGCGAAGCCGCCCTCAAGTCCATTGAGAAGGCCGGTCTCACGCTTGATGACGTCGACATGCTCATTCCGCACCAGGCCAACGCCCGGATCATCTCCGCCGCCCAGCGTCAGCTAAAACTGCCGGAAGACAAGGTCTGGATCAATCTCGACCGGTATGGAAACACCTCGGCCGCCTCCGTACCCATCGCCATGGCCGAAGCCGCCGATGCCGGAGCGCTCAAGGAAGGCGACAACGTCGTGCTCGTCGCCTTCGGTGCCGGACTCGCCTGGGCGGCCGGTCTTGTCCGTTGGGGCACCGCTGGCACCGTCCGAGCCACCACCTGACCTGCAAACGTCACGCATAACATTGAACACCGCGCACCTTGCAAACCACATGGAGGGTCCTGATGACCGAAGAACAGCGCACACCCGTCGCCATCATCACCGGCGGCACCCGTGGAATCGGCCTCGCAATTGCCCGCAAGCTCGCCAACGATGGCTACGATCTCCTGCTCACCTACCGGGGTGACGAGGAAGCCGCGAAGACAGCTGAACAGGAGCTTGCCAGTTCGGCACGCCGGGTCATGGTCATCGCCGCCGACGTCTCCACAGCCGAAGGCGCCCAGCTCACCATCGACACCGCCGTCAAGCAACTTGGTGGCCTGGATGTCCTCGTCAACAATGCTGGTATCACCCGCGACAACCTGATCATGCGGATGAAGGAAGAGGATTGGGACGCCGTGATTTCCACCAATCTCAAAGGCGCGTTCCTCACCAGCAAGGCCGCCATCCGCCCCATGCTCCGCCAACGCGGCGGTCGCATCATTAACCTCACCTCGGTGGTCGGACTCGTTGGCAATGCGGGCCAGGCGAATTACGCCGCCGCCAAGGCAGGCCTCGTCGGCCTCACCAAGTCCCTGGCCAAGGAAGTCGGCTCGCGCGGCATCACCGTCAACGCTGTCGCCCCCGGATTCATCGACACCCGGCTCACAGATATCCTGCCGGAAGACATCAAAACCTCCCTCCTGGCCAATACTCCGCTTGGTCGTTTTGGCAGTCCAGAGGATGTCGCCAATGCCGTCGCCTTCCTGGCCTCACCGGAAGCAGCCTTTATCACGGGTAACACGCTGTCTGTTGACGGCGGACTCTTCATGGCATCCTGATCTATGAAACGCATCGGACGTGGCGAGGACCCGGGAGGTCAGCGAGTGTTCAAAAAAATTCTGATCGCGAATCGCGGCGAAATTGCATTGCGGATTCTCCGTGCCTGTCGGGACCTGCATATCCCCGCAGTCGTTGCCTATAGCGACGTCGACCACGATTCGCTTCCCGTCCGGCTCGCGGATGAAGCCGTCTGCATCGGCCCGGCTCCGGCTGCCCGCTCCTACAACAACATCCCGGCCGTCATCAGTGCCGCTCTCGTCACCGGCTGCGATGCCATCCACCCTGGCTACGGCTTCCTTGCCGAGAACGCCTACCTCGCGGAGATTTGCCAGCAAGTCGGTCTCACCTTCATCGGCCCCACCCCGGAAGTCATCGAGAAGATGGGGAACAAGGCCGAAGCACGTAAAATGATGAAGGCTGCCGGAGTTCCGTTGCTGCCCGGTACCCAGGGCATCGTCCCCACCCTCACCCATGCCCGCGAGGCCGCGCGCGAAATTGGCTATCCTGTGGTCATCAAGGCCGTCGCCGGCGGCGGCGGACGTGGCATGCGTGTCGCCAGCAATGATGCCGAGCTCAATCGCGGCTATCCCGTCGCCCAGGCTGAAGCAGAGAGTGCCTTCGGCAATGGCGATGTCTATATCGAGCGCTATCTCCTGCGGCCACGCCACGTCGAGGTTCAGGTGCTTGGTGATCAACATGGCAACGTCGTCGCCATCGGCGAGCGCGACTGCTCGCTCCAGCGACGTCACCAAAAAGTCCTGGAGGAGGCCCCGGCGCCCGACCTGCCAGACAAGGTTCGCCAGAATTTGCTCAAGACCGCCGAAAAAGGCGCCAAAGCCGCCAAATATACGAGTGCCGGGACCCTCGAGTTCCTCCTCGATAGCGATGGCCGCTTTTACTTCATGGAGATGAATACCCGCATTCAGGTAGAGCACCCGATTACGGAAGAAGTCACCAGCCTTGATCTGGTCAGCTGGCAGATCCGGATCGCGGCCGGTGAAAAACTCAACATCCGCTCGGATCAACTGAAACCAAAGGGCCATGCGATCGAGTGTCGCATCACCGCCGAGGATGGCGCCAACGATTTCCGCCCCTCGGTGGGCACCGTGGATACCTACGTTGCCCCAGGTGGTCCCGGTATCCGCGTCGATTCCCATCTGTTCGGGGGATACCGCATTCCACCCAATTACGATTCCCTGCTCGGCAAGATCGTCGCCTGGGGCAACACGCGGGATGAAGCCATTGCCCGGATGGAACGCGCCCTGCGGGAAGCGGTCCTGACCGGAGTCACCCATACGATTCCGTTTCACCGGGAAATCCTCGCCGATGATGCCTTCCAGCGCGGTGAAGTCCACACCGGCTTCATCCCGGAATTACTGGACCGCATAGGCACCCGGCTGAGGGACGCCGCCGAGGAGGACGAGATCCCCCAACAACCAGCCTTGAAGAGATAACCTGATGAAAGACAGCCCGACCCCACACCAATCAGCACCGAGGACGAGTGACAAGGCGGAAGTGCATACCACATTCCACCCTGATGACAAAACTGAAGTTCGTGGCACTGTCCGCATCGCACCAAAAGTGCTGATCCAGCTCATTGAAATCACGGTAACGGACGCTCCCGGCGTCATCGAGCTGCGCCCACATCATCAACACCGGAACGGAGACGGCACCTTACCAACGGGCAAGATCTTTGATGACGGGAAAACCCGCGTATTCGTCGACGGCGACCAAATCGAGGTCGAGATTTCGATCTCAATCGCCAGAGGAGCCAACGTCTCGAATCTTTCCGATGTCATTCGTCAACGTGTCGGTATCGCTGCTGGCCGGATGCTCGGCATGACCATCAGGAATGTCAACATCTACATTGACAGCATCGTCGAGCCCGCGGCCTAGTGGGCTGCCACAGCTGAATTGTTGTGGGACGCATATGGCGCGTCCCGGTAGGGGAGACCCTCGCAGCGGCGGCCGGTGATCTCCCACCGTATTCCATCTGTACTGCACACGAAGTCCGCATCATAAGGAAACTCATACCACCATGTCTCAGGATTCACCAAATCAGCCCAGCTCCTCCACCCCAAAGCCCAAATCCGGGGCTGAGTCTCGCCGCCGCAAGCGTCGTCGCCCACCCGTTCCAGCGGGTTTTGGCAAGGGTGCCTATGTTGATATGTCGGCCTCGCGGCACCAGTCGCGTATCCTCGCCATGCAATCCCTTTACGAACGGGATCTGACCGGACATGAAGTCGACGAAATCCTCTCCCGCATTCGGGGCGAGGAAATTTCCATCTTGCCAGAATCCGCCACCTCCACCACCGATGAGGATGAAAACGAGATCGACGATATCCCACAACCGGTCGCCACTCGCGCCATCAGCCTCATTCAGGGCGTCATCGATCACCAGGCGGAAATCGATCCCGTCATCGAGTCCGCCGCCCCTCAGTTCCCCATTCCGCAAATCGCCGCCATCGACCGCAATGTTTTGCGCCTCGCCATTTATGAACTCCACCACCAGCCGGACGTTCCCTACAAGGTCGTCATCAACGAAGCCGTCGAAATCGCCAAACGCTTTGGCGGTCCCACATCCGGCCGCTTCGTCAATGGCGTCCTCGGCACCGTCAGCAAAACCCTCCCGCCTTCCCGCAAAAACGAACCGCCAGGAGCATAAGTAGAACGGGCCGATAATCATCGCCTTATCGACACTCCCTCCCTCCATCACCAAAAACCCTCATTCCGCCTCATGGTTGCCATACGCCGCACCACAATCACCCGCGCGTTCCAGGTAGGGGACGACCCCGTGTCGTCCCGATCAAACGCAGGTCGATAACCAGTAGCCAGTGCAGCACCTCACCAAAAACCCGTCATCCCGAGCCGGGGCAATGAGAGGAATGAGACGCATCCTCCCAACCGTCACCCGAGCCGGGGCGACGAGCGCAGCGAGACGCATCCTCCCAACCGTCATCCCGAGCCGGGGCGACGAGCGCAGCGAGACGCATCCGTGTCGAGGGATCCTTGTATTCGCCCTCACTCCAATCTGCGTGAGTTAGCGCCAGCCTGTTCTGCACGAGCGTCGCAAGCGGGACAGATCGATCATCGGATGCCACATCGACGTATTCGCCCGGAGTCCGTATACCCCCGCCGTCACGACACGAATCCTCGTCGAGAGACTCCAACATCAGAGGACGAAAGTCCCTGCCTCACAACGTTCGCCAAACACCCGATTCTCGACACCTCAAGCACACGTCCTACCAGATTTCTGGCGATTCATGTAGAATCTCACGGGTACGCCTGTGTGATGCATCGCCCGTTATCCGCCTGCACTCCTGAGACGGGCGGTAACTGGCTGCAAAACATGGCACAATCAGACATGCGGGCATCTCCTCAATCGAGGGCCCTA
>Ga0182745_1004387_pt1 | contig 11731 bp, 8 predicted proteins | sample eDN3rd30CKraftBY_FD_128523 | JGI IMG/M metagenome (GOLD analysis project Ga0182745, IMG submission 128523) | Enriched backyard soil microbial communities from Emeryville, California, USA - eDNA 3rd pass 30_C Kraft BY (version 2) (version 2) | ecosystem: Environmental > Terrestrial > Soil >... | reverse complement strand
CTGCACGCACGGTTTCCCAAAGTGCCCGTGCCGATCTATCGCTTGATGTTCTCCAACGAGTTTTCATTCGGCTTTCCGCCCTCGGCGCAGGCGTTGTCGGCGTATCGTTCGCTCCTCGATCAGGAGGCGGCAGGATCGCCCGTCATGGTCAGTGGCCTGGGTGTCGACATCACCCCGTTGATTCCTGATGCCGTCGCCTACGGCTATCATGTGCGTGTCGGTCTCGAAGACCAGCCGCTGGGCAGTGTGATGACGAATGTTGAATTGGTGGAGCGCGCGGTTGAGCGCATCATCAAGGAAAACGGCGTCATCGCAAGCGCATCCCAGGCGCGGGAGGTGTAAGCATCCGCGCTTGAAGCCTGTCGTGCTCGTTGATCAGTTTGTTGTCTTATTCGGCGTGAAAAACCCAGCCGCCTTTGTGAGCCTGCTGCGCGAGCGCTCATCGATGGGTTCCTCTTGCAGTGCCGCTTCTGTCGCCTGTTGACCGAACTTGCCGGTCATCACGAGGCCCTGGGTCGCCGCCTCACTGACCTTTTCGTCGTCGGTCCGTTTCAGGATGGCGATATAGGCGGTTGCCAATCGGGGATCGTCTTTCAGGCGGGAGTTGGTGACCCGATTCAGATCATTGATTTCCTCGGGATCGTTTGACGCCCGCAGTACGGCAAAAAGCTGTGCTTTCCCGTGATCGCCGGTGGCTAGCAGCGCGGACACGAGTTCGACCCGCTCCTCGATCCGGTGAGCCCGTTCGAAGGCGCCGGCAAGCGCGACGGCAACGCGTTCGCTGTGGTCAGTGTGTTTCTTGACTTTGCTTGCAGCAAAGCTCAACTCGACTTCCGTTTTGGCGGAGGCGAGATCCTGCAAAGCCGACTCCAGCAGATCGCTGCTTTCTATACCCGCCTTGTCAAGCGTGCGTGCCGCTAACTGACGGGCTTGGGCGTTGTCGGATTTCAGCAAACTTTGCAGTTTTGCGATCGACTGCTCGCTCAGTTCCGTGTCATAGAGCACCCTGGCCAGATCGCCGCTAAATCTGTCGTTGGTGCTGCGGTAGAAAGCCTCCTGCACGAGGGGCAGAACCGCTGCCCCCTGATAAACAATCGCGGCGGAGGCCGTGGCACGCAAGGCTTCGTTTTCCGTTCGTTCCAGCAATGCAAGCAAGCCGGGGCCGAATTCGTCCGGGTGGGGAGCGGTCGCACTTAAATTGGCGAGATTGGCTTCAAGCTGCATATTTCTCGTCTCAAGCAGGAGTTCCCCAGTCAGGGAAACCAGCTCGGGCGGCAACTCGATGGTTTCCCGCTTGTATTTCATCGTGCCGACAATATTGCCAAGCAGATAGGTGATCGTGATGCGCTCATCGTCATCCTTCGCCGCCGCCAGACGTTTAGTCAGATCCGGCAGCGCATCGCTCCCGAGTGCGATAACGGTACGCGCCGCGCCATAGAAGGCTTCTTCGCTCTGGGCCGACGCCATTGTTTCAAACGCGTCCTGGATGGGTTTTTCAACGGCGTCGGCTGCAAACGAAACGCTCGCGGACAACAATGCGGCGGTCAGACAAACGGAAAAAAAGGGATGCTTCATAAATGGGCTCGTTTTCCTGCGCTGTTTTATGGGGGGCGAGTAGTATTGTTCTTCAACGGTATCTGGTACTGAGGAATGGAGCAACGCCAATTGCCGCCATCGGGGACTCTACCAATTTTTCCCGCGTGATCGGAACATTATGATACGGGTCGCCTACAAACTCGCACGGTACCCCGGCTAGGTGTTATTCACGTCGCATTATCGCAAGGCGCGCCAATACGCGCGAGGTCCATATGTCCCGTCAAATATCCATGCGGCATTTACGATGCTTTCTAGAGATTGCCAAAACAGGCTCATTCACTGCTGCGGCCTCAAGGTTATTCATGACGCAGTCGTCGATAACCCATACGATCCAACAGTTTGAAGAAGGGATTGGTTTAAAACTCTTCGATCGTAGTACGCGTCGTGTATCACTGACCATCGAGGGCGAGCGGTACGTTGACGAGGCGCAGAATCTGATTCAGTTGTTCGACACGTCGATCACTGATTTGCGCGCAACCGCGCAGCTGCAGCGTGGCGAGATTCGAATTGCGAGTGCGATATCTTTTATTGAACTGTTCATGGTGGATATCGTTCGGGAATTCAAAATACGTTACCCCAATATCCGTGTGTCGATACGCGACGCGGGCGCGGCACTCGTTGAGAGAATGGTTCTGAATGGAGAAATAGATTTGGCGATCGCCGGTCGATTTGAGGACAGGCGCGAACTGGTATACACCCCGATACTTCGAGACCGGTACGGGGCTATTTTTGAGAAAAGCGATCCCCTGGCCAAGAAAACCAAAAAACTGTTGCGCTGGGATCAGCTTGATCCTGAACGGTATATCGGCCTGACCGACGACACGAGTATTGCGGTTCATCTAAAACGATGCGCCCCGGACTTTATCAAGGCGACGAAAGACCACGAAAAGTTCTCCAGCACCACGACGCTCTTTCCTATTCTACGAATACCTGGGCGTTACTCATTGGTCCCCGCGCTGACCGCGGCCAGCAGCGCTTCTCAGGGGCTGGTGTTTCGCTTGATAGAGAATCTGAACACGCATCGTGAACTCTGTATGGTGTCGCGACACCTGAGTTCGTTCTCGCCTGCGGCGACGGCGCTGTTTCAAAGTATCCAGAATACGCTCAAGGGCAGCGTGCTCCCTCAGGGAGTCACACTGCCCGATTCCGAGCCTTAATCCGCCCTGATATTGGCCAGGTCAATCACTTTCTTCCATTTTGATTTTTCTTTCTTCATATGCGCACTCAGTTCCTGCGGTGTGCTGCCTACGATGACGAAGCCCATATTCTCAAGCCGGGCAATCACAGCCTTGTCTTGCAGTGCGTCGTTGAACGCTTTATTCAAGGTCGCGATGACGTTTTCAGGCGTGCCGGCCGGAGCGACCAAGGCGTACCAGGCTTCTATTTCGTAATTCGGTATGCCGCTTTCGCTCACGGTGGGCAAATCCGGGTAGGCCGGCAAACGCTCGTTGGTCGTGACGGCCAGCGCGCGTAATTGCCCTTGCGCGACAAAGGGAGCCGCTTCGGGAAGGATCGCGATCATGAACGTCGCACGATTTGCCACCATGTCCATCAACGCCGGAGCGCCGCCCTTGTAAGGCACATGCACCGTCTTCAAACCCAACTCGTGTTTGTACAGCTCGGTACCCAAATGGGCAGGGGTGCCGTTGCCCGAGCTCGCATAAAAGGCGGCCTCGCCTTCCTTTTTCAAGACCGCATTGAGTTCCCCTAGAGTTTTCTCATTTCTTTTGGCACTCACCAACACCATGCTCGGGAGTTTGGCGCCAAGAGAAATCGGAGCAAAGTCCACGATCGGGTCGTAGCTGAGCTTGTCGTACAGACTCGTGTTCACCGCCAACGCAGCCGACGTCCCGAGCAATAGCGTATATCCATCCGGGCTGGCACTGGCCACATAGCCCGCGCCAATATTTGAGCCGCCTCCTGCCTTGTTTTCAACGATGAACGATTGCTTGAGCAACGCACTCATTTTTTCGCCGAGGACGCGTGCCATCGTATCCACTGATCCGCCGGCCGCGTACGGCACGATGATTCTGACAGGTTTATCCGGATAGTCCGCCATCGCCGGCGTCACGAACGCACAAGCGGCCGCCGTGAGCACCGACGTGACAGAAGCTGTCAGTCGTTGATGCATGGATAGTTTTTTAAAAAGCATTTTTCCCCCTTTGGTTTCAATAGGGACAATATGTCGTTGTCCCATGTGAGAATGGCTTATGACGTAGAGCTGATGTAGCCCATCTCCAGATCATGGTGTTTACGACCGATATCGCGTTGTGCGGAGAGGCCATATCCGCCGCCACCAGGTGTTCGCAAAGTCACCTCATCGCCGGGTTGCAGGACCTGAGGGACGCGCGTATTGATAGGTTGTTGATTGATTAACACCTCACCCAGTGCGCCTTCCCCACCGCCCCGGATACCCGGCGCCGCGAACTTCGTTCTTTCCGTCAGAAAAATAAAGGACAGCGGCCCGCTATGTCGACTGACAAAGGTGATCTCCTGGCCCAGACCGCCACGCGTGGCGCCTGTGCCGCCCGAATCGACTCGAAGCGTTTTGGTTTTAAACAAGATTGGCGATTCTTTTTCCGCAATTTCCACTGGAGTCGGGGAAATATTGCTGGGCCAGGACATCGCCGGCGCGCCGTCCTTATGCGCCGATGCCCCCATGCCGCCATTGAAAAACAGCACCGTCGCAAAGGGTTTTCCGTCCTCGCGCACACCGGAAAAATTGGCAATCCATAGTGGAGATCCAGCACCCGCAATGACTCGATCCGCCAGCACCTCCTGCATCGCGCCCAGCACAACAGTGGGCACATAGTGTCCTGTGCATGATCGACCGCCGACAGGGGCCGGCTCTCGGGGATTGAGGATAGAGCCTTCCGGCGCATAAACCTTGATGGGACGAAACAACCCATCGTTATTGGGCAAATCGGGCAGTAGCAGCGCCTTGATGGCATATACCGACATGGCCGATGTGTAAGCCAACACGCAATTGATGCCACGCGGCTGCTGAAGCGATGATCCCGTGAAATCGCAGAGAATCTCTTCTCCGGATATCTTTACATTGACGTGATATTCAAACGGCGCATCAAAGCCATCGGTATTCATGTGATAGCGGTACTCGCCATCGGGCAATGCGGCAATCGCCTGGCGCATCGCAGCCTCGCTGCGCTCAAAGAGCGCGTTCGCCAACGGATCAACGCCCGGCAACCCGTACTCGGAAAGAATGCTCTCCAGCCTCGATGAAATCAGCTCTACGGCGCCGACCTGCGACCATATATCGCCAACGGTTTGATCAGGAGTTCGCACGTTGGTACGTAACAGCGTCAACAGAGACTGATCGGGGTTGCCTTGCGACAACAGTCGCATCAAGGGAATGTGAAATCCCTCTTCGAACAGCTCGCGGCTGTCGACCGAGCGGATCTTTCCGCCGATATCAGGAACGTGCGCCGTAGAGGCCGCGAATGCCACCAACACGTCTTGATGGAAAATCGGCTTGACTAGACACACATCATTCAAGTGCCCGGTGCCGGTCCACGGGTTATTGGTAATAAACACATCGCCCGGCTTCATGTCCGCATGCGTGAATTTTGCGATGATGGCCTGTACGGTGCGCGGAAGCGTGCCGATAAAAGACGGGATGCTGCCACTGTTCTCGGTAATCGAACGTCCCTGCGAATCTGTCAGGACAACGGCGAAGTCATTCGCTTCTGTCGAGAGCGTGGAAAACGAGGTGCGAATGATAAGTTTTGCCGCTTCGTTGACCACGGACCGTACGCGCGTCCAGAAAACCTCCAGAAAAATAGGGTCTGTCGCGGCTTCGGATACTTTCAGTTCACGCATGTCACTCACCAATTTCAATGATCAGATTTCCGGATGCCGACTGCAGCACGTGGCCACGAGGGCCCACCACAAGGGTCGAGCCTTCGTCTTCGACTAACAACGGGCCTTGGCACTTGAATCCCAGTTTCAAGGACGATCGGTCATAGATAGGCGTATCGTGGTAATCAGCGAGCTCGCGGAAGTACACCGCACGTCGTGCACGAGGCTTGACCGTTGACGCCTGCTCCAGCGGGATCGTCACTGGTTCCTCCCGCGGCGGCGCATCGCCGCTGACGCGCAAGTTGACGAGCTCGATAGGTACATTCGGCGGCGTGCGGCCAAATTTTTCGCGGTAACCTGCCTCGAAGGCGGCAACCAGGCTGCGTCGTACCGCGTCTTCGTCAGCGCAAGAGTAGGGGCCTTCAGGCAACACTACTGTCAACGTGAAACCTTGCCCGGCAAATCGCCCGTCGGCGTAACGGGTCAGTCGGATTGGCCCGAATGTCGCATCCAGGGGGTTCAGGGCTTGCGTGACCTGTTGATCCAGATCCGCAAACATCTGTTCCAACGAGGACAGCGCATCCGTCATCGGCCGGAAGCTGGCAGTCTTGGAGCGATCCGCCCGGGCAGGGGAGACGAGCAATCCATAGGCAGAGGCGACGCCGGCAGCCGGTGGGCAGATGATCTTTCGTACGCCGATTTTCTGGGCGACGTAATAAGAATGCAGAGGCCCGCCGCCGCCGGTGCACAACAACACAAAGTCGCGAGGATCACGCCCTCGTTCCGCCACGTGCACACGTGCTGCGCCCGCCATGTTCTCGGCGACCACATCGTGGATGCCCCATGCCACATCCTGTGCCTCGCACTGCAATTTTTCACCGAGAGCGGCCAGTGCGGATTTTGCCTTCGCCACATCAATTTTCATGGCGCCGCCCGCAAAATAATCTGGATTGAGATAGCCCAGGACGAGATTCGCATCCGTCACGGTGGGTTCTGTTCCACCCAAGTCATAACATGCGGGCCCGGGCTCTGAGCCTGCGCTTTGAGGGCCAACTTTCATCAGACCCAGCGCATCTTTATAGGCAATACTGCCGCCGCCCGCGCCGATCTCTATCAAGTCGATGGTCGTGATGCGAATCGGCAGCCCCGACCCCTCGGCAAAGCGCTTCTGACGCGCCGCTTCGAACGTATAGGAAATCGCCGGCTGAGATTTTTCAACCAAGCATAGCTTGGCGGTCGTGCCACCCATGTCAAATGCCAACAGGTTGGCATGCTCATCGCGCATACTGTAATGCGCTGCCGAAATGGCGCCCGCGGCCGGACCTGATTCAAGCAGATCGATCGGTGTTTTCTTGGCCTCGGCGATATGGGATAGCCCGCCGTTGGACAGCATCATCAACACATCACGCGGCAATCCGAGCTCTACCAAGCGGCGTCTGAGCGTATCCAGATAGCCCATCGCTAGCGGCTTGATATACGCATTTGCGCTGGTGGTGGACATGCGTTCGAACTCTCGAATCACGGGCGCGACATCGCTCGAGAGCGTGACCGTGAGATCCGGATACCCGGCCGAAATGATCGACTGCAGTTGTTGCTCGTGAGCATTGTTGGCATAGGCATGCAACAAACATACGGCAATCGAATCAACCCCCTGGTTGACCAACTCATCCATCACTCGTCGTACTTCGGCCTCATCGACCGGTGTGACCGTATTGCCGCTGGCATCCATACGGGCATTGATTTCACGGCGCAGATTGCGCGGCACCAGGGCCGGTGCCGGCTCGATGCCGAGATCATAAAGATCGTATTTACGTTCATTTCCGATCTGGACAATATCGCTGAATCCAGCGGTCGCGATCAGCCCAGTTCTTGCGCCCCTGCGCTCGATCAACGCATTGGTGAAAAGCGTTGTCGCATGTACGACGCGTGCCACGTCTTGAGGCGTTATATTCGCGTGATCAAGCAGTTTCGCAATGCCACGGATAACGCCATCCGTGGGGTCACCATGTGTGGTCAACACCTTTAGCGTACATAATTCCCCTGTTTGATAGTTCAAAGACACGACGTCCGTGAACGTACCTCCAATATCAATCCCAATCGCCCAAGCTACCACAGCATGCTCCTACTGAAAGATTGGAGCATCTTAGGTAATGCGTTTTGCAGGGTCCAATGAAGAATTTGGTTGTATTAATCGATGGGATCGATAGGTTGGTTGTGCATGGCAGCTCCGTTATGTAATGCTGTAGCACCTAGTGGGCCGGCGAGAAATCCACCCACCGCAGTCGTACCGGCGGCGGCCAGATCTGCTAGCTTGGCTTCCTCTCCTGCCGCCATTCTGTCCACATTTACTGCATTCACAGGTCAACGTGAAAAAAGCAGCCGTCCGACGTCGTCGTAAAGCGCTATGGTGAAAGCCGCGCAAAGCCCAAAACCCAGGGGGTCCAGTCGCCGCTGAACTCCCCACCCCAGCAGGACATAAAACGCCTGAATGACGCTGCAAATAATTATCGAAGTCAAGACGACAGATAGCATCCCGAACCACATCGAGTTCGCCGTCTCGGCGGTTAGCGTCAAACCAAGGAAATTCAAGTCTTGTCTGAAAAGTGGAGGACAAAGAAGAGCCATATCGCTGTAGATTTACAAGAGCAATTTGAAATCATCAGAAAAGGGACCGCTTCGTTCGAGCAACGCGTTGACGTCCTGCCATGAAAACACGGGATCACTGGAGGCCGCCCCTTTCATCAGTAAGGGCCGCTGTTCCTGATATTCACGCGCGAATCGCTCAGGAGAGATATTGATCGCTAAACTCATAAGCAGCTTGGAGTCACCTTTGTCTGGATTTTTTCATTGACGGTGACGCTGGGAGGGTGGCAAAAAATACCGTGATCCAACGTACAGGGAATTCTAGGCGACCCCATGTTTTCTGATGCGACGGAAGGGTACCATCGTGAAAAATCAGACTGGTGGGGGTGCGGACAGAATCTTGGACTGCTCCTGTTGTCAGAGCAGGACGCGGGCCGTGCACTCCTACAACAGTGCATTGCTTGGGCCAAAGGAAAAACGGTCCGCCATGTCCACCTATCAGTCACAAAGGGCGAATCGCCAGCTATTCAGCTCTATAAATCACAGGGCTTTTATCCAGTTGAGGAACCCGAGTTTTTGCGTCCAGGCTCGGACTTACAAGCGCAGAAAATGCAACTGGACTTAGCCCTGGACGCGTGAGAGCAATATTTTCAAGCTAGCTGTACCAGTTCAGCTTGAATCCCCAATTGCCGACGTTGTAGGCGAAGGCAATGCCCCAATAAAAGACGAAGTAGGCGCCGCCGGCAACCAACATGGCCGAGCTGAATTGTTCCAGTCTGCCGGGGTGTCGCGCCGACCAGTTCGTCAGCCGTTTGGAGAACGGCACGATCAGCGCCAGAAACAGCAGGACCATCACTAGAATTTGTCCAACGCCTTGCAAAACCATCACTGCTCCGCCATACAGCGGGCTTTCTGCGGACGCGGCATAGGTGAGAAAATTCCTGAACACCGGAAATGGCCGCCCAATGGCGAACAGCCCGACCAGGATTCCCATGAAACAGGCCTTGGCCAGCGGCGAGGCGGCGGCACGCAGCATCTTGGGCGGCAGGCGGCGGAGCATGCCATCGAGAAATCCAAACGAAATCGCACCCCACATGAGCAGGACAACGCCAAGCAGCGTGAATGTCACCTGCGCCTGAAACAGACGGGTTTCGCGGGTGTTGAAGGCGTCCACGCGCTCCGGCCCGAGAGAGCCAACATACAGTCCGTAAATGAAGCAAATCAGCAGGACGAAAAGCGAAAAAATGCCAATTGCCTTGATGGCAAGTCGTCGGGGGGATCCGACCTGCTCCGTCGCGCAGGCCAGGCCCGGAAGCATGGCGAATACCACGCAATTGCACGCCGTAAAGGTCGCGGCCAAGCCGGCAATGATTGCAAAGATAAAACCGAAACCGGCTCCCCGTTCACTATAGGAGCCGGACAGGCTTTCCGTGTCTCCGATGGTTTGGCCCGCGACGAACTCCCGGCCGAATCCGTCTACCAAATGAAAATTCCAGAAACCGGCGACCAGCACGCCGACAGCGATTGCGCAGAGCGCAAGGACCAGACGATTGCGATATGGCGAAAGCGGCGTAGTACGCCCGTCCGGTTCAACGGCTTGGTTGTATGACAACACTTTACGATCTCCTCTTCTGCCTTTATTGAAAAGTCAGCTCAAGACATGTCGTTCTGTTTGTCACCGCTGCGGGTGTAATGCGATCGACCGACACACTGAGCGATCCGACCGACTGCTTCGTGATATCACGAATGTCGCCGAGCCTAGCATGAGGGGTTAATCGCCGAGCGAGTTATTCGACGAAACTGCTGATTTAATCGACGAATCGACATTTCAACGCCGGCTGCCATTGCAAATGGTAGTTGTCACCACAGTGCGCGTAGTGGCACTTCTATGGGCCGACGATAGTAGGGTTGTCTTTGTGCTTTTTGAATTTTTCAATGGCGTGTAGTGTGAAGGCGAGGCCGGACAAGTGTCCTTGAGAGCTTAGATTAGCAATAGGCGGATCATCCTCTCGATGGCGCCGGATCAGCGACTTCGAGCGTTGTCCGAAGTAGATATTGACGCCGGCCAGCGCATAGACGTCACCCCCCTCGCTCATCACCGCACGTACAAACAGACTCGGCTGGTACGAATGTGCGCTAGCGAGCGCGAACTCAGCGCCGAGGCCCGCACCGACCTCATCGCCCGCGACCGCACCGGATGCGGACAATGCCACGTTGTCGTAGGGATACCAAGTCAGCCGGGAGCCCGCGACGAATTCCGTCTTGATATCGTAGCGAAACCGGCCCTGGGAATTCGACACAGTCGTATCGCTTCCTCCTGTCACGCCCATGACGCCTGCGAGCGTGAACCTGTCCCAATAGCGTTCGGCCTCTACCCCCGCGGAATAGGTGTGCATGCCGTCGTAGGCGTTCAGATGTGCATAGCTGGTCTCGATGCCTATCATTCCTTTCGAGGGGTCGCGCCAGAACAAGTGCGCGCCGGCGCCTTGATAGGCCGCGTACCCATCGTAAGGCGTTTCCAGGCGGCCAGCGCCTAGATCCAGTTGCATACCGAATCGGTGCGTCAGAGGAAAGGTGATTGCGCCTTCGACCCCGGTCGAGTTGTCGCCGTCGGCCGTTGCGCCACTGAGCCTGAGCTTGCCGCTGAGCCCATCTACCGCGGGCAGGTCGTCTTGAGACCTGGCAGGCGCAGCGCATACCAATACGGCGGTTGTCAGGATGGTAAATAGAGCTGAACGCATAAATGTTCCGCTGTTAGGAATGATGCCTGCGGAGAAATTATTTCAATAGGTGGTGAGCCTAGGAAGTTTTTTTCGGTGAAATCGCTGTTTTGATCGATCAAATCGTTGTTTCCCAGGCAGAAACGCGAGTAGTTCAAAACTGGCGCAAAGCGACGTCAGACTCCACCAACTCAGGAAAAACCCGGATTGCTGCCCTTAAGATTGTTCAACAATAATTGTTCAACAATCTTAAAAAGGAGACAGCAATGACATCGACTGCAGAAGGCACGAAGGCTTTCGGCCGTAGCGTGGGCACGCACACGGCGGCAAGAATAGTCATGGGATTGGCTTTGTCTGTGGCGGCGATGGTCGGCATGCAAGCCGCACAAGCGCAGACCACGGTAAAAGAGGGCACCCTGACGGTAGGCACGGACCTCACTTATCCTCCTTATGCCTATTTCGACCAGAAAGTGCCAACCGGTTTTGACCCGGATTTCAGCCGCCTGATGGCTCAGAAGCTTGGGCTGAAGGCTGAAATTCTCGATACCCGCTTTGCTGATCTTGTCTTGGGTTTGCGAGCCAACCGCTTTGATATGGTCGCGTCGGCCCTGTATGTCACCCCCGAGCGAGCCAAGCTGATCGACTATGTGCCGTACTTGAAAACGGGCTCGTCATTGATTGTTTTGGACGCTAGCAAGAACAGCCCCGCTGGTCCTGCGGATTTGTGCGGCATGAAGGTCAGTACGATCAAGGCCGCATCCTGGACGCCCAAGTTGACCGCCGTATCGGAATCCACGTGCAAGCAGGCCGGCAAACAGCCGATACGGATCATGGAATTCCCCACATCGCCTGAAGCCCTGATGGCACTGAAGTCGAGTGCGGCGGATGTGATGATGGAAGACGCGGCCGTCGCGCATCAGATGGTCACCGACATGAAGGGCGAAATCAAGGTCACTTCCCAAGCGCTGATTTACCCCATCGTCATCGGTTTGGGCATCAACAAGAATAAGCCCGAG